>Ga0210405_10005384_pt1 | contig 11701 bp, 9 predicted proteins | sample IncBWH11MmetaG_FD_155492 | JGI IMG/M metagenome (GOLD analysis project Ga0210405, IMG submission 155492) | Forest soil microbial communities from Barre Woods Harvard Forest LTER site, Petersham, Massachusetts, United States - Inc-BW-H-11-M | ecosystem: Environmental > Terrestrial > Soil >... | reverse complement strand
AAGCTGAAATTACCCAGCATTTCGAAGAACGTATGGTGCCTGGCCGTGTAGCCGACATTTTCCAAATCGTTGTGTTTGCCGCCGGCCCGCACGCAGCGCTGCGCGGTGGCCGCGCGCGAATAGTCGCGCACCTCCTTGCCGAGGAATAAATCCTTGAATTGAACCATGCCGGCGTTGGTGAACAGGAGCGTGGGATCATTGCCGGGTACGAGCGAGCTCGAGGGCAGCACGGTATGGCCGTTCTTGCGGAAGAACTCCAGAAAGCTGCCCCGGATTTCCGAGCTCGTCATCGATTTCAATCTAGCGTCGCGTTTCATGTGTCGTGGGTGTCTGAATCCAGGTCGATGTCAAATCCTAAGGCCGTTCGTATCTGAGCGCTCGTGAATCCTCGGTAATTCAAAAATCGAGCCTGGCGTTGCTTGTCGGCGAAGCTCCCCGCGAGCTTCGCGCCGAACTTCTTCTGCTGAGCCCGTCTGAGCTGCGATATCCAGTCGGGAAAGGCGTCGAGGCACTCTTCGACCAGACTTTCCTCCAGACCGTGCCGTCGCAGCTCGGCGCGCACGCGCACCGGCCCCTGGCCCCGCGCCGCATGAAAGGCCACGAAGTTTTCCGCGTAGCGCCGGTCATCGAGCAATTTTTCGGCGTGCAGCGCATCGAGCAGCGGCGCGACGACCGCCGCATCGTAACCCTTCTCGAGGAGTTTACGGCGTAAATCCCCGGCTGAGTGGTCGCGCCGGGCCAGGGCGTCGAGTGCTGCCGCTCGAGCCGCGCGCGCATCGAGAGGTTCTATCTCCCGGCGACCCAGGGCTTAAGCCTCTTTGACGTCGCCACCCCGATTCATGGTCGCCTTCTCGGGTATCAATTTGGTGCGGATTTGCCCTTCGATGTCTTTGGCAATCTCCGGATGTTGCTGCAGGAAGGTGCGTGCATTGTCCTTGCCCTGCCCGATCCGTTCACCCTTGTAGCTATACCAAGAGCCCGACTTCTCGATCATGTTGTGCAGCACACCCAGCTCGATGAGCTCGCCTTCCTTGGAAATACCCGTGCCGTACATGATTTCAAATTCGGTCTCGCGGAACGGCGGCGCCACCTTGTTCTTGACCACCTTGACCCGGGTCATCGACCCGACCACCTCTTCGCCATTCTTGATCGCGCCGATGCGCCGAATGTCCATGCGCACCGACGAATAGAACTTCAGCGCGTTGCCCCCGGTGGTGGTTTCGGGATTGCCGAACATGACACCGATTTTCATGCGAATCTGGTTGATGAAGATCACGATGGTGTTCGATCGCTTGATGTTGCCGGTCAGCTTGCGCAGCGCCTGCGACATGAGCCGCGCCTGCAGTCCCATGTGCTGATCGCCCATTTCGCCCTCGATTTCGGCTTTCGGCGTGAGCGCGGCGACCGAGTCGACCACGACGACATCCACCGCGCCCGAGCGCACCAGCATGTCGGTGATTTCCAGCGCCTGTTCGCCCGTGTCGGGCTGCGAGACCAGCAGGTCGTTGACCTTGACTCCCAGCTTTTCCGCATAGACCGGATCGAGCGCATGCTCGGCATCGACGAACGCCGCCGTGCCGCCGTGACTCTGAGCGGAGGCGATGATCGCCAGCGTCAGGGTGGTTTTACCCGACGACTCCGGCCCGAAAATTTCAATGACGCGGCCGCGCGGAATTCCGCCCACACCGAGCGCAATGTCGAGGCCCAACGAGCCGGTTGGGATCGAGTCGACCTCGTAGGTGGCGCCGGCGTCGCCCAAGCGCATGACCGACCCTTTACCGAATTGCTTTTCTATCTGGCTCAGCGCGGCCGCGAGAGCCTTCTTACGATTCTCTTCCATGGGGAGTCCTCGACAAAGTGTGGCGCCATTATTTCATATTCAGCGCCCAACGCTCATCTCATATGCATCGAAAAGACAGAGTTTTCTACGGTTTCGGTGTTTCATCCAGTAGTGGCCAGGTATCGACTACTGTATAGACCGCATGCTGGCCGCTCGTATCGGAGCTCACCAGGCTGAACGCCGTCGCGCGCCACGGGATTGCGGACATTGCTTGCGGCACAGGGGCTTGCGCGACCTTCCTCGCCAGCGTGACATGCGCGCGCAGCGGCGGCTCTGCCGCGCGATCTTGCAACGCAGCCCGCAGCCGCGTCGACAGCAGGGTCAACGCCGCCGGAGTCTCCCGCGCAACGGCGACCACGACTCGCGGTTCCCGCCAGTGCTCGTAGGCCTCAAGGCTGACCGTGCAGGCGGGCTCCCGCTGACTGCGGCCGATCTGCTGCAACACCGCGAGGCTGGAACTCGGCACCTCGCCGACAAACGCCAGCGTCAAGTGGTAGTTCTCCCGCGGCACCGGCCGCGCCGCGCCGCTCAAGCGCAACCCCGCAGCCGCGTCGGCGATGAGAGAGCGCACGCCGGCATCGGGCCACAACGCAAAGAACAATCGCATCGGGTCAACGCTTGAGCAATCCTGCCAGCGCCGCTTGCACTGTCTTGCGGCGCACCGTCTCGCGATCGCCGCGGAAATGTCGGAGTTGCGCGGCAACACGGATCGCGCGCCCGCGGCGCGTCGCCCAACCCAGCCAGACGGTGCCCACCGGTTTGCCGGGCACCGCGCCCCCGGGACCCGCGATGCCCGTCACCGCCACGGCCAGATCCGCGCCGCTGCGCCTGATGGCGCCCTCCGCCATCGCGCGCACGGCTGCCTCGCTCACCGCGCCGGAATTGCGCAGGAGGGAAGCCGGCACGCCGAGCATCGCGATCTTGGCTTCATTGCTGTAGGCGACGAAGCCTTCGATGAACCATTGCGAACTCCCGGCAATATCGGTCAACGCCTTGGCAATCCAGCCGCCGGTGCAGGACTCCGCCGTCGCCACGCAGCGCGCACCGCTCGACAAGTGCCGCCCGACTCGAGCGGCGAGACGTGCGAGATCACGATCGGTGTGCGGCACTCGAGCTACATGAAAAACTGCTCGGATATGATCTTCCCATCCTTGACTTCGTAGGCACAGAGTTCCTCGAGTTTCATGCGCCCGCGTCCCTTGAACGTGACATCCATGGTGAGCGCCAGGGCGATGGCGTTGCCGATGACCAGTGGCGCGGAAGCAGTGACTCCATGGACTTGTTCCACCATCGACCCCCACTTGTGACCCTTCTCGACAATTGCGCGCAGCCCTTTCGTCTCCTTGGGGAAGTCCGGCGTTTCGCGCGGTTCGATGCTGACCGCGTCCTCGGCGAATAGCTCCTTCTGCGCGGCCTCGAACTGCCCTTGGCGGCAAAGCTCGGTTAGGCGCGCGGCGATTTGTTGCGTATTCATGACGGTGCTCCTCTAGCGTGGAAGTGGTTGACGTCGGGCCAGATCTGTCTTCACCGCCCTTATGTACCTCAAATCGAGCCGGATTGCGATGGCGACTTTCCTTGCCCCGCAGCACGTCGGAGAGTCGATGACGGCGACGTAAAGCCGTGCGCCGCGTATCATCGATCCTTTGCCGAATGGAGACGAAAAATTTCCGGCGACGTGACGCCCGTGATCCCCGATCACACCCCCATGATGCAGCAGTACCTGCGCATCAAGGCGCAGCATCCCGACGTGCTGCTGTTCTATCGCATGGGCGATTTCTACGAAATGTTCTACGACGATGCGCGCCGCGCCGCGCAGCTCCTGGATATCGCGCTCACCCAGCGCGGTGCGTCCGCCGGAGCGCCGATTCCGATGGCGGGCGTGCCGGCGGTCACGCTCGATACCTATCTGGCAAAGCTGGTCCGCAAGGGCGAGTCGGTGGCGATCTGCGAGCAGCGCGACAGCGAGCCCAAGCTCAAGGGTCCGATGGAGCGCGAGGTGGTGCGCATCGTGACGCCGGGCACCCTCACCGATGAGGCGCTGTTGGAGGAACGACGCGACAACCTCCTCGCCAGCGTGTTTGGCAGCAATGGCCGCTTCGGCCTCGCCTGGCTGGACCTGTCGGCAGGCCGCTTCAGCCTCATGGAGGTGGGAGGAGTGGCCGCGCTCGAGGCGGAGATCGAGCGCCTGCGCCCGGCCGAGCTCCTGGCTCCCGACGGCGCGCAACCCGGACTCGCCGCCTGGGGCCTGAAAGATCGCCCCTGGCGGCTGCGGCCGCCCTGGCACTTCGATGCGCAGTCGGCGACGCGGGCGCTGACCGAACAATTCCACACGCGCGATCTCGCCGGTTTCGGCTGCGCCGACAAACCGTTGGGCATTGCAGCGGCCGGCGCCTTGCTCGCCTATGTTCGCGAAACCCAAAAATCGGCGCTGCCCCACCTGCTGTCGATCACGACCGAAGAGCGCGATGCCGCCCTGATCATGGACCCCGCGACGCGCCGCAATCTGGAACTTGACGAGAGTCTGGCGGGAAAGGCGGAACTCACGCTGGCCGGTGTCTTCGATCGCACCTCCACCGCCATGGGCGGGCGCATGCTGCGCCGCTGGCTGCACCGACCGCTGCGCGATCGCGGCGCGCTGCGCGCGCGCTACCACGCGGTGGCGACGTTGTTGGACGACGCCCGGCACACGAGCGTCGCGGAGCCCCTCAAGGCCATCGGCGACCTGGAGCGAATCGTGGCGAGGATCGCGCTGCGCTCGGCGCGACCGCGCGACCTCACGCAGCTGCGCGCGGCGCTCGCCGTGGTGCCCGAATTGCAGCGCATTCTCGGCGCCGCGTCGTCCCCCCTGTTGCTGCGACTCATCACCGAGATCAGCCGGCACAACGACAATCACAGGGACGATCACGCCCTGTTGACGCGTGCCGTCGTGGACTCGCCGCCGCACCACCTGCGCGACGGCGGCGTGATCGCAGCCGGCTACGATGCCGAACTCGACGAGCTGCGCGAGCTCGGCAGCAATACCGAGCAGTTCCTGCTCGACCTCGAACGGCGCGAGCGCGAACGCAGCGGTTTATCCAGTCTGAAATTAGGCTTCAATCGCGTGCAGGGCTTTTACATCGAGGTGAGCCGCAGTCAAGCCGACAGGGTGCCGGCGGAGTACCTGCGCCGCCAAACGGTCAAATCCGCCGAGCGCTTCATCACCCCCGAATTGAAATCGTTCGAGGACAAGGTGCTGGGCGCGCGCGATCGGGCGCTGGCGCGCGAAAAGATGCTCTACGACGCATTGCTGGATCATCTGACCGCTCGCCTGCCCGCGCTGCAGTCGACCACCGCCGCGATCGCGGAGATCGATGTATTGGCGTGTTTCGCCGAGCGCGCCGCCACGCTCGACTGCGCGCAGCCGGAGCTGGTCGAGGAACCGATGTTGCTGATCGAGGGCGGGCGCCATCCGGTGGTCGAACAAGCCGGCCGCGAGGCCTTCGTGCCGAACGACCTGCGCTTCGACGAGTCGCGCCGCATGTTGATCATCACCGGCCCGAACATGGGCGGAAAGAGCACCTACATGCGGCAAACGGCGCTCATCGTCATCCTGGCGCACATCGGCTGCTTCGTGCCGGCGCGACGGGCGGTGCTGGGACCTCTGGATCGCATTTTCACCCGCATCGGCGCCTCGGACGATCTCGCGGGCGGCCGCTCGACGTTCATGCTCGAAATGACCGAGACGGCCAACATTCTCAACAACGCCACGGACAAGAGCCTCGTGCTCATGGATGAGGTGGGCCGCGGTACCAGCACTTTCGACGGTCTCTCTCTCGCCTGGGCATGCGCCGCCTACATCGCGAACAAGATCCGCGCCTTGACCCTCTTTGCCACGCACTACTTCGAGCTCACCAGTCTCGCCGCCGAGGCACCGGGAGTCGCCAACGTCCATGTCGAAGCGGTGGAACACGGCGAGACCCTGGTGTTCCTGCATAGCGTCAAGGAGGGCCCGGCCAACCAGAGCTACGGACTGCAGGTCGCCGCGCTCGCCGGAATTCCGAAATCCGTGACGGCGCAGGCGCGCCGCTACTTGACCGAGCTCGAGCGCGAGCGCGATGCGCTGCGCACCCGGGCATCGCCGCAGGCCGAGCTGGCCCTCGCGTTCCCGCCGGCGCGAGCCGCGGCGCCGCCGGAGTCGGCCGCGCTCGACGCCTTGCGGGCGCTCGACCCGAATGCCTTAAGCCCGCGCGAAGCGCTGGATTTACTGTTCAGGCTGCAGACGCTGGATCGCGGCGGCTGAACCGACCCGTGCTCAGAAAGGCGGCCGCCTCATGCGCAACGGCGCTCGAGAACAGCATTCCCGTATGGCTCACGCGCAGAATGACGCGATCGGCCGCGCCTTCGAGCTGCGTCTCCTCCACCAAGACGGTGCCATCGCTCGCGCCCGCGAGCGAGCCCACCAGGCGACCCAAGCCCATTCTCAGATCCCCGGCGATGACGCCCAAATCCCGCACGCCGCTCCACCGGCGCTCACGGGATTCCAGCAACTCCTCGCCGACGCCGATCCCCATGATTTGCCGGCCGAAGGGCAGGCGCGCCAGATTCTGTGCCGTCTGGCTGCCGCGCACCGGCGGCCCGAGCAGCACGATGCGCCCGGGCGGCAATAGCGCGTGGACGTCGGCATTCTCTTCGAACAGCTTCAAAATGACCAAGCCGCCGAGGCTATGCCCGACCAAGTGCAGCCTATCCGCGCTGATGGTGGTCAGGTGCTTCGCCAGTGCGCGCGCATTGGTACTGGCGTTGGCTGCGACCGACGGATACGAAAATGCCCGTGCCTCGGCCTTAAGGTCCTGCGCCAATAGTCGGCGCAGCCAGAACGATTCAACGCCGCTCTGCCACAGACCGTGCACATAGACGACGACGGTCCTCACCGCATCAAACCGAAACTCAGCGATTCGATGACGGCACGGTTGGTGCTCGAGGAGACCAAAGCGACGGCTTCATCGCCGCTGGCCCATTGATGGCGCACGTGCTCGGGGTCGCTCAAGATCACCGGCACACGCTGGGTCAGCCGCAGCGAGAAAGCGTGTTCGAGATTGCGCGTGATTCCCGGCGCGTACACTCTGCCGAACGCCGGCAATATGTCGTACACCTGGGTCCACTGCAGATTGACGAGCACGCCCTGCGTGATGCCGGTTTCTTCGATGACTTCGCGCCGTGCAGCGCTGTCCGCGAGTTCGCCCCATTCCAAACTGCCCGTCACCGACTGCCAGAAGCCCGGCGGGCGGCGGCGTTCCAGCAGCAGGAACTCGCCGCCGTCGGTATGGATCACGATCAATACGGATTCCGGGCGTCGATAGGCGGGAGCGCTCACGCGATCAGTCGATCTTCGGCGGGACGCGCACGCGAATGTGCAATTCCTTGAGCTGCGCCTCGCTGACTTCCGTCGGCGCATCCATCAATAGGTCGGCTGCCGTCTGCGTCTTTGGAAAGGCGATGACGTCGCGGATGCTATCCGCCCCCGCCATCAACATCGCCAGGCGATCGAGCCCGAAGGCGATGCCGCCGTGCGGCGGCGCGCCGAACTTGAGCGCATCCAACAGGAAGCCGAACTTCACTCGCGCCTCTTCCGCCGAGATGCCCAGCAAATCGAACACCACGGACTGCAGTTCCTGCGCGTGAATGCGCACCGAACCGCCGCCGATCTCGGAACCGTTGAGCACCATGTCGTAGGCCTTGGCCGTCGCCTCGCCCGGGCTCGCCGCCAAGGCCGCGTAGTCCAGATTCACCGGGCTGGTGAACGGATGATGCATGGCCTGCCAGCGCTTCGCGTCCGGGTCCCACTCGAACATCGGGAAATCCACCACCCACAAAGGCCGCCATCCCGTTGCCGCGAGCTTCAGATCCTGGCCGACCTTGAGGCGCAGCGCCCCCAGGGCGTCGCTCACCACTTTGCCGGTGTCGGCGCCGAAGAAAATCAAATCTCCGTCGTTGGCTGCCGTACGCTGAAGGATTCCGCTGATCGCCGCGTCGCTCAGGAATTTCAGGATGGGCGATTGCAGGCCCTCGCGGCCCTTCGCGATCTCATTGACCTTGACGTACGCCAGGCCCTTGGCACCGTAGCGCGCCACATACGCGGTGTAGTCGTCGATCTCCTTGCGGGACAGCCGGCCGCCTTGCGGCACGCACAGCGCCGCCACCCGGCCGCGCGGGTCGGCGGCGGGGCCTGCGAACACCTTGAAGTCGCAACCCTTGACGAGATCAGCCACATCGGTGAGCTCGAGCGGCACCCGCAGATCGGGCTTGTCCGAGCCGAAGCGGCGCATCGCCTCCGCATAGGTCATGCGCGGCAACGGGTTCGGCAGTTCGACGTCGAGCACCTGCTTGAACAGGTGCCGCATCAATCCTTCCATCAGCACTTGAATGTCGGACTGATCGAGAAACGAGGTCTCGATATCGAGCTGCGTGAACTCCGGTTGCCGATCGGCGCGCAAATCCTCGTCGCGAAAGCAGCGCACGATTTGATAGTAGCGATCGAAGCCCGAAATCATCAGCAATTGCTTGTAGATCTGCGGCGACTGCGGCAAAGCGAAGAACTTGCCGGCATGCGTGCGGCTCGGCACCAGGTAATCCCGCGCGCCCTCCGGCGTCGCCTTGGACAGCATCGGCGTCTCGATGTCGATGAAGCCCGCCTCGTCGAGGTAATGCCGCATCGCGCGCGTGATCCGGTGGCGCAGCAACAGCCGCTCGCGCATCTCTTCGCGGCGCAGATCGAGGTATCGATAGCGCAGCCGTACCTCTTCGCTGACGTGCTCATCGAGCTGAAAGGGCAGCGGCTCGCAGCGGTTGAGGATGTCGAGCTCCTGGCACAGCACCTCGACCTGGCCCGATTTCAAGTTGGCGTTCGCGGTGCCCGGCGGCCGTACGCGCACCAACCCGGAAACTTTGAGCACAAACTCATTGCGCACGCGCTCCGCCATCGCGAACACCGCCGCCTTGTCGGGATCGAATACGATCTGCAGCAGCCCTTCGCGATCGCGCAGATCGACGAAGATGACGCCGCCATGGTCGCGGCGGCGCTGCGCCCAACCGGCGACCGTGACGACCTGCCCGGTCAGTGACTCGTTGACTTGCCCGCAATAATGAGTGCGCATACCTAAATTCGACGCTTGGCTTTGTGTACCGCCCGCTTGATCGGCCTCTTCGCCGCGGATTTGCCGTGACCGGGTATGTGCACGCGCGCAGAGCGCTTGCCGGCAGGGGCTTTCTTCGCGGATTCCGTGGTCGACGGCGCAGCCGATTTGTCGGCGGCCTTGTCCTTGGACGCACCATCCTTGGCAGCCGCGGCATCCCCTTTGCCGTCCTTGCCCTTGCCGTCCTTGCCGCCCTTGCCGTCCGCGCTGGGCGCGGCCGCGTCCTTGCCGCTGTCCTTGGCGCCGTCCTTGGTGCCTTCACCGGCATCCTTGGTGGCTTCACCGGCGTCCTGGGGTGCATCCGCGTCGGGGCGATCCGCGAGATTGCGCTTGTTGTCCTGGTCGCCCTTGAAGTCGGTCTCGTACCAGCCGCCGCCTTTGAGCCGAAACACCGGCGCCGACATCAAGCGCTGCAGCTGCGACTTGCCGCACTGCGGGCATTTCTTCAGAGGCGGATCGCTGATCTTCTGCATGGCCTCGAGGTCGTGGCCGCAGCTCCTGCATTGGTACTCGTAGAACGGCATGTCTTTCCTGTTATCAATCCCTTAAGGCCCGAACCGCGGCAGTATAGCGAAAAGCCGCGGCCGCCTCGCAGCGAGGCCCGAGGCCGCCGCTCGAGGCTGAGCTCGAGGCTAGTGCAGGCGCTCCTTCTCGAAGACCAGCGCGTCCCTTTTGAGCTTGGCGATCACGTGATCCCCCGCGACGAAATCGCCCCGCAGAATCTTCTGCGCCAGCGGGTTCTCGATTTGCGATTGAATGGCACGCTTCAAGGGCCTGGCGCCGTACACCGTGTCGAAGCCTGCCTCGCCGATCTTGTCGCGTGCGTCATCTTCCAAGCGCAGAGTGATATCGCGCTCCGCCAGCCGCATCCGCAGCCGTCCCAACTGAATATCGACGATGGAACGAATCTGCTCGCGCCCGAGCGAATGAAACACCACGATCTCATCGACCCGGTTGATGAATTCCGGCCGGAAATGCTGGGTCAGCACCTGCATGACCGCCTCCTTCATCCTCGCGTAATTGGCCTCGCCCGACAGCTCTTGGATGACCTGGGAACCCAAGTTCGAGGTCATGATCACGACGCAGTTGCGAAAGTCCACGGTCCGCCCCTGGCCATCCGTGAGGCGGCCGTCGTCCAAGACCTGCAGCAGCACGTTGAACACGTCCGGATGCGCCTTTTCGATCTCGTCCAACAGAATCACGCTGTACGGCCGGCGGCGCACCGCTTCGGTCAGATAGCCGCCCTCCTCATAGCCCACGTAACCCGGCGGCGCACCGATCAAGCGCGCAACGGAATGCTTCTCCATGAACTCCGACATGTCGATGCGCACCAGCGCCTCTTCGGTGTCGAACATGAACTCCGCCAAAGCCTTGCACAGCTCGGTTTTTCCGACGCCCGTGGGCCCTAAGAACATGAAGGATCCGGTGGGCCGGTTCGGGTCGGACAGGCCCGCGCGCGAACGGCGTATCGCATCCGCCACCGCTTTGACCGCCTCCTGCTGGCCGACGACCCGCTTGCTCAGCACCTCTTCCATGCGCAGCAGCTTGTCGCGCTCGCCTTCGAGCATGCGCGACACCGGAATGCCGGTCCACTTCGACACGATCTCGGCGACCTCGACTTCGGTGACTGAATTGCGCAGCAGCTGATTGGGCTTCTGCTCCACTTCGAGCGCCTTGGCCAGCTTCTGCTCCAGGGCCGGGATCCGCCCGTACTGCAGTTCGGACATGCGCGCCAGATCCTGCGCTCGGCGGGCGGTCTCCAGGTCCTGCCGCGCCCGCTCCAGCTCCTCTTTGATGTGCGCGGTGCCCTGCACCGTGGCCTTCTCCGCCTTCCAAACTTCCTCGAGATCGGAATATTCCTTCTCGAGCGCCTTCAAGGCGTCTTCCAAGCTGCTCAAACGCTTGCGCGAGGCCTCGTCGGCCTCCTTCTTCAGCGCCTCGCGCTCGATCTTCAATTGAATGATGCGCCGATCGAGCTTGTCGAGCGCTTCCGGCTTGGAGTCGATTTCCATGCGAATCAAGGAACCCGCCTCATCGATGAGGTCGATGGCCTTGTCCGGCAGCTGCCGATCCGCGATGTAGCGATGCGACAGCGTCGCGGCCGCCACGATGGCCGGATCCGTGATCTCGACGCCATGGTGCACTTCGTAGCGCTCTTTCAGACCACGCAGGATGGCGATGGTGTCTTCCACCGACGGCTCATCCACCAGTACCTTCTGAAAGCGCCGCTCGAGCGCCGCGTCTTTCTCGATGTACTTGCGGTATTCGTCGAGGGTCGTGGCGCCGACGCAGTGCAGTTCGCCGCGAGCCAGCGCGGGCTTCAGCATATTGCCCGCGTCCATGGCGCCCTCGGCCTTGCCCGCGCCCACCATGGTGTGCAATTCATCGATGAACAGAATGATCTGGCCTTCCTGCTTGGCCAGGTCGTTGAGTACCGCTTTGAGCCGTTCCTCGAACTCGCCGCGAAATTTCGCGCCGGCGATGAGCGAGCCCATGTCGAGCGAGAGAATGCGTTTGTTGCGCAGGCCCTCGGGCACTTCGCCATTGACGATGCGCTGCGCCAGACCCTCGACGATGGCGGTCTTGCCCACACCGGGCTCGCCGATGAGCACGGGGTTGTTCTTGGTACGGCGCGCCAGCACCTGGATGGTGCGGCGAATCTCGTCGTCGCGGCCGATCACCGGATCGA
>Ga0210405_10005383_pt1 | contig 11702 bp, 11 predicted proteins | sample IncBWH11MmetaG_FD_155492 | JGI IMG/M metagenome (GOLD analysis project Ga0210405, IMG submission 155492) | Forest soil microbial communities from Barre Woods Harvard Forest LTER site, Petersham, Massachusetts, United States - Inc-BW-H-11-M | ecosystem: Environmental > Terrestrial > Soil >... | reverse complement strand
ATGATCGATTCGGGTGATTGGGAATCAGGTCCGTCTTGCCCGCCAAACGAGGGACCCAGAAACTATGGTCCGTGTCCGCAGAAAGCAGTGTTAGGAATGTTGGAGTCGGACGCGCGGGGTCGCTCACCGGAACGTGAAGCTCATTGGCGGTCACGATCTTGAAGTCCGGATAGCGATACTCCCACCAGAACTGATGTCCAATCACTACCACTTCAATTGAGCCAGGCGAGCGCGTTACATTTTGAATGGACGCAATCACGTGAGCGGTCGCCAGAAACAGGCCGACGACGATGAGAACAGGAATTACTGTCCAGGCCAGCTCCACCTGGTTGCTACCGTATATTTGTGGGGGCTCACTGCAGTCATCATCGTGTCTATCTCTGAACTTCGCTACTGAGTAGGCAAGCAAACTAAATACAACGATGAATATGGCGGCTACTGTCATCAGGACGAATACCGACAGTCCGAAGATCGATTGCGCGGGAGTAGAGGCCGGTTCGAAAATATTGGTCGGACTCGCAGAATGCCGAGTAGAATCCGCTAATAGAGAGCAAGGCGCACAGACAACTATCCCGCTCAGCGCCTTAATGTGCGAGCCGCTCATGCGAAGCAACCTCCTGACTTGAAAAGAACCGGCGCAGAACTCTCGCGCAGCGAAAATCCGCGCCGGCTTAAGGGATAAACGTGTCTTCCAAGATTTTCAACTCTTATTCATCGGCGACGCGCCAGCTCGCGTCTCTGTGAAACGCTGTCATTGCACTTGCGAGGGCCGAAGTGTTTGCGCCTAGATCCTTTTCATAGACAACATCGTTCGCCGTGACGATGAAGGTCATCACACCCGATGACCGATACTCCGACGGATATGCCATGACTGCGAGACCGCCCTTCGAGGTGCTCGCTGGGCTCGTCGACAACACCTTATAGTAATAACCATTAAATAGTACGGGATCGCCGCCAGTGGACTTGCTGGCCGCTTTCACTAGCAAACTCGCCGGAGAGCTGCCCGCCTCGTCCGCGGCATTCGATCGCTCGCGATCTTGCTTTTTGGCGGCGACGAATTCGTGGCAGATATCCATCGCCGTAAGTTCGTTTTCACCGATTCGTCGAAACATGACTTCCTTCACGCCGCCATCCGAATCGAATCGCCAGGCGCCGCTTTTCTCAACCAGGGGGATAGGGAACGGCCAATTCTCAGCGCCGATGTACAGGGTCACCGATCCGTCGGCCTCGTGACCCAGGCGGTGCATTTCCTTGTATTTTTGGACGAACAGTTCGCGGTCGAGCTTATCTTGACCTTTGTCACTCGAGAAGGTGAGGTCCGTCGGTCCGCCCAGGATATTTGCAATGGCTTGCTCATCGTTGCTCTGCACCGCCTGGAAAAGCGATTGACTTGCCTCCGGAGCTGACAGGAACGTCTGCTGAGCAGACTGTTGAGCCAGACCCGGGTAAGCGCCATTGCTTGCCCACATCGCAAGCATCGCGAACGAAACCAGTGCGGACCGGCCGCGTCCTGAAAGCTCTTGAGCACATAGCGTAGTCATATTTGTCATTTGTCGTTTCATGGTTGAATCACCTCGTGCGAACTATCTGTGGCCCCCACCCCCGTGGCCTCCCCCGCCTCCGTGGAACCCTCCGCCTCCGTGAAAGCCTCCGCCGCCGCCGTGGAAACCGCCGAAGCTGGCCTGTCCGCGGAAAGAATTGCCCCTGGTAATCCCTCCGTGGTCGAACCCACCGAAGGCGCCGGCGTGCGCAACTGCCGGTGTGTGCGAGTAGTTGGGCCCACGAGACCCTTGACGTCCGTTAAAGCTTCCACCATGAAAATTGGCATGATTGAAGTTCGTTCGGCTTGAATTAAAACTATTGCGGTTAACAATAGTTCTGCTATGGGAGATGTACGTGTTGTGGTTGTAGACGACCCTCCCGCCTTCGTGGCGCCAATCATATCCCCAGTGATTCCAACCCCAGCCGAAGCCGCCAAATAATCCAACCCCAAAACCTAGCCCAAATGTCATCCCTGGGCCGTCCAGGTAAAGTCCCGGATAGGGATACCAACCGGGGAACATAGCCATTGGCGCCCCGTACACCAGCCAAGGGTCATATTGTGGGACGTAAACCACGTCGGAAGATACCGGTTCAACGACGATCGTTTTCCCCTTGGTACTTACCTTCTCCTGGCTCGTAGTGTTCAAGTTTCCGGCTTGCTTTGCACGCTCTCGCATGACTTGAACGGCCTGGCTTACCTCCTGCGGCTGGTTGACATAGGTATCGCCCAGTTCTGATGTCCAGGCAAGATTCTGGTTCATATTGGCGAGCACGGACGGGAACTGCGTTAGAGCTTTGACACTGGCATCCCAGGATTGTTTGTCTACTTCCTTGGCCAGTGCGTCGCCCGAGAGGCCTTTATGTTGCTCCATCCACTTCTCGGCCTCCACTATCTCGGCCGGATAAGTCGCAGCCGGCAGGATCTGGGCAATCAATGCGTCAGGGTAAAGCGCGATAGGCGCTACGAGTTGCTGCAGTTGTTCGGTACTCTGTTGCGCAGCCTGAGGCAGTGACTGTGGACCTGATGGGTCGCCCTGAAGAGCAAACCCGTCAAGCGCCCCCATGAGGAGCAGGCACCAGGAAAGGAATAGCGCCATATGTTTTTGTAAACGCCGCATAACTTCTCCTTAATATTCAGTTGTTATATTCGCTTTAGAAGCGCGATCACTTCTTCTCGCCGGGAGGATAATGGTCGAACATCTTCTGCACTCCTTTGTCAAGGTTCTTGATGTTCTTGTCGGACTTATCGGAGAGCGTGTCGCTGGACGATCCTCGCCAGATGATTTGCTTACTGTTTGCGTCGAACAGATCGACAACGAGAGTACCAACCTTGTAGTTGTCAACAGTCGTAGTTGCGTTTCCGAAGCCACCTCCCCAGCGCCAGCCGCCGCCGAAGCCGTCGTAGAAGGTGTTGAGAGTTTGTTGATTCTTTGTCATCTCTATCGCCACGACTGCGATATCACCGCCCGATGCCACTGGCGTCACGCCTTTCGCTGACAGGGCCGAATTGACGGCTTCTTTGATCCGGTCGACCCACAGCGGATCTGATGTCTGGACCTTTTCCCAGGAGTACGTTTTGTAATGGCTGAAGTCTGTGCCGCGGTCGTAGTCGGTTTTCACCTGCTGCGCGAATGATGCGCTCGCAAGCAGAAGCGCGACTCCCACTGATGCGAATATCGTACGTTGTGCGTTCATAACTTTCTCCTTCAAATCGTTTTGAGGTCTTGTTCTTTCGTTGAACATCCGCCTGTGTACTGTGCAATCGAGCGGCCAAGAGTCGACGTTTGATGGCGATTTCGCTCCGCCGGTAATTCAACAACTCGAATCAATGAAACAATTGGTTGTCCGCGTCTGATGCGCTCCTAGCCGGTCGCGGTTGAATGTCGCGTAATGTCTGCGCCTGACGACGTGGTGACTGTGATGTCTAGATAGCGTCTCGGCGGCAAGCAACGCTTGGCGGATCATCGTCCCAACTGAGCACCCTGCGGCCACTTGAAATCGCGTGTCTGAGACTCTGCATCTTCAATGAAGATCACTGGCCTGGTTGCTGGCGCCGTATCGAACTTCAATGCATTTCTTTAGGTCAGTGGGGCGAAAACAGTTTTGGTGTTTCAAATGCCCTGTCTAAGTTAGAGACGTGGAAAATCCGGCATTGCCAGATTTCGCAAGCCAGCGCGCCGGCGGACACCACCTCATTATTCTTATCGAAACAGGAGGGTTTAATGGCCTTTTCTAAAACTCAAGAACGCGAACAAACCGAAGTTTCTAACCGGCCTCAGCCAATCAGCGGCAGGACGGGCGCAACGATCATTGGCCCCACGAATCCAGCACGTGAAGCCGAAAACCCGGACACGCTGGCGCCGCCTCGGCAAGACCATGGCACAATGGCAAACCTGAGGTGGTCCTTCGCCGACAGCCATATGCATTTGTCGGAAGGGGGCTGGGGACGGCAGACGACCGCTCGCGAATTGCCTATCGCCACTGAGGTTGCCGGCGTCAACATGCGCCTCACCCCCGGTGGGGTTCGCGAGATGCACTGGCACAAAGCGGCCGAGTGGGCCTACATGCTCAAAGGCTGGGCGCGAATTACCGCCATCGATCAGAATGGCCGCACCTTCCAGGACGACGTCAGCGAGGGCGACCTGTGGTATTTCCCCGCCGGCATCCCGCACTCGATCCAGGGACTCCCGGACGACGGCTGTGAGTTCCTGCTCGTCTTCGATGACGGCAACTTCTCCGAGGAGGAGACCTTTCTACTCAGCGACTGGCTCGCCCATACTCCGAAAGAAGTCTTGGCAAAGAACTTCGGCGTGCCGAAGAGCGCTTTCGATCGCATCCCCCAAAAGGATCTCTGGATCTTCCAGGCGCCAGTGCCAGGTCCGCTGGCGGCCGATCGCGTCGCCGGCGCCGGGCCGGTGCCCAATACCTTCAGCCACCGGATGCTGGCCCAGGAGCCAATCCGCATGAACGGCGGAACCGTCCGCATCGCCGATTCCTCCGTGTTCAAGGCATCGAAGACGATTGCGGCTGCCTTAGTGGAGGTGGAACCGGGCTGTATGCGCGAGCTGCACTGGCACCCGAACGTGGACGAATGGCAATACTACATTTCAGGCCAGGCGCGGATGACGGTGTTCGCTTCGCAGAACAATGCACGCACCTTCAACTTCCAGGCAGGAGACGTCGGAGCCGTGCCGTTTCCAATGGGTCACTACATCGAGAATATCGGCACGACGACGCTACGTTTTCTGGAGATCTTCCGCAGCGACTACTTCGCTGACGTCTCGCTGGCACAGTGGTTGGCGTTCACGCCCCACGAACTGGTGCGGGCGCACCTAAACATCGACGAATCCGTGCTCGCGAAAATTCCGGCTAGCAAGACGCCGGTGATCGGCGGCTGAGCTAGCGTGGGATTTAAGCCATGCAAACTGAAATCGTAACAGAGATCCACAATCAGGCGGCCGAACCCAGGGTTCGCGACCTGCTCCTCAACGCGTTGACCGTTTCGTCCGGAGCTATCGACGCGATCAGCTTCCTTGCCCTGGGTAAGGTCTTCTCGGCCTTCATGACCGGGAACATCGCGTTTCTGGGGCTCCGGGTTGCAGGCTCCGGAGGGCCTGGCGTCGTGGCCATCCTCGTCTCGATGGCCGCGTTTGCAGTGGGAGTCTACCTCTCGACGCGAATCGTCAAGCCTTCTGAAGGTTCTGGCAAGTGGACCCAACGGGTCACGGTCGCGCTTGGCGTATCGCTGATCGCGCATGCCGTTTTCGTGGTCGTCTGGTTCGCGACGAACGGCGAGCCCTCGGTCGATGTAGCCCACGTTCTCCTCGGCTCGTGGGGGCTCGCGATGGGGATGCAGAGCGCCGCGGTTCGAACGCTTCATGTGGATGGTGTGTTTACGACCGCTGCGACCGCAACCATCATATTTCTTGCGGGCGACATCACAAACTGGTCCGCGACAGTTGTAGAGAGGCGGCGGTTCGCAGGCGTGCTCGTCTCGTTATTCGTCGGAGCAACTGCCGGAGGCCTGCTTTTGGTTCACGCGCACATCTATGCTCCCCTCCTACCATTCGTGATCACTGTGGTCGTGGTCGCCACCGCGGCGATCGTTTTCCGGGAGCGCGCGTTAGTGAGGCATCGTTGAAGTACGTGACGCTGTGTCGACATGCGCTGACGTAGGGGCGTCCATCGAAGGGTTCATGTCTGTGTGGCTGGTCAAAAAACGCCCGCGCTTTAGATTTTCGTCCCTACCATGCATTCAAGTTGGATAGCAGGATATGAGAACCTCAGGCATACTTGCGTTCGTTTCCCTCCTTCGCTTCAGCAGTCTTCTTGCACAGTCAATGGACACTCAAAAGCCGACATCCCCAACCGCGGGCCGTACCTTCGAAGCAGTGCGCTTCGATGTGCATCAGACCGGATATAAAGTGAGCCTGTTTGCCTCATCCGTTGTGGTCGGCGTGGATGGGGTCATGGACCATCACCTACAGGGCAACAACTTATACGGTGTTTACGGCAGCTTCAAAAATGCCATTCCCAAAGCTACATTGGAGCCCTACATTTTGTGGCGCCTTGCTCCGGCGGACGCTGGACTTCCGGAGACTGCGAACCGCGGTCATCTCAACGAGACCACAATCGGCCTGCGCCTGGCGGGCGCTTTGCCGGCCGCCTTCGACTACGAAATCGAAATGGACCGGCAGACCGGTTCGCTCGGCGCGAATTCGATCCGCGCATGGGCTGGATACTGGAGCCCGGGCAGAACGTTTCGAGGCCTAGCCACAGCTCCGTGGATCTTTATCGAATCGAACTACGCCTCGGGATCCAAGAATCCGAGCGGCCATACCTGGGGCACGTTTGACCAGATCTATCCTTCGATCACAACAAGCTCGCCTTCTCGGACCAATTCGGCCGGAAAAACATTCTACAAATACGCGCAGGCGTGGAGGAAACGATCGGCAGGAAATGGAAGTTGCGGCAAACCTACGAGAACCTATGGCTGGCGACGACGCATGACGCACTCTACGCAAGTAGCGGCGCCATATCAATACCCGCGGATCCCAAAGCACCCAGCCGCCACATCGGCCACGCAGTCGACATCAGTGCTCAATATCAGGTCAACGAAAGGATCACGGCGGGATTCGGCTATTCGCGACTCTTTACAAACTGTCACCCGGCGAGGCGCGAGTTCCACGGGTCGAAGCAGATTTCTTCCAGGTCAAACATCTGTGATGCCCACTCCAACCGTGCCGCGATGTCGCGGTAGTCGATCACGTCGCCCGAAGAAAGCTCGATAAATCCCTGCTCTGCCCAACGCTGGTACGGCATGCCGTCCCGCCGTTCACGGTGGCGCACGGCCTGCTCGGGCATCCAGAAGAATGCCAGCACGTCATAGCTGGCGTCATCGCAGGGGAATACCAGCGAGACAGCGGACAGATCGGTGGTCATCGAGAGGTCTACGCCGGCCCAGCACCGACGCGCCTGGAAGCGCGCCATCAGCGCCTCAGACAACGGGCGCACCTTGTCTCCGGGTGGTTTCGCGAGCAGTCCCGCGGCCTGCCACTCGCCAGCGGAAGCGTCCCACTTCACCATGTCGATCGCCCGGCTTTCCTTTTGATCCCACATATTTAGGTACTAGCGCTTGAACGAAGTCAGGTCGCTCGGCCTCATGGGAGACATACTTCTCGCGGATTTTCTCGATATCGAGGAAGCCGCCGTTTTGCTTGAGCGATGGATTGGCCTTGATCCAGGTCGCCGGATCAGCGGGATCATCCTCCTTGTTGGCGCCGTATATACGGCCATAGAACTTCGGATCGGAAACAATACCCGCTTCAATCTTGCGGGCCTTCTCGTGCGGCCGCCAGGCCAGCGGAGATTCGTTCTGCACACCCGCCGTGGTGATCGCAATTGTAAGCGTCTGGCGCCGCGTGATGCCGCCGTTTGAAAGCACGTCCCAATTGTCGAGTTGCTTTCGCGTCTTCCAACGATGGATCTCATCGGCGATTACAACTGCCGGGTTCACGCCGTCCCCGAAATCCCCATCGGCCGCGACCGCGGCGTAGAAGGACTCCGGGTCTGAGCGCTTGATAATTCGATGAGTGCCGCGCAGAACGCGGAGCCGCTTAGTCAGGATGGGCGATTGGTCGACCATCTTACAGGCCGCGCGGAAGACGTTCAGCGCCTGCCGGGTAGCTGCCGCCGCACCGTAAACTTGGCACCCGGGTGTGTTGGTCGTCAGGAGAACGAAAAGAGCAAGGCCTGCGGCCATCTCCGACCTTCCAGCTTTTTTCGGAACCTCTAAGTACGCCATTTCGATGATGCGGTCGCCCGCTGCGTCTATCTGCCCGAAGATGGCACTGAGCGCCTCCTCTTGCCACGGAACAAGCAAGAACGGCTTTCCGTACCATTCGTCCGCCGTATGCTTGAGACGTGCTCAAAAAAGTTGCACGTGGCATCGGCTTGAGGTTGCGAGAAAGGCACATCTATTCGCTGCACAGTGCGCTGGATTCCTGGATGGCGTCTTCGCCCGTCGGCCGCCGTTCGAGCCCCGCCTGCTCAAACGTTTGCTGGGAGCCATCGAGTATCGCGGCCCGGCCCGTGAAATTCTGCCAGCGGGTCACGATCACGTCCACGAATCGCGGCTCGATCTCGATCGAATAGCAGTTCCTGCCAAGGGTCTCGCAGGCCATCAGGGTCGTGCCCGAGCCGCCAGACGGCTCATACACGGCGCCATCGTGATTCTTAATCGGCCGCTCCATGAGCGCGATCGGTTTCTGAGTCGGATGGTCGAATTTCTCCGCCTTCGAACCGCTCGATACGAGCCTGAACCGGCGCCCGCCGTCGAAAACAAAAATCGCCAAACGAACCCAGCGCTCCCCCGCCTTCTTCGCCTGCTATTCACCTCTGCACCCCCGTGGGGCAGGTTCCCGACCTGCCCAGCCCCCCGCAAAACGAAAATCCGGAGGCCCATGAAGGATAATTCCACCTCACGCTGCGTTAGTCCGACGAATGGTAAGCGCCATTTCCGCCCCGCTGGAACTGCTATAATTCCACCCATTATGCGACGCAGAAATTTCCTCGCCACTCCTCTGGCGGGTTTTCAACTCGCCGCCATTTCTTCGGAGAAGCCTATGCACGCGTCCGGTGATGGTATTCCGCACACGCCGGAAGAGTATGCGCAACTGCTGGTCGGTCTGGCGAAGTCCGGCGATCTGACGCCCGATGAATACTCTCGCGGCGGTGTAGTGGAGAAGCTGGAAGCGCGCATGGCATCGTTGCTCGGCAAGGAGGCGGCCGTCTGGCTTCCCACTGGCACGCTCGCGAATCATCTCGCCGTACGCCTGCTCGCGGCTGACAAGCGGCGTGTCCTTGTGCAGGCCGAGAGCCATCTTTTTAACGACTGCGGCGATTGCGCGCAAACGCTCAGTGGCTTGCATCTGGTGCCCCTCGGCGCCGGACGAGCTACCTTCACCTTGCAAGAAGTCGAGCGCGCTGCCAGCGATTCGCAGCTCGGTCGGGTGCTCACGCCGATCGGCGCCATTCAAATCGAAACGCCTGTCCGCCGCCGGCAGGGAGAACGCTTCGATTTCGAGGAGATGAAGAAGATCGCAGCCTGGGCGCGTGAGCGTAAAATCGGCCTTCACCTCGATGGCGCCCGCCTGTTCCTCGAGAGCGTGTACACGTCCCGGCCGGTCACCGAATACGCGGCGCTTTTCGATACCGTTTATATTTCGATGTACAAGTACTTCAATGCGGCCAGCGGCGCCGTCCTGGCAGGGCCAAACGCGCTGCTCGCCGGACTCTATCACACCCGTCGCATGTTCGGCGGCGGGCTCCCACAGGTATGGGCTTTTGCCGCTGTCGCACTTCATTATCTGGATGGATTCGAGCAGCGATTCCGAACTGCCATGAACACCGCGGAAACCGTCATTGCAGCGCTCCGTACAGATACGAATTTTGAAGTGGAACGCATCGCCAACGGTACCAACGTCTTTCGATTGAGATTGACCAGCGTGAATGCTCCAGTGTATCTGGGCCGATTGGAGGCGGCCGGTATTAGCGCGCGAACCCCAACCGGAGAGTGGCTTACGTTACAGGTGAACGAAACATGGGCGCGGCTGCCGGCAGCGGAAATCACGGCCAGATTTCGAAAGGCTCTCGGTTGATATGCGTTGCTTCCCGCTCATCCTGCTGACCGCCGCCTTGGCAAACGCTCAGACCACGCAGGAGCGATTCGACCGCCTGATGCGCGACATCCTTATCTTCGATGCTCACGTCGATACGCCCCGCTATATCGTCGATGAAGGCTACAAGCTGGCGGAGGAACACTCCTACTACGAGACCGACATCCCACGCTTGAAGCGCGGGCATGTGGGCGCGGTCCTGTTCGGCCTTTATGCCGAGCCGCAAAGTTATACGCCGAATCTTTGGCTGCCGCGCGCGCTGGAGTGTCTTGACGCTCTTCGGCAGGAAGTGCTGACCAATGCCAAGGACATCGAGATGGCCGCAACCGCCGACGATATCCTGCGCATCCATAAGTCCGGCAAAGTGGCCGCGCTGGCGAGTCTCGAGGGCGGCCACCTGATCGGCGACAGCATTCGAATTCTGCGCCTATATTACACACTTGGTGTCCGCTCGATGACCCTGGCGCACTTCAATACCAACAACTGGGCCGATTCGATGACCGATACCGCCGTTCACAACGGCCTGTCGCCTTACGGAAAACAGATCGTGCGCGAGATGAACCGCCTCGGCATGCTCATCGACGTTTCGCACGTGTCCGACAAGACAGTGGCGGATGCTCTCGAGACCAGCCGCGCGCCGCTGATCGCGTCGCATTCCTCCTCCAGGGCAGTCGCCGATGTGCCGCGCAATATGACCGATGCCGTCATCCGGTCGATCGCAGCGAAGGACGGCGTAGTCTGCATCAATTTCAGCGTGGCTTATCTCGATAAAAAGGCTTACGACACGATCTGGCCGGTCCGCGCCAGCCGGCAGCAGGAGGTGCGCGACGTGCTGCAACAGCATTCGGGCGACCCGCGGCGCTGGGACCTCGCGCGCGGGATCGAGCGCCGATATTACAAAATGATTCCGCCAGTGGGTCTTCCGCAATTGCTCCGCCACCTGGACCACGTCGCGAAGGTGGCAGGCGTCGACCACGTGGGAGTGGGTTCCGATTTCGACGGCATCGCCGGTATGGTCCCGGCCGGAGTGGAAGATGTGTCGAAATACCCGGCCATCGTGCGCGGCCTGATGGACCTCGGTTATTCGGATGAGGATGTCCGCAAAATAATGGGCATGAACCTGATCCGCGTCCTGCGAGCGAATGAAGCCTTGGCGGAGAAGCGATGACTACACGCTGTAGCTTGTTCGTTAACAAAGCATTCACGAAGCTTTCGCGGCGTGCTGCCCAGCACTACAACATCTTAATTTTTTCTCCGCCCGCGACGATTTTGGTGGGACAGACGGTTTCGCCTGTCATCGCCGGCTTTAGCCGGCGCGGTCGCGCTACTGCGCGACCAACACAGGCAAGAATGCCTGTGCTACAAAAAATGCCCGCATGAAAGCGGGCATAGCCGGCTTGAAAGCCCGCTCCACGAAACATTCGGCTTCCAATGAAATGTAGAAACTCCAGTCGCCGGCTTTAGCCGGCGCTGTGCACCTTCAATACAGTGCCACGCGCGTCAGCAAGCGATTTTTGGTTGCGGCTCTGCAGCCCAGTGAGGCAGCCAATCTTGGCTGCAGCCGCCTTTCAGGCGGCTTTTTCCCGTTGGCCGATTGTCTAATCATTCCGCGGACACACCCCTACCGCCCGGCGCTGAGGATCTCATCCTTCCAGCTCACCGTGCGCTCGACATTCTCGACAGCCTTCCCGTCCACTTCCGCATACGGATAAACAAAATAGTTCAACACGTCCCCTGCCTGCAGCGGTATCAGCTTCAGATCCCGACCGCGAGTGAACTCAACTCGATTTTCATCATGAGCGCCAAAGAAGTATGCGCGCCGCGAAGGGTCCTTAGCCGCTTCGGAGGCGTCGACCGGAATCCACCCGATACCGGCCGCGTAGAATTCAGCCCAGCAATGGTACCCGGCGATCGCGCCCTGCCCGCGCTCGGATGGGAGCGGGAATCCAATAGAGAAACGCGCCGGAATGCCCATCGCACGCG
>Ga0210405_10005381_pt1 | contig 11703 bp, 10 predicted proteins | sample IncBWH11MmetaG_FD_155492 | JGI IMG/M metagenome (GOLD analysis project Ga0210405, IMG submission 155492) | Forest soil microbial communities from Barre Woods Harvard Forest LTER site, Petersham, Massachusetts, United States - Inc-BW-H-11-M | ecosystem: Environmental > Terrestrial > Soil >... | reverse complement strand
AATGGGCTCTATGCTGCCAGTGCATGCGCTTATAATCGACCAGGCGCATGTAAGCTTCATTTACCAAAGCCGTGGTCTGCAGGCTGTGGCCCGGACGTTCCCGCCTCATGTAGTGCTTGGCCAGGCGGTGGAGCTCATCATAAACTAAGGGGGTCATCCTTTCGAGCGCGTTCTGGTCTCCGTCGCTCCAGGCGCGGAGAAGCGTACTGACATCGCCCGCCGCCGGCTCACCGCGCTTGGCCGCCCTCTGCATTGCCATTGAATTATACCCCCGCACCCTCGGCCTCAAATTAAAGTTGCTTGCGTGATCACTTCCTGGCGCATCCTACGCCTACTTGAATTGGAGGGACACATGAAAACGGTCTTGAGTTCGATGGTAACGAGCAGCGTGCTCGCCGCTTTTGCAATAGCTCAGCCCGCACCACGCTATACCATCACCGACCTTGGCACTTTGGGCGTGACGTACAGCTATGCTTATGGCATTAACAATGCGGGCGTGGTAGCCGGCGGCGTCGCGACATGGACCCAGACCGGCGGCGTGAACCAAACCGCCTCCCTTTGGTATGGCCGCCATTTAATCGACGTCGGCACACTGGACGGACTCAAAAAATGCCCCACCTGCAACAGCGCGGCGGGCGATCCAATCGGGGGTGGCGAGTCGGCCATGGTTTCTGAAACCTGCGAGACAGATCCGAATGGTGAGGACTTTTGCGCTTTTGGTACTCACTGTCAATGCCTTGGGGCGATCTGGACGCCGTCTAAAGTTCTCCGTTTTGAAGCCGTGATTTGGGGGCCAAACGGCGCGATCCGGGAACTCCCGCCGCTCCCTGGCGACACGGTCGGATTCACCTTCGGGATCGACGACAAAGGCCAGGCCGTCGGCGTGTCGGGTTTGTGCTCGAACACATCGGCGCCGCCTGGGAGCTCGTCTAACCTCGAGCCTTGCAGTCACCCGGCAACATACTCGGGTGCAACAGCCGGGCCGGCGGCTTTGATGGGGCAGTCTGCGAATCATCGGGCGTGTTGAAGCGTATCCAGAGTAGAGACTTCCTGGCCGACAGTACTAATAGAACGAAAACCAATAATTTTGATGCCGTTGAGCTGCCGGCCCAATCAAAACCTGCCATGCTAGTGAGATTTTCGCTTCCTTTTTTCGGTTACAGAACCGAGCAACCATCAACAAGCAAACAAGGAGACATCACATGAGATCAGAACATTTTGCTAGGCCCGCTGCGGTAGTCGTTGCGGTTGTGGCATTCGGGGTTGTGGGAATGTTGAGCAGTCCGCTGCCCCTACAAGCGCAGGACCCCTCCGAAACGTCGCTCATCCAGCAAGGCTTCGCGATCGCCCCTGTGCCATTGAATCTGGCTGGGAAAAACCGCGATTTGGTAGGACTAGGCAGCTACCTGGTGAACGCAATTGGCGACTGCAATGGCTGCCACAGCAGCGGCGCGCCTCCACTCTTCCTTTACCCCTACGCCACCGGCGGAAACCCGTACTTTAACCAGCCGGAGAAGATCGATCCGTCCGTCTACCTGAATGGGGGAACGAACTTCTTCACAGTCGGGACTCCAACCGGACCTAACGGCTATGCAGGCCCAAACATCATCACTCGCAATCTGACACCGGACAAGAATGGGCTGCCGGAAGGCGGGCACACGCTTTCAGAGTTTAAGCAGATCTTGAGGACCGGCATAGATTTCGACCACGTCCATCCGACCTGTACGGCAGCGCAAATAGCAGCAATTAATGCAGGCGCCACGCCAATTTGCATTCCCACTGGACCCATCGTCTACGACGCTAAAGGCGACGCATTCAACAATATCCCGGATGGTAATCTTCTACAGATCATGCCATGGGTAACGTTTTCGCATATGACCGACCATCACGTCGAGGCCATCTACGAATATCTAAGCGCCATCCCCTGCATCGACAACACGACCAGTACGCCGCCGGCAGGTTTTCCCAACGAGCTACGCAACGACTGCGGGAACGCCGGAGCGCAGGCCATTGACGTTGTCGGAGATTCCAGGATTCAACAGGCTCCGCGGTCGCGCCGACTCCGGTGAAACGCCGCTTGAAAAGACCACGGCGTGCTCGGCGATCTGGTCAACGCCATGCGCGGCGGCAAGAATTGTCACACCGTAACATGGTTTGCTAACAAGGCGGACCGGGTTTACTCTATCAAGAGGGCGTTCCGGTCTGCCCGGACCTGTTTCCAACTCATTCCGCGTTGACATTTGTACGCGCGCCAATCTTAACGAATCTACGGCGAAATCTATCGTGGCGGGTGAGATTAGACTAAGCCCCGTGTAACGCGCTACCCTTCGGTGATCCTGCCAAGCGCTGGCCTGCCAGCCCAATAGACGGGAACCCGACTTACCGGGTGGAATCCGATGAACACACTTTCAACAAAATAAGACTATTAACGAGATTGCACACATGCCGATAGTAGCGAGGATGCAGTGACTACGAGGCAGGTGAGTGTTCGACCATGATCACGCGGCCGCTGGAACCATCGGAGTTAAGGATTGCGGCAGAATTAATCTTGCCGTGAAAAATCCGCCCGTCGCCTCGCAAGCAGTCCTCTTCAAGACTAACCAACCCGTGGTCTGTTGGATTGAGGTCAGACAGCATGTCCGCTATCCGGCGACGGTTTTCTGGCAAAAAGAGGTTTTCAGCCGGAATCCCTGGAAGTTCCGAGGCGCTGTAGCCCAGCACGTCCGCAGCGGCACTATTGGCACTGACGACGTGTAGATCGACATCCGTCACTAGAACCGCAATCGGGTTTTCCTCCGATACGATCTGGTGATGGTCTTCGGTAATGGGCACACCGGGCAAGTGGACAGGACGCTTCGAGCGACTAAGAGTTACGGTACGTCCGACCATCCGTTGGGGATTTTTCGCGGCGTCTCTGAACACAAACGCGTGGTCAGAGACGTAGGCGAATTTTCCACCGGGGCGCAGCCCTCTATACTCACAATGCCATTCATCTCTTCCTTCACGCAAAGCCGACTCGATGCTCGTTCTCACTGCCGAACGGTCTTCAGGATGGATCTGCGTCAGCCACGACCATATGTTCATCGCGGACACCGACGCTTGGGGGCGTTCTACCCTCGTTGCTCCGCGGATCATTCGATCGTCGGCTATGTCCCACTCCCACACCACGTCATCCGTAGTAAGCCGGAGAGCACGTAGATCTTCAATGCTATGTTTGAGCCGCTGTTCGAACAGTCGGATTTTCGCAATGCCGGCGAGAGCCAATCGGCGAGTCTCTGCGTATTTGCCAGTCAACGCTGAGAGCAGGATCCCCTCGACGATAAAGGAAAATACTCGTTCAGCATTCGTCACCGAGGAAACCGCGAAGGAATACCTTGGAAGGAGAAAGAAGTATCGGGCGGTCATCGACGCCAAGAACGTTGCCAGCAAACCAGGTCCAAATCCACCTGCCCAAGCGCTCGCGACGACAGCGATGTAAAAGAAACTAAAGGGCAATTGTGGTCCTAGGCCGCTAAAAGCAAGAAGCTTGATACCTGCCGCCGTCGAAACGAACAAAAGGGCAGGCAGGTATCGCTTCCAAGATCTTTCGATATCAACAGTTTTGTTGTCGCGAAACAATGTGCCGATGAAGGCCAAGAGGATGCCCTCGCCGGTGAATAGCACGAGTCGAGCGATTTTCTCTTCCGAGGCGATGCGAAAGGAAAGGATCGGGGCGAAGAACAAATAGGCGTTGGCAAAAGCCGACAACCCCGTTGCCAGAAGTCCAGGGCCCAAGCCGCCCAAGAGAGCTGCCAGCAGGATGGCCACAGCGAAGGCAAAGCAACGAAGATCAGTATTCCGGTCATTAGAGTCAACCAGGAAGAACAGGAGAGATATGAGTCCTGTGGTGGCCACCGGCAGAACGTACCGAGTCAATGGTGACTGGAGTCGCATGCTCGAAAGCGCTCCTATTTTGCCAGTTTGATCGGCCACACGAATTTAGATCTACATCTCGGCCTACGTGATCGAATAAATCTTGCAGCAGTTCGGCCATCTCCGGCGTGAGCTTGCGACCAGCGAACTCACGGAGTGCCGTTCTGTAGGCAAGGTTTCTGAAGGGCTCAAGGAGCAGATCGGGAGGGTTCTCGGAGGGATTCAAAAGACAAATCGTTTGGTGGAGTCTATCTAGCAGATGTTAGAGGGGCACGACCCTGGCTCCTTGAGCTTCACTTGGTTGGATTTGCCTTTATAGATGCAAGCTCGGCTCCAAAGATCTATTCTTTTCGTGACAACTAGGAGTGGGTCGTCAGGGCCACGCGACGAGATGCTGACTCAGAGTGAGTCTTTTATGCCAACGATCGGATCAATCATCACGCCTTTCCGCCTTATTTCTTCAACCTGGCGTTCCAATTCGTAACCACGGCCAGAGGCGGTTCAGCCGTGTACGACCCGCTCAATAACGACGAAGCTTGACGCCCCTCCGGTCACCGGGCGGCTGGCAAAGCAGCACCTTCATTTCCTATGAGACACCAGCGGCAACAGAGCGGGCGTCTACTCAAGAAGATGAATTGGGTGTGAAGGGCATTGCGGCCGAGGCGTTACCTGCGGCAGCCTGACCGAACTTGAGAGAAGCGTTAGCGAGTGGCCTGGAGTTCGGAAAAGGGGTCTCTTCGACTTCCTCCGGGGTCAGCGACAGCACCGTGACCCGTTGTCCCTCCCGCAGAGCTTGCAGCAGAAGTTGGCGGCTGTTCTTAAAACGCACCGCGTCGCGATACGTGTTCACCTCGGCGCTGATCTCGACGAATCTCACCTCCTCCACCTCTCCGATTCCCAGTTCCCGTTGCAGGCCCTTGGGGATGTCTTTGAGAAGGAGTCGTGCCCCTGGAGGCACGCACACGGCCGGAGTGCGTTTATCGGGCTGCCCCTGCGGCCTGTTCGTCAGGAACCATTCCTTGATCACGGTCCACGACCAGGGCTTCTTCGAAGTCGCGTCGCAAGAACTCGCAGTGATGACCGGGCGAAGATCGGAGGGCGATGCCAAACCAAGCGATGCTCCGCCGAATCGGTGGACAACTAGTTCCTCGCCGTCAGTGGCGAGACGATTCGGATACACATGCAGTGAATGGTCACACATTATTTTTCTCCGTGGATTGGATGCCCAAGTCACCTACTTGTGTGCCCGAAGTAAGGTGACTTGGCCCCAGGAAGAAGAGACTAGCTGAATATCTCTTCATTCGTCGCTTTACTAAGACCAAGAGAGATGCCGTACGCGAGGACTCGCCTGTTTCGTGTCCAGATGTCTCCAATCAGGAGTATCGCCAATCGCTCAGGAGCCATGATGCGCGGCTTAGCTTGAGAGACGCAATATTTCATAGTTCACCTCCGCGATCTGCCGCAGCAGATGGATACCAGACGGCGAGATACTGAGCCATAGGCCTTAGGGTGCCTGGAACCTTTTTCGTTGTCGCAGGTATTCCAACGCGAACTCCGGATTCCATGGAACTTGTTTCTTCAGCCCTTCAGTCATGTGGGGGCACCTAAGGATTGGGCACGCCGCGTTGTTGCGTCAAATCCCTGGATCGTTTCCTCCGAGGGCCAGGGAACAACCGGCGCGCCTTTTTTCAATCTTTGGATCGCTCCTGACCTGCGAATACGCTTTCGGCAAGGCGGAAGTTCTAGTTGAGAGCGGTGCACTGCTTGATCCTCAAAGGGCCACGTGACGAGATCCCGACTTCCCGGGGGAGTCCCGCAATGTCGAGGTTTTTCTTTCCGATCACTTCTCCGCCGGCGCGCGCCGCTGCAATTCGTCGAAGAAGTTTAGCAGGAAGGTCACATGTACATCCCCCTTCTCTTCCACCGGCGCCTTCACCTCGGGGAATATGGCAAAGCTCTTGCCGTCGGGCGCCAAGTCGTAGTTCAGAAGTCCGTTGACATCGTGAAGTTGCTGATCGGACCACAGGCGCGGCTTGCTGGGGACGAAGGAGTCCCCCGTCGCCGTATAATCCGTCACTTGGATGCGGTTGTCGAGATTCTGGAAGAATAGCTCCCGGCCGTTACGCGACCAGACGGGTAGCTGGCCTCCCGCGTTGGAGATCTGTTTCTTCTCCCCCGGCCCCGTAAATGGCTTCACCCACACTTCATATCGTCCCGACTCATCTGTTTGATATGCGATCCAGCCACCGTCGGGTGAGACGGCAGGATTCGTTTCATTGAACGGCGTGCGTAAGAAAGGCTTTTGCTTCCCCGGTTTGGGATGATCCGCATCGCTCACGTCGAGCGCCAGAGTCCAAAGGTCGAAACCGCTGTCGGGGTCAACCTCGTTGTACGCCAACCGCAAGCCATCGGGAAAGAATGAGTATGGAACCGCGAGGTTCTTGCTATCATGCAGGCGCACGATTTGCCCGGCCCCGTCGGCACGCATCCAGCCGAGGCTGAAGCCTCCTGCGGAAGAGAACCAAGACACGATGTGCTTGCCGTCAGGGCTCCATATCGGATAGCCAGCCCGCTGTGCCTCCAAAGGAAGGGGCGCCATCTGTTCGCGCTGCCAGTCATAAACGAAGATTCTTTGCTTGCTCCCTGAAATTTGTGCGAGCGCTAGTCGTTGTCCATTAGGGGAAAAGCGCGGAGCCAAGTAAAAGCCTGGCGTGGAGATCAGTGGTTTGGTTTTCCCCGAGTGGTCCAGCCACGACACCGGCCAACTTGGAGCCGCCAGTTTACCGCTCCGATACACGAAGGTTCCTGGGCCAGCGGGCGCCTCCCATCCGGCGAAAAGAACGGGTCTCTTCCGTTCTCTGTTCCCGAGAGCACCGCCGGCTTAGTGTCGTCCAGTAATCGCGTGGTGAGCATTTGTTTGCCGTCCGGATTCTTAGAGGGAAATACCAGGCGCGATCCATCGGGTGAAATCGCAGCAGTGGAGAATTGGCCGGCGATCGCGTCCGGACCGAGATCGACGCTAAGCCGCATGAGCGCTCGATCCACTGGCCTCGTTGCGCGCCAAGCCACTGTGCCGAGTCCGATCGAGACTACCGCCAGCGCTGCCGCCACCAGCCACGGCAGCTTGCTGCGGCGCACGCTTTCCGCCTGCGACTGTTCTTCTAGCAGCAGCTCCCACGCATCACCGATGTCCCGCAGTCGCCGCTTTGGGTCTTTCTCCAAACACCGTTTGAGCAGCCGCCGCAGTTTTGGCGGAATTTCCTCCCAATCCGGCTCGCTCTTCACCACTGCTGCTACTACATCCGTGATCGTCTCGCCTGTGAAAGCTGGACGTCCAGTCAGCATCTTGTAGACGACGCAGCCAAAGGCCCATATATCCGCGCGCTTGTCGACTGGTTTTCCTCGTGCTTGCTCCGGGCTCATATACGCCGCCGTGCCCAGGATCATCCCCACACGAGTGGGCGAGATCGTCATAGTGGGCGAGGCTGACGGATCACCTGCATGACCAGCGCAAGGCTGTGCAACTGCTGCTAACCCGAAATCGAGGACCTTCACCACCCCCTGTGGTGTGATCTTGATATTGGCGGGCTTCAAATCGCGATGGACGATGCCTTTTTCGTGCGCAGCCTCCAGCGCTTCGGCGATCTGCTTGGCATAGTTCAGAGCAGTGTCAAGCGGCAGAGGTCCATTTAGATTTTCACCCTCTACCAACTCCATCGCCAGCGCGCGATCCTCCACGCCATAAATCTGCGCGATGTTGGGGTGATTCAGTGATGCCAGTATCTCCGCTTCGCGCTGGAACCGGGCCATTCGTTCTCGGTCGCTGGCGAACGAATCAGGTAACACCTTCAGCGCGACTTCCCGTTTCAGCCGCGTATCGCGAGCCCGATACACTTCGCCCATGCCGCCAGCGCCGATGGGCGCAAGGATTTCGTAGGGTCCTAAACGAGTCCCCGCCACCAGAGACATCTTGTCGAATAATTCTACTAAGTAATCTGAATCACCGTACCGCGGATTCCGCCTGGGAAACGCGCTAGCCTGATTGTGGGCCGATCACTGTTTTGTAATCCGCTTCCCGCCAGCAAAACGTCCAGGAAGTTTCATTCGAGGAAGTTTGGCCAGACTTCGAGGCACAATGCAAAATAAGGCCCCCGTTATCCGGTCATATCGGTAGGTATCCCAGAACAGCATTTCTGGCCCGCGAGACACAGGTACAGGAATAGCGACTGTACGTCCAAGTGGAGAGTAATCTGGGACGCCCCGGGCCGCGGAGGGCTCGGGCTCCTCGCTTATCCTCAGGATTCGAGGCCGAGAATCGGTGTGTCCAGCGCCTTGGCAGCGCGCACAGGATCAAAATATTCTCTTAGGTACGCAATCTTGCCGGCCGCAGCACGCAGGAAGATCACATAATCCTGGCGATACAAACGGCCCGTGGACTTAATGAGCCCATCCCCCTTAACTTCGGCGACTGCGCCCTGCGGATCGGCTAAGACATACACCTTGAGGTCGAAGAAGCGGAAGTTCTCCACAGCACCGACGAACCATGTTGCGTGACGGACCGCTTCCTCCCGCCCCGACAGTTGCGCCGGATGGCCAAGCGAAGGCGCATAGGCGAGTTCCCATAAAATGTCGTCAGCGATTAGGGTCTGCCATCGCGCATTGTCGTCGACGAGCGTCTGGATGTGTTGCTGCAATAGGTCGGAAGCGATAGTCATCTCATTGCCCTCGTTGTTGGACGGGGGGCAGTCCATCATACTTCTTGTTAGCCATTCGGCTGGAGCAAGCTATTCTCGCCGCTCGGTTCGTCGTGGCAAGTACGTTTCGGGCACGCCAGAGACAACAGGACGCCACTCGACATTGAAGTGTCCCTTGTAGCCAAACAAGCGCCCCCATGACTTTGTGAGCGAAATTCCTGAATTGACACTGCTTCGGTAATAGTGGATGGTTTCACTCTATTTTCTACGACCCTAGAGTTCTTCGTATCACCTTAATATTCAGAGAAAGTAAGGAGCGCTTTCGGGCCTGTTTTGGGCCCGAGACAATAGAGGAGTATGAGCTTGCCATCGGTCGCAGCGTGTCGCGTCGCAATCTTCGTTCTCCCGCCCGTGTTGTGGCGAATTGCATTTCTCCTGTTCGCCGGTTGCCTCGTTAGTTTCGCCGCCGACGTCAGCCCGTTCTACCTGCCGATTCGCAACAACGATGTTGCGGCACTGAAGGAGCTTCTCCGCGCCCCCGGGCCGAAGGCCCGCGATGCCCGAGGCAACTCGCCGCTCATGTATGCCGCGGCGCTCGGCACACCTGACGTGCTGCGTCTTCTGCTGGATGCCGGGGCGGATCCCAACGCCGCCAACGAATTGGGCGCCACGCCTCTCATGTGGTGCGCCGGTGACGCAGCCAAAGTGAAGCTGCTGCTGGCTAAAGGCGCGAAGGTCAACGTCCGGTCAAAGCTGGGCCGCACGCCATTGCTCATCGCCGCCGCCTATGACGGCGCGGTCGAATCGGCCCGGCTGATGATCGTAAAGGGTGCCGATGTCAATGCGCGCGACAAGAGCGGCGTCACCGTTTTGAACCAGGCGGCGAACGTTAACAACCTGGAGGTGGCGCGAATGTTGCTCGCCAAAGGCGCGAATGTCAACATTGCGGACAACGGCGGTTTCACTCCGCTGCATGGAGCCGCGACCAACGCCTATCGGGGCGGCGCGCTGGTGAAACTTCTGCTGGAACACGGCGCCGCGGTGAACGCGAAGAGCGACGACACTGCCGAAGTGGGGTTTCACGGACCGATCGCGATTGGACATATCACACCTCTCATGGATGCGGCGCAGATGGGCGGCTACGAATCCGTCGAGGCGCTGCTTAAGGCGGGCGCAGACCCCAACGCAATGGACGTCCGCGACGCCAACGCACTGGTCTTCGCGGTCGCGGTAGATCACCCGAACCCTAAGGTGGTGCAACTGCTGCTGGCGAAAAGCTCCGATAAAGACATGGCGCGCGAATGGGCGTGGCGTAACCAGAACCCGGCGATTCTGCCCCTGTTCGGGCTGAAGCCAACGCCGGCGCCCGCCGCGTCCGCGGCTCAGTCCCGCACCAACCCGCGCGAAGCCATCTCGCGCGCACTGGCCGTCTCGCAACCGGTGGCGGGGAAATTTCTCCATAACGGCGGCTGCTCCTCCTGCCACTCCCAATATCTGAACGGAATGGCGGTGGGCGCCGCCAGGTCGGCTGGCGTGAAAACCGAGCCCGCGCTGGAGAACGAGGATACCCACGCCACCCTGATCCTGCGCGGGAGTCTGCAGGAGGCATTTTTCCAGGCGCAAGAACCAGGCGATAGCAGCGAGGCAGTGGGGTTCGCCCTTTTACAGCTGGCGAGCGCCGGCGTGCCGCAATCCCTAGCGATCGATTCCATGGTTCACCACATGGCCGCCATGCAGCGCAAAGAAGGCGACTGGCAGACCTTCGAAGGCCGCCCCCCGATCGAAAGCGGCGAGTTCGGCCAGACCGCGCGGGCTATCCGCGCGTTGCGCTCGTTCCCTATTCCCGCCCGAAAAGACGAATTCGAGCAACGCATCCAGCGCGCCGCCGCCTGGGTGGAAAAGGCCGAACCGCTCACCACGGAGGATCGGACGATGCAGATCCTCGGCCTAGTCTGGGCTGGCCACACCGCCCCCGCTGGCCGTGTGAAAGAACTCGTCGGCAAACAGCGCACCGATGGCGGCTGGGGCCAGACCGACTATCACCAGTCGGACGCGTTCGCTACGGGCGAAGCGCTCTGGGCGCTGCATGAATCCGGCATGACGTCTTCCGATCCCGTCTACCGCCGCGGAGTGGACTTCATCCTCCGCACGCAGCAAGAGGATGGCACCTGGCACGTTGTCTCCCGCTCCTTCGGATTCCAGCCTTACTTCCAGAGTGGCTTCCCCTACGAGCAGGACCAGTGGATTTCGCAGGCGGGAACCGCCATGGCGGTCATCGGGCTGTCGTTTGCGGCAAAATAGCCTATTCGACGGGGCCCGCAATCAGCTGCCTAACGCTGTCGAAGAAGTGAAACATGTTTCGAGGCAAGTTTCTCGCCTTCCTGGAAGAAGCTTTCGACTCAGGTGAACTGGAGTTCTACGGGCAACTCCGTGAACTCGCTCACCCGATCCGCTTTTCGGATTTGCCGTCCTCCCTCCACAACAAGGAATGGGTGGTTTATGCAAAGCCCCCGTTTGGCGGACCAGACCAAGTCCTCCGGCAGCTGGCGCGATGTGGGCTCCAGGCTTCCTCCTGGAAGCGGTATTCCGAGTTTGATCGACACGCTGACGGCGCAGGAGCGCCGACGGCCACAGTCCGAGGCGGCGACTTCTCGGGCACGTTGGATTGGCCAGTCTACGATAACGCCGTTTACCAACCGTGACCTAACACTTCTCAGCAACGGCGACTAACCGTCAGGGTGGCTCACTCCTTTATAGCCGAAGATCTATCGGGTCGGACGTGTAGAATCACCGGATCGAAACGGTGACGAGCCACTGACTCCAAATTCCGCCTATGGAAATGCCTAGGTCTAGGGCTTGCGGAAGGACTGTTCGGAAGAAGCAGATTCACCTGTATGACGCCAGCGACAAGACCGGGAGCGGGTCCGGCGTACAACACTTGCACCGGTAGGCAACCGTTTGCAGCAACACAGCTGGTAGGTAAACCGATTCGGGCACCGATCGACGTCCACTAAGCTGCCGCGCGAAAACTTAAGCATGACGCGGAATTGTTTTTTGTAAAGGGCCGGCACGTGCAGCCCGTTAACGCACATTGAAC
>Ga0210405_10005380_pt1 | contig 11704 bp, 7 predicted proteins | sample IncBWH11MmetaG_FD_155492 | JGI IMG/M metagenome (GOLD analysis project Ga0210405, IMG submission 155492) | Forest soil microbial communities from Barre Woods Harvard Forest LTER site, Petersham, Massachusetts, United States - Inc-BW-H-11-M | ecosystem: Environmental > Terrestrial > Soil >... | reverse complement strand
TGGTCATGCAAGCTGTAAGGTACTCCGTCATCTGCCCTAGCCTGCGGCGCGAAACATCAAGAAAATCAGTGGTGAGAGTGATCTCAGTCAGCTTAACCCGTTGCACACTCTCGTGCGACATTCGCTGCAACTCCTCGCGAATCGCCGGCAGGAGCAACCCGCGCTCCTCGAGGATCTCTGCCGCGAAACATTTTTCCTCCCGCATCAAACCCAGCAGCAGATGCTCCGTCCCGATATGCCTATGCGATAGCCGCTCAGCCTCCTCGGCCGAATAAGCCAGGACACGCTTGCACTCATTCGACAACGGCAGATCAACCGAGGTTGAAACCTTCTCCCGGATCGTCGTGTTCTTTTCAATCTGCTCGCGGATCGACTCGACCGACGCGGGCGATCGCGTAAGAAAGCGGTTCGTCAGCGCCTTGTCTTCCCGCAACACCCCAAGCAGAAGATGCTCCGTCTCGATATAAGGCGAACCAAACTGACTTGCTTCGTACCGGGCAAAAAAGATCACCCGCCGCGCCTTCTCCGTATAGCGCTCGAACATGCCTGTCCTCCAAACGACCTGTCCTCGCATTCTAATCTTCGCGCAACCCCAAACGTGACCCTCCGCACGTTGACGGGATAGGAGACAGAGGGCTCCAAAACTGCCCCCCTCAATTCCCGCACGCGCGAAGTTGTAACAAAATAAAAGTGAGTAGGAATATCCCAACGTAGATCTTGATATTGAACCACAACAGTTTTCGCTCCCGCTTCCACGATTCCTCGAAAGCCTGTTCATTTCTTGCACGTAGCTCTGCTTCTTTAGCGCGGCGCATGTCTTCTGTTTCAATCATCGGTCTGGCGTCCGCTTGCATGAGCGTTCCGAACGGGTTGGGGGTGCTAACAACGCCCGTCCAGCCTTGGGGATGATTGACAAATCCTGACCCATAGCAGCGTGAGCAGTTTGGATTCGCACCACCGCAAGTGCAGGGTACTTCCACCGGTTGGTTGGCGGGTTGGTCACTCACAAGTGGGAGTTTATCCCTTGGCCGCCCCGAACCGACACCTATCGCGGGTTTCCTTCCGGGTAACTGAGACTCAAGGGCTGATACGATGTCTCATCCTATTTCAGAGGGGAAGCGATGGCCCAGATGGCGGTGGAAGAAGCCAGCCGAATCCTGTCGCGGTGGCTCACAAACAAGCCAAGCCAGGTGCAAGCTCAAAAGGCTGCCTTGGAATATTATGGCAAGTATTTCAAACCCGAGAACCTTGGCAACATTACTCAAGACGGCTTCAGGGCCTTTCTTCTTTTCAAGAACAATAAGCATTGGACTGGCATACACCGCCAGCCGCTGATTTACGAGGACATGAATCGTCTGCGTGAATGTCTCGGCATAATCCTCGATGAATCGAAACCAATCCAACAGCGACTCGACATAATCATGCCTAAGGGGAAGTCGCCCTTCATTGCGGGTTTGGGACGGGCCGTGCTCACGCCAATCCTGATGTGTGTTTACCCCGACAAATACTCGGTTTACAACCGCATTAGCGACGAAGGGCTTAGCATGCTCGGGAGAAACAGAATCAAGGACTCCGACGCATTCTCGAAACGCTATGTTTCACTAAACGCCGCTTGCCATCAACTCAGTGACGAAATAAGGCAGCCGCTCTACCTCATAGATACGATGTTTTCACTCATAGTTCACGGCGTGGAGTCCCCGTTGGCGGGTCTGCCGAGCACGGCAGGAACAATTCCAGCAGTGTCCGATGACACCGTGAAGCAAGACAACGAACTGACCGGCGAGATTGAAGACAATGTTTCATTTTCGCTCGAAAAATACCTACAGGAATTCATCGTCTCAAATTGGGATAGGACACCACTTGCGAGAACGCTCGACATCTACATGGAAGACGAGGAGAAGGCGGTTGAGTTCAATACGGGAGTGGGAGAGATTGACATCCTAGCCCGTGACCGTGTGAAAGGTGACTGGGTTGTCATCGAACTGAAGAAGGGCCGTAGTGATGATACGGTCGTAGGCCAGATTCTTCGTTACATGGGGTGGATTCGCAAGCACAAGGCTGGAGAGGGAGAGAAGGTTAGGGGGATCATTATCACCGGCGGCGCAAGCGACAGAATCAAGTACGCGCTTTACGCCAGTGAAGGCATCGAATTCTTTAATTACAAGGTTAACTTCGATCTGGTCGAGGTAGAAAAGGTCAATTGAACATTCTGACAGAGGGCTCCAAACTGCCCCCACGGACAAGCTACCGAAGCCGATGCCCGAGATCAAGAAAACGTCTAGGCCGGGCGTAACGGGGAGCTTAGCCGATTCCGCTTGCAGCCTCCTGCAGGATAGTCGTGATATGCGGCTTGATTAGACCTGGGATCTCACCAGTGTCCGTGAAACGTTCATATCGGAAGGTGTTTAGGTCAAAAGGCACGGTCTTAAACATTTCACCCGGTTGAAAGATGAAGATAAGCCGGTTCTTTTCATGGTTCCGAAGTGCGAATCCAGCCTCAACACAAACGTTGGGGCGAACGCCGGTCAAGTCAATAATAATGATGTCAGCTGAAGCAATCGCATCATACATTCTCGCGTGAATTGGGAATGTGGTGCCGGTCTGAGTTCCCATGTCAACAAGTTCAAGGTAAACGCCGTCCTGCACCTCTATCTCTTTGAGAGTCTGCTTGATTGCCGCCAGCCGCAGTTTAGCCTTCGGATGTTCTTCTCCATCACCCGCCGTGGGATACCAGCGTGCCAGAAAAACGCGCTTTGGTATGCGTGTCCGCACGATTGCGAATATGTCGAGGACTTGTTTGCTGAAGGATTGTCCTTCCTTTAGGTTGACGAGCCCTTCGCTCCCAAGCCAATTGGCAATTTGCTCCAAGTACGTGACAGTCTCGTTGACTCTTGCCTCATGATTGGCTTCTTCGGGCGTCCCCTTCCACACGCGCGCAAGCAACTCGATGAAGAATTCCGCTTTGCACAGCGCCGGTTGACTTGGTGCTAAACGAGCCACAATGTCATTTAGCGCCGCTAGCAACCCCGTTGAATATCTCCTGAGGGTCGCCAAATTTACGGCGATGCTCTGATCCATATCCAGTAGTCCCCGCACAGCTCCCCGCAGACTCGTCAGCGGCCGGTCCCCGATACGCATCCTGACTGGTTCAGGAAGCGTAAGCAAACCATCCCTGAGGAGCCGCGTAAAGTGCAGATCAGGGCTGAATGCGAACTCCTTCTCCGGCTTCATGTCGAAATCTGAATGTTGCCCCAAAATCAGTTTTAGCGCGTGTTCTGACTCTAAGGGTAAGGCAGTGCTATTGATGGTGTGGAAGATTAGAGATTCAGAGTAGTCGTCGGCGGCTTCGCTCGATGGGCCGAGCAAGACGATACAGAATGAAGCAAGGTATTTAGTCAATAGGCTTGCATCTTCGCCAAGCGTTTCAGCCAGTGCCAAGCGATGGTTTCCGTCAACTCTCCGAATGAGTTTCTGCACTCGAATTTCAGGAATCTTGTCTCTCTCTACGGTCATACGCAGAATTCGATTGTTCTTGCTCTTGGAGATGCGGCCTATCTTGATGCCGTCGGAATCGCTGACACTAACAACGCCAATAGCGTGCCGGGTCTCATCCAGCTCTTCCCTCACGTCAGTCCGGATGCTGAGAATCACCTCTGGAAGAAATCGTTGTTCTCCGCCCTCCAGATACTTCTTGATGCGTTCGGCATGTTGTGGATCGAGTGTTCGTTGCTGACCTTTGACCTCCGCGCCATTCCCGCCTTCTTCCATGAGATATGGAATGGAAATGGCCGCCAAGTCCTGCAGGTTAGCGAATCCACGAATTATGCGGAACGCCCCTAGGACGCTATTTTCAAACTGTCCTTCAAAGGTCAGATATCGGGAGGAGCGTGTTGTCTTAGTTGTCATTCGAGATTCCCGCATTGAGTATGAGCGTTTCAAGTTCGCTAATCATATCGGAGCGGCGCACTGCGAGAGCTTTACTCTCCCGAGCGATTTCGATTCGATCAGTCTCGATTCTGTGCATAATCTGCTTCTGCACAGAGAGGGGTGGGACTGGAATCGCCAAGCCACGAAGCTCTTCACTGTTAACGTTGGCCTGCCCCAAAATCTGACGGCTCAAGGCATCGATTTGCTGTCGGCCGATCGGACTGTTGATTACCTGTGCGAGGAAGTCAGGGTCGGATTTCGTCAAATCTGCCCGAATGCGGATGAGGTAAGAGGCAAAAACATAATTGCCTGAAGCATGAAAGCAGGCGCACTTGCCCACAAGTTCCTTGCTGTTTGTTCTATTGAAAAGAATGTCACCTTCCTCTAAGAGAAGCCTACTGAGCTCTTGGTCGGGCAGCACCACGTGCTTCAAGTTCGTTAGGTCAAATTGACCGTCGACAATATTGTTCATTCTCACGATGGCAGTGCCTTTGTCATCTGTGTTGGCTTTCTCGCTTGTGCCGTACTGGACCATCGTAATCAGGGAACCCAGCTCGTATATTGGGTATGAGCCACTTGCCATGTCGGCTCCACTTTGATTCAGAAAATTGAACCCAACACCCCAACGTGTAAAGTCTTGCCACTCGACAGCAAATGCCTTGGGAATCGTTAGCGAGTCTGGGGACTTCAAACCGAGGTCTGAAAGGAATCGAGCGTCCAGTTCGACTCTTCGTTTGTCAATTCGTCTGGATGCCGCGTCTGCTTGTGATTGTGCAAGATGCCAATGACCGATAACCGCTCGTTGAGCGGTCTCTGTAAGAACGGGTATAGGTATTTCGCAAAGGTTTTCGACAAACAAGCGCTCTTTCACCGCGCCCACGCGATGGTAGTCGATCAGGTCAAGGAAGAAGGGTAGACGAATGAGAATCTCGACGAAATCTGGCAACAGCCCCTTGCTGATGCGCCACACTTGATATTCGGGACTGGTGATGGCGTCTTCCGGCACAGCAGGGACGCGACCAAGCGAACCAACATTTGCGCGTGTTGGGTTATGAAAGAACCAATCCCTTCTAATCCGCTTGTATGAGGAATTAAAAGTGTCTCCACGCTGCAGATGACTGAAAGTCACACCCTCTTTATTGTTCACACCATAGACAGGCCACTCATGATCAGGCTCTCTGGAGGGATGCTCGGTTTCTGTCGATTCCTCGATGAACTCTCCAAGCGGACGGAAGTTCGGGTGAGCCGCCCGGAAAGCAGCCGCGCGTGCAGACTTGAGATCCCACCGAAGGAGATCACCCCACTGCAAGAGGAAGACGTTTTGTCTCGTGTCGCTCATCGAATCATGAACCTATTAGGTGTTAGGCGAAACTCTCTATATAGGTCAAGGCAGGACTTTGCGACGTTTTCCGGTAGATCAGAATTCGGAACCAGCTCATTTTTATCTGCCTCTCCGGTTGCGGTGATACCGACCTTTTCGGCTTGGTATAGAAAGATCGGATAGGGAAAGCGCAACTTGAGCAACTTTCTCGATTCAATAGTGATCGATTCTTGTAGCCGCTTGTGGTAAGCAGCCAATGCTTTTAGAGCTGATTTCAGCTGTGCTGAGTTTCTTAGTTCCTTCGCTCGGTCAATCTCGTTTTGGAGCCTGTTGATGTCGGCTTCACTTAGGAGTCTGTATTTAGCTTCTATCTCTTTTCTGGCTTTAGCCTCTTTAGCGTTAAAATCCGCCTGCTCCCTTTTGGTGAATTTTTGCATAAAGAGAAGAGAAGCCTTAACACTTGCACCGGATGAGAGAAATGTCTCTTGTGGCAGGCTGACGACAGCTCTGATAAAAGCGCGGTTCTCACAGAACTCCCGGACATAGGCCAGTGAAGGGTTATTAAAGACTCCCTCTGGCAAGACAATACCCAAGCGACCACCCGGCTTTAGCAGGCTGAGGCAACGCTCCATAAACAGAATTTCGGTTTTAATGTTGCTGTTTTCAGCTTTCGGAAGCTCAAAGAGGCTGGCGATGGGTTTGTTAAGTGCCGCTTTCACCCGCTCAATGGCATCGATGTAGAGTTCCCCGTACTCATTCTCGTAGCGTTTTGACGCTTCACGGCTGACCGTCGTGTCGGACTCATGTACGACATCGGAGGGTTCAACACTCGCTCCGAAGGGAGGATTGGTGAGGATGATGTCGAATCGTCCCTCAAAGATTCCGTTCACATTCAGAAAGCCGTCGTGGTGGTGGACGCCACCGTGGCCATCTCCGTGCATAATCATATTCATCTTGCTGGTACGGGCCATTCGATCATTGGCATCGGTTCCATAGATGCACCGATTGGCCAATTTCCAAAGCCGGGAATCTCGTTTGTGCTGATTCAGCGTCACCTGGATTTCCGCAAATTTCTCGCGCAGTGCTTCAGCGATCTTCGCTTCGGACCACCTCTTCGCTTCGATTTCGAGCCTAAACGTCTGATATTGCCGGTCGGCATCGGCGTAGATTTGGTCTCTCACGATCTCAAAGAACCGAATGAGAAAGCCACCGGAACCACTCGCCGGGTCACAAATGACTTCCCCTTCTTTCGGCTCGACCATCCTAATCATGAATTCAACGATGGTACGAGGCGTGAAGAATTGCCCGATCTCGCCGCGAAAGGTTCGACCGAGGAAGCGCTCAAATGCAATTCCTTTTACGTCTTCGCTTGTATCCGAGAGGTTGTAGCGTTCCAAGAGTTTTACGATTTCGCGTCCGGTAGCGGCCTTAAGGCGAATTTCGTCGTCATCATCGAAGATCTTGTCATCTTCGTATGCTTCCTTGGTTTGGTCGAACAGGGTGTTTAGAGGATGTTTGCCGAGCTGTCCATCGAGATAGTCAACATTGAAGAGATTCTTACGCTGCCGCTTAGCGCGCAGTTCGCGTTCAACGTAAACCTTGACGAATAGAATTTTGGCGATCTCATCAAATGCAGCGGCCGGATCGAGCTTTTCGCGGTTTCGGATGACATTGTGACATTGGTGCAGGAGAGCCGCAAATTCCTCTTCTTTAAAAGTCTTCAGCTTAGAGATGAGTTCTTCGATTTCCTTGTCGGTCGCGTCGGCATGCGGAACATTGCTGATCTCTTCAAGAGACTTCGGCATCTTCTCATGGAGAACTCGCCAGAATTTGGTTTCGCGACTGTTGTGTGTGACGAAAAAGCGGGCTCCTGAGAGCCGTGAGTAATTGTCGCCTTGGCCATAGTCCGCTGCTTTGATCGTTACGTTATCGGATTTGCATTCAATGACAATGAGCGGATTCTTTGAGTCGATCTTCTCCTTAGCACTGCGCCAAATGACGAAGTCTGCCCTTGCATGTCCTGAGCCTCTCCCGGTAACCTCGACTTCCTCATCGATCTGATCGAGATCAAATCCGTACTCATTGACCAGAACGCTAAGGTAATCCTGTCTGACTGTTTCCTCGGGTGTCTCGACGAGCCACTTCTTCCTGATGTGACTCCAAATGCGACCTTTCTCCCGGCGCACAGTCAGCTGTTCCGTAGAGACAGGCTTCCCCAGAACGACACCTCTATCCAATGTTCATGCCTCTTTCTTTGATCGAATCCAAGGTACCACGCTATCTATTGTCGCTGATAAGACGCTGTGCCTACCAGGCACAATTGCGCGGAGCCGCGCTGTATACAAGACGTATTTCAAACTGAAGAGACCACGGGCGGGCTCCGCTCCGAACTGACAGATTAGGATGACTGGGAAACGCGGCTGAGGTCGCTCAATTTCTACATTGCTGTGCGCCAAATAGCCACAAGCCGCTCCCGGTTCTTCGGGTGCGGCATGCTACGCCCTCCCCGTATATCCAGCAGCGCGCGCCGAGAGAGCCCACTTTCACCAATCAACCGTGAAAGCGGCAAGCATTTCAACGCGGGCAAGATCTTCGTTTGCCATTCATCACGGCTTTTATCAATGTATTCGGTATAGATGCTTTCTTCGCAATGAATTAAACCAGCATTGACAGCTTCAAGGTGGTTCGATTCCTTGCCTATGTATTTGATTTGATCGACACAAATGTGTCGACGTTGAAGCAAGCCGGTTGTCTGCTTTTCGCAAGGATTTCCCGACGCATCCGCGCACTTCGATTCGGGGTGATATTCATACTCGCGAAGAACATCCCCGTACGTCTTCACGCGCGCCGTCTTTCTGTTTCCATTGTGGCCAACGGTCGTGATCCGGAAGCCATTCCCCGTGTACTGATCGATCCAACCCATTTTGAGCCATTGTCTCGAATCGTTGTTATAGGGCGCTATGAGATGGAAGTGTTCGGTGTCTGCGCCTTTGGGATGACCAAATGCCTTCACGTGGCAGGTTAACAAGAAATTGAAAGGTTTGATCTGCTGTGCGTAAGGCCTGCCTTCATTCAGTTTGGTCAGGGGCCGGATCACGGCGGGACTGCTCACCGTCACACGACCAACAGCAGGCCGATCTTCGAATTCCAGATTCCGCGTAGGCATATCCAGCGCTCTATGCACAATCTGAAGCCACGCCTGTCCAACCCATTTCCGATCCTCGCTCTCCGGATCGGAAGGATTCAGCAGATGGCCAAGCCCATGCTCAGACCATCGATCTGAGTCATTGTTTGTAGCCTTGCGAAGTAATTCGGGCTTTCCGCGCCTATTTTTCAGGAAGAGGGCATACCGCTTAGCGGAAATTGTTAAGCAGTAAAGCTGCCGCTGTTTTCGAGTCTGCGGGTCGAAATTGTCGCCTTCAATTTTTAGGATCGATCCAGGGATAGCGCTGCGATCATAAGGATTGAGGGCCGCAAACCGCGTGGCGATTTCTTCAACCTGTTTCCGCGAAAGAGCCTTGATCGCGTGCTTACCACCTCTTAGATCCGATCCACCAGGACACGAAATCAGGCCGCCGCGCTCTGTGGTCACAATTGCCATTGAGTCCGTATCCTCCATGGCATATGTACCTCCCAGATCCGAGACGCATTTCTCCAGCAACGCGAGCATAAGACGAGCGGCGCTTGTAATTAGAGAAGCGAGCGGGGGAAAGCAGTATTTGCCAGGGACCTCTGGGTGATTGACCCTACAGGTAAACGGCTGAGGATCGATCCCGTGACAAACGACATCTACCCTGTCATCCGACTCCTGCCGATTCATTTCTGCATAGATGCCGTAACTCGTGGCATTTGCGGTAACCTTGAGCGCCTTATTCAGTCGATCCTTTTCAGACAGCGAGATATCATCGCGCGAAGCCAGTCGGTTACGTTCCTCAATTACTACCTTGAAGAAGTCCTCTTTCCCTGGGTCAACTCGAATAGACCCACGAAGGTTAATCGGGTTCAATTCTTTCAATCTGCCATTTGGTTTCAACCGAAAGGCATCAATAATTTTAGGAATGCGGCCAGTCAAAATCACAGAGGCTACAACATCGGGAAGTGCATACCAAAGTCCAATCGTATTTTTTGATTCGCTGTAAATATGATTTACAGCCACTTGCCAATCATTGCTTGCCTCACTGTATTTACTGCGAGACGGCAGAATATCGCCATCTGGATTTATTTGAACGAAGGCGGCCAAATGCTTCCAAGTATCCGGGGTAAATAAATAATTGACTGATACTTTATTTAAGATCTCTGCTATTTCTTCCTCGCGGTGCTCCTCAATTGTGATTTCCTCAGCGATCACGAATTCCCAGAGCCCCATGAGACTGTTAACGGTGGGATACATCGAAAGAAAATCTGTATAAACCACCGGCACTGGAGTTTTTCGGATGTGCGCGCTGGTTCGTCCGCCAAAGAATGCAGATTGGGCGTAGCCAAGATATTTCTTTGGAAAATCGGGCTGCCGCTCAAGGATTGGAGGAATTCCCATTGCTTCCAGGTAAGCCTTACCAATCGAGGCTGGTGAATATGCTTTTGTCGGCTGCAAATTTATTGGATGCTTGTCATATTCCACGAGCAATTTGGCGGCTAATTCAGCCGTTGCCAAAACATCACGGCGGTTGTAGTCGATGTAATCCTTTGTAACGATGCCGTGACGCTCCGCACGTTGTTTTCCATGTTCCACATCAAAGGCCTCGCAAGCCGACGCCAAAGTGTAGCCTTTGTCCGTTAGCGCGAATGCCAGCGTTCGCAGATCCAAGAAGTGACCACGGAATTTATAGCCTGTTTCAGGCTCGCCGTTTTCAGATCCATCTGGAATCAAATCCTCTGGGTCACAACCATTTCTTCCGGTAAAGCCCTTTAGTGCTCGTTTGCCATCAATATGCTTAATGCCAATTCTTGGTCGGTATTGGTTTTTGTGTTCATTGCCAAAACTATCGATGTGGGGCCAAAGCTCCAGCGAGAAACCACCAGCAAAGCGACCTCGCGCCGTTGCGAAGCCACGTGCGATTCGCGACAGGTCGAAGGGAAGGTTGAATGCGACCAGAAGACAGCGGCCTTTGTACACTGCCTGATAAAACTTCGAAAGAAACTGCTGCAAGGTCAACAATTGCAATTGCTTATTGACAGCGTCCGCCGAACGCTCCGCAGCGTAACCTTCAAGAATTTTGCGATCATGGTCTGGCAGATCCGTACCGAAGAACAGGCCCTCTTCTTGGCAGACGCCGCCTATGAAGAATCTGTAGCTTCCAAATGTGAGCCGCTGAGTTGCATCGATACGTGTCTCCGTGTCGATTACCAGCATTGCGTCGGGTCGTCTCCACTTTTTGCGACGCTGTTCGCCCGAGCGTGCATTATCCAGCTTGGGAACCGCTGGCTCTGGATAAACTCGTACCGATATTGGCAATGATTTGATTAGCGACATTTGTTTTTATCCTTTTTTGGAGAGAATCGAGACATGGGTGTGCCGAGCCACCAGTGCGGCCCCAATCTGTCGTTGAGGAAAGCGCTAAGGATCTCCAGCATCTCTGCGATCCATCGCAACAAGTCGGCTATTAGGTGGGAGATTGTGTCGATAAAGCCGCGAATACATCCGGCAGCCGCCAGCAGTGGGCATCCTTCAGGGTTTTCGAGCGTTCGCCTGGGCCAATCCCATTGAGCGACGCTCAACACAGCCCTATGATCATTTGCTCGAATCGCTACAGTCACTCGGCTATTCGCTTTACCCGCTACATGATGCTTGTCCATGATTGTTTGACCTTTCATCTTTCTTCTGCATTCAGCGCAGCAGGTTGGCTTACTCCCTGTAACGAGTGCTTCGAGGCGCGTTTCGTCGCACGACGCGCAGCGTGTATTCTTTCCAGCCCTCCGCGCAGCTATCGCTTCGCGCTGAAATTTTCTAGTAGCGTCTGATTGTGGCCGCAAATGTTTCATGCGCTCCTCGCATACAGGGACTCAAACGACAGCACGCCAGCTGATCCCAAGCGATTCAAGACTGCGAGGTCTGTCGGCAATTGAACATCCACACCGTTTGCATCCTTTATATGTTTTCCCTGAAATGTCTTGAGCTGCGCTGCATCCCCTGTCTGGAGATAGCGGTGAAGCGCATTCCAGTATTCGCCGAGCAGGCTAACTTGCTTGAACTCACGCACGGCGATCTCGCGCATTCCTTCGGGTGTCGGAATCATCACGATTCGCAACAGCTTGTCCGACGGCTTGGCTGCATATTTCCCACTCTTGCGTTTCCGGAGTGCCGACTTGCCCCACTTGGTCACGGTACGCGGGCTGGTTCCGGCGTCACGGGAAGCCTGGGCGAGCGAAATCTTATCGCGTCGCATTTTCGAGATCGCGGACAGGACACGGTCCCAGGTTTCCTTGAACTTTTCTGGCTTCGCGAGATACTGGGCCTCG
>Ga0210405_10005379_pt1 | contig 11704 bp, 10 predicted proteins | sample IncBWH11MmetaG_FD_155492 | JGI IMG/M metagenome (GOLD analysis project Ga0210405, IMG submission 155492) | Forest soil microbial communities from Barre Woods Harvard Forest LTER site, Petersham, Massachusetts, United States - Inc-BW-H-11-M | ecosystem: Environmental > Terrestrial > Soil >... | reverse complement strand
TCCCGGCTTCGACGTAATCGGGATAGATGTCGCGGATGGCGGAGGCTTCGCGGATGACGTCGTCATACTTCTCGGCTTTGGCAAGCTCGGAAATCTGGCGGATCTTCTTGGTCCACTCTTCGAAGCCTTCGACCGTTTTCTGTGTTTCCTTTTCGAGGGACGCCAGAAATTTCTTGTCGAACTCTTCGGCTGAGAGGCCAAGCTCCTTCTGGATGACCTCGGGGGTGGATGCGTTGCCGGCATAGTCGTGCATCATGGCTAGCAGCTTGTCATATCCCCAATGTTCCTTGATGTAATCGCAGATGCGGCCGGCTTGAAAGTAGGAGATCACTACCTGGGTAGGGTAGGTCGGGTGAATGAAGCCGCGGTCCAGATCTGACACTGGCAGCAGCTTCTTGCCTTTGATGGCGGCGATTACGTGTGGATCGAGGCGGTCGCCCCAATCGGGTGAGGCGGCGGTCTCCTCATGGACGGCCATGCCTTCGGTGAACCAGCGGGGGACGCGATGCTTGGTGGCGGAGAGGACGAAGACGTGGCTCAGCTCGTGCCACATGGTGCTATCCCAATGAAAGCTGCCGGGCTTGCGGCCGGAGGGGCTATCCATGGCCACGACGTATCCGAAGGTGACACCGAGCGCGCCAAGGCCGGGCATGCCCATTGTGCGAACGGCGAAATCTTCGTGGTCGGGATAGACTTCAACCTGCACGGGCCGATCCAGCTTGATCTGGTATTTCTTTTCGTAAGTGGCGATGGCGCGCTTCAACTCGGATTCGAAATAGGGGCGCAGCAGCTCGGCTTCTTTTTTGTGCAGTTTTAGGATCGTGTTGTCGGTCTTGAAGGTGACGAAGTTTTTGTAGCTGTCCATCAGGTTCAGCGTGTTGGTGGTCATGGAGTCGGTCTGACCGTTGTTGAAGGCGATTTCGAGTTCCTCGCGGGCTTCCTTCTCCTGGCCGAGGCGCATGAGGTTGATGCCTAGCTGCTCGTGCGCGCTCCATAGGGTGGGCTGCAGCTCGATGGCTTTGCGGTAGAGTTGGATGCCTTCTTCGTACCGGCGGTTGATGACGAAAAAATAGCCGGCGGTGGCGTAGGCTTCGCCGTACTTGGGGTCGATCGCGAAGATGCGGGCGGCCCAAGGGGAGTCGGTTTTATCGTCCATCCAGTCGATGGTGGCGCGGATGGCTAGCGCGTTTAGAGCGTTGGGGGAGATAGCCAGGGCTTTGTCGGCTTCTTCGATGGCTTTGGCGGGATTGTTGTCTTCCAGCGCTAGGCGGGCGAGGAACTCTTGGGCTTCGACCAGCTTGGGATCGGCTAGCAGGGCGGAGTGGGCGAATTCGGCGGCCTTGCTTTCGAAGCCGTCGGCGGCGACTAGCGCCATGCCTAGTAGGGCTCCTGGGTGGTCTTTTTCAATCTCTAACGCTTCTTGGAAGAGGGAGGCGGCGTCGCCGGGGTTGAAGCGCTCTAGGAGGAGTCGGCCGTAGCGGACTTTGATGTCGGGGTTTTGGGGGTGGAGCTTTACCAGGGACTCGAAGAGTTGGCCGGCTTCTTTGTATTGATGGGCCTTCCAGAGGGATTCGGCGCGGGCTTCTATGGGTTGGCCGTTTAGGAGCGTTTGCGGGTAGGTGGGGGCGGCTAGGAGTAACAACACTCCTAGCGACGACACGAGTGTCGGCGCTGCACGCACGAGTGCGTACGCCACGAAGAGCGTCGAGACGAGTGTCGACGCTGCAGACACGAGTGTCCGCGCCACGATGGACTCAAAGGTTTGTGAACGGCTCATTGGTCTAGCTCCTCTTGCGTTTTGGCTAGTTGCAGGAGTAAAACCCCGAGTTGCTTTTTGTACTCTTCGCTCGGCATCGCGGCTTTTTGGTACTTCAGGCGGTCGATCTGCTGCTCTAGGTCTTCTTTTTGGCCCAGGAGTTTTAGCTTTTGTGGATTGGCGGCGGCGCTGGCGTTTGCGCCCAGGCGCAATAACGGGAATGCGGAGGCTAGCATTCCTTCGCCATTTTCGGGCGACGGGGCGCGGACGCCTTCACCTTTGCCGGTGTCCTCCAGCATGGCGTGCTCGGTGGCGATGCGCTTCTGGGTTTCGTAGAATCTGGCGGTTTTTTGATCGGCGTAGCGGAAGGCTTCGAGAGCCGATACCGTTTCGTTCTTATCTGTGTCGGCGGCGGGATCGTTTAGGGCTTCGACCCAGTAGCGGGCGAAGACGGTCGCGTTTTTCTCCGTGCCGGTTTTGGTGGCGGTTACGATTACGCGGTTCTCTTTGCGAAGCGCATCGATCGAGCCGCCGCTCGAGCTCGTCATGTTGACTACCAGTTGACGAGTGGAGGGCACACGGTCGAGCAGGCTGGCCAGCTCGATGGCGCTCAGATCGGGGCCGGGGAGATTGATTTTGTAATCGGCGCCGTCATAGGTTCCATGGCCGATTAGCATTACAACTAACGCATCTTGAGGCTTGGCTTCTTTTCCGATGCGACTGAACGCGGCGCGGATGGCGTCGCGGGTGGCTGCGGGGCCGTAGAGCGTATCGACCTTAGCGTCCGGCGCGGTCTTGAGGGCTTTGTCGATATCCTTTGCCCAGCCGCTGAAGCGCTGGTCATACTCGGGTTCGCCGCCGAGGCCTCCGATGGTCACGTAGAAAGTGGTCGCTTGGAGAGCGGCGGCTCCAAACAGAAGGAACATGGTGAACTTCACACTACGCCCCACTTCCGCCGCAGCAGCCACTCCATGGATCGCAGCGAGAGGGCGAGCAGGAACACGATGGGCATATCCCAAATATCCTTGGTCTCCCGGGTGGTGATTCCGGCCTCGGAAAACGAAATCTGTTCGGGGAGTTTACTCACGTCCGCGGCGGTGTAGTAGCGGCCGCCGGTCTGCTCGGCTAGCTTCTCCAGCAACTCACGATTTTGCGACACGCGGAAATTCTCGGCCACGCCATCCTCGCGGCGGAACGTCAGGACATCGCGACCCAGATCGTCGGGATCGGGCTTAGCGCCGGGGGGCTGCTGCACCACTACTTCGGCTACGTAGGAACCGGGCTTCTCGGCCGTGTACTCGGCGGTGTAGATCCCCTCTTCGAGTGGAGCTGGATTCAACTCCACCACAGCTGCGACGCCTTCGGGTCCGGAGATTCGGGCTTCCACACGAACATTAGACAGGGGTTTGAAAGTTTTGTCCCGCACCTCGACGCGAAGGGGAACTTTGGTGTCGTCGGCGAGGACCGTTTTCGGAGTGGAGGCCATCACGCGGCCGGGGGTATCGGTCACGAGCCAGCGCAGCAGTTGCTCCCAGAACATGGCGTGCGAGCGGTCGGTATGATCCTGCATCATTTTCCAGCGCCAGCTTCCGCTGGTGGCAAGCAGCGCGGTGCGGCCGCGGCCATAGGTCTCGGTGACCAGCAGTGGGGATTTCTTTTTGCCTGACGCAGGCGAATAAGACACCATCCCATTTGACAAGGGGACGGCTTGAAAGGGGGTCAACTCGGCCAACACGACGGCGCCGGGTTTGGGGTCGCCCACTTCCTGATAGTCGGCGAGAAGAGGCATCTTCTTCCAGCGCTCCGTGTTCCGGTCGGCCTGCTCTTCCAGACGGGAGATGACGCTGTCACGGCCAAGAGGGGAGAGCTCGAATTTGGCTGGATCGCGGTGAAAGGTATCCTTGCGATCGAGCAGCTTCACCGGGAGCAGCTCGGCTAGCGGGGAGCGCGGGTAGCCACCGTCGGAGAGAGTTTCGCGGCCGCCTAGGAACAGGATGCCACCTCCGCGGCGATTGGCGAATTCGCGAATCAAATCCTGCTGAGCGGGCGTGAAGTAGTTGGCTTCGAGATCGCCGATGATCAGCCCGGCATACTTATACAAGGCTTCCGCCTTGGCCGGGAAGCCGTCGGGCTGTTCCTTCTCACCTTCGAAACCCTGAAAGTACATCTTATTCTGGGTAGTGCGGAGCATGGTGAAGAGGCGGAGGCTGCGATCGTCCTCGACGGCGCGGCGGATGAATTTGAACTCCCAGCGGGGCTCGCCCTCTATATATAAGATGCGCGGCTTTTCGGCTTCCACGTTCACGAGGCGGGTGACGGCGTTGTTGGCGGTGTTCTGTTCCCCAGCGAGCGGCTCGAGCGCGAACTGGAAGCTCTTGGCGCCGGCGATGCCGGCGTTGAACTGGACCTGCTCGGTCTGCGGAGCGCCTTCGGCCTTGAGCTTGACTTCCTGCGTGGCTACCACTTTTCCACCATCGCGCACCGATAGCTTGGCTTTCTGGCCGGCGTAGCCGAAGTTGCGGAACGTGACATCGGCGGCCAGTCGCGCGTCGGCCAGGGTACGGGAAGGCAATGTGACCTCACTGATCTCTATGTCGCGATCCACCTTTTCCTTTCCGAATCCGACGGTGTGGACCGGGATCTGGCGCTGGCGGATCTGGGCGATGGTTTCGCGGTCGACACCGCCGGAATTGTCGGCGCCATCGCTGAGCAGAACGATTGCGCCGAGTGGCAGCGTGGAGGAATCCACCAGGGCCTCTGTGAGGCTGTCGCCGATACGGGTAGCGGGCGCGGCGCCGGTGAGCTTATCGGTCTTGTCGATCCGCTCGGCGTCTTTTCCGAAATGGTAGAGGCGAACCTGAAAGCGCTTGCGCAGCGCATCGAGAACGCCGTTGTTCAAGGCCGAGGTGGCTTGCTCGAGGCGGGTCTTGCCATCCTCGTTGATGCTCATGCTGCGCGAATCGTCGATGAGTATCGAGACGATATTCTGCTGCGGGCGCAGGGTGGCGATGCTGATGGCGGGATGCCAGAGCAGGAAGAGCACCAAGGCGGCCAGGAGGGTCTCGAGCAGCCAGATGGCCACGGGGCGCGCGCCGGTGAGAAAACCGCGGCGGCGGCTCATGTGCCAGCCCAGGCCGATCGCGATGGCGAGAATCGCCAGCAAAAGAACCCAAGCGGGCCAGGCCGAAAGCAGCACGAACTGGCCTTTGGAGAACACCGTAGTTGGATACTTAAAAAGAAATTCGAACATTGCGGGCTGCCTAGTGGGTCATCGAATAAATAATGTAATTGATCCCCATGCGAAAGGCCTGGGAAGCGAATTTTTCCGGATAACGCGGGCTATCTGCCCACTCCCAGGCGTCGCCATTATCCTGATTGAAGCACATTGCCACCATGATACGTCCGCGGTCGTCATAAATGGCGCGCCAGTGCGGGACGATGCCATCCTTCTCAAAAGTTTTGTGAAAGGGATAGTTTACTAAACCAGGGACCTGAACACGATAATCCAGATCGTAGAGCACGTGGAAGATAGGGTCGCTATTTTCGATTTCCACGATGGGCCGATCCGGGAAAATGCGATTCATGCCGCTGAGGAAGACTTCCCACTCCTCGGTTCCATGGAAGTCGTCAGTCATTAAGAACCCGCCGCGCAAGAGATACTCGCGCAACTTTTTACAATTGTCGTCGGTGAGAGTCCAGTGGCCGGTTTCGACGGCGTAGAGCCAGGGCCATTTGAAAACTTCGTCGCCATCGAGGCTGATGTACTCCTCTTTGGAGCGGGTGTGGATGCGGGTCAATCGGCGGACGCCGAGGGAGAACTGGCGGTCGGCTTTGGGTGAGTCGATGGTGGCGTAACCACGAGTGCCGTAGAAGCGGCCAGAGGGGTAGATCAGCCGCGCGAACGCCCATTCGGTCTTTTCGTTCGCATCGGGTGGGAGGGGAGCGGGGCTGTCGTCATCATCATGGAAGGGCATGTAGCTGCGTTGCGCCTGCATCAGCGTGAGAAAACTGAAAATCGCGATGGCGGAGGCTGTGAGAATCCGCCGGCGCATCATTTGTTTCCATCAATGTAAGAATATCATACGCGGTGAAAGAGGCCGCGGTTGCGTGGCCGTTGGAGGGATCTTAGCGTAAGAGGATGTCAGGCAGAGCGGCGCGCGTCAGCGAGCGGTAGAATCGAGATCACAGCAGTGACTTACTTGATCACATTTGCTTGCTACGGATGCCATCTGCATGGCAGCGAATCGGGCTCCGTCGACCGCGAGCACAATGTGCGTGGAACTCCGCACCTCGAAGTGAATTCAGCGCGCGCCGCGGCCGAGGGAAAACGTATGGACCAGGCTCCCTATACCCTGGATCAGACCAGTCGCGATGTCGTGTTGGAAGCGATTCAGGAGGTGTGTGGGCAGCGTGGCTCGAGTCTGTTGGCTGCGCATGTGCGAAGCACTCACGTGCACAGCGTGGTGCAAGCCGAGGTCCCGCCGGAACGGGTCGTGAACGACTTCAAAGCTTATGCCAGCCGTCGTCTGAATCGGATGAGGCTTGATGAACCGGACCGGAAGCGATGGGCACGGCATGGTAGCACACGATTTCTGTGGAAGGCTGAGTACGTCTTGGCGGCTATTCAGTATGTCGTCGACGAGCAGCGTGATGTCATGTCAGTGTTCGAGTCTCCGTAATTTAGTCGCTTGTCCGGTATCCGCTCGCTGACGCGCGCGGCTCTGTTAGTGTCGAGCACCTTAGTTATGCGAGGGAAAGCTACTAACCTAACTGGACGGGCTTGCCGTGGGGAGTCCTACGGTACGCTTCGGCCCAGGCCTCCTTGCGGGCCTGGAGCGCCGGCGGATCGGCCAATCCCTTCGCAGCGACCAGGCGCTCGAGAGCCGCCAGCCAATGGTCGTAGTAATGCGAGCCGTCGTCGGGCTTATCGCGGAACTCGTCGGCGAGGGCGGCAGCCCACTCCGTCCAGGTGAAATATCCCTGCTCGGAGAGCCTGACGGCAAGCGCGAACGCCTGGGCCTGCCAAGGCTCGGCAAACACCGGTCCGTCGGCGTCTCGCGGTATTGAATCAGGCAGGGTCAAGATGGTCGTCCCATAGATCGATATATACGGCGTCGTGGGGCGCGGCCTGCTTCCCCCACAGCTCGCGGGCGGCGAAGCGCACCGAGTAGACATGCTGCGGATTCTCGCCGAGAAAATGCGCGTTGGTATCCGGGAAAACATGGACGCCGTGGTCACGGTCGATTGCGCCGAGCTTGCCGCGCGCATACCGCGGCAGGCGCGTATGACCGGCGGGATGGATATTGCGGGCGCGCACGCGCTGGCCTACCTGGAAGCGCGGAGCGATGGCTACGTCGCGGCTGGCCGGCCCGCCCTTGGCGAGCGTCTTCGCTACCTTGTCGGCGGTGAGAGGGGGAACGGCTTTGGGCGAGCCCACCGAGGGGGCGCCGTTGTCGATCTCTTCGCGCGTGACCAGGCCGTGCTCGATCGAAAGCTCGACGAGGCCCGCGATCCATTTCTCGTAGTAGCTCATGCGCAGATACTCTGCGGCGGGAATAAGCTCGCGCGCATGGCGGGAGGCGTCGATGTTCCACTTGCGCCAGGCTCCCATGGCGAGCGTCAGCGCGAAAGCCCGCGCTTCCCAGCGAGTGTGGAACACTGGCTCCTTGGTTTCGGTTTCGATGGGGCCCATGCCGTGCATGCCGCCCATGTCATGCACGCCATTCATAGCGTAACTTTGGCGACGCCGATCATCGCATCGCGGGTGACCAGTGCGGCGAGCGCCTCTTCGCTCAGGCTTTCACTGGCGGCCGGACGCTCTGGCAGCACCAGGTAGCGGACCTCCGCCGTACTATCCCAAACGCGGACCTCGACGTCCTCCGGCAGCTCGAGTCCAAACTCACGCAGCACACCGCGCGGATCGATCACGGCCCGCGAGCGATACGGCGAAGACTTGTACCAGACCGGCGGCAAGCCGAGCACCGACCATGGATAGCACGAGCACAATGTGCAGACGACGAGGTTGTGCAGCTTGGGCGTATTCTCGACGGCGACCATGTGTTCGCCTTGCCGGCCCGTGTAGTCGAGCTCGGCGATGGCGGCGGTGGCGTCGGTCAACAGGCGTTGCTTGTAGGCGGGATCGACCCACGCGCGCGCTACTACTCGGGCGCCGTTGCGCGGGCCAACCTTGTGCTCGTAGGTGTCGATCAACGCATCGAGCGCAGCGGGGTCGACCAAACCCTTTTCGACGAGCAGCGATTCGAGCGCCTTGACCCGCAGGGTTAGGTCCGAAGGAACTACCTGATGATCGTGATCGTGGTCGTGTGGATGGTGATGGGTTTCCATGATGCGCGCCCTCCAGAGTAGCATGATAGGGATGCGCCGCCTGATATCATCCGGATCGTCGTTCGAGCGGGAGATTGGCTACTCCCGAGCTGTCGTTGAAGGGGATTGGGTATTCGTTTCCGGAACAACCGGCTTCGATTACGCCGCGATGACGATTTCCGACAACGTCATTGAACAAGCGGAGCAGTGCCTGCGGAACATCGAGAAGGCCCTGACGCAAGCGGGGAGCGGGTGGGCGGACGTCGTACGCGTTCGTTACATCCTGCCTCGGGTTGCGGACTTCGAGCCATGTTGGCCGGTTCTGCGCAAGTATTTTGGCGAAGTCCGGCCCGCGGCTACGATGATCGCAGCCGGACTGTCAGATCCACGCATGAAGATCGAAATTGAAGTGACTGCCAGGATCGCTCGTTAACCTCGACCCAGATACATCTGGCCTACGGGCAAGACGACCGCCTCGAGCATGTTCACATGGGGTCGAAGCGCCGCCATCGCGACGACGGCTTGTGCCAGATCCTGCACCGTCATCATGGGCTCCTTTCTGTTGCGAAGCTTTTCGACCAGAGTGTTTCCCGGATACAGGCAGCCGCAGGAGATCCCGAATGGCCGGCCTTCGAGCGCGGTGACTTGGGTTAAGCCCCAGAGTCCATGCTTACTGGTGCTGCACGGCGCCGTATGGGGGCGAACTCGCCGCGCAGCGATGGACGCAATGTTGATGATGCGGCCGCCGCCGGCGGGCTTCATAATGCGGAAGGCTTCGCGGGTGCAGAGAAATGGCCCGCGCAAATTGGCGGCCATCACCCGGTCCCAAGCTTCGACCGTCAACTCGTCCAGAGCGCCACCTTCGCTGATGCCTACGTTGTTGATCAGGAGGTCCAAATGGCCGAACCGTTCCATGGCAAGCGCAAAGGCGCGCTGAACCTGCCGCTCGTCGGTTACGTCGGTGGTGACAGGCAGCACACTGGTTCCATGCCTGCTCAACTCGCCGGCGTTACGCTCAAGAGCCGCTCCGTCGCGAGCTAACAGGACTGAATCGGAGCCTTCCGCGCCGAGAGCTTCCGCGATTCCCTGACCGATTCCACGGCTCGCGCCAGTGATTAGCGCGACCTTCCCGTCCAGCTTGCCCATAGAGCTATGATAGTCGCGTAATGATGCGACTTCGCATTTTCGCGGCTTGCCTGGCTGCTTCGCTGTGCGCGCAACCGACTAGCGACCTGGGAATATTCGAAGGGCAATCGGATGTCGGCAATCCGGAGCTGAAGGGCTCGGAGGCGTTCGACTCGGCTCGAAAGGAATATCGCGTGACCGGGAGCGGAGCCAACATCTGGGCGAAGGCAGACGAGTTTCACTTCGTCTGGCGCCGGCTGACCGGAGATGTGGCAATATCGGCTACGCTACGCTTCGCTGAGGCCGGCGGCGCGGGCCATCGAAAAATCGGGCTGATGATCCGGCAAGGGCTTGCCGCCGATGCTCCTTATGTGGACGCGATGGTGCATGGCGACGGGCTAACGGCTCTGCAATTTCGCGAAACAACAGGCGACATCACGCGGAGCTTCCGCTTTCCGGTAGTTGCGCCGACTCGGATCAAGCTCGAGCGCCGAGGTCCCTTGTTCACGCTTTGGACTGGTCGCGAGGGTCAGCCGCTTCAGGAAGCGGGCGCAATTCCGATGAAGCTCAGCGACGCGGTGTACGTAGGACTGGTGGTTGGGTCGCATAACGCGAAGGTGATTGAGACGGCGCTCTTCTCCGAGGTAAGCGTGGAATCACTGCCGAAGGCCGCCCCCGCTCTACCTCTGCTCGGACTGGCGCATGCCGGGATCCGTGTGAGCGATCTGGAGAAGGCGCGCGGCTTTTATCACGGTGTTGCTGGTTTTGATGAAGCTTTCGATACGAAAAATCCGCAAGGTGGAATTGTTGTCGCCCACTTTAAGGTGAACGATCGTCAGTTCGTCGAGATTTATCCGGGGTTGAAACCGGATGACACGATTCCGATGACACACATCGCGATGTATACGGAGAACCTCGATAAGTTGCACAAGATGACGCAGGATCTCGGCGTCTCGCCGACCGAAATTAAGACCGGGCCGCGAGACGGGAATCGGAGCTTTTCTATACGCAAGCTACCTGGCCAAAGTCTCGGGTTTCTCGAGTTCGTCCAATACATGCCGGATTCGCTGCATGTTAAGTCCGTGGGCAAATCGCTCAGCGACCGCCGCATATCGAGGCGGCTCGAGCACGCGGGTATCGTCACAACCGATCTGGACGCCGCCTTGAAGTTCTATGTGAACACGCTGGGTTTTCGCGAGACCTGGCGGCGTGGTAATCCGGACACCGGGAACGTCGCGCTGGTGCACCTTCGGATGCCGGGGCCGAGCGGCGATTATGTCGAATTGTCGAACCAGACTGGGAACACGAACCTGACGCGGGCGCGGGCTGGAACGGCGGCTCACATCTCGCTCGAAGTTCCGGACATCAAGGCAGCATATCAGCAGACTCTCGACAGGGGTATGACCGAAGACCGGAAGCCGCCCCGGTTCGGTCTGGATGAGCGATGGCAGTTCAACTTGTTCGATCCGGACGGTACGCGCGTGGAATTCATGCAGCCGAGGGACCCGGCTAAGTCCGGCGCCCCCGTTCCTTCCCGGTGATGCCGCCGCCCATACGCCAGGTGCGGTGGTGGATACTTGCACTGCTTTTTTTTGTGACGGTGATCAATTTCGTGGATCGCCAGTCCTTGTCGATTGTCGCTCCCGTGCTGCGGGATTCTCTCCATCTGAGCAACACCGACTACGGTCGGATTGTGGCCGCTTTCCAGGCGGGAATGATGCTGGCGGAATTTCCGATGGGCCTGCTGATGGACAAGCGCGGCGTCCGGTTCGGTTTTTCATTTGCCGTGCTGTGGTGGTCGCTGGCGAACGGGCTTCACGTTTTCGCCCGCACGATGATGCAGTTCTCCGTCTTGCGTTTCTGGTTGGGGACAGGCGAGTGCGGGAATTTTTCGGGTGCGATGAAAGTCATCTCGCAGTGGTATCCGGCCAAGGAGCGGGCGCTGGCGGTGGGAGTCTTCAACGGAGGGTCGATGGTGGGGTCCATCATCGCGCCGCCGCTGCTGGTATTCTTCACACTTCGCATGGGATGGCCCGCGGCATTTCTGCTTCCCAGCTCACTCGGCTTTTTATGGCTTGCGGCCTGGGTCCCGCTGTACCACGCTCCGGAACAGCATTCTCTGATTTCTCGCGAGGAGCTGGAATACATTCAGGCGGGCCGTGAGGTTGGGGAGAGCGTGGCTATCCGGAGTGTGGATTTGCTGCGTTTGCGGCAGACTTGGGGGCTCATTCTGTGCCGTTTCATGGTCGGGCCGGTAGTGCAGTTTTATATTTATTGGATGCCGGAATACCTGTACAGAGAGCGGGGACTGACGCTGAAATCGATAGGACTGCTGGCCTGGGTACCGTACCTGTTTGGCGATATCGGCAGCATTTCCGGCGGCTGGCTGGCCGGCTATCTGATAGGCAGGGGATTTTCAGTCGGGCGGGCCAGGCGGTTGACTATGATACTGGGGTCGCTGTTCTGCATGTTGAGCCTGGCTGTGGCTGGATCGCGCAG
>Ga0210405_10005376_pt1 | contig 11705 bp, 8 predicted proteins | sample IncBWH11MmetaG_FD_155492 | JGI IMG/M metagenome (GOLD analysis project Ga0210405, IMG submission 155492) | Forest soil microbial communities from Barre Woods Harvard Forest LTER site, Petersham, Massachusetts, United States - Inc-BW-H-11-M | ecosystem: Environmental > Terrestrial > Soil >... | reverse complement strand
GCAGGCTATTTATCTTGGTTTCAATCCGGGGCAGGTTCTCAATTTTTCCCTCGACGTTCAACAAATCGGCTATCAGGAAGTCCAGGGCCGCGCGTTCTATCGCGAACTGGAATCCCGGCTGCGCGCCCTTCCGGGCGTCGTCTCGGTGGCGCAAGCCTTCTCCGTTCCCATGGGCGTCATGAGCACCTCCAACCCGGTTAGTGTGGAAGGTCGTCCCGTTGAAGCCGGCCACCAACCACCGGTCGTGGACTACAACATGGTCAGTTCGGGATATTTCGATACCCTGCGCATTCCTGTGCACCGTGGCCGCACCTTCACCGATGCGGATGACGAGAAGGCCCCGGAGGTCGCGATCATCAATCAAACCATGGCCAAGCAGTTCTGGCCCGATCAGGATCCCCTGGGGAAACGCTTCCGCACCAAGGGCGCTTCCGGACCTTTCCTCCAAGTTGTTGGCGTGGTTCAGGACGGCAAATACAAAGGTGTGGTCGAGGATCCTCAGCCCCACTTCTACGTACCGCTGAGTCAGTCGTACATAGAGCTTCGCACGTTTCACGTGCGCACTTCCGTCCCGCCGGAAACTCTTTCCATCCAGGTGCAGGCGCGCATCCGCGAGCTCGCTCCCAACCTTTCGATCTCGGAATTGCAAACGATGAATGAGGCGCTGCAAGGTATAAACGGCTTCTTGTTCTACCGCCTCGGCGCGCAATTGACCGGCACGATGGGCCTGCTTGGTCTTGTCCTCGCTGTGGTTGGCGTTTACAGTGTCGCTTCCTTTGCCGCGGTGCAGCGCACCCACGAGATTGGCATTCGAATGGCTATCGGAGCCACTCCCCGCGACATTTTGAAAATGGTCCTGCGCCAAGGCGTTGGCATAGTTGGGATCGGTTTGCTTACGGGCCTGGCCGCCGCTTTTGCGGGGACGCGCCTTCTTGCCGATCTTTTTTACGGCGTCACGCCAAGCGATCCCCCGACTTACATGGCCGTCGCCACGCTACTGCTCGTCGTGGCCTTGCTGGCCTGCTGGATACCGGCACGGCGCGCCACGCGCGTCAGCCCCCTCATCGCCCTCCGCTTCGAATAGCCATCACCTCCCGCATTTTCATTTGCGAAGAGCAGCGACCATGGGTCCGCACGCTTGGCGTGGCACGCCAGAGAGCACAACTAGGAATGAAAGTATCGGAACCGTTCGGGCCAATTGAGGTATGCTCACTCTCAACTATGGGGCGATTGACTGGTCCTGAGCGCCGCCGCAAAGCGCGGCTCAGGCTTTCACAGACCGTTCGCGTGAGGCCGTCCGAACATTGCGAGCGCGACTTCGACGAAATCTTGCCGACGCTGAACACCTCGCGCGACAGCCTCTATTTTGCATCGAAGAACGAGTCCTACAAGGAAGGCATGCGTCTGTTTGTTACCTGTCCCTATTCCGATAGACCTGGCTCCATCAACCGCGAATCTCTCGCCAAAGTAGTCCGTATCGACGATCTCGGGCACGGCCGCCGCGGCGTTGCCGTCGAAATTCTGATGCCGATCTACCTCGGGGGCAAAGAAACCCTGAAGTAGCAGTCTGCGACAAATTGCGAAAGATGCTGATAACACAGCAGGACTGAATCAACTACTTCACACCTTTGTGGACGGCGGCTGGCCTTTACGCTGACGCACCAATTTGCGATTGCGAGCACGCGGCAAGCGGATCAACCCCGCGGAGAAGCGCGTGGGGCGCGCTGGACGCTGGGCGCGGCGGCGGCTACACTGTTTGGATTCCGCTTGTTTCGAATCGAATTTGCGCAAGTCTCGTGCAAGGAATGAACGGGGATGCTTCGTTTTTATACCGCAGGTGAGTCGCATGGGCAGGCGCTGCTGGCGTTTATCTCCGGCCTGCCCGCGCAGATGCCTATCGACATAAAATTCATAAATCACGAGCTGCGGCGGCGGCAGCTAGGCTACGGCCGCGGTGGACGGCAGAAGATTGAGAAGGACTCGGCGGAAATTTTTGCGGGCGTTCGCCACGGCAAAACCATCGGCGCGCCGATTGCCTTGCGCATCGAAAACCGCGATTGGGCCAATTGGGAAAAAATCCTGCCGGTGGAGGCGGCGGAAGAGAGCCCAGACGCGCGCAAGCTGGTAGCGCCGCGGCCGGGCCATGCAGATCTGGCGGGGTCGCAGAAATTCGATTACCACGATGCGCGCTATATCCTCGAACGTGCTTCGGCGCGCGAGACCGCGGCGCGCGTGGCAGCGGGAGCGTTTGCAAAACTGCTCTTGCGGGAATTCGGGACGGAGATCGCGAGCCACACGATTCAGGTGGGGCACGTTCGGCTGGAAAAACCGGCCACCTGGAAGAAAATTCGCGCCGTGAGCGCGGATTTGGATTCACCGCTGCGTTGTATTGATGCCGCGGCGCAGGAAAAAATGAAAGCGGAAGTGGACGGGGTGCTGAAAGCCGGGGACACCGTGGGCGGGATTTTTGAAATTGTCGCGCACAATGTGCCCGTGGGCCTGGGCAGCCACGCGCAGTGGGACGAGAAGCTGGACGGACGCCTCGCGCAGGCGCTGATGAGCGTGCAAGCGGTGAAGGCCGTGGAGATCGGCGGAGGCGTGGCCGGAGCGGGCTCCTTCGGAAGCGAAGTCCAGGACGAGATTTTCTATGAAAAGTCCGCGCGGCGGTTCCGGCGTTCGACGAACCGAGCCGGAGGACTGGAAGGCGGGATTACCAACGGTGAAGACGTGGTGGTGCGCGGGTACTTGAAACCGATTTCGACTTTGCGCCAGCCGCTGCACACCACGGACATGGTAACCAAAGAGCCGGTTAAGGCCGCGTACGAAAGATCGGATTGGTGCGTGGTGCCGGCAGGAGCAGTAGCGGGAGAAGCCATGGTGGCCCTTGTGCTGGCGGATGCTTTTCTGCAAAAATTTGGGGGAGACTCGCTCGCGGAAATGCGGCGGAATTTCGACAACTATGCCCAACAAATCGACGAGTTCTGAAACCGCGACACCCCCGGCCACGGAGACGGCGCAAGCGCCGTCCGCGGCGCGCAAAATCTATCCGATCGTCAAATACGGCGATCCTATCCTCGAGAAGCCGGGCGCGCCGATCAAGAAATTTGACGCCGAGCTGGAGCAACTGGCGGAGGATATGTTCGCTTCGATGTACGCGGCGCAAGGCGTGGGACTGGCGGCGCCGCAGATTGGAAAGAGTTTGCGGATCGCTGTGGTGGACGTGACCGGCGGGAAAAATCCGGAGGCGAAGATCGTGCTGGCCAATCCGGAAATTATTCACGCCGAAGGGGAAGTTCGGGAAGAAGAGGGCTGCCTCTCGGTTCCGGGGTTTCGCGGGTACGTGCTGCGACCCCAGTTTGTGACCGTCAAAGCGCAAAATGCGAAGGGCGAGACGTTTGAAATTCGCGGAGAGAATCTGCTGGCGCGGGCTTTTTGCCATGAAATCGATCACCTGAACGGAATCCTTTTCTTGCAGCACCTCAGCATGCTGAAGCGCGACCTGATCAAACGGAAAATCAAGAAGCTCAGGAAACAGGGCGAGTGGTAGGTGCCAGAGCCGGCCGCTTGGCGGCCGCAATGGATTCATAATGCGAATCGTTTTTTGCGGGACGCCTTCCTTCGCGGTTCCCACGCTCAAACATCTCCTCGCGCAACCGGACTTTGAAATCGCTGGCGTGATTACGCAGCCGGACCGTCAGCGGGGGCGCGGGCAGGAGGTTTCTTTTTCACCGGTGAAGGAAACAGCGCTGGCCGCAAATGTCCCGGTGCAGCAGCCGGAAAAAATTCGCGCGCCCGAATCCGAAGCGCTGCTGCGGAAGCTGGCTCCCGATTGCATTGTGATTATCGCCTACGGACAAATTATCCCGGCAAGAGTGCTGCCGATTCCGAACCTAGGCTGGATCAATTTGCACGCTTCTCTGCTCCCCAAGTACCGCGGCGCCGCGCCGATTAACTGGGCGATTGTGAACGGCGAAACGCGAACGGGCCTGACGGCGATGCGCATCGATGCCGGGATGGATACCGGGGAAATGTTGCTCCAGCACGAGATCGAAATCGGCCCTAAAGAAACAGCGCCTGAGCTCGCCGCGCGAATGGCCGACCTGGGCGCACCGCTCATAGCAGAAACTTTGCGCGGCTTGGCGGCGGGAACGATCACTCCCAAAGCGCAAAACCACGCGGAAGTCAGCTACGCGCCGATGCTCAAGAAAGAGGACGGCCGCATCGATTGGAAGCGGCCGGCAGTGGACATTTACAACCGCATGCGCGGATTCGCGCCGTGGCCGGGGGCGTACACCACGTTTCGCGGGCAGAGCTGCCACGTTTGGGGCGAGCCGGTGTCTAAAGAAGGGAGCGCCGGCTTGGCGAACGGCGTGGGCGGTGCGGCGCCGGGAACTTTGTTCCCCGAAAAAGAGAAATTGTTCGTGTGGTGCGGGGACGCAACCGTTTTGCGCGTTGGGACCGTCCAAGTGGAAGGGCGCAAGCCGGTGAAAGCGGCGGATTTTGCCAACGGCGCGCACCTGAAAAGCAGTGAACGCTTTGGCGACAGTTGATTGCGCGGCGCAGACCACTAGGACATACTTGGGAATTGCGCCATGCTCTGGGAATCAGACAATCTTTGACAAACCTTGGTAACGGGAGCTCACCTTTCATGAAGACCTCAGTATCCACAGCAAAGCGGGGAAAAGTGTGTCTCCGCGTGACGGAATTGTTGCGCGCGGCGGCTTGTTGGATGCTCGTTTTTCAGCTTGCCGGATTGCCGTTTGCAATGGCCGCGGGCGACAAGCCCACGTCCACGCCGGCGCCCGCCAGCGCGGCGAGCGATCCCGTCCTGAAGGCCATGCAAACCGAGATGGGGCGCGCGACCTCAGAGCTTGGTAAAGCCGAACAGCCGCCCTACTACCTCAGCTATACGGTATACGACCAGGATTTTATCGTGCTCGTAGGGGCTTACGGCAGTTTGCTGACCGACGCGGTGGCGCAGCGGCGGTTCGCGGACGTGAACATGCGAGTGGGCAAACCGGAGCTGGACAACACCCACGGACAGAGCCGACCCAGCGGAGTGAATTCCGGCAGCCTGCCGTTTGGAAATGACGGAGACGCTATCGCGCGCGTTTTGTGGGAGCTGACGGATCGCGAATACAAGCGCGCCGTGCCGTCGCTGCTGAACGTGCGGACGAATACGGCGGTTCGCGCCGAAGAAGAAGACAAGTCGCCGGACTTCTCGAAGGAAAAGCCGCAGACGCACATCGAGGAAGCGCCGACGGCGGCGCCTTTCGATCGCGCGGCCTGGGCTGGTGAGATCAAGAGACTTTCGGGCGCGTTCCGGAAATACCCGGAAGTGTACAACGCCACGGTGATGATTCAAGTGCAGCGCTCGAATTCGCGGATGGTTTCAAGCGAAGGCAGCGCCATCGTGTCGCCGAGCGCTTCTACCAGGCTGATTATGGAAGCGCAGACGCGCGCCGAGGATGGCATGGATTTGCTGCGCGTCGAAACGTTTCAGGCGCCTGCGGCAAGCGGCTTGCCGAGCGAAGCGGAACTGGCCGGCAAGATCGAGAAAATGGCGGCGGACTTGAACGCGCTGCGCAAGGCGCCAGTGGCGGAGCCGTACGACGGGCCAGCCCTGCTCAGCGGGCGAGCGGCGGCGGTGTTTTTCCATGAAGTGCTGGGGCACCGACTGGAAGGCCACCGGCAGCGCGACGAAGAAGAAGGCCAGACGTTCACGAAAAAAATCGGGCAGCCCGTGCTGCCGACATTCCTGAGCGTAAGCGACGATCCGACGACGCAAGAGCTCGCCGGCGTGAAGCTGGCGGGTTCCTATCAGTTTGACAATGAGGGCGAGCCGGCGCAGCGCGTGGAAGTGATCAAAGACGGGGTGCTGAAAAATTTTCTGATGTCGCGGATGCCCGTCAAGAATTTTAGCCAATCGAACGGGCATGGGCGAAATCAACCGGGACGGATGCCGACGGGACGCCAGGGAAATTTGATTGTGACCTCGACAAAAACGGTGCCTGAAGCCGAAATACGGCAGAAGCTGATTGAGGAAGTGAAGAAGCAGGGCAAACCGTACGGATTGTATTTCGACGACATTCAGGGAGGATTTACACTGACGACGCGGGCGCTGCCACAGGCGTTCCAGGTGCTGCCAGTGATTGTGTACAAGGTGTACGCCGACGGACGTCCGGATGAATTGGTGCGCGGGGTGGACATCGTGGGCACGCCGCTGGCGGCGCTGACGCGAATTCTGACCACCGGAGATGAGCCCAAAGTCTTCAACGGCATCTGTGGGGCGGAGAGCGGGCAGGTGCCGGTGGCGGCGGTGGCTCCTTCAATGCTGTTTTCCGAGATGGAAGTGCAAAAGCGCGCGCATGAGCATGAACGACCGCCGCTCTTGCCGCCACCGGGATTCGAATATGCCGGTGCGGCCAAAGATGCGCAAATGAAGGCGGTGAAGCCATGAAAAAACTTCACCGAGGGACCACTTTGCGCGGATTGACGGGAATGGCGATTGCGACTTTGCTGGCGATGAACGTCTTGCCAAGCCATGGCGCAACCGATGCGGCGGAGACCGCGCCGGATGCGGCCATGATTGCGGCGCACGCGGCGGCGAAGGGCGACGGGTTGCTGGAAGCATTGTTGATGGAATTGGACCGCTCCAAGGCGCAACTGAAAATGGATCAGGTGCAGGCGCCGTATTACGTCGAGTATCGCGTGAACGAAGTGGAAGATTTTGGCGCGGAGGCGGCATTCGGGGCCTTGCGCGAGAATCAACACATACACGTTCGCGTACTGCGAGTGGTCGTGCGCGTCGGCGATTACAAGCAAGACAGCTATTTCGGGAGGGGCCAGGGGGAATCGAGCATTTTGCCGCTGGACGACGATCCGATTGCGCTGCGACACCAGATTTGGCTGGCAACGGACGACGCGTACAAGGCTGCAGGGCAGGCGCTGGCCGAGAAACAAGCGGCGATGAAGCAGTTCAGCACGGACCCGAATCCCGTGGATGATTTCGCGAAAGCGCCGCCGATGATCGCTGTCGAACCAACGGCAACCCTGAAAGTCGACGAAGCGGGGTGGAAGAAAACGCTGGAGGATGTGACGGGTTTGTACAAGCAGTATCCCGACGTGCAGTCTGTGACGGCGTCGGCGAGGTTCTCGGCGGTCAACGAATACCTAGTGAATTCCGAAGGCACGGTCACGCGCTGCGGAAAGACGACGTACAGCGTGCAATTGAGCAGCTCAGCGCAGGCGGCCGATGGGATGCGGCTGAGCCGGAGCCCGGCGTTCATGGTGGCGCGGCAGGAAGAATTGCCGACGCACGACGCGCTGATGGGCGAAGCGAAGAAGATGCTGGATACGGTGGTGGCGCTGCGGCAGGCGCCGATCGTCGAGGAGGAATATCGCGGGCCGGTGTTGTTCGCGCCAGATGCGGCGGACGACATTGTGGCGTCGCTGGTCGGGCAGAACGTGCTGGGGCAAAAGCCGCAGCTTGGGAAACCAAACCGGACGACGGGCGCGTTTGCGACTAGTTACAAGACACGCGTGCTGCCGAATTTCCTGACGGTGGTGGACGATCCGACGCTGAAAGATTTTCAGGGCAAGAGCCTGGTGGGAAGTTATGGAGTGGACAGCGAAGGCGTGAAGGCCCAAGCGGTCAATGCCATCGAGAACGGGATGCTGGCAAATTACTTGATGGGACGAGTGCCCATACGTGATTTCTCGACCTCGAATGGACACGGACGCGCGGCGCCGGGATCGTTTCCCGGGCCGAGCCTGGGCGTGCTGCTGGTGAAGAGTTCCGAAGAGCAATCGGCCGAGGAGCTGAAGAAAAAAGTCGTGCAGATGGTGACGGACCAGGGCAAAGCTTACGGCTATCGCGTCGAAACGCTGGGGCCTGGGAATTCGCCGCGGCTGCTGTATCGTGTTTATGCGAAAGATGGGCATGAGGAATTGGTGCGCGGCGCGGTGTTTAATGAATTGGATATTCGGGCGATCCGCAATGATTTGATCGCTGTGGGTAACGATCCACTGGTGAGCAATCGAGCCGGGGGCGCACCAACGACAATTATCAGCCCCTCGCTGCTGTTCGGCGAGCTGGAAGTGAAGAGGGCGGACACAAGTAAGGATAAGCTGCCGGATTATCCGGCGCCGCCGTTGAAGAAGTGAGCGGTTTTCAGTTTCTGTTTTTCACTTTTTGGTTCTTAGTTCGCCCGTTTCGCGTCTTCCCGTTGAAGCTGTTGCGGCAGCCGTTCTCCCGGAAACTTCCCGATGGACAACTGTGCTGTTCCCTGCTTTGCCGCGGCGACCAGCGCACAATCGCGAAATTATTCAGGGCTGCACTTGGACCAGTTTCCAGGTCGGGTCGGGGTCGTACTCGGTCATTGCCGAAGCGAGTTTGGCGGTGTTGGGGCCGAGATTCTTGTCATAGACGCGGCCCTGCTGATTGATGATGAAGGTCATCACTCCGGAATTGCCCCATTTATCGGGGTAGGCGACGAGCGCGTAACCGGCGATCATGTTGCCGTTGATGATGTAGCCGTATTTTCCGCCAGGCGCATGGGGCCCCTGGCGAGCGAGGATCTTGAAGTAGTAGCCATGATACGGCGCGCGGTCGAACGGAGCTTGCTCTTTGTCCGAGCCGCCCTTTCCCGGCGCAGCGGGCGTTTCCTGCTTGGAGACATAGCCTTCCGCGTAGGCTGCCGCGATCAATTTGCCGAGGGGACTTGGATTTTCGCCTTCCGCACTTTCCCAAAACAAGCCATCGTGCTTGCCGGGCGTGCTGATGAGCTTCTGCGCGTATTCGGCGACGCTGTCGTGGTCCCAATCGCCTTCGGTGTAGTACTCCCACTGGGCCACGGCGTAGGCGCGGCACGTAGAAATGGCGGACAATTCATTCTCGCCAACGCGCCGGTTTATGACTTCTTCGACGCCCGCTTTGGTATCGAACAACCACTTTCCGTCCTTTTGTACGAGGGGGACGGGCGTGGGCCAATTGTCCTTGCCCACAGTGATGGTGTACTTGTTGTCGTTGACCTTCTGGAGTTGAGCAGATTCCTGCACGGCGCCGGCAAACTCGGCGAGATCCTTGTTGTCTTCTACGTCATCGCCGGAGAGCAGCTGGTCGTAATCCGGGCCAAAAAGTTTAGCTAGAGCAGCGCGGTCTTTGTCCTTGGCAGCGGCAACCAGCGATTGCAGAGCTTCATCCGGGGAAGCGTAGGTTGCCTGGGCAGAGGCAGACACCGCCGACTGAGCCTGGGCGGCAGGCGCGGCGGCGAAAAGCCCAGCGGCGAGAACTATCGTGGCCGGCAACAAAGACGCGAGGAAATGTCTCGCGGTAAGCATCTGCCGATTCGCGCCAGTGTCTTCGAGTCGCATCGTGGATTCACTTTTCATGGCTTCCTCCCCCCGCCACCGCGCTGGGCGGGTGCGGGCCTACTCTGTGCTCTGGGCTGAGGAGCGGAGCGTTGCGGAGCAGATTGCTGTCGGCTGGCCTGGCCGCGCTGGCTGGCGGCGCGCGGGTCGAAATTGCCTTCGTTGGGGCTAAAGGTATGTGGGGTGGGCCGAGTCATCTGTGACTGAGGAGCCTGGCGAGCCTGCGGTTGCTGGTTCTGCTGGCGGGTTTGCGGTTGCTGAAAGCTGGGTCGGTCTTGAATGCGCTGGGCCGGCCCGGGCATGGGGCGCTGCGGCGCGTTTGGAGGACGGTCATTGCGGGCAGTGTTGTCGCGCCCGCGGTACTGATCGATGCGTGGATTGTTGCGGTCGATGTTGCGGTCGATAATCTTGTTGTTTACGCCGGGGCGATTGCCGACATCGGGGGAATTGCCGGGCCGGCCGTTGCTGCCATTGTTTCCAGGGGCGTTGCCGCGGCGCCCGTCGTTGCCGTTATTCACGCGGTCGGCCCGGCTGTTGTTGGCCTGGACGTTGTTGTAGTTGACGTTTTTGTGGACGTAATTATAGCGATTTATGTTGTTCACGTTCACGTTGCGGTTGACGACGGTCCTGTTGACGGTGATGTTGTTGTAGCGGTTGTTGATGTAAACGTTGTTGTTGATATTGATGCGCCCGCGGCTGCGACCGATCCAACCGCAATTCCAACAATCACCGCCGCGGCCACCCCAGCCTTCCCGGCGCCATCCAGTGTAGTAGAGGCCGCCCCAGCCGCCGCCGTAGCCCCAGCGGAAATCCAGGTTCAGCCAAGCGCCGATGGGGAATCCCGCGCCGAAGACAATGGCCGGCCCCCAATAGGGCCTGCGGTAGTAGCAGATGGCAGGATCGTAGACAGGGACGTAGATATATTCGGGCTGATAGGGAGAAATCGCGATGTAGTTGTCATGTTCAATGACTTCCTGCTGGGGAGAGGAGGCCAGATTTCCGGCGTCGCGGGCCATGTGGCGAAGATGCTGCACCGAGGATGCCACGTCGGTGGATTGATTGACATAGGCCTGGCCGAGCGAGGTGGTCCAGTCGATCTTGTCGGCCATCATTTCGATAACCGTGGGATAGTGGGCGACGGCTCTTACGCTGACGTCCCAGTCCTGGTTATCCACGCCATTGGGGCCATTGGCGCGAACGTAGCGCGCGGCTTCTTCGACCTGGTCGGGAAAGGTTGCGGCAATGAATAGCTGAGCAAGCAGCGGGTCGGGATAGAGCGCGATGGGCGAAAGAAGATTATCGAGCTGCTCGGGCGAAAAGTTTTCGTAGGCGGGTCCCTGGTCCTGCGGCTGGTCCTGTTGCTGATATTGAGGCTGATCTTGTGATTGATCCGGCGGTGGCGGCTGATCTTGGGAGACCGGGCTCGCGGGGGCCGGGACTGCACGGAGAAGGGGGAGATTGGCAAAACAGAGAGCGAGTAAGACGGCCAGAGCTCTAAGCATGAGTCAGGTGTCTCCTTCCGGGTAAGCATACTGCAAGTTGTGAAGAGCTGAATGTCTCAAATGAGACGCTGGTGACGGACATGCCAGCCAGGCGGCATTGGCGTAGTTTTAGGATAATTGCCCGCCATCGGCGCAATTTCGGGATTTAGTCTAAATACGGGCGTAGCAAGCAGGCATGACGGTTGCAAAAACCGTTGACGAATTGACTGAGAGAATCGAGACTTTAGCGTATGACTCTGAGAGAGAGATTGGAATGGCTGGGGCGGATTACGGTCCTGGTGTTCATACTGGCGTCGGCGGCTTTTTTGAGCGCGATCACAGCGATGCGCATTGCGATTCATGGGCGGGAAGTGACGATGCCGAACCTGGTGGGGATAAACGTTGCTGAGGCAAACAAGTTACTGCAGTCGCGGGGGCTGTTACTGCGGGTGGCGGACCGGATTTACAGCGACCAGCCGATTAACGCGGTGGTGCGGCAGACACCGACTTCGGGATTGCTGATGAAAGTGTCGCAGCAAGCGCATGTGGTGCTGAGTCTGGGGCAGCGGCAATTGCAGATTCCGCTGCTAGAAGGCAATTCGCTGCGGGCTTCGCGAATCGAACTGCTGCGCGCGGGATTGCAAGTCGGGGAAGTTTCCGCCATCACGATGCCGGACCAGCCGGTGGATGCGGTGGTGATTCAGAATCCGAAGCCGGGGGCAGGAGCGGCGACGCCGCGAGTGGACGTGCTGGTTTCGCAAGGGCCGCGCGAGACGGCCTACGTGATGCCGCACCTGGCGGGATTGAATGAGACGGACGCGCAGCATCGGTTGGATATGGCCCAAATGCGGC
>Ga0210405_10005375_pt1 | contig 11706 bp, 13 predicted proteins | sample IncBWH11MmetaG_FD_155492 | JGI IMG/M metagenome (GOLD analysis project Ga0210405, IMG submission 155492) | Forest soil microbial communities from Barre Woods Harvard Forest LTER site, Petersham, Massachusetts, United States - Inc-BW-H-11-M | ecosystem: Environmental > Terrestrial > Soil >... | reverse complement strand
AACCTCCGTCGCCTACAACGTCCTTCAGAGGCTCACCTACCTGGCGGTCGTTTTCGTTGTGTTTCCCCTGATGATCTGGACGGGCCTCGCCATGTCTCCCGCCATCGTCTCGGTTTTCCCCGTGTTCGTGACTGTCGTGGGTGGCCAGCAATCCGCGCGCAGCATTCATTTCTTTGCCGCCGATTTCCTGGTTCTCTTTCTTCTCGTCCACATCGCGATGGTTTATCTCGCGGGTTTCAGGCACCGTATGGGGGCCATGATCACGGGCCAAATTACCGCCGGAAAGGATCGCACATGAGCAAAGTACCCTCCCGCCGCAAACTCATCACTACTGGATTGGCAACCGCCGCGGGGGCGTCCGGTCTGGCCGTCGCCGCCCGCCTCGCCGACCGATACGGCCTGATTCCGCCCGATCATTACGGCATATACGGCGTTGGCGAAACTCTGACCTATGCCGCCCATCGGCCCTTGTTGTCCAGCCATTCGCTGGCCCGCGAGTTCAATCGCAGCGAAATCTCAAGAATTTGCCCTGTAAACGGCGATCCTCCCGAGAACGAAACCTACCAACGCCTCCTAGCTGGGGGGTTCGCGGACTGGCGGCTCACGATTGACGGCTTGGTTACTCGCCCTTCGTCCTTCTCTCTTGCTGAACTCAAGCGTCTTCCTTCCAGCACCCAAATCACCCATCAAGCTTGTGAGGCGGGTTGGTCCTTCATTGCCGAATGGACCGGTGTCCCCCTTTCCTACGTTTTGAATCTCGTCGGAGTCCTGCCGCAGGCAAAGTACGTGTTCTTCTTCCCGTTCAGCGAAAAATTCTTTCCGCTCGGCAAAAAGTGGGGCAGCCTGGATATGTTCGACGCACGGCATCCGCAAACTTTACTGGCTTATGGGATGAACGGACAGGAGCTTCCCACGCCCCACGGCGCTCCGGTTCGCGTGCGCGTCCCCCGCCAGGTCGGCTTTAAGAGCACGAAGTACCTTTCCCGCATTACCGTGACCGACACGGTGAAGAACATCGGGAATGGCTTGGGTTCCGGGTCTCTGGACCGAGGCTATTCCTGGTACCAGGGCATCTGAGGCAATTCAGAGGTCACTGCTCCTCTAACGCCCGCCTGTAATCCTTGCTGAGTGGTCGTTCCTCCGGAACAATCCGCCCACTTGGCTGTGTGGAATCTCATCGAAGTGACCCATTCCGCGAGGTGCTGGCGCCGACGGGATCTCATGGAAAGCCCGCGTAAGGTTTTTAGCAGCGAGAGCAGAAACACCCAACCGCTGAAGATCGATAGTCAGGCTAGTCTGATCCGGTACCGCTCACGCTTCCGACTGAGCGAGCGCGTGAGCAGCGCGATGCGCAAAGGCGGCGACAGGGTTTCCGGTGGGGTCTATGGCCCGGACGGTGTCCTTCACCCACCACAGGTAATCCGCATTAGGAGCTTGGTGCCCGGGGCGGGAATCGAACCCGCACTCCCGTTGCCGGGAAAAGGATTTTAAGTCCCTTAACTGTGCAAGCAACATCCCTGTTTTGTTTTATTTACATTTCTAAAATGTGAAACTGTGTAAGCGACTGTGTAAATTTGGGTGTTTTTCGCCTGCCCCGCCTTGGCCCTCCGGTGCGTCAGGTTCGATCGCATATTAGTCGGCGGCCTTCGCTATAGGGGTTGGGATCGAAGCGCAGGGGCGGGTCCCAATAAAGGGCGGGCAGGCTGTCACGATAGCCGTTGAACGCTGCCGCCATATTCCAGTACGCGCTGCCGCCGTTCGGATAATGTATCTTATGGGAAACAAGCCCATCCGATGGCAGCTTCTTGAGATCGGTAGTTCCAACGAAGAGATTGAATCTACTGTGAGGTTTGCTGGAAGCCTCGGTACCAGTCAGCAACGTAGGCCGCCAAGATTGCGACCGCGCCTTTGTCCGTGATCCTATTTCCAGAAGACCCGAACATCAAGCCGCCAAGCTGGATGAGCACGAAATCGAAAACCAGCAGGGCGTAGATGTCCGGCTCGTTCCAACTCCTGATCCCTTCCCGCAATCCGCGGATGCATTCGATGATGTTTTTGGCCAAGGGATCGTCGACGGTTGCCGCCGTGTTTGCATCAAGCGGCTTGGAACGATCGTAGATGCGGCTGCAAACAAGCTTGAGGCTTTCACGGTCCAGGTGTTGGTGGAGCAGGATCGAGACCTCCAGGACGGCTAAATCGCGACCAGCTGCGGTTCGCCGGACGACGGCCGCGTCAAAAATGTAGGCTTCGGGTCCGCGCGGCGTATTATCGAGTGCGACATTGTTCAGATGCAGGTCACCGTGGACAACGGCCTGTTCCCTGAGCATCACCTGTTCTTTTCGCTCACGAAGTTCAAGGTACAGATCTACCGGATTTGTGGCGGGAGTCGGGCCGACAATCTCTTGCTGCACGCTCTGCCATTGGTCCTTTAAGTTTTGTTCATCGTGTGCTGCCCACAACAGCGAATTCAGCGGCTTGCTGTCATCCAGAAGTTCGCCCAGTTGCTGGACCTGGCCGACAATCTGCCCTGCAATTTCGAAGGCAGCTTTCGGGTCAATGCTCTTGAAGCTTTCGCCCAGCGGGTTCGGCCGCGCATCCTGTGCGCCCACCTTCTCTGTCACGATGAGTCCCGTACTCCGCGAAACTACGGAGCTCGTGATTTTGATATGGGTCAGCTTTTGTTCGATTTTTCGGGCGCTCTTGATGACCGACGGCGAATCCGGCCCGGCCAGGAGCTTGAAGAATTTGGGTCTGGATGCGCCGCCGCCATCATCCAGCAGATACCGGCCCATCAACACCTTCGTCCAGGGATTCCCCGTGGCGCCGCCGCTCGCTTCAGGGCAACGGCTTGCCGACCACCAACTGACGTCCGCACCTATCGCCCCGTTTTGCTGGAGCACCGAGCGGCGCAACAGGTCCTCATCGCGCGGACTCAAGGTCGGGTATTGATCGAGCCCCGCATCACGAAGATGAATCCCAATGCCCGCATATCGCAATGCTTCGGTGCATGCCCGTTCGATCTCCGCGTCGAGCAAACTGTAGTCCCCTTTCTGGAGGAGCTTCCCGTAGAAGACGCTCTCGCGCAACCTGTCCTGAATGCGCCCCTGATCGGTTGCCCCGACATGACCGCTGACGACAAGAAGGGCTGGAATCGGGAACCGGTCGCGGTCGATGAATTTTTCAAGTAGGTCGAGGCCCAAGTCTTGGCCTTGGTCCTCTGGCAACCCCCGCTTCTCCGGCAGCCGCAGGTCGAGAATGACGACATGAAAGATTTTGCTGCTTTCTAGGTGCTCCACTGCCTTGTCATACGCGAACGCGTAACAGGGGTGAAGAATCCCGAAGGGCAAAGAAGCGCGCCATTTATCCGAGATGGTTTTGAAGATCTGCTCGTAAACCTCTTTGAGGTTCGCGTCGTCATCGATGACCAGCGGTTGCAGGATTACCGGATAACTCATTTGGCCTCCAGTGGCAGCCGGATCTGCAGCCGGTATTCCGATGGTTGCTCCTGATAGAGCCTGATCGTCCCGCCCAGCCGTTCCACCGCCTCCTGGATTTCCAGCAGGCCGCGACCGCGCCCCGCTGTTTTGGTGGAAAACATCTCCTGAAAGGCAATATCCTTCATGTCCTTCGAGAAGCCGGGCCCGGTGTCCAGTATCTTCAATATGAGTTCCTTGCCGGTGTTTTCGAAGACCACGGTGATGCTGCAATCGGCGCTTGCTGCCTGATGTGCATTGAGCCAAATGTTCCAGAAGACAATATCGAGAAGGTAGTCGCTCCCGAGAACGCACGCGCCGGCGTCTGCATTCACGAGCTTGAGGTTAACGGAACTATAGCGGCTGGTGTACCGGGAATCCATATTACGAAGCCAATCGCTCAGGGCGATCGGTCTCTGCTGGAAGTGCTGCGGATCAGCATCCGTCGCTTCTAGTTCCCGGCTTAAGGAGAGCAGCGCGTCATTCATCTTGGCCAGCGTCACCTGGATATCGGGACTCGCGCCCGTCGCCGCCGCTGATTTCAGGCGGAACGCCTGGGACTGGGCGGATAGCATCGTATTGCGCAGGCGGTGCCGAAGGCGCTCGGAAACGTAGCGGTAGGCATCCACGACTTCCTTCGGGAGTAACTCCCCGGAGCTCTCCTTGCGGCGCGGCGCGGCAGATGCCTCGTTCTCTGCCAGCGCACCGGCGATGGCCCGGCGCGTGAATTCGTCGGTTTCGGCATCCTGCCAAGCGCGCAACTCGGGGAGCAGCTGCTGCTTCGACGGATGCGCGCGGACAGCATTTGCGATGACCTGGCGCAGCCGCGCCTCCCCCGGCTTACGCAAATGTTCGATAAGGTCCGGAAGCTCACTGTGGTTGGCGTCGAACGCCTCCAGAAAAGCCGCCCGTGCGCTTTTCGGATCACTGATGGCAAGTATTCTTAAGCGCTCATATAGCGTTTCACTTGGCGCCATATCGCTTCCTGCGCAGCTCAAAGGCTTCCCGTCCGCCCTCCAGAAGATCCACGATCTGTTCACGGCAATCGTCGACCGAGCCCGATTTTTCGATGTAGCCGATCTTTCCGTCCGAATTCATGACGATCACGAGGTCGGCTTCGGCCAAGACTGGAATGTTCGCATTATGCGTGATGAAGATCATCTGGCGCTTTTTCTTGAGACGCTGTATCGACTCGACCACTGTCTCATAGATGAAGTGGTTATCGAGGTTGTCCTCGGGCTGGTCGATCACGAGCGGGTTTCGCGTCCGGGCGAGCAGCAGCGGGAGGAGCGCCGTGCACTTCTGGCCGCGCGAAAGCTCCGCCGCGTCCTTGAAGATCGGTTCGGCGCTCGTCGCCACGTTGAGTTCGATGCGCACGACATCGTCGATCTCGACGACTTCCAACTGAAGCGGGTCGATGTTCTGCCGAAAGGCGGCCATTATTTTCTTCGCCCGCTCCGGCCCGAATCCGCAGGCCTCATCGAAGCCGGCATGGTCGTCGGTCTGGATAAGCTGGGCAAGCTGCTCCGGCCGAAGCTGCATCAGCGCGCCGAGGATTTCATCATGGTTGCGGACGCCGGAGCCTTTTAAGCCTTGCGTCAGGATATTACGATATGCCAGGTCATCCGCGTTACGAAGAACACGGACACGGATCTTCTCACCGGCCTCGCGCGTGAGTTCGGTTGCCACGGTGTCGCGCAGCGTTGAAATCTGTTCCCGCTCCAGCAGAAATCGCGCCTTGAGGACGCCCCTGGCTTCGAGGAGCTGCGCCAGTGTTTGCTTTTCGCGCGCCTGCTCGGCTTCCGTTTCCTCCAGCTTGGCGACGCGTTGCTGCAGGTCGAGACGCGCCCTGGAACGTTCGTCCGCCTGCTGGTGGACTTTCTGCAATTCGGTGAATTCGGCAGTTTGTTTCGCCTGCGCGTCGCCGAGTTCGGTGCGCACCTGCTCCACCGTAGCGATCGCGGCATCCACCGCCGTCGTCGCCGACATCAGGTTGGTCAGCGCCGTCGATAGCGATTTCTGGATGTCCGGCTGCCGGCGCTGCAGGACTTCCGTATTCGCGGACTCCTCTTCAGCGAACTGCGTTGTCCGGGCCTGCTCGATGCGCGACTTGAATTTGCCGACATCATCCGTGACCAGGCGGAGCGATTGAAGAAAATCTTCAACGCGCTTCTTCTCTTTCGCGTTTCGCTGCTGCTGCTTCAGGGACTTCTCATACACAGCAGACTGGGGTGTTTCCGCAACCGGTTCAAAGGCGGCCAATTGCGCCCTGACATCGCCGAATTCCTCGATCCGCTCGCCGCGGTCGCTGATGCTGCGCCGTACGGCGCGAATCTGGTCCGCGTTCGCTTCGAGCGCCCGCCGGTGCTCGCCCAGCGAAAGGTGGATGGCGGAAAGTTCGGTGCTCCGAAGTTCGTCCAAGAGCGCCCGGCGCGTCTCCCCTAAAACCTGGTCTGCGATGCTCTCGATTTCATCGCTGTTATAGGCGTCTAGGGGCACATAGGTGCCGCGGTCCACATCGACGCCGGAGACAGGCTTGTCATCGGGATTCAGGAGCACATAGGGTTGTTTTAACCCACGCCTCAGCGTGTGCTTCAAGGCGGCCTCCGTCGTCAGCCCCAGCGTGACAAGGCCGCTATTGCCGAGGTTCGCCTGTAGGAGATCAAGCCGCTTTTTAGTGGCGCCCCCGTTCCCCTTGAGTGCGAAGCGCAGGGCTTCGGCGAGAGTTGATTTCCCGCTTCCCCTCGGCCCGATAATACAGATCAGCCCATTGGGCAGCGCGGTCTTCAAACCGGGCAAGAACCCGCCGTTGATTTCAATATGGTCGATGGTCCACATGTCCGGTCTCAATTCGAAGACAACTCAGAAACAGATTCGTTGGCGCATGTTTTCGAGCGTACCATCAAGCGCAGTCTCCTCCAATGTCGAGTTTCAGGCCGCGGACGGCTCTCCGTGCCCATGAATTTCCGGAACGTTATCCGCAGCGGCCTTTCGAGCGAGACGCGCGCGCTCGATGTTTTTGTGCCGCCCGCAGATGCAGCCGCCGCGCCGCTCCTGCGGCAATTCCTGCCCGTATTGGGGGCCCATCAGGAAATCAAACTGGAAGCGCGGCGCCAGCGCGGACGGCCACTTCATAAGATGTGCAACCAACTCGGCGACGACCATGCAGGCGCTGAAGCAGGCGATAAACGGCACGGAGGGCTCGAAGCCCTTCTCCTGCTCTTCCGCCGAGAGTGTCAGCGCGATTCCCTCCTGGATGACGGAGCAGATGGGCTTGCCGAGACGCGCCCGCAGGAATTCCTGCTTCTCGCGGGGCGCGCGCTCCACATCGGAGGCGCTCAAGAGATCGTCCGGCCGGGAGAGGCTGTCTTGCGACAGTCCCGTCGCCTGCATCTGGACTGTCTCGACCGGCGCACTCGCAGGCTCCCGGAACAGGCAGATGAGGCAGGCAACGTCGTCCGGCCATGGATGCCGGCTGACCTGGCAGGTAAAGTCACCGATCGCGCCATCGACGACGATGTCGGGCCAGAGCGTGCGCTGAACCTGGTGTCGCCCCGGAATGTTGTCCAGCCCGTTCAGCACCACGGCCGGCGCCCTGCGCATCTGGCGCGCATACTGCTCGAAGGTCATCGCGAAGGGCTCGACTTGAAGGCCGGGTGCTTGGAGATGTGACGCCAGCATCTTGGCCTTGGCTTCGCCCAGCTCAGCCGTGCCCAGCAGAAGGCAGGTCCCGAGATTCTCTTCCCCGTAGGTTTGCGCATCCACAACGTCGACGCGCCCGCGGCACAGCAACTGCGATAAGAGGCGGACGATGCCGTTCCCGATCGCGCCGCCGCCCACCAGCAGAAGGTCGACCTCCAGAGAGGACGGGAGCGCGGGGCCGCAATCCGTCTCTCCAGCCTGGTAGCTCCGCAACGAGAACGAAAAGCCGTCGAGCAGTTCTCCGCGCTCGGGTTTCAGCTTGATCAGGCGCTTGAACACTTCGCCGACGCCGAGGCAGGCCGCTGCGAGCGCGCCGACGGGGTTGTCCATCGCAACATCTGCCGGCAGGCCGCGCGCGCCGGAACTCACACGTGCGAGCCATCCGTTCGAATTGATCGCCGTCCACGGGAGTTCGGGCTTCACGGCAGTCCCAACGGACAAGATGGCGTCGAATTGCGTAAGGTCATCGACATGGTTGCAGTGTTCCACGCCGGGCCCAAAGGCGATGCGCTTCACGAAAGCCTGCGACACGGCTCCCAGGTCGTCGCAGCCGGCGGGGATGTGAATCCGGATGTTCGGGCAAATGCGGATAAGCAGCGCGAAGGCGCTCAGGAAGCACTCGCGTCCGTTGACGGTGTTGAGAATAGCGGGTTCGCCGGTCAGCAGGACTTTCTTGGCGAGAAAGCGGTGGTGATCGAGGGCCTTTGTTGAAAGCTGTGCGGCCGTTTTTACAGGGCGGCTATAGATCAAGTCGAGGTTCATGACTCGGCTCCTACGGTCAGCATCGGCGGTCGGGCGCCATGGGTGATTTGCAAACACTCGCGCGCCGCCGCGCGGCCGAGGCGGATGTAACCCGCCTTCGCGGTATAGACATGCACGCCCCAGTCGTGGACAGGGACACGCGTGCGAGCGAAATCAGGGGCCACCAAAGAGAGGAAGAAAGGCACCTGTATGCCGTACATGCGGTCCGTGGGCGACAGATCCACACCATAGCCGGGCGGATGGGAATGGACCTGGCCGACAAGCCGGAGGCTGTGCTCAATCGCGATGTCGGCAACATCGTTCAGGAGCGCGGAATGGATATTGATATATTCCTTGCGCTTCTCGACGAGGGGGCCCCGGACACGGACCAAGTGCGTGATATCGGCGACGTCGTCGGTGTCCTTGCCGAGCCAGAGGACGATTCCTTCGGTGCCTTTGGCGCCGTCGATCGCCATTTCATCGAGGGAGTCTTCGATTGCGGCCTGGGGGATGCGCCAGAGGCGGGTCTTCGTGAAATATGGATTACTCATTTGAATCGTCCTTGGTAATGGTCATCGAGTTCCTCCTGTAATTGCCGCAAGACCCAGAGCAAGGGGTTGCCGCCGGGGTTCCACTTGTACCGGGGATCGTTCTTCCACTCGGGGTGCGTCGCGAAACCCTCGGCGCACCAGTTGCAGCAGGCGTCCAGGTTCTGGGGCCTGAAGCCGCGGCCCACAGGCCACGCCTGGGGCATGTCGAGCCGCCCTGTGGCCATGTCGAGGAACTTCAGAGAAGGCGGATCATCCGGGTATGTCGTCCAGAGCAGCCTTGCCCGAAACTTTTCGCTGGGCTCACGCGCGGGCGAGAGCGTCACGAGCACTTCCATGTCGGAAGGCATTTCGAGAGTCCAGCGGCTGGCATCTGAAACGTCGCCCGCCTCTTTGAAATCGTCGCGCAGGTTCAGGCGTGAAAGCTCGTCACTCACCCCTGGGTGACCTGCTGGCTGAGTTTAAGGGTCAGCGTCGCTGCGTTCCCGATGAGTTGGCCGATGGTCTGGCTCAGGTTGTCGAGCGGCGTTTTGTCGTGGTACAGCGTGTAAGTGTACGTGCTGCCGTCGACCTGACCGTCCGTCAGCCCGAAGGCCGTGAGCACCAGCGCTTTCAGGGCCGCCAGGGTTTCGCCCGGACTGGCGGGATCTTGCTTATAAGGACCCTTTGCCGCCGGATAGTTCACGATCACTTTGATGTCTTTGGTATGTTCACTCATTTTTTTCGTCTCTCTTTCTCCACCTGAGGGTGCCCGGTGGCGGCATTTTGCGTTATAAAGTTCCTTCAGTGTTGGTAATGAAGAAGAGGGCAAATTTTTTTACCTCATCACCTTGTAGATGTACTGTTCCCGGCCACTCGCCGATGAACTCTTCTCTCGTCTGACGATGCCAAGAGTGTTGAGCTTGGAAAGCCTTTCGTTCATGGCGGTCGCAGTAACGTCCAGCTTCTTGCCGAGCGCGCCGGCTGAAACTGCCTCCCCAGCTTCCAGGATCGCTGTGAAAGTCTCCCCATCAAACGGGTGCACCTTGCCGAGCAACCTATACTCGTTTCCGTGGCGCTCGATCATGATCAGGCTGGCTGCCTCCAAAGCCTGGTTGAGATTCTCACGTGCGGCTTCGCTGAGGCCGTCTGCGATGACGAACCGGCCTGGATAATCCACGCCGAGCCGCGACAGTGCCTTGCCGAACAGCTCGGCAGCGAAGGAAAAATCAAAGACATCCACCCCGGATGCGTCGATTGTGAGGACATCGCCTTCGCGGAGAAGCTCCAGATCATTGACCAAGCGGGCACGGATGGGGCGCGCTGTTTCTCGCGTCCATAGTTGAGTGCCGAATGGCTTGAGTGGGAACTTCTTTTCCATCACCTTCAGAGTACGTGATGAAGGAAGGATTGTCAACAATCTTGAGGGTGGGTTTCCTTCGCCGGCGGACGATCACCTCCAGAAAGAGCTCGATTTGCATGAGCACCTGGTCGAGGTGGATCTTCTATATTACCGGGTGCGCTTCGGCTTGTCTGGATCGATGCCTTTCTGACGGTCCCGTTCTTCGACGCCGAATTCGATGATGGCGTTCCGGAGGGCCTCGATACGTTCGGCTGGAGTGCTTTTGTTGCCGACAAGGTGCGGAAGGTCTTCTTTTCCGAAGAGGGTGGTCTCTATGAGGTGATCGACGGCCTGCACCTGAGTGATGCGGAGTTTCTTTTCGTGGCCGGCAATCTGCGAAGGGTCGTCGGTCATGACCAACGTAACGTAGTCTCCGATTTTCAAGTGCTGTTCTGGGGGCATTTTACCGGGTTAGTTTCGGCTTGTCGGGGTCGATGCTGCGTTCAGGAGATTCGCGTCGCGATTGCTCCTGCTCGCCCCTCATCACGTTCGCGCGCTGATAATCCGAAATGTAGCGGTCGCGCTCGGCGGCGAAGCCGCGGCACTGCTTTAAGTAATCTTCCCGGAATTCCTGCCTGTGAATTTTGAGGGCTGCCCGGTCTTCGCCGTCCGGGTTAATCCTGGCTGTCGCTTTGTCGATCAGGCCGTAGGCCTCGGTCAGCTGGCGGTCATAAAGCTTGGTCAGCAACTTCTGAAGTCCGGGTTCCAGCTTTGCATCGTCGGGGGATGTTTTGCGATCGAGATACCGGGTGAAGTAGTCCTCCTGCTGCAGCAGGGTGCGCGCGGACCAGTCGGCGGGATTGTCGTCAGCCATGGGCTTATTATGCGCCAGGTTCTGGACCTTCGGGCCGCCCCTTTCTTCTGAAGTTCGGAGCGGTTTTTTAGATGCGGAACGTCGGCGCGCGCGGTTTTCGCGCCCGGGCGTTGTAGACCGGGGCGACGTGGGGCACGGTCGCGACGACCGGCAGGTGCAGGAATTTCGACGCGCCGGGGATATGCGCGATGAAGCGAGACATGGCGGGATGCCGAACGAGGAACTTCGACACGGCTTCTTCTGCTGCTATGAACCTGCTCACGGTTGGGGCAAAGAACCGTGAGCCCATCACTTTCCCAGCTTTGGGGGCCGTGGCCCCTCCCTGAGGTTTTCGTTTTTCTCCAGCTTCTGGCGCTCGGCCGCGGTCTGTTCGCGCATGCGCAGGGCGGCCGCGTGGTCGCGGGTGTAGCGCTCGGCTTCCTGGATATGTTTCTGCTGCGCATCATGACGCTGCAGCCCCTGACGCGCTTTCAGGTTGTCGAGCTCCAGCTGCTTGCTCTGCTGGATGAGGGCTTCGTAGTCCTTGCGTTCCTTTTCCTGCCGGCGCATGAGCAGGGCGATTTCGTCGCGCCGCTCTTTCGCCCGTTCCGCGCCCAGCCCGGGGTTCCAGCGGTTCTGGATCGCCTCGATCACACCCTTCAGGCCAGTCGAGCGATCGCGGATATCCGCCTTCAGGTCGTTCAGGGCTTTCAGGTCGTCGGCCTGGCGCAGGGCCATCTTCGCGGTGATCTCCTTATCAAGTAGGAATTCCTTTTGCCGTAATTCATGGGCGTGCCAGATCTCCCACTTCTTCATGTCCTCGGCCTGCCTCTCGGCGAGGGCCTTCTTAACGCGCTCGAATTCCGCGTCCTGTGGGGGCGGTGTGGGTTCCGGGGTTTTGGCCGGGGCTTGAGGCTGGAGGAACTTCGATGCTTCCACGCCCTGTTTTTGGGCTTCTGGCAGGGCTTCCGGTTTCGGGGCAACCTTCGCCTGGTCCTGAAGGGCTTTGGCCTCTTGAACGCTCGGGAGTTTTTCCGGGTCGAGGGGTGCCATGAAGGTCATGAATTC
>Ga0210405_10005374_pt1 | contig 11706 bp, 9 predicted proteins | sample IncBWH11MmetaG_FD_155492 | JGI IMG/M metagenome (GOLD analysis project Ga0210405, IMG submission 155492) | Forest soil microbial communities from Barre Woods Harvard Forest LTER site, Petersham, Massachusetts, United States - Inc-BW-H-11-M | ecosystem: Environmental > Terrestrial > Soil >... | reverse complement strand
CACAATTCGCTGATGCTGGTCACCGCGCTTGCGCCAAAGATCGGCTACGACAACGCCGCCAAAGTCGCCAAGACCGCCCACAAGGAACACTCCAGCCTGCGCGAAGCCGCCGTAAAGCTCGGCTTCCTCACCGGCGAAGAGTTCGACGCCCTCGTCAAACCCGAAGACATGACCCATCCATGAACCTGCGGCGCCAACCTGTAGGGGCGCAATACATTGCGCCCCAGCCTAGCAGGATTTCCAAGATTCAGGCCCTGCGGATGCCTGGAACAGCCCTGTTCGCCTGCGTGCTCGTCGCCCCATCCGTTCTTGGCGATTGCAAATGTCATCGTCCTGACAAAGAAGAAGCCACTCACTGGGGTGGCAATCAGGTAGTCGTTTTCGTCGAGCAGAAGAGCTATCGGAACTTGCAAGGGACAATTGAAATGTATGACGGCAGACCGTTGGAGCATGCCCTCGTCGAAGTCTTCGACCACCCTGAGTATCTGCTGGACCAATCTTCTTCCTTTAAGAGGGACCATCCTGAGCAAAAGAGGGTAGCTGCTTGCCGAACTGGAGCCGACGGTAAGTTCTGTCTTCGCAACCTGCCTCCGGGAAAGTATGAGCTTCGCTCGAGCCTCAGCAGCGGTTGGGACGTAACCCACGTCTATGTAGTCTTGGACAAGAAAGCCGGACAGGGTAAGGCCCTTCATGTCCGGATGGAGTTGGGAACATGAGCTCGCTTATTAGCTCCTGCGAGGCTATCATCAGACTCGGAAACGTCACTGACGAAGAGATCGACGCCCTTGTCAAACCAGAAGACATGACCCACCCGTGATTCCTCCTACTCGTTTCATGCTCACACGGTTATTGAATGTGTCTTCGCTGCTTCTCGGCGCACTCTGCGCGCCGATCTCTGCGACCTCTGTGTTAAGTCCGTCTCTTCCGGCACAAACGCAAAATGAAAAGCCGGATTGGTGCAAGCCGCTTCCCCGCCCCGAGTACAAATCGCTCCAGCGGGTTCTGCCCGACGATCCCTGGTTTGAAGTCTATAAAGTCGCGCCGCAGACGTTTGCGATTTACGAGCCGCACCAGTCCGAGGAAGTCATCTCCTATCTCATCGTGGGCACCAAGCAGGCGCTGCTTTTCGATACCGGGATGGGCATCGCCGATATCAAGAAAATCGTTTCCCGGCTGACTTCGCGGCCCGTCGTGGTCCTCAACTCTCACACGCACAACGACCACGTCGGCGGCAACTGGCAATTCAATTTCATCTACGGGATGGACACCGCGTTCACGCGCGAGAATGCCAAAGGCTCGACGGCCGACGCGCAGGCGGAGATTGCGCCGGGAGAAATTTGCGGCGACCTGCCGAGGCGGTTTGATCCGAAGGCATACAAAACCAAACCGTGGCACATATCCGCTTTCATCCACGACGGATTCCGCATCAAGCTCGGCGGCCGCACGGTGGAGGTGATTGCGACGCCCGGGCACACGCCGGATGCCATTGCGCTGGTTGATCGCGAGAACGGATTGATGTTCACTGGCGACACGTATTACCCCGCGCCGATCTGGCTCTACCGCCCGGAAACGGATCTCCCTGCATACGCAAAATCCATCGCGCGGCTTGCGGCACTTGCGCCGGACGTAAAAACAGTCTTGGGCGCGCACAACATTCCCAGGGCACAGCCCGAGGTTCTGCCGGCGCTAGTGCAGGCGTTCGCGGACCTCCAGGCAGGCAAGGCCACTTGCAAGCCGGCGGGCGACGGCAAGAAGTTGTGCGCCGTGGATAAATTCAGTTTCCTTCTCCGCGTGGCCCCCTGAGTAGTAGACTGGTGGCAACCGAGGGTGTCCATGCTTTGCCGGCCGCAAATTCGCTACCTCGCCGCGTGGCTGCTGGCGCTCGTCAATGCTTTTCTTCCCGCCGCCGCTCAGCCCAATCGCGACAAGAACACCTGGAGCTATGACGGCGGAATTTTCATGGACACCGAAGGTGAAATTCCCGGCGGAGCGTGTTTTCGCGTAAAGGGCCACGTAACGGCTGCGGATTTTTTTGAAAACCTGAGGCGTGAAGATACGAATTCCGGCACGCTCTTCCGCCGCGGCAACGATCTCGTCACCAACTTCCCTAAAACCCTCCACCTGAGCCTTTCCATCGCGGACACGCCCTGCGATCCGCACATGAAGCAAACCAACTCGCGTGTGTACCTGACCGAAGAGATGATCCGCACCTTGCGGCTGCATTTTTTCTGGAAGCGCGCGCTTGAGCTCCGGCCAGTGAAAGGAATTGTGCAAGCCGGCGGTGAAGTGCGCCCGGTGCCGTGGTATTCGCACGGCCTGGAGCAGGAGTTGCCGAAGCGGTATGAGTGGTTGGTGGAATTTGACGTGCCGAGCGAAGGCGTGCCGTTGACGGACAACCTGGTGCTGATGATGTACACGCCGGAACACCGGCTAATCGCGCGCGGCGCCGCAAGAATGTAAATTCGCCGCGATCAAGTGACTCAAACCACGTCCCAATTTGTCATCCCGAGCGGAGCGAGGGATCTGCTTTTCGGGGGGAGAGCGAGGAAAAAAGCAAGTTCCTCACCCCGTTCAAAAGGCGAACGGGGTTCGGAATGACAATTTTGGGGCGTTTTCGGTGTGCGAAGGAGAAACCCCGGAAACCCGATAGCGCTCGCCTCAGAAAGCGGCCGCTACATTAGCCTTTCGACAATTACACCAATTTCATTTGCGGCACGGTGCCTCGGACAGTCAACTTTGCTTCGGTGCGGGCTTGCACTTCTTCGGGGGTCCAGCCGGGCGCAGTTTCGCGGAGGACCAGGCCTTCGGGTGTCACGTCGATGACCGCGAGGTCGGTGACGATCGTGTCCACACATTCAAGGCCGGTCAGTGGATAGTTGCAGGTCTTCACAATTTTCGCCGCGCCTTCCTTGGTGTTGTGCTCCATGCAGACAATTAGTTTTTTCGAACCGGAGGCGATGTCCATCGCGCCGCCGATGCCACCGCTGCCCTTGGAGCCGGGAATTTTCCAGTTGGCGAGATCGCCTTTTTCGGAAACCTGAAAGCCGCCGAGCACGGCGATATCGAGGTGGCCGCCGCGGGTCATCAGGTGCGCATCAGCTTGATGAAAAATGGAAGCGCCGAGAATCAGCGTGACGGGAACTTTCATGGCGTCGACGAGATCGAAATCTTCTTCGCCGGGTTTCGCGCGGCGGCCCATGCCGAGAATTCCATTTTCACTGTGGAAATAAACGGTGATTCCCTTGGGCAGGTAATCGGCGATGAGATTCGGAATGCCCCAGCCGAGATTTACGTAAGCGCCGTCGTGCAACTCCTGCGCGGCGCGCTGGGCAATCTGTTCGCGGGTCAGTCTGAGTTTTTCGGTCATTCTGTTTTCCGCCTAATCTTGTAGGGGCGGCTTTAGGCCGCCTGTCTTTTGGTCCTCCACGAAGAGGCGGCGTAAAGCCGCCCCTACATGTCCCGCCCGGGTCGCTCGCACAGCCAGGAATGGCTGAGCCACATTCATCCGGCGAAGCGCATTCCTTTCGCGTGCACGATGCGATGCACAAAAATCGCGGGCGTGATGACATCCTCCGGCGATATGGAACCGACGGGAACGATTTCTTCTGCTTCGACGATGGTGAATTTCGCAGCCTTGGCCATGATGGGATTGAAATTGCGTGCGGCCAGGCGATAGGTGAGATTGCCGAGTTCATCGGCTTTTTGCGCCTTGATCAGCGCGTAGTCGGCATGAATCGGCAATTCCAGGATGCAGCGCTTGCCGTCGAGGGTGCGCTCTTCCTTGCCGATGGCAACTTCCGTACCGACACCGACCGTCGTGTAGAAGCCAAGCAAGCCCGCGGCAGCGGTGCGCATGCGTTCGCACAAGATTCCCTGCGGCACCAGTTCGCAGGTGACTTCTCCTTTGGCAAATCGCTCCTGAAAATAATTGGCGTGCGGCCCGGGGAAGGAGCAAATCACATGCTTCACCTGGCCGTTCTTGAACATAACGCCGAGTTCGCCTTCGCGCGTGCCGCAGTTGTTGCTGATGGCGGTGATATTTTTGACGCCCTTTTTCGACAACGCCTGAATCAGATTGTTGGGAAAGCCGGCGCCGCCAAAGCCGCCGAACATGATCCGCGCGCCATCGGGAATATCCGCAATCGCGGCGTCGAGAGAACTCACAATTTTGGGCTTCATTTCTACGCTCAGAAACGCAGGTATGGGTGTTTCCTTTAGATTGTTCCCGACCTTCGACAAAACCGCAACCCCAGCAGAGTCAACACCCAGATGCTAAGTTCCCATCTCAGGGCGCAACGCCAAGTGGCTTGAGTCTTATACGTAATAGGTCCAGCCGGATTTGTTTTCCTTGACGTTTACGTTCTTTCACAATAAATTCCCCACCTCGTAACCATCTTGCCGCGCAAGAAGGCTAGAACTAGTCTCCCGAATTCTGCAGTTCAACCTTTCCGTGGAGGTACACATCACTCATGAAATTTCGTTCCGGTTCCAAGAGTATAAAGTTGCACCGCTTGGCTACTTACGTGAGCGACACCGCGCGTCGCTGCACGTCACTGCTCGTCTCATTCGCGTTTCTCCTGGCGCCGGTCCTGCCCGCGGCGTTTCCCACGGCCGCGCTAGCGCACCCCGCACCCGCAAAGGACCATCCAACACCCGCTCCTGGTGGAGGCTGCCAGCTCAATTCGCCGAAGGGGAACATCAAACATGTAGTCACCATCATCTTCGACAACACGCACTTCCAGCGCGACCCCGCACGCGATGGCTCGACGCTGGTACCCTCTGACCTTGAGCAGATGCCGCACCTGCTCAACTTCATCAAGAACAATGGCGTGCTGCTTTCCAATCATCACACGCAGCTGATCTCGCACACCTCGGACGACATCATCACCATCCTCACTGGCGTCTATCCCGATCGCCACGGGGTGGCCACCGCCGCCAACAGCTACTTGGAATACAAGGCGGATGGCACCACCCTATCCCAATCCGGCTTCACCTATTGGACTGACCTGAGTGGGGATAACACCTATAACCTGATCAGCGGAGCGGCGGACGCGGGTCATCCGAACGGCGTCAACGCCCCTGCACCATGGGTGCCCTTCACCCGCGCCGGCTGCGACGTGGGTGCCGTCGGTGCTGCGGACATGGAGATCGAGAACACCGGCGTCGACCTCAGGACCGTCTTCGGAGTTGGCTCACCGCAGACCAAAGATCCCAACGCCTTCGCCAACTATGAGGGTGTGGCTATCCACTGCGCCAAGAACAGCACGCTCTGCTCGAAGGCCAATGGCGGCGTCTCCGACATGTTGCCGTGGGAGCCGAATGCCGATGGCTCGCCGGCAACGACCGATGGGACCGGGACCTCCACCGCCTACGAAGGGTATAACGCCCTCTTCGGCCACCTATATGTCACCCAAGCCTTCCGGACTCTCGGGCTGGGCAGCAAGGTACTGGACGGCAACGGAAACCTGAAGGACATCAACGGTAACGTCATCGTCGATGACTTCCCGGCCGGCACAACGACGCCCGGCTTCCCGGGCTTCAGCCTGCCGCCGCAGTACTCACTGGGCTACACCGCCGACATGCTGGAGGCTGGCGTCCCGGTGGTCTACTCCTACATCATCACCCCGCACCGGCCGCTCCCGGTCAACCCCTACGGCTATGGCTTCGCCGGGGCAGACGGGCTCGGGGACAAAAACGACTATGGTCCGGGTGAGGCGCACTACGTCCAGACACTGCAGCAGTACGACGACGCGTTCAATAAGTTCTTCACGCGTCTCGCCAACGATGGGATCACTCCGGCGAACACGCTCTTCATAATCACCGCGGAGGAGGGCGATCACGTGGTGGCTGCTAACCCCACCAACCCTGGCTGCGACGGCGTGACCACGCCGTGTATTTACGGCAACACGCCTGGCAATGAGGTCGGCGAGCTGAGCCTGAATTTCAGGGGCTTGCTGCAGGCCGAAACGGGCATCACCACCGTCGCCTCGGTGAACAGCGACGATGCGCCCGACATCTACCTGAAGGGTAATCCAGTCCCGACCGATCCCACCTTGCGGACCTTTGAGCGGGCGTCGGGGACTCTAACCGCCGTCAATCCAATCTCCGGGGCTACGGACACCATCGCGCAAGATATGGTCAATCCAGCCGAGTTCAATATCCTGCACATGCTGACCTTCGATCCGCTCCGAACCCCGAGCTTCACCATTTTCGCCAACCCCGACTACTTTGTCACCGGCTCCACCGCCTGCGGCACCAGCGCTACCCCGGCTACTGCCTGTGTCGCGCAGGTCCCGGGCTTTGCCTGGAACCACGGCGACGAACAGGCGCAGATCACCACCATCTGGCTGGGTATGGTCGGCCCCGGAGTCGATCAGGTCGGAGTGGACAGCGTGACTTGGTCGGACCACACCGATGATCGGCCGACGATGCTCACGCTGTTGGGCTTGAAGGACGACTACCAGCACGAAGGGCGCGCGCTCACCGAAAAATTCACTGGTTGGGCCCGGCCCTCCGCTGTTAAGAAGGGTGGCGACTTCGTGAAGTTGGCCCAGATCCTCAAGCAAATCAGCGCCCCCCTGGGGCCGCTGGGAGTTGCCAGCGTTCATGCTTCAACCGTCGCGATGGAAAGCGGCGACCCGAACAATGACGCCCTCTACACCAGCATCGAAGGTCAGCTGGCTGCCTTTGGCGCCCAGCGCGATGCGCTGGTGGCACAGATCGTTCCGCTGCTCGAAGCTGCGGAATTCGACGGCACGCCTATTCCCCATGAGACCGCAGACAGCCTGATCCGACAAGCGGAGTCGTTGCTGTCGAGCGTGGAAGCCTACGCCAGCGGCTTATAAACCCTTCCTTGCATCATTCGTTGATGCAAGGAAACCTCAGGAAGGGCGCGAATCACATCGCGCCCTTCTTTTTTTCCGGAACATCGCGTCTCTCTTGTAGGATCTGCCTACTCGGCTGCCGCCGCTGCCTGCCTCGCAGTGTTGACTACTGCACGTAGGGACAGGTTCCGCCGCCATTCCTTTTTGTTATATTGAATTGCCCACCTTCCACGCGACCGGAATCCCACGCTGTCCGTGGTTCTCCGGCGTTCTTGCCCTGCCCTCATATTTCGGAGGTTTGATGAATCGCATTCACGGATCGGTGGCGCCCCTGCTCGCCGCGTTCGTATGCATGCTAAGTGGCTGCGCCTCGACTCCAAACCATACGGTGGGCACGGCGCCGAGTATCACGGCGCAACCGGCCAACACAACGGTTACAGTTGGCCAGACGGCTAGTTTTTCTGTCGGCGCCGCTGGGACTTCGCCGCTGACTTATCAATGGCGAAAAAACACCGCAAACGTCAGCGGTGCGACGGGGACCAGCTACACGACACCCGCCACGACGAGCGGAGACAACGGGGCGAAGTTTGACGTGGTGGTGAGCAACGCAAACGGCAGCATGACCAGCAGCGCCGCCGTTCTGACCGTAACAGCGACAGGAGCGACGCTACAATCCATCGCCGTGTCTCCGGCGGCTCCTAGCGTCGGCATCGGGAATACACAGCAGTTCACGGCGACGGGAACGTATAGCGACAACTCCACGAAGAACATCACCAGCAGTGTGACGTGGGCTTCGTCGAACACTCTGTTCGCGACGATTGACGTGACAAGCGGCCTTGCCACCGGGGTCGCCGTCGGCACGACGCAAATCACGGCAACGCTCGGGAGTGTGGTCAGCCCGGACGATCCGTTGACGGTGGCGGTTACGTCGTCCAATGCATCGGATGTAGTTACCCACCATTACGACGCCATGCGGAGCGGAACGAATACGCACGAATTAACACTTACACCGAGCAATGTGAACTCGACCACGTTTGGCAAGGTGGCGGAATTTGCCGTGGACGGCCAGATTGACGGGCAGATTCTTTATTTGAACCAGGTGGCGATTCCCGGAGCGGGCAACAAGAATGTGCTCTACTTTGCGACAGAGAACGACAGCGTCTATGCGGTGGATGCGGACACCATCAGCGGCACCGCGGCGACCGTGCTTTGGAAGACGCGGACTCTGCCTACGGGCGATGTACCCCTGAGCAGTTCCGATGCGGGTTGCGGCTATATCAATCCGATAGGAGTCATGTCCACGCCGGTGATTGACCGTACGCGCAATGCAATTTATGTGGTGGCGAGTTCCAAGAATAGCAGCGGCAATGTGTTTCACCGGCTGCACGCCTTGAACCTGGCCACGGGAGCGGAGCTTTTTGGCGGGCCGACAACGATTACGGCAACGTTTCCCAAGAGCGGAGGCACGGTGACGTTCCTCTCCAAGGCGCAACAGGAGCGGGCGGCGCTGCTGGAGAGCAACGGCGTCATTTATACAGCTTGGTCGGGATACTACGGCGATTGCGGAAATTATGCCGCATGGGTGATCGCGTACAACGCAGATTCGCTTGCTCAGACGGGGGCCATTGACCTCGTCCCGAATACTCACGGAGCGGGCATCTGGCTGGGTGGCGGCGGGCCGGCGGCGGATTCAAGCGGCAACGTTTACTTCCCCACCGGAAATGCGTTTGGAGGAAATACACCAGGAATCAGCAACGACTATGGCGACACGTTTGTGAAGCTTGGGGCGAGCGCAACGCTGACGGTGGCGGATTATTTTGCCCCGATGAATGCGATCGCGGACGACAACGCCGACGCGGATATGGGTTCGGCTGGGGCGCTGCTGCTTCCGGATATGAGTGACGGCAGCACGACCCGACACCTGGCGGTCGTGGCGGGCAAAGACGGGATGATGTTCGTTGTGGACCGCGACAACATGGGGCAGTACAGCGCGATGGCGAACAACGTGTACCAGGAGTTTGCCAGCGACGGGCACGAAAATTTTTCGTCTCCCATTTATTTTAATGGCCGCGTGTACATCGGTCCTTCGGGGCTGCCTTTGAAAGCGTTTTCCGTTACACAGGCCAAGCTGAGCGCTGCACCCGCATCGCAAACCGCGTTTAGTTTCGGAAGCAATGGGACGGTGCCGAGCGCGTCGGCGAATGGCAGTACGAACGGAATCGTCTGGGCGCTGGATCGCGAGTCGCGTACTCTCTACGCCTATGACGCCACCGATTTAACGAAGATTCTTTACGATACGTCCCAGGCCGCAGGGAGCCGCGATTCCTTCTCCAATGTCGGCGGGCATTTCATCACGCCGATGGTGGCGAATGGAAGAGTTTATTTTGGGACCGGGACAACCGTGGCGGTGTTTGGCTTGTTGCCGTAGTGATCGAACGATTTTTTTTGAGTGCGGGAGCATAGCTCCCGCTTTTGCGGTTGCGGCGAGTCGAGCTAGTTGGCGCTGGAGATTGAAGCTTGCACCGTAAAAGCGGAGGCTTCGCCTCCGCACTCAAAAAGAGTCAGGGCTTGCGGATTCCGTTGAGGAGCATATTTAAGAAGACCTGCTTGACCTGCTCGGGGTCGGAGACGTGGTCGGTGTCGTACCAGCGATATAGCCAGTTGCACATGCCGAGAATGCCGTTAACGATCAGCCACGGCTCGCCTTCGATCAGCTTCCCTTGTTCCTGCCCGCGTTTCACCAGATCCACAAAGCGATTGTTGTAGCGCGACATCACCGCGGTGACTTTGTGCTGGCGCTTGCCGGATAGCGAATCGAATTCGTGCAGGAACAGGCCGAAGGGGACCTTGTTCTGGATGATGTAGTCGATCTGGGCGCGGATGGCGCGCTCAAGCTGCTCGACCGGTTCGCCTTCGAGATCGATATGCTGGGCGATGTAGGCGTCGCCGTCTTCGATTCCGGCGAGCAGCAGCTGAAAGAGAAGATCTTCCTTGGATTTAATGTAGTAGTACAGCGAGCCCTTGAGCATGCCGACGTCGCGGGCGACGTCTTCGATCGAAGTGGCGTGAAATCCCTTGGCGAAAAAAATGTTGGCGGCGCTTTGCAGGACTTCCTGGAGCCGGGTCCCCGGCTTCGATTTGGAGTCCGAGCGGCCGACATGGCGCGCACGGAGAGGCTTCGGCGCAGGCTTTCCATTTGATTTTTTTGAGGGCACGACTAACCTCACGAAGCGATAGAACATAGTAACAGAGGGAAAGGCAGGGAGATGCTCTTCCATCGTCGTTGAGCGGGAGGAAAAAGAGGCTTTCAACAAAAAGGACAGATTTTCTAGCGGACCAGATGGCAGGAGTGGGTTTTGATGACCAGCCAGACGAGGAGGCCGGGAGAGAGATCGAGGGCACGGACTGCTCCAGGGGTGACGTGTACCTGAAAGATCGCGCCAGCTTTTACGCGGAGGGCGACCATGGTGCCGCGGGCTTCCACGGATTCGATGGTGCCGGGAAGAATGTTGCGGGCGCTGAGGAAGTGCGGTGGCTCGGTGGCGACGAGGATGTCTCCGGCACGGATGGCGACGCGCACTTCGCTGCCGGGAGTGGCGTCGCCGAGAGGAATTTCGATTTCACAGGCGGCATGATCGAGCGAGACGCGCATAACGCCGTCGGCGGGGCGGTGCTCCACCACAATCGCTGGGAGAACATTTTCGAAGCCGGCCGCGTGGGCGAGTTCAATGCTGCGCGGCGCATCGAGGATGGCGCGCGGCGCGCCGGTTTCCTGGACACGGCCGTTGACGAGTGTGACGACGCGTTCGCCGATAGCGTCGACTTCCTCGCGATTGTGGGTGACATAAAGGATCGGAATGCGGTTGGCTTCATTCCAGGCGTGCAAGTCTTCGAGGATGGAACGGCGCAGGGTGGAATCGAGGCCGGTGAGCGGCTCGTCGAGCAGCAGTACGCGCGGGCGAGTGACGAGCGCGCGGGCGAGAGCGACGCGCTGTTTTTCGCCGCCGGAGAGTTCGGCGGGACGGCGGGAGAGAAAATTCTCGATGCGAAACGTGTTTGCGATGCTATGCGTGCGTTCGGTTTGTTCAGAGACGGCAAGCTTGTCGAGTCCGTAGCGGATATTTTGTTCGACGGAAAGATGCGGGAAGAGCGCCAGCGATTGAAAAACGTAGGCCAGTTCGCGGTGCTGCGGCGGCAGCGACAGATTGCCAGCTGCGTCAAAGAAAACTTTTTCGCCAAGGCGGATTTCGCCGGAGTCGGGCTGCTGCAGGCCGGCGATGCAATCGAGCAACGTGGATTTTCCCGCGCCCGAAGGGCCGAACAGGACGGTGAAGCCGGGCGCGAAAGAGGCAGAGGCATCCAGGACGAAGGGCTGCGCGCCATTCGAGCGGAACTGTTTGTGAATTTGAACATTTAGCATAGCGCAGTTTATTTCGCCGGCCAGGGCGACCAGACGCGGCGGTTTACGCCGTAGACGATCGAAAGCACCACGAACGAAATGAGAAGAAGCAGCAGCGCGGTCTGGTGCGCTGCGCCGTAGTCGAGCGCCTGCACGTGATCGTAGATATCGATGGAGACGGTGCGGGTGATTCCGGGAAGATTGCCGCCGACCATGAGGACCACGCCGAATTCGCCGAGCGTGTGCGCGAAGCTGAGAACCAGCGCGGTGAGAACGCCGGGCCAGGCGAGCGGCAGAATGATGCGGAGAAACGTGCGCACGCGGTCGGCGCCGAGGACAGCCGAGGCGTCAAGCAGGCGGCGGTCGAGCGATTCAAAGGAAGCAACGAGCGGCTGCACGGCGAACGGAAGGCTGTACAACATGGAGGCGAGCACGAGGCCTGCGAAGGTGAAGGCCAACGGGTGGCCGAAGAGCGATTGCCAG
>Ga0210405_10005373_pt1 | contig 11709 bp, 10 predicted proteins | sample IncBWH11MmetaG_FD_155492 | JGI IMG/M metagenome (GOLD analysis project Ga0210405, IMG submission 155492) | Forest soil microbial communities from Barre Woods Harvard Forest LTER site, Petersham, Massachusetts, United States - Inc-BW-H-11-M | ecosystem: Environmental > Terrestrial > Soil >... | reverse complement strand
TGACCGCAGTTTACCAATTGAGGGTCCGGTGTCCAGTCTCGCGTCCGGGTTTGGAGTTTGGAGTTCGAAGTTCGGAGTTTTGGCGAGAGGTAAATTTTCGCTTGTCGAATCGGAATGGACCCTCGATTGTCAGGGCTCTGATGAAGGTGCGCGTTGTCGTGATGCCAAAGCAGAGCGTGTTGGATCCGCAGGGCGTTGCCGTGCGTAACGCACTAAGGGACGTTGGCCTAAAGAACGTTGAGAACGTGCGGGTCGGAAAGTTGCTGGAGTTGGAGTTCGCGTCTCTGCCGGACGAACAAAGCCTGGAGGAAATCTGCCGGGACCTTCTCTCGAATCCTGTAATCGAAGAGTACACGATTGGATATCCCTCTGCTGCAAAAACCTGACGATGAAGATTGCGGTAGTGCAATTTCCCGGATCTAACTGCGACCAGGATTGTTTGAGGGCGCTTCGGGATGGAGTCCGGGTTCAGGCCGAATATCTTTGGCACAAAGAAACATCGATTTCAGGTTTTGACGCCGCGGTTTTACCGGGAGGATTTTCGTACGGAGACTATTTGCGTTGCGGAGCCATTGCCCGGTTTTCGCCGATAATGAAAGCGATCATATCGGCAGCCCTCGGCGGTATGCCGGTCGTTGGTATCTGTAATGGTTTTCAAATCCTGTGCGAGGCCGGCTTGCTCCCTGGTGCTTTGATTCGAAATGAATCCCTTCACTTTGTCTGCAAGCCAGTTTGGTTGCGAATGGAGACCGCGGAAACTCCTTTTACTGAGAAGCTTGCGAGAAATCGTTTATTGCGGATGCCCGTAGCTCATGGAGAGGGTTCCTTTTTTGCCGATGCGCGGACTCTAAGCGTTTTGGAATCACAAAATCAGGTGGTCTTTCGTTACGTGAACGAGTCGGGGGAACCGACGCGAAAATCGAATCCAAACGGTTCACTGGCGAACATTGCGGGCATCTGCAATGAGCAGCGAAATATACTCGGTATGATGCCGCATCCGGACCGAGCCTGGGATAGGCGTCTTGGCAGCGAAGACGGGCAATTGATCTTTGAATCGCTTGTACAATACCTGGAAAGCCAAACCGCCCGACGATAAGGTGCGAACACGGAGAATAACTTAACCAATTCACAGCAAATTTGCTTTCCAAGGATTCTATCGCAGTTACTCCAGAACTGGTTCGAAGTCACGGACTGACCGCGGAGGAATTCGAGCGGATAAAAACCGCCCTGGGCCGGGTTCCAAATTTCACTGAACTCGGTGTCTTTTCGGTCATGTGGAGCGAACATTGCTCCTATAAGAATACCCGGCTTGAGCTTAAGAAATTTCCCACGACAGGGCCGAGGGTGCTTGTAAAGGCAGGTGACGAGAACGCGGGCGTAATCGATATCGGCGACGGTTGGTCTGTTGCCTTTAAGATGGAAAGCCATAATCATCCCAGCGCCATCGAGCCTTTCCAGGGCGCGGCGACGGGCGTCGGTGGAATCATTCGCGATATTTTCACGATGGGCGCCCGTCCGGTTCTGCTCCTGGATTCTTTGAGATTTGGCCCGATCTACGGGGAGTCACCTGAAGCCCAAAAGAACCGGCGCCTGTTCGCGGGCGTGGTTGCCGGAATCGCTCACTATGGAAACTGCATTGGTATACCCACCGTCGGCGGCGAGGTCTATTTTGATGAATGCTACGACGAAAACCCGCTTGTAAACGTTTTTTGTCTTGGAATTGTACGGCATTCGGAAATCGCTCGAGGCGCGGCAAAGGGCATAGGCAACCCGGTCTTTTACGTCGGATCGGAAACAGGCCGCGACGGGTTGGCAGGCGCGGCATTTGCCTCACGAGATCTCACTGAAGAATCGAAGCAGGATCGGCCTGCGGTGCAGGTTGGAGATCCTTTTAAAGGCAAGCTCCTGCTCGAAGCATGTCTGGAACTGCTCGCAAGCGGTTGTGTTGCGGGAATCCAGGACATGGGAGCCGCCGGGCTGACCTGCTCAACATGTGAAACTGCCAGTCGGGGCGGGACGGGAGTCCAGATCGATCTTGCGCTCGTGCCGCAACGCGAACAGGGAATGACTCCTTACGAAATTTTGCTGAGTGAGTCGCAAGAACGGATGCTGATAATCGTTCATCGCGGCCAGGAGAAGAAAGTGAAGGAGATCTTTGAAAAATGGGATTTGCCTTACGCTCTTGTCGGCCAGGTCACAGACGATGGAATGATGCGGGTGCTTGATGGGGGGCGCGTCGAGGTCGAAATTCCCGCCGATATCCTCGCGAACGATGCGCCTGTCTATATGCGCGAGGTCGAGGTCATGCGACCGGCGCCAAAAATAACCATCGATGAAATCCCGCACACCGATTCGCATGAGAGTCTGATCCGCCTTTTGGCACACCCGTCCATAGCTTCCAAAAACTGGGTGTTCCGTCAGTACGACCATACCGTTCGGGCCGGCACGATTGTGCCACCGGGTTCGGACGCCGCCGTTTTTTATGTACGAGAGGCCGGCAAAATTCTGGCGGCAACCGCTGATTGCAATCATTTGTATTGTAAGCTTGATCCTCGCGAAGGCGCCCGTATAGCCGTCGCAGAGGCGGCTCGCAACCTTGTGTGTTCGGGCGCCACCCCGTTGGCAGTCACCGATAATCTGAATTTCGGCAATCCCTACCGCCCCGAAATTTTCTCACAGCTTCGCGAGGCGGTCGAGGGGATGGCGGAAGCGTGTCGGAAATTCAATACGCCGGTCGTCGGTGGTAACGTAAGCCTGTACAATCAAAATCCGAACGGAGCTGTTGATCCCACACCGACCGTCGGAATGGTTGGGATAATCGCCGATGAACGCTGGATCACGCGTCAATATTTCCAGAATGATGGAGACGTTATTTTTCTTCTTGGACCTATTGGTGAGGAAATGGGCGCAACCCATTATCTGAAGGTGGTACACGGGAGAAAAGAGGGGCAGCCGCCCCGTCTCGACTTCGATCTGGAACTCCGTTTACAGGAAGTTCTGAGCTCGTTGATTCAGCAGGGGCTGGTGCAGAGTGCGCACGATTGTTCCGAAGGAGGGCTTGGAGTTGCGCTGGCGGAGTGCTCTATTTCGGGTGAAAGGCAGGTTGGTGCGTCGGTGAGAATCGACAGTTCAGCCAATCGGATGGACCTTCTTTTGTTCAATGAAACACAGTCGCGCGTGATCTTTTCTGTGAGCCGCGAGAATTCCGGCACCGTGGAGAAAATCTGCGCTGCTGCGGGCGTTCCTTTGTTTCGGCTTGGAGAGGTCGGGGGGCCTGAACTTGTTATATCCAACGGGAAAGAGACGCAAAGCTGGGAAATAGCTGAACTTTACAAGACATGGTATTGTCCGATTGAGGATGCCATGGCTCCCAATGAATCGTGAACAATTCCCATAAGCCACGACACGAATGCGGCGTTTTTGCCGTATACGGCCATCCCGATGCCGCGCTCTTGACCTATTACGGGCTTTTTGCCTTACAACATCGCGGACAGGAAAGCGCAGGGATGGTGACTGCGGAAGGGACGAACAAGCCTTTTAACATTCATCGTGGCATGGGCCTGGTTTCGCAGGTGTTCCTTGAGAAGGATCTGCAAAAGTTGCGAGTTGGTACCAGATCCATCGGGCATGTCCGGTATTCTACGACCGGCTCAAGCACCCTAAAGAACGCTCAACCGCTGGTGGTGGATTGCGGGCGCGGGCAACTGGCGATTGCGCACAATGGTAATCTGGTCAACGCGGCAGTGTTGCGGGAGGAATTGGAAGCAAGGGGCTCGATTTTTCAGACAACGGTGGATAGCGAAATAATTCTGCACCTGCTGGCCCGTCCCACAGGCCAGCAGAACGTGCTGACTGCTCTTCGGGAGGTGCACGGAGCGTTTTCGTTTCTTCTGATGGGCGAACAGGAAATCATAGGTGTCCGGGATCCGTTCGGGTTCCGGCCTCTGGTTCTCGGCAAACTGGATGATGCGTTTATCCTATCTTCGGAAACCTGCGCGCTGGATCTGATTCACGCGGATTTCATCCGAGAGATCGAACCGGGAGAAGTCGTTATTATCGACGACGACGGCATCAGGTCGGAATGGCCGTTTAAGGAAGAGCGCAAAGCGTTCTGCATGTTCGAGTATGTTTATTTTGCGCGACCTGACAGCCTTATAATGGATCGGAACGTGAGCAAAGTGCGAGTCGCGATGGGGCGTGAGCTTGCCAGATTGCACCCGGTCGAAGCCGACATTGTGGTGCCGGTACCTGATTCAGGAAACTACGCAGCTCTTGGATTCAGTCACGAGCTCGATATTCCCTACGAAGCGGCATTTGTACGCAATCACTATATCGGCAGAACCTTCCTGCAGCCGACGCAATTAATTCGCGATTTCAATGTTCGGGTAAAGTTGAATCTGATCAAGGAACTCGTTGAGGGCAAGCGAGTTGTTGTCGTCGATGATTCGGTTGTTCGCGGGACTACAGCAAGAGCGCGCGTTAGCAATCTTCGCGAAGCCGGCGCGAAGCAGGTTCATCTGAGGATCAGTTGTCCCCCTCATAAGTTCGCGTGTTATTACGGCATTGACTTTCCCGATCCGAAGAATCTCCTCGCAAACCAGTTTAAACCGGAGGAAATCAGTCGCTATCTCGGCGTCGATTCGATTGGTCATCTCGACATAGATGGCATGGTCCGCGCCACAGGTTTACCAAAGAACGATTTCTGTCTGGCCTGCTTTAATGGACAGTACCCGGTTCCGATCGACCCCGAGCTCGACAAATTCATTATCGAACGCCGCAAAGCGCGCTCTCGCCTTTTAAGTGATGACGTAGAGCATCCTGAGTTGTTTGCCGGATTGAAATGAAAAACCGGCAGAAGAAGGCATACGCAGCCGCAGGGGTCGATATCGCTCTCGGCAATCGGGTCAAAAAAGGGCTTCAGGACAAGGTGCGCTCCACGTATGGCCCGGAAGTGCTCGGGCGCATCGGCGGTTTCGGCGGACTGTTCCGGGCAAATTTCCGCGAACTGAAAGAACCGATTTTGGTCTCCAGCATCGACGGCGTTGGAACAAAGCTCAAAGTTGCGATTGCGCTCGGAAAGCACGGGTCCATCGCGCAGGACCTGGTGAATCATTGCATCAATGACATCGCCGTCATTGGGGCGCGGCCTTTATTTTTCCTTGATTACATCGGCGCGCAACGTTTGGACCCGGTCGTTTTCGATCAGCTTATTTCGGGATTCGCAAAAGCTTGCAAGCAAGGCGGATGCGCTTTGATCGGTGGCGAAACCGCTCAGTTGCCCGACGTGTATCATCCAGGGGAATACGATCTAGCCGGCTGTATCGTGGGGTTGGTGGACCGGCACAAAATGCTCGACGGAAGCAGGATCGTGCCTTCCGATGTATTGATCGGGCTCCCTTCCAACGGCTTGCATACCAACGGCTTTTCCCTGGCGCGCAAGGTGTTAATGCAAAAGATGCGGCTGGACCTCTCGCAAAAAGTTGACGGACTGGCAAGACCACTTGGAGAGGAGTTGCTGCGCATTCACCGCAATTACCAGCCTTTGCTCGCATCGCTTCCGCCGGGACGCCTCAAAGGAGCAGCACACATCACCGGTGGCGGCCTTGTCGATAATCTTCCTCGCATTCTTCCCGCTACCTGCGACGCTCTGATCGAGACTTCCACGTGGAGCGTTCCGGCGATCTTCCGGCTCATTCAGCGCAGTGGCGGAATTTCGACCGATGAGATGTACGAAGTTTTCAACATGGGAATCGGTATGGTACTTGTCGTCTCGAAAGCCCATGTTCAGGAAGTGTTGCCGCTTTCAAAAGGAAAGGTGATTGGACAGGTCACCCCCGGTTCTGGCAAAGTGTTACTGAGTTAACGCGCTGATTCATGGGAGGGACGGCCTCTGTGCCGTCCCATTCTTCTCCCTGTCAGCTTAGCCCACATGTCCCCAAATCGAGGAATTTTACCCCTCAGTCTGTTTTTGCCTCATTCCTTAAATATCAAATTCCTCTTGAGACGCTTCCGAGCGGCTCCGCTAACCCGAAAATCTCATCCCGGCGGTGGCCGGATGAGATTTTCGGGTGACAGGGCATTAGATGAATTGATGACAAATTTTCATCCAATTTGATCCATCTGCGCAGATTTCATGCTAAAATTTGCGATCAATGCAGGTTAACCATGTTGTCAAAGGTATTGGCTTTAGGGCGTAAAGTTTGGGGTGTGGGCCTTGGCGCGGGGCTCCTCGGCGCGCTGATTCTCGCGTTTCGTTACGTCATGCGGCCGCGCGTGAAACCTCAGCTTCCCGAAGGGATCTCGCCGGCAATCTTTGCGACGCGTGTTTTTTACACCCGAAGAGGCCAGCTCGTTTACCATGAATCGGGCCAGGGAGATCCCCTGCTTTTTCTGCACGGGATCTATATAGGGGCTTCTTCCTACGAATGGTCGAAGGTTTATCCCCACTTCGCCGCTGCCCATCAGGTTTTGGCATTGGACCTTCTGGGATTCGGGGAATCCGAGAGGCCAGACGTAATCTTGGCGGCCGCCGATCACATTCAGATTTTGAACGAATTTTTGCGCGCCAAAGGCGGCGGTGAACCAGCGACAATCGTTGCCAGCGGACAGAGTGCCGGATTTGCGGTCGTTCTTACGGCTCAGCATCCCGAGCTAGTTCGCCGGCTCATTCTGGTAATGCCAACAGGCGCGATTGAATCGGGCAGCGGACAAATCCGGCGAAGGCATGCGTTGTTCGCAAAAATGCCAATGGTCAATCGGGTCTTCTATCTCCGATATTTGTCGAGCCGGGTTCAGGTGCGCTCCTGGCTCCGCAATTTTGGTTTCGCGGATCCCGAGAAGGTCAGTGACGAAACCGTCGAGGTTCTTTCAAATTTTGCGCAGCAATTCGGCGCGGAAAGAGCAATCTTTCAGTGGTTGTCTCGTCGTTTAAACACGGACTTCGTAACGCGGCTGGCCGAATTATCTCAGCCTGTCACCCTGGTTTGGGGCGAGAAAGCCAAATACCCGCCCCTTGAACAGGCTTATCGCCTGCAACCGTTGCCCCACCAGTGCAATCTGGTCGTTCTCGAAAATACTGGAATGCTTGCTCCCCTCGAATCGCCCGAAAAGATGACCGAGATGTTGGCGCGCGAATTGGATCCAACAATCCGTGTTTACGAGGGAGAATCCCGCTAGCCTGCATCGATCACAAATTTTAACGGCAGCTTGGGGGTTGGACAATGTAGCGTGATCAATTCAGGCTCAGCGAGCGGAGCTTCCCCGGCTTCGCCGGTGCGTTCCGCTGCTCGTTGAAAAAGAGAGTTCAAAAAACGGCTTGTCCGGTGGGTTAGCGGGATTCTCTTTTGCGGCGCTTCATCTCAAGCTCAAAAGAGCGTTGCGCGTTTTTAATCAGATCGCGCAAACCGTCGGCGTCCACGCAATCTGCCCCGAAAGCGATCGCTGTCTGTTGCTCGAGAAGATCGGAAGTAGCCACGGTGAGCGAATAAAGGTTCCCGTACTTTGCCGCCAGCCTTTCAATAAGATCATCTGCGGTACGTCCCGCGTTCGAATAGAATACCTGGATCCCACCCGGCTCGGTTTCCTGGGTAATAGTGGCCCCTTTTCCGTCGAAGACCAGAACCACTTGCGTTCCCGTGAAATCCTGATATTCGGTCAAAATCTTTGTCAACCGTTCCCGAGCTGTAGCTGTCCGGCGGTCATGCAGCGCTCTGAGCTCCGGCCATGCAAAAATCACGCTATGGCCGTCCACAATGAGAAATCGCGCCCGGGTCATGCCCCAATATGCAACATTTTCTTACGCTGTACTACACGGAGCTAACCAGGTAACCTTGATATCCGATGTATACCTCGTCTGTACGGCAACTAATCGTACTCGAACTCGTCCTCGTCCTCGGACCCGAATGGCAACGTTATTCGGTGCTGGAGGGCTGCGGGCCCTCGCAGCCGTCGTTGGAAGCGCTAAAGAATGACGGCGCCAAGAGACTGGCGCCCTCCAGGGATTCGGCCTGCAATGGGATCCGATTAGAACCGGCTCGGGTAGACCTGTCCCAAAAACTGAGTGCCGTTCCTTCCTTAGCGTACCTCTGCGTGGAGGTTTATTTGGAAATGGGGGATGAGATTTCGGTCTAGAGGAAATGGTAGCGGACCAGTATGAAGGAGACATAAGCCGCTAGTTCGCCGGGTAGTGCCGCGACGTTGGGCGATGCCGGTTCTTCGGCGAGTTGAAAAGTCAGGCGGGCGCAAAGATAAATCAGCGCGGCCGCGAGCACAGGGCCGCGGATAATCGATAAAAGCCCCGCAGAACCGAGGGCCTTCATCGAGCTGAAGGCGGCAAATGCAGAGATCATCAGCCAAAAAATACCGACACATTTGATCCATCCGGCGGTTCTCCCCGGATGGAACAAGGCAACAACGAAACTGATCAGCGTTCCGAATCCAAGCAGCCTGATCGCTTCCAAAGGGAAAAATTGGCGGATAATTGCGTACTTAAACAGGATTGCGAGGACCATGCATGCGATACCTGGAACACCGCCTGGCGAAGAGGCGCTTTCTCTGCTGCCGAAAAGAGAATTGCAGAGGTTGCAGAAATCGATCTCTGGTTTGAATCCCCGCAGCCAGCCGGCGGCAGCCAATACCGGAATGACCGCAACGTCCGCCGGAAGATAGAATGCGCTGAGCGGAATATAAAAACTGATCGCGAAAAATGCGGCAAAGAGGCCGACAATCGGAGCCCAGATCAGCGTCCCTCCATCGATGGGATGCTTCGCGCCGCGAACAGTCCGAATACCGGTAAAATGGTGGACCGCAGAAAAGAACGAGTCCACGTGACGGCCAGTCGTCAAGCGGCGAGGACTTCGCTCGACGGTATGCCCCTCAACTCGTAGACACGGAGGATCGTGTCTTCTATCAGATTGTTCGGGCACGAGGCGCCAGCCGTGATGCCGATGAATGCGGGACCTTTCGGAAGCCAGTCCCGCGTAATAATTTCCCGCTTTTCGTGCAAGTTATAGTGCGTGATTTGATCCGCCGACTCCAACTTGCTCGCGCTGCGCACAAAATAGGTAGGTAATTTGACCTCTCCCATTTCAGCCAGGTGCGAGGTATTTGAGCTGTTGTAGCCGCCGACAACCAGGAGAAGGTCCATGTTCTCCAACAGCAATTCGCTCAAGGCGTCCTGCCGCTCCTGTGTCGCTCCGCAGATTGTATCAAAGAATCGGAAGCTCTTTGAACCAAGCTCCGGTCCGTCGCGGTCGATGATTGCTTTGCGGATACGGCGCTGCACATCCTCTGTCTCCCCTCGGAGCATGGTCGTCTGGTTCGCTACGCCGACAGCCTGAAGATGGATATCCGGATCGAACCCGGGCGAGTAAGCGTCTTTGAATCGGTTCAGAAATTCCTGTTTGTCGCCACCGTGCCTGATGTAATCGCACACATAGTCGGTATCCTTCAGCGTTAAAACGATCAGGTAATGCCCCATTCCGAGTCCCAACGCCCGGGAAGCCGTCGCTTTGGTTTCCTCATGTTCCGCCTTGCCGTGGATGATGGATGTCACGTGTTCCACGGCATTCTGGCGAACTCTTTTCCAGACGCTCATCACGTCCCCGCAAGTGGTATCGACAATCTGGCAACCGCGCTCCTGGATTTTTTTCAGAGTGATCAGGTCCGTGCCAAACGCGGGTACGATAACAATATCGTCCGCAGTCAATTCGTCGATTTCGGCCTCGCGTCCGTTACCGAGGAGATTTTTGATCCCCATGGCCGCGATTTGCTCGTTAACGAGTGGATTGTGAATAATCTCGCCGAGAATAAAGAGACGAGACTCCGCAAAAACCTTCCGCGCCGCATAAGCTAAATCGATCGCCCTTTCGACCCCATAGCAAAATCCAAATTGCTTTGCGAGGCGCACGGTCGTGTCGCGAACGGTTAGAATCCCTCCATTCGCCCGGATCCGCTCGACGACGACACTCCGATAGTGAGATTCGACCTGCTGCTGAACCTTCGCCATCACATCAGGTGTGCGAAGGTTAATTTTTCTTGGTCGTGCAGTTGGCTGTGTAGAAGGTGCGGACATGATAGATGCCGGATAGATCCTCGAATAGCTGAAGCGATATTACTCTTGAAGCAAGGGGCCTTGTGGCGGAGCGAAGACAGCGTCCGAGATCAGGTAAGCGGCTGGAGGATCCGGGTCGGCGTAATCGGTTGGACGCGGAGCTGATTTGCCGATCGTCGCATCCTCTGGTTGCGTCTGAGCGATCGTTACTGGCGTTCCTTCGTGAACCAGGGCGAAGAATTTTGGAGCAGCATTCGGATGAAGGCGCAGACAACCATGGGAGTGCGGGATTGGCCAGACGGCCCCCTGGTGAAAACCATAGGCAGGCTTGAATTCCACCCAGTACGCCATTGGATAACCGACGTAGCGATAACCGGCACCCGGAGCGTGATCGCTAGTCCCGGCTCTCACATCGTTGCCTCGGGCCCAGAAGCCGTAGGTCGCCGAACGTTTCTTTCGGATTTTGCCGGTCACATGATAGGATCCCGTGGGAGTGGTGGCGCCGGTTTTGCCAATCGTCGTCGGCGTGACGAGCAACGGACGGCTCCCTTCCATCACGTAGACCATCCGGTTTTGGAGCGACACTTTGACGCGAACGGCATCCGGGTTCTTTGGTTTATAAGCCACCACTTCGTACTTCTTTGATAAAGTCGTCGTAATGGTTGTGCAGCCGGAAACAATGGCGCAACTGATGGCAGTTCCAAGCAATAAGGTCCGATAGCTTCTCATACTGGCGTTTGATAGGCGTCTATTTTACCGCATTGCCGGAATTTGCAAGAAATAGGTGAAACTGCGATTTCTTCGTCGCTCGACTAGCTCTGGCGCTCTCCGGGGCTTGACTGCATATCGGTCGATAGCGGCATGGAGGGCTGCGGTCCCCTCCCAGCGCCCATTGCGCCTTCACTGCTGTGTCCGCCGCCATTTTGCATATTCGCGAATTTGCTCTCCTAAAGCTTTCGCTCGCTCCGGATGTTCCTGGCTTTCGATTTCAAGATCAAATTGGATCGACTCGTTTGCATAAAACGGGTACCGGCGGGTGGCTGCGGAAGGTTTGTAGCGCCAATGTTTGTAAAGCCACAGCCAATATTCGGGATGTGCGCGGATAATTGGCTCAAATTGGTTCCAGCACGCTTGGGTTACCTCATGGTAGGGTGTATCGCGCGGGAATTGAAGCTCGGGCAGAAAGCGGACCTTATACCCGCCATCCCCTCTGGGCAAGGTGACAAAGGGCAGAATCGGAAATCCCGTGTGCAGATGAAGGAATGCGTGGAGTTGAGTCACCCTTGTTCTCATCCCGAATTCTTCGATGACCACCGCCGAATCACGCAGCTTGAGCGTAAGATCGGTGAAGAGAAAAACAGAAATGCCATCTCGCAGAGCTTTCATAAAACGCACCACAGCGTTCTCGGGAACGACAATCTTGTGACCCGACGCCTCCCGCAGGTTCCTGAGGATCGGGGTGATTCGCTCATTTTTTAACGGTTGTGAAATGACCATGCAACCCCTGGCTCTCAGGCCAAGAAACGCGCCGGCTAATTCGATGTTTCCAAAGTGGGGTGTGATCACGATGAGAGGATTTTTTGACCCAACGAGTTCGCGGAATCGTTCCGGATCTTCGGCAGAGACGTAATTTTCAACGTTTTCTTTTGTCAGGCGAG
>Ga0210405_10005371_pt1 | contig 11715 bp, 12 predicted proteins | sample IncBWH11MmetaG_FD_155492 | JGI IMG/M metagenome (GOLD analysis project Ga0210405, IMG submission 155492) | Forest soil microbial communities from Barre Woods Harvard Forest LTER site, Petersham, Massachusetts, United States - Inc-BW-H-11-M | ecosystem: Environmental > Terrestrial > Soil >... | reverse complement strand
GACCCTGATGTCACAATGACGCGTGGACCTTGAAGCGTTTGAGCTGGTGCTGCTGCGGACGCCGGAGAACCCGCCGGCCTATGACGACGCTGAACTGGAGCGCATCCAGGCCGAGCACCTGGCCCATCACGCCCGGCTGCGGGAGTCCGGCCAGGTGGTGACCAACGGCCCGGTCCGGGATCAGCCGGACGTGTCGCTGCGCGGGCTGACGTTCTACCGGACCGGATCGCTGGAGCAGGCGCGCCAGCTCGCCGAGGCCGACCCCGCGGTCCGGGCCGGACGGCTGGCCGTCGAGATCATGACCTGGTACTGCCCGCCCGGCACGATGAGCAAGCCGGGCCGGGCGGTCACGCTCTAATCCTCCCGGGAGGCGCGCACCATTCTCGGGGCAGGAACCACGCTCCGTTCGGCCAAAAAAATTCAAGGTGCGGCCGGATGATTACTTACGGTCTTCAATGAGGCCAGGCCATCGCCGGTTTGCTTGCGGCCTGTAGTCGGGCTAGCGTGCCTGGCATGGCAGCGGACGGGCGGCGGCACATCATCGCGATCGGCGGCGGCATGCTGGCCCCGGAGGGCCAGGCGCCGGTGCACATCGCCAACGCGCTGCGGCTGACCGGGCAGCGCGAACCGCGGGTGTGCGTGCTGAACACCGCCGGCGGCGACGACCCGCGGTGGACGCTGGCCATGTACGACCGGTTGGCCGGGCACCCGATCCGGGTCAGCCACCTGGCCCTGTTCCCGATGCCGAACGTCCGCGACCCCGAGGACCTGCTGCTGTCCCAGGACCTGATCTTCGTCGGCGGCGGCAGCGTGGCCAACATGGTGGCCGTGTGGCGCGTGCACGGGCTCGACGTGATCTTGCGCAAGGCGTGGCAGGCGGGCATCGTGCTGGCTGGGTCGAGCGCGGGCGGGATCTGCTGGTTCGAGGGTGGTACCACGGATTCGTTCGGGCGCGAGCTGCGGGTCTTTACCGACGGGCTCGGGCTGCTGCCCGGCAGCTACTGCCCGCACTACAACTCCGAGCCGGGCCGGCGACCGCTCTACCACCAGCTGATCGCGGACGGCACCTTGCCCGGCGGGATCGCGTGCGACGACGGGGCGGCGGCGCACTTCACCGACGACACGCTGACCGAGCTAATCGCCGACCGGCCGACCTCGGTCGCCTACCGGGTCACCACCTCCGCCACAGGCGTCACCGAAACCCCGCTGCTCACGCGCTGCCTGGATTCGGACGCCTCGTAGCACGGGTTCTCCACCCTGGGTTAGAGGGGAAGTTATAGCCGAGGGCTGACGCGCTCGCGGCGGGCGGGCCTGCACTATCGAGGCATGGATAAAGCGCAGGTAGTGACCGTGCGAGGTCTACGCAAGGCGTACGGGGACCGAGTGGTGGTGGACGATCTGGACCTCGACATCCCCGCCGGAGAAATCGTGGGGCTGATCGGCGCCAACGGCGCCGGGAAGACCACCACCGTCGAATGCATCCAGGGACTGCGCAAGCCGGACGCCGGGACCTTGCGGGTGCTCGGCTACGACCCGGTCACGCAGGCCGGGGAGCTGCGGCCGCTGATCGGCAGCCAGCTTCAGGATTCGGCGCTGCCGGACCGGTTGCGGGTGGCCGAGGCGGTCGCGCTGTTCGGGACCGCGCGAACCCGCGACGGCGGCGAGCTGCTGGAGCAGTTCGGGCTGGAGCAGCGGCGGCGGTCGGCGTTCGGCTCGCTGAGCGGCGGGGAACGGCAGCGGCTGTTCCTGGTCCTCGCGCTGCTGAACCGGCCACGGCTGGTCATCCTGGACGAGCTGACCCAGGGCCTGGACCCGGCGGCGCGGCGGAACGTGTGGGCCGCCGTCCGCCAGCTGCACGACGCGGGCACCACGGTGCTGCTCGTGACCCACGAGATGGATGAGGCCGAGGCGCTGGGCGGCCGGGTCGTGGCGATGCGCGGGGGACGCGTACTCGACGCGGGGGCGCCGGCGGACCTGGTGGACCGGCACGCCGGGACGGCGACGATCCGCTTCAGCATGCCGGATGCTCCGGCGCTGCTGCTGGATCAGGTCCGCCGGCTCGACGGGGTACACGAGGTGGAGCGGGCCGGGGCGAGGGTGACCGTGCGCGGCGCCCGGCCCGTCATCGCGCACGTCGGGGCGGCGTTGGTGCGCTGGGGTTCGGTACCCGCCGACCTGAGCGTGCACGTGCCGACCCTGGAGGACGCGCTGCTCGGTCTGCTGGACGGGGCCGACGTCGGCGGCGACGTTGCGGAAGACCGGGAACTGGTGGGAGGACGGCGATGAACACCGCCGCGGGACGGCTCATCCGGGCCGAGCTGAAACTGATGACACGCGATCCGCTCGTGCTGACGTTCGTGGTCGCGTTCCCGATCGTGACCATGCTGATCATCGGCGGGGCGTTCGGGACCAAGCCGACTGTCGGCTTCGACAACACCAACCCGGCCCACTGGTACGTGGCGTCCTACCTGACCGTGGTCATCGCCGCGGTGGGCTTGGTCATGCTGCCGGTGCACCTGGCGTCCTACCGGGAGCGCGGGGTGCTGCGCCGGTTCGCGGCCGCGGGCTTTCCGCGCTGGTCGTTCGCTATCGCGCAGCTCGTGGTCGGGCTGATCACCACCGCGGTGGCGTGCGCGCTGCTGCTGGCGGTGGCCGCCCCGGTCTACGGCCTGCCCGCGCTGCACGACGGATGGCGGGTGGGGGCGGCGCTGGCGTTCGGCGCGGTGGGCTTCGTGAGCCTGGGCGTACTGCTCGGCACCGTGCTGCCCTCGGCCCGGTCGGCCCAGGCGGTCGGGTTGCTGCTGTTCTTCCCGTCCTTCCTGCTCGGCGCGGGCGGACCGCCGCCCCACGTGATGGGCTCGGTGGTCCGGCACATCGCGGGTCCGCTGCCGCTCACGCTGCTCACCAACGCGGTCCGCAGCCCCTGGCTGGGCCTGGGCCCGGCCACCGGGTCGCTGGCGGGGCTGATCCTGCTGACCGTGGCGTTCACCGCCGTGGCCGCCCGGCGCGCGGTGCTGTGACGCTGGCCGGCCCGCACGTAGGATCTGCGACATGAGCGGCCATCCGGAGCGGTTTGCGCCGGGAGAGCTCGTGCCGGGCCGGATCAAGCCGATAGCGGTCGCCGGGTTCGCGGTGATCGTCGCGGGCGGGGCGCTGCCGGGATACCCGGGCGCCCCGGCCGCGGCGGTCGCCGCCGTGGTCGCGGTCATGGCGGCCGCGGTGCTGGTCTACGTCCCGCGCCTGCCGTTGCTGGCTGCGGCGGTGGCCACCGCCGGTATCGCGGTCGAGGCCGACGGCTTCTCCAGCGAGATCAGCTGGCTCGCGACGTGCCTGCTGGCCGGCTGGTGCGTGATCGCGATCAGCCAGCGGGTCGGGCTGATCTACTGGGCCGCCATCATGGTCTTGTTCGCGGTCGAGTGGCTGTGGATCAAGCCCGATCCTGGCTGGGCCGCCTGGCTGGGGGGCAGCACCGTGACCGTGCTGTGCGCGCTGCTGATCCGGCACCAGATCGACCTGAACGCCCAGCTGCGAGCGGCCCAGGCGGGCCTGGCCGAGCAGGCCAGGACCGCCGAACGAAACCGGATCGCCCGCGAGCTGCACGACGTGATCGGGCACACGCTGGTGGTCTCTCTGCTGCACGTGCAGAGCGCGCGGCTGGCCGTGGAGCACGACCCGGCCGACGCCGCACGGGCGCTGGCCGAGGCGGAGCGGCTGGGCCAGGAGTGCCTGGCCGAGGTCCGGATGACGGTCGGGATGCTCCGCGAGGACGAGGGCCCCGGCGCGCGCCAGGCGGCCATGGCGCCGCTGCCGGGTGTGGACGAGCTGCCCGCGCTGGTGGAGCGGTTCCGGTCGGCAGGCGCGGACATCAGCCTCACCGTGCAGGGCGATACCGGCGGCCTACCCGTCACCACGGGCCTGGCCGTGTACCGCATCGCGCAGGAGGTGCTGACTAACGCGGCTAAGCACGCGCCGGGCAGGCCGACCGCGGTCCAGCTCAGCGTGGACGCCGGGCGGGTGACGCTGACCGCGGACAGCCGGGCCGAGCCCGGCAGCGTGGCCAGGCCGGGCACCGGGCTAGGCGTGATCGGCATGCGCGAGCGCGCCGAATCGCTCGGCGGGAGTTTCGAGGCGGGCCCGGGCGGCCAGGGCTGGCTGGTGCGGGCCACGCTCCCGCTCGACGCTTCGCTGCGCGCCGCACCATGATCCGGGTCCTGCTGGTCGACGACCAGGAGCTGGTGCGAACCGGGCTGCGGGGCATCTTGCGCGAGGCGTTCGGCTTCGACGTGGTGGGCGAGTGCGCGGACGGCCGGGAGGTGCCCGCCGCGGCGGCGGCCCTGGCCCCGGACGTGGTCCTGATGGACGTGCGGATGCCGTTCGTCGACGGCGTGCAGGCCACGCGTGAGCTGCGCCGCCTCCAGGACAGCCCGCCGGTGCTGGCCCTGACCACGTTCGACGACGAGGAGGTGCTGGCGGGCATGCTGCGGGCCGGCGCGGCCGGCTTCGTGCTCAAGGGAGTGCCCGCCGAGGACCTGCAGCGCGCGGTCCGCGCGGTGGCCGAGGGCGGCGCCTGGCTCGACCCGGCGGTCACCGCGCGGGTGCTGGCCATCTACCGGTCCGCGGCGCCGCCCGCCGCCAACGCGCCCGGCCTGGACGCCCTGACCAGCCGCGAGCGCGAGGTGCTGGCCCTCATCGGCCGGGGCAAGACCAACGGCGAGATCGCGGCCGAGCTGTTCGTCAGCGAGGGAACGGTCAAGACGCACATCAACCACGTGTTCACCAAGCTGGCGCTGCGGGACCGGGCCGCGGCGGTAGTGTTCGCCTTCGACCACGACCTGGTGACGCGCGACTAGGACTTGCCGCTGGTGGCGCGGTGCAGCGACCAGGCCAGCGCGGCGAAGGCGGCCAACGGCAGCAGCCACCAGGCGTTGACCCCGGCCACGTGCACGAGCAGCGCGGTGAGGGCCAGCGCGGCCACCGCGATGGCGGCGACCTGCCAGTCGTCACCGATCACGAAGTCGTACCAGAACGCCCCGAAGGACTTCAGCGCCCGCAGCATCAGCTCGTCACCCCTTCCGTTTCTGAGAACGCCGTCGGGGGCCGGGCGGCGGCCTGGCTGAGCCGGTGAACGCGGCGCAGCCAGGTGGCGTAGCCGAGCGAGACCAGGGCCACCAGCGGGACCAGCACCAGCAGCGCGGCATCGTTACCCGGCCATTTCACCCCGGCGCCTTCGGCCCCCCAGAACGTCCCGAACGACGTGAGCATGATCCCGACGACGAACTTCAGCGCGTTCTCCGGCACCTTGGCCAGCGGGGCCCGGACCGCGATCCCGGTCACGGTCACCACCACCACGGCGAGCGCGGCGCCCACCACCGCGGCGCCCAGGTTGTGCTGGTTGTCACCGAAGGTGATCACGATGAACACGACCTCGAGCCCCTCGAGCAGGACGCCCTTGAACGTCAGGGTAAAGGCGTACCAGTCGCTGACCCCGCGCTTGGCGACCTCGGGCGCGGCCTTGGCCGCGGCCACCTCGCGCAGGTAGGCGCTGGCTTCGTCGTGCAGCGCCTTGTACCCGGCGGCCCGCAGGATCGCCTTGCGCAGCCACTGCAGCCCGAAGATGGCCAGCAGGGCGCCGATTACCAGCCGCAGCGCGGTCAGCGGCAGCAACGTGATCGTCGGCCCCAGCACGCCCACGATGGCGGCCAGCACGACCAGGGCCGCCGCCATGCCCTGGAAGGTGGACCGCCACTGGCGGGTCAGGCCCGCCGCGAGCACGATCGTGAGCGCCTCGATGGCCTCCACCGCGCACGCGACGAAGACGGTCAGGACGAGCGGAAGCGCGGCAGTCACCGGGTCTCCTTAAACATCGGACACAATGGTCGGGTGACCGACAAGACGGCCGAGAAATCCGAGAGCACTGGCTGGCTGGTACTTATTTACCGCGTCCCGCCCGAGCCAACCCGGCTGCGCTCCACGGTGTGGCGCCGGATCAAAAGCCTGGGCGCCATCTACCTGCAGAACTCGGCCGCCGCGCTGCCGGCCAGCGCGGCCACCGAACGCGCCCTGCGCAAACTGCGCCGGGAGATCCTGGACATGTCCGGGACGGCGATCCTGCTGTCCTGCGACGTGCTGGCCGGGGAGTCCGACGTGCACAATGCGTTCCAGGCGGCCAGGAACGACGAGTACGAGGAGATCGTGGACCGCTGCGAGGACTTCCTGCGCCAGGTGAAGAAGGAGTACACGGACAACCACTTCACCTACGCCGAGCTTGAGGAGAACGAGGTCGACCTGGTCAAGCTGCGCAACTGGTTCGCCAAGGTGCGGGAGCGCGATGCCTTCGACGCGGACGGCCGGCAGGCGGCGGAGAAGGCGCTGGATGAGTGCGAGCAGTCGCTGGAGGCCTATGCCGCCCGAGTGTACGCCGAGGAAGGGGAGAGCCGTTGATGAACGGCCCCGTACCGCGCGCACCGCAGACTCCTACTCGTAATGCTTTGTGATTGCAACCGCTGTTAGCTTATATCACTAACTCTGGTTAATGCCATTTTGTGACCAGTGCTTCATCCGCGCGTCAACTTCTGGACAGCCTGCGTACGGATGCCCTGGTCACACTCTGAGCCATGACTCGTTCTGACCGGCGCATCAGCATGCGCCTGATAGCGGTGCTGGCAGGCACGTGCGCGCTGGCGCTGACCGCGTGCTCGTCCAGTTCCTCTTCGAGCTCGAGCTCCGCCTCGAGCACTGCCACGTCGCCAGCCTCGGGGTCGCCAGCCTCGGGGTCGACAGCCTCGGCGTCGACGGCCAGCAAGGTCACGCTGGTCGTGTACTCGGCGCAGGGCTACGACTCGGCCATGACCAAGGCGTTCACCAAGGCCACGGGCATTCCCATCAAGCTTGACGATAACTCCACCGGCCCGCTGCTGACCCAGATCGAGGCGTCGAAGAACAATCCCAACTGGGGCCTGCTCTGGGTGGACGGCGCAACCGCGTTCGCCGGCCTGGACACCCAGGGCCTGCTGCTGAAGGGCTACGAGCCGAACGTCCAGTGGAACGCGCTGGGCACCCAATCCGTCCCGTCCGACAAGAGCTACACGCCGACCGGCGTCACGCTCATGGCGGCCCTCGCCTACAACAAGCAGAAGGTGAAGAGCCCGCCGACCACCTGGTCGGCGCTGCTGTCCTCGCAGTGGAAGGGGCAGGTCGGCATGAACGACCCGTCTCAGTCCGGGCCGACCTTCCCGTTCATCGCGGGCATGATGAACTACCTGGGCGGGGTCAACGCGGGCGAGAGCTTCTTCACCAAGCTCAAGGCCAACGGCCTGGTCATCAACCCGACCAACGGGCCGACCCTGCAGGCACTGACCAGCGGCCGGATCAACCTGGCCCTAGTGCAGAGCTCGGCCGCGATCGGCGCCGAGCTCGGCGACAAGAACCTCGGCATCGCCTACCTCAACCCGGTCACGCTGCTGCCCAGCGCGATCGGCATCGACGCCAAGGCGCCGGCGGCCGAGCAGGCCGAGGCGAAGCAGTTCATCGAGTTCGTGCTGTCCCCGGCGGGCCAGGCGGTCATGCAGAGCGGCGACCCGACCGGTGACTCGCTGTACTACCCGGTGCTCCAGGGCGTTAACCCGCTGTCCGCGCTGCCGTCGCTGGCCAGCACCTCCACCCAGTCGATCAACCCGTACACCTGGGGCCCGCAGGAGGGCACCATCAACACCTGGTTCGACGACAACATCGTCAGGTGATCCGTGTTGCCCCGGGGGGGCGACCCCCCGGGACCCCTCCGCGCACGGGGGGGCTACTCGCCCCCCCGTCCCCCCCTCGGCCGGCCTTGGGGTTCGCCGCGCGGCTGGGCATGCCGCTGTTCTGGCTGCTCCTGGCCTGCATCATCCTCGCGCCGTGCGCGTGCTTCCTGTTGCTGGCCGTCTCGCCGCGGCTGTTCAGCCAGGGCAGCCAGTGGTTCACGCTGACCTACCTGCACCAGGCGCTGACCGGCGCCACCGCGGTGGCGGTCGTGAACTCGCTCTGGGTGAGCACCGCGGCGGCTGGCCTCGGCCTGGCGATCGGCTTTCCCATCGCCTGGCTGGTCGCGCGGACCACGCTGCCGGGCCGCCGGTTCATTCCCGGCGCCATGTGGCTGGTCCTACTGCTGCCGTCCTGGCTACCCGCGCTGGGCTGGGAGCGGATCGTGCAGCCCGACGGCGTGATGTACCGGATCGGGCTGGACTGGCCGTGGGTCACTCACCTGATCATGGGCCCGTTCGGCGTGGTCCTGCTGCTGGGCTTGCGCTGCGTCCCGTTCAGTTACCTGGCCATCACCGCCGCCCTGGCGGGCCTGGGGCAGGAGTTCGAGGACGCGGCCCGGGTACACGGCGCGAGCCGCGCCCAGGCCCTGCGGCTGATCATCCCGATCCTGGCCCCGGCCATCTGGTCCGCACTCGCGATCGGGTTCGCCGAGTCGATCAGCGACTTCGGCGTGGCCGCCACCCTGGCCTACAACTCGAACTTCCCCCTGGCCACCTACCAGCTGTACGCGGCGATCGGTAACTTCCCGCCCAGCTTCCCACTGGCCGCCGGGATGGGCTGGCTGCTCGTCGCGGCGGTCGCGATCCCGCTGGCACTGCAGGCCAGGGCGCTGCGGGGCCGGTCTTACGCGGTCTTGTCCGGCCGGACCCGGCAGGCGGTGCGCCGTGAGCTGCGTGGCTGGTCCCTGGTCCTGGCCACCGCGGGGGTAGGACTGTTCTTCGTGGTGGCCATCGGCGTCCCCGGCTTCGGCGCGGTGAGCGCCTCGCTGCTGGCCGACTACGGTGGCTCGTTCACGCTCACGCTGGCGAACTACCACGCGCTGTTCGCCCAGACCAACCTGGCCGCGGCCGCGGGCGGAGGACTGATCAGCCCGATCGAGCGCTCGCTCGTCTACGGGACCATCACGGCGACGATCACGGTGATCGGCGGGTTCATCGCGGCCCGGATGCTGTCGCAGCGCCGGACGAAGGCCACCGGCGCGCTGGACTTCCTGCTGCTGGCCTCCGTGGCGCTGCCGGGCGTGGTGTTCGGCGCGGGCTACATCTTTGCCTACAACCTGCCCGTCATGTCCCGGCTCGGCATCAACCTGTACCAAACGGTGACGCTGCTGGTCGTCGCCTACATCGCGGCCAGCCTGCCGACCAACGCGCGGGTCCTGGTCGGCGCGGTGTCGCAGCTGCAGCCGTCGCTGAAGGACGCCGCCCGCGCGCACGGAGCGGGCGCGGTGGTCGCCTGGGCCCGCGGGGTGCTGCCCGTGGTGTCCCGGCCGATCGTCATGGCCTGGCTGTTCACCTTCTGCGGGGTGTTCCTCGAGCTGCCGCTGTCGCAGCTGCTGTACGCGCCGGGTTCACCGCCGGCCTCGATCGCCATCGAGGACAACCTCAGCAACTACCATTTCGGCGTCGGAATGGCTCAGGCGGTCCTAGCGGTGGCGATCGCCCTGGCCGCGGTCGGCGTGGTCCTCGGCGGCTATCGCCTGCTGGCCCCGGCCGGATGGCGGCGGATCGGAGGGGCGGTCCGTGGCTGATCCCATCACGATCGAGAACCTGGGCAAGACCTACCCGGGCGGCAACCAGGCCCTGCGCGAGGTGTCCCTGGCCGTGGAGCCGGGCACCTTCCTGGTCCTGCTCGGCCCGTCCGGCTCGGGCAAGACCACGCTGCTGCGCTGCCTGGCCGGCATCGAGCGGGTCACCTCGGGGCGGATCACCATCGGCGAGCGGACGGTGGCCGACGGCAAGGGGCACGTGCCGCCGGATCAGCGCGACCTGTCCATGGTGTTCCAGGACTACGCGCTCTGGCCGCACCTGAGCGCGCGGGACAACGTGGCCTTCGCGCTGCGCCGCCGGCACCTGTCCCGTTCGGAATGCCGCTCGCGGGCTGCCGGAATGCTGGACCGGGTCGGCCTGGGCGCCCTGGCCGACCGGTACCCGAACGAGCTTTCCGGCGGCGAGCAGCAGCGGGTCGCGCTGGCCCGCGCGCTCATCGCCGACACCGGGCTGATCCTGTGCGACGAGCCGCTGTCCAACCTGGACGCCGACCTGCGCGAGCGGATGCGGGTCGAGATCTCCGCGCTGGTCCGCGAGGCGGCGGCCACCACCGTCTACATCACCCACGACCAGGCCGAGGCGTTCGCCCTGGCCGACCAGGTGGGCGTGCTGGAACGAGGTCGGCTGGTCCAGACCGGGACCCCCGAGGAGATCTACACCCGCCCGGCGACGCCGTTCGTGGCCCGGTTCACCGGCCTGGCCGGCGAGCTGCCGGTCCGGGTACGGGACCGGGACCCGGACGGGACCGTGCTGGTCGAGCCGCCCGAGGGCCACAATTTCCGGGCCCGCGCGCCGCTCGAGCCGCTCACCGGGCCGACCGCGCTAGTCATGATCCGCCCCACCGGGGTCAGGCTGACCTCGAACGGCTCGGACGAACGTCACCTGTCCGGCCGGGTCACCGACGTGGCGTTTCGCGGCCGTGGCTACGAGCACGCCATCGACATCAACGGCACCACGCGGCTGACCGGCGTCTTCTCGGACGTCCGGGCGGCCCGGGGAGAGATGGTCGGCCTGCGCATGGATCCGGCCGGCTGTCACCTGTTCCCGGTCGAGCCTTAGAAGATTTCTGCCGAACGGAGCGTGGTGCAACTTCACTTGAAAGACGGGCTTCCGTCTCCATAACGCGCTCCCCGGCGTACCTCACCGGTCCCACGCATCCATCCAGGCCATTATCTACCGCCAGTTCGAGCACCTAAGCATTTACCAGGGAGCATTCGGGCTTATGGGTGAGTTTAGGGGTCCATAGTGCACAAACGACTCCCGGAAGCCCAAACCCTCCCGGATAATCCCGGAGCCGAGCGCAGCACGGGACGCACCGGCACCATGGCCCGCACCTGCACCATCATGTACTCGCCGTCGTGACTCTGGGCTGGCCAGATCATGTACCCGCCGTCGTGACTGCGGGCTGGCCAGCTTAGGCGCGCACGAGCAGGAAGACGGTCAGGCTCGGGGCGTGCGAGACCGCGCTGAGGCGGTAGTGCGGCCGGAGCAGGGCCGCCTGGGCCCGGGTCACGGCGGAGAACGGGCTGCGCGGGGAGCCGCTGGCCACGATCCAGATCCGCGGTTCGGCGCCCAGGCACGCGGCCGGATGCCGGCACGGGAGCGGGTACAGCCCGTGGGCCTGCGTGCCGGTCTCGGCGATGAACAGCTGGTGCGGGAGCGGGGTGCCGGGCCGCAGGTCCCGCGCCAGGTAGTACTCCAGGCCGTAGCCGATCATCAGCCACTTGTCCTCGCCCGCCTGGCTCTGGTAGACGATGCCGTCGCCGAGCCGCTGCTGGCGCGCGATGACCTGCGCCGCCTGCTCGTAGCCCTGGTAGGAGCCGCCCTGGCCGACCGGGTAGGTGCTCCAGTCGTGCGCGCCGGGCGCACGGATCACCTGCTGGTCCCCCGCGCCGAGGATCGCGATGACAGCCAGGCTGGCCACCGCGATCTTCAGGTCGAGCCTGCTCAGCGCGATCCCGGCCAGGACGGCCCAGGCGCCGACGGTGAGCAGCAGGTACCGGGGGAAGAAGTACGAGTACGGGCCCTGGGAGACCAGCCACACCGCGGCCACCGGCAGGACCGCGATGGCGGTCATGAACGCGGCCCGCTGCCAGGCGACCGCCCAGGCCAGGACGGCCAGCACGATGAGCGCGGTCGCGACCGAGGT
>Ga0210405_10005369_pt1 | contig 11718 bp, 13 predicted proteins | sample IncBWH11MmetaG_FD_155492 | JGI IMG/M metagenome (GOLD analysis project Ga0210405, IMG submission 155492) | Forest soil microbial communities from Barre Woods Harvard Forest LTER site, Petersham, Massachusetts, United States - Inc-BW-H-11-M | ecosystem: Environmental > Terrestrial > Soil >... | reverse complement strand
CTTTCATGGCTGCCTATTCTAGTCTCAGCCCACCACAGCAAAGAACGCCGGGTGCAAACAAGACGGTTGGGCAGCTCTCTGACAATTTTTCAATCGGCTCAGCCCCGAGGACAGCGGCGAGATTCCCTGGAACCTGCCTTGTAGCTGCCTTGGCGGTCAAAGTAATATCCGTCCCGCGGTGTCTAAAGTAATGGGAATAGTACGGTTTAAGAATTGACCCCCGGAAACGCCCGAGAGTACGATTCTTTAGAGATTCTGCATCATAGTAGCGGAGGGGTAGGTCGCGGTAACTCATAGAGAAATATGCGCCTTCGAAAACTCTGTGTCAGCATCGCGCCCTTAATCGCACTGCTGGCGACGTGTGCGTGCCATTCGGCGCAACATCCAGTAGCTGCAGTCCCGGCGAAGCAGGCGACGGCCCCGGCTCGCACGGCGTCGGTCCCAGCAACGCCTTCCACAACACAGGATCCGAAAGAGAATCAGTCTGCCGCCCCCCCCGAGATTTCAACGCCCGCGCCTTCGGCCGATCCCGCCGCTGATCTGATCGCCAGAGTCGAGAAGGAATATCTCGCCGGGGAAGAGAATTACAAAGCCGGGCATCTAGAAGCAGCGCGGCAGAACTTCGATCGCGCCTTCGATACCCTGCTCAGCAGCAACCTACAAATCAACTCCGATCCGCGGCTGGAAGCCGAATTCGACCGCATTCTTGAAGGCACGAACGGCTTTGAAATGTCGGCGCTCCAGCAGGGAGACGGGTTCACCGAGCAGAAATCCGAACCGGCGCCCATCGACGAGGCCAACGAGGTCACTTACCCCGTCGACGCCAACATCAAGGCCAAGGCCGAAGCCGAGATCAAGTCCACGCGCTCGGACCTGCCCTTGATGATGACCGACCAGGTCGCCAGCTATATCAACTACTTCTCCTCGCGTGGACGAAGCATTCTCGAAAACGGTCTGGTGCGTTCCGGACGCTACGACGAGATGATCCGTCGCACTCTGAAGGCGGAAGGCGTTCCGCAGGATCTGATCTATCTCGCCCAGGCCGAATCCGGCTTTCACCCGCTCGCTGTATCCCGCGTCGGAGCCCGTGGTATCTGGCAGTTCATGGCAAGCCGCGCCCGCGGATACGGCCTGCAGCGCGACTGGTGGGTGGATGATCGTCAGGATCCCGAGAAATCGACTCGCGCCGCCGCTCGCCATTTGAAGGATCTCTACACGCAGTTCGGCGACTGGTACCTGGCGATGGCAGCATATAACTCCGGTCCCGGTACCGTGCAGAGCGCCGTCAAGCGCACCGGCTATGCCGACTTCTGGGAACTGTACCGCCGCAACGTTCTTCCCAAAGAGACGCGGAACTACGTTCCCATCATCGTGGCCGTCACCATCATGGCCAAGAACCCGACGCAGTATGGGTTGGATCATCTCGACAAGGAGAAAGCGGCGCCCTACGACACGGTCACGATCGACTATCCGGTCGACCTGCGTTTGGTGGCCGAATGTGTCGACGTTTCCGCCGTCGACCTGCAGGACCTGAACCCGAGCCTGCTCCGGCTGACCACTCCGAAGGACCATCCGTTCCCGCTCCACCTGCCCGCAGGCACGAAGGACAAATTCGAGACTGCCGTCGCCGCCATCCCGCCCGACATGCGCGTTTGGTGGCGCTACCACAAGGTGCAATCTGGCGACACGCTCGCTTCGCTCGCCCGCACTTACCGCACGACGCCGAAGGCGATCGCCGAAGCTAACAATCTCGAGGACGGGCAGGAACTCGCTCCCGACAGCAAGCTGACGATTCCCATCGCCCCCGGTAAGCACGCCTCGACTGAAGACACGGCCGCTTACGCACATCGCCTTACGCGCTACAAAGTGCATAAGGGCGACACTGTGCAGACCGTTGCCGACAACTTCGGAATCCCGCCGGCCATGGTTCGCAAGTGGAACCATCTCAAGGGCAACAGCCTGGCGGGACGCCGGATCGTCTATGTGCACTTGCCGATCACTCCGAACGCGGCCAAAGATGAGTTTGCGTCCGCTCCTTCGCGGCCCTCCACTCCTTCCAAGTCTAAGAAAAAGAACACGGTTGTATCTGCCAGCACAGCCAAGAAACCGGTTCTTCGCCACACCGTGAAGCAGGGCGAGACACTGTTTTCCATTGCCTCGAATTACAAGACCACTGTCGACGCCATCAAGCGGGACAACAGCAACGTCGCCGTCCTTCGTCCAGGCATGATTCTGATCATCAAGGGAATGCCGTAAAAGCAGGGGGGCAGGTCTCAGGGGGTGAGGTATAAGGCCTTGCGTCTTCGGTGTTCGGCGATCAAGACCGAAAACCTAGGACCTAAACGCCTGATACCTGATGGCTGACACCTGCGGCCCAGACACCCGAGACCAGATTCCCAACGCTGAAAACCCGACCACCGACCTCGCTAATTTCCTCTCACTGTGCTCGAAAAACCTGTGTGCTATAATCGCGCCCCGTTCAGCGGAACCGCAGTCTTTTATTTCTCGTGCGCAGCGTCGAGATCGGCGGCGTCAATGCGCCAACATGAAGGAAACCAGCCAGGAGGAGCAATGACCTTTTACGACGAAACCCTCTACGGACGTGACGACGAGATGGACGAGTTTGGCGACGGCGGCGCTTACGGCGAATCGCCCGAGGAGATTTTGGAAGAGGAAGAAGAAGAGGAAGAAGAAAGCGGCATGCCCGTGGAGAGCGAAACCGTCATCGTAGCCGAAGTCGAGGAACCCGAAGCCCCACCCGCGCCCCCCAAACCCGCAGGCGGCGGAGGCGGTGGCCGCAAAGCCCCGGCCAAGAAAAAAGCGGCCAAGAAGAAAGCCGCCAAAAAGGCTCCCAAGAAAGCAGCCAAGAAAAAAGCGGCCAAGAAACCTGCCAAAAAGGCAGCCAAGAAAAAAGCCGCGAAAAAGAAGCCCGCAAAAAAGAAAGCGGCCAAGAAGAAGAAACGTCGCTAGGCTGTGTGGCGCGGACGCCATCGTCCGCGTTCCGAAAACCGGAAGGCCGCGGTGACTCCGCGGCCTTCATCGTTGGAATGCTTCTCGGTACCCGGGACTCGCTACTCGTTACCTCGACGCCAGACTCCCCGCCATCTTGCGCACCGCCACTGACAACATGATCCGCGTCACCCCGCTGATGATCATGCTGATGCCCACGAGCGTGCCAATCGCCCACGCCGAACTCGACGGCCAGTGCACGTAAATCATTCCGCCCAGCACCAGCGTGATGATCGAATCCACCAGGATCCATAACGCTCCGTCCTGCGCGCGCGACTTCCACCACAGCATGAAATCGAGAACGCCTTCCACCAGAAACAGGAAGGCCAGCATCAGCGTCAGCGTCGCCACGCCCGCCAGCGGCCGGAACAGCAGGTAGCCGCCGATAAAGATGTACGCCAGCCCGATCAGCAGCTTCCATCCCAGGCTGGTGCCGCTATGCGAATGGAACGCCAGCACCGCGTGCACGACGCCCACAAAAATCAGCAGCCATGCGATGAAGGTTGCGACGGCGATCGCCGCCAGAAACGGCTCACCAATCGCCATCATCCCAAAAACGATCAGCAGCACACCCCAAACAATTCCCCACTTCGAACCCTGCTTGATGACTGCCAGCGGATTCGGAATTGCGGTTGTCATTAGGTCATCCTTTCCCGGAGGCTGCACAAATCGCGAGACGTTTGTCTGAAAACGAGTCGGCGCATTGTGCCAGACAGAAGAAAGGGGCGCAACTATCAGAGAGGGGGAGGTGCGAATAATTTACAAACGAGTAAACATCGTGCCAATCACGCGACGGGCGAAAATGAACGAAAACTCGAACAGGGTTTTCGATTCATTCCCCGGAAGTGCCACAGGAAACCCCTGGCTAGCGTTGCAGACGCCGAGCCTCAAAGCAATTACTTCTTTCCCACCGCGCTCAGACACTTGCCGTAAAGCTCCAGCAGGTGCGCGGCATATTCGTCGGGCTTCGCGGCGTTGCCAGTCTTTTCGAAGCCCACCCCGCCACCGGGAGAACTGCTTTTTCCGTAGCCGGTTGTCACTGCAATGAACTTCATCAGATCGAGCGCGATATCCTCGTTGCGGCGTGATCCTGACGCCGGAATTCCAGGCACATCCATGAAGGCCTCCCCTGTCCCTGATATGAACGGAATGTCGTTTTCTTCTTCTTCGAAATGCATGCGACATTTCGATCATAACAAAGCCGGACGCGCTTCATCCGCTCGCGCCGCGGTCTGTCGAAGACGCATGATCATCCAAAGCGACGCCGCCAGCAAAAATGGCGACGAATAGAATCCCGGCGCCGGTCGCGGAAACGTGACGGTAGAAACGGTTCGCCCCAGAATGGTGAAGAGCGTGTGTCCCAAACCATTCAGCAGCATGATGGCTGCGTAAATCCAGGCAATCGGACGTAGCCATGTCGCACCATGGAATGCCGGGGGCGAAAGACACACAAGAATGGCCCATCCAACGATCAGGCCGATCAGCCATTCCTTGAACCCAAACGTTGGCATGGGAAACCACCCCCAACGTCGTTCCATGGCAAGAACGGTCGGATTGTAGACATTGAGAAATCCGGTCAGAGCTTCATCGGTGATGTGCAAAGCAAAGGCAGCGCACAGGGCCAGCCATGGAGTGCCAAATCCACTCGGGCGAGAGGCGATGGACATGGATCCTCCCCTGTTTGCGGGCTTGCTACTTGATCCTGAAAATCGGCGCTGGGTAAGGACCCGCCTACTTCTTCGCCGCCGTCTGCTGTGCGAAAACGCTGCGCGGATTCAATTTCAGTGCCTGCTGCACTGCCTGATCGGCTTCGGCGTTGTCACCTTTCTTCCGAAGCGCAATCGCCAGCCATACATAGGTTTCGTCAAAGCCTGGGTCTAGCTGGGTGGACTTGCGAAAACTCTCGATCGCCTTGTCTACGTCGCCGCCAAACATCTTGGGCGCATTCAGATATTGCCGTCCCAGGCTGGCAAAGACCCGAGGATTATTTGCATCGAGTTCCAGCGCCCGCTTGTTCTCGGCCTGCGACTTCGGGCCAAATTTCGGGCCCGCGAACATGGCAATCCCAAAACCGATCTTGCGCCCGTACATGTCGCCCAACAAACTGTGCGCGTCGGCCGAATGCTCGTTCAATTTGAACGATTGCTGCACGTTCTCGATCGCGGTATCAAGCGCTCGCTCCGCGTTTTTCTTGTCGCCGTGGGTGGCGTAGGCTTCGCAGCGATAGAAGTTCACGCGCGCCAGTTCGTAAAAGTACACGGCGTTTTCCGGATGCTGCTGGGTCAGCTTCGTGAAAAAATCGCGAGCCTGCCCGAGCGCACCATCACTCAGCGTGGTCCGGCCCTCATCGAGCAGGTGCAGGCCCTGCTCCATCTCCGGATCAGCAGCCTGCGCGAGGGCCACGCTCTCGCCGAACGTAGAAAAAATCAGGAAGAAACCAACCAGCAGAAAAGAGGCCGCCAGATGCCGCACGCGATTTAGCCAAGTCATGGCTGCTTGGATTCAAGCCTCGCGCCGAGGGATGCAACCCGTGTGGCGCGCACACTCTTGTGCGCGAAATGGTGTTGCTGGCGTCCCTAACGGGACTCGCTCTTGAGAAAACACGCCTTACCCCGCACTGACGTTCGGGGTTACTGGCTGGCGTCGCGTCGCGACTCGAAGTCAGTTGATCTCTGGCTGCTCTTGGTTGGTGATCGATGGTGCTCAGGGGCATCGCCTGGGTGGTCATCGACGGCGCCCCGAGTTCGCGTCCGCTCTCCGGACGCCAACCTGGGAAGAACGCTGCGCAACTACGCCGCCCTCAACCTCTCCGCCAGGTCGGCATGACCTTTTTCCTGCGCAATCTGGTCGGCGGTCACGCCATCGTCATTTTTCGCATTCGGATTCGCCCCGTACTTTAGCAGCAAATCCACCATCATCTGGTTGCCTTGCTGGGCCGCTTCGTGAAGTGCCGTGTAGCCGCGCATCTGCTTGGCATTCACTGGAGCACCATGCTCCAGCAAAGCTCGCACAATCGCCATGTTTCTCGCGGCGGCCGCCGAGTGCAGCGGCATGACCTTCATCGGATTATCCGCGACGGCACCGGCGTCGGCATGATGCTCCAGCAGGACTCGCGCAACGCTTTCCTGGCCGAAAAATGCCGCGAAATGCAAGGCCGTGAACCCGTCACCCGATCGCGCCAAGGCCAGGCGCAGGTCGCGCTCGACCATCTCCTCCACCAGATCGCTGCGGCCCAGGCTGGCCGCTTCAAAGATGTCGAAATCCAGACCAGTTCCGCGCAAAACGTCGATCACGTCTTTGCGCTGCCGGTAGAGGGCATGCATCAGCGCCGAAACGCCGCTCCCATCTCGTGCCGCGCCCAACGAACGATCCTGGGCCAATAAGTCTTTCAACTGCTGAACATCGCCCGATTGCACCGCCGCCAAGACATCCTGAGTCGCTGCCACCTGCCACCTCCCCGAACCAAGCAGACTGCCCAACGCGGTCACATCATAGCCCGATTTTGCATTCGGGATAAGGCCCATCCGGGGGATACCTTCGTGTTACATGCGTTACCGCGTGAGGTGATCTAGGTCACACCGCGGGCGGATTCACGGGCTTAGCCTATCTTTTAAGGCGATCTATCCGCCCGTATCGCTGGACCTGGCGGCGCGGACCCGGATCGGGATCGCGTCCGGAGCGCGTAGTGGGTAAAGCGATTGGGAATCGGGCTACAAGGCCTCCCATACGGGTTCAACTCCCGACGCTCCGGCCAGATTGCAGAAGGCGAACGGGCCCGCACTCCAGCGGACCCACGGATATCGTCTCCGGCACGAAACGAGGAGGCTCACCATGTGGAGAACGCTAACCATCCTTTCAGCTTTGCTGCTGATTGCATTCCTGGTCTCGGCGCAGGACACGCAAAACGCACCCAAGCCCGCTCCGACCACCAACCTGTACACCATCCCGCTCGACGCAGCGCACAGAGAGAATCCGGTGAAGTCCAGCCCTGAGTCGCTCGCGCGCGGGAAGAGGCAATACGGCTTCGATTGCGCCATGTGCCATGGCAAGAACGGCGACGGCGGCGGCGACGTGGCCGCCGATATGAAGCTGAAGATGCACAACCAGATCGACCCGGCCACGCTGAGCGGCCGCACCGACGGCGAACTTTTCTACATCATCACGAAGGGCAAGGACCAGATGCCGCCCGAGGGCGATCGCGTAAAAGACGAGATGGTTTGGGACATGGTGAATTATGTCCGCTCGTTCGCGAAGAAGTCGGGTGCCGTGGCAGATAAGCCGGCCGAGTCACCGACTACGGAAGAGAAGGCACCGAACTAGCCTGCGATTGACGCGGAGTGGTCGCAGTGGCTACAGACTGGTGGTTTTCTTTGTCTGTTTAATTTTGAGATCTTGACGCGTTGCGATTCACTCGATACTCGGCACTCAGTACTCGCGACTCGCTACCCGTCGCTATTTCCCTGCCACCCGCGGCAGATAAAACCGGAAAAACTTTTCCGGATCAGAATCCAGGCACACGTCTGCGTTCGGCGTTCCCGGTTCCTCGCGCGTGAAGCCTCTCTCATCGACGCGAATGTGCATGGGCTCAACCGGGCACAGCGCAGGATTCAACACGTAGGCCACCGCCATGGGATCGAACAACGTCGGCGTCTCCTGTCCCCACATGTGATAGAGCACCGTCAATGCGTCCGTGATCGCCGAGCCTTGCCTGAACAGAAACGCCCGCTTCACTTCGTCGAGCTTCAGCTGGGTTGAATCCAGCGGCATCATCGCGATCGGAACTCCCGAATTGAACAGTTTCTGCGCGGAAGAGATGTCGTTAATGATGTTCCACTCCGGATCGGGCCCTTGCGGCGGCGCATAGCCGAGATCACCGTAGCCACGCCGTACGCTCCCGCCCATCAGCACCACTCGTTCCAGTTTGCGAAATGTAGCGGGATCTTTGTCGATGGCCGCGCCCAGGTTCATCAGCGGGCCGATCGCGATGAGCGTGACCTCTCCGGGATGTTTGCGGATCTGTTCCAGCAGGAACGTCACGGCATCGGGATGGGACTTCTTTGCCAAATGTCCGCTCTCGCCATACCGCTGCTGATTCAGCTTCGCCTTTGGCGGGGTGGGGGCACCAGCCGCAACCGGTATATCCGGATGTCCAGCCTCGCCCAGCAAACGATCCGCGATCTTTGCCCTGGCTTCGGTATCGCCAAGGTTGGTCGTGACCCCGAGAATTTCGATCTCCGGGCTGCGCAACGCGAGAGCGATGGCGAAGGCATCATCGATGTCGTCGCCAATATCTGTATCGATGATGACCTTCTCGCGCGGCAGCGACGTCGCCGGTTCCTGGCCCGTCCCCGCAATCGCACAGCTCACCAAAACACAAACGACAATCCAACGCGATCCACGCATTTTCTTCATGGCAATTCGAATTCCTCGAAGCACAATTTCACCACATCGTGGATGACAAGCAGGCGCTCTTCCACCTCGATGGTTTGCATATCGTTATCAGAAGGAAACTTAAGAAATCAGATCCCAAGGGTAGCGTAGGTGTCGCTATCGAGCCGCATTCGCAGCTCGCCGGCGCGCTTCTTCCCGCTTGGCCGCGGGTCCGATACGTTTTGATCGAGATGAGCGGCCCGCTTCTCGGGCGCCAGAGCCAGAACGGCATCCAGCACAGCCTTGACAGGTTGCCATTGTTCCGGACTCAGACTTTCGCCCGCAGGCGGACGTGTCTCCGCACTTTGTTTTTCGTGTGCCATCGCCCCAAGCGCGCGCGCACAGGCCCGGCGCGCAGGGCCTAGATTGTGCCACTGGACTGCTAAGAGGGGAAGAGGGCAGAGGATGTGTCGCATGTAGCGTCCGACGGCCGCCAAGGACATTCGGTCTTGCTTGTTCGTGTCGATTTTGATCAATGCTGGAGCCCGGCGGGAAACTGGCCAGAGCTTTCTCAATCTCTGTGCTTTCACATCGCTTGCAGGTAGGTGGCGCGCAAATCCAGAAATCCGTTGCCCTCCGTGCTCTCGAGCCAGCTCCGGATGTCGCACGCGACGCTTTCGCGCAAACGAAACTCTTTCAGCACGACCGCTGGCAGCAACAGCCCGAGCCGCCGCATAAGGGTCGCATCGTCCACTTTGCGAGTACCTCGTTCCAGCGTGAGATTGAGCAGTACGGTCGCTGTACCTTCCACTCGTACGGCCTCGTCCACATGGATAACCCACGTACCCTTCGCCGTGCCCAATACGCTTCCATTCAGAGGAACGCCCTCCGGTGAAAGAATCACAATAGACCTCACAAGCCAGGCAATGGGTTCCGCAAACGGCTCAGTCCAAGGTCCGCAACCCGCCTTTAGATGTTCGCAGCCTATCGGCGAGGCGATGTCTGATATGTGATCTGGCTCACCGGGCATGGTGATACGACGGGGCTACTTCTCGGAGAGAGAATTACTGAATTTCCGGTCGATGATCAGTCGCTCCGCGCGGTCGCTGGCAAACCCAGCACGTGCTTCTCGCGCGCCCAGTTGGGGGCCGCTACCCGCAACGAGCGCGCAATCCCGCGAGATCGGAATTCGGGCATCACACACAGCCCTTCCACACAGCCCGTGCGCCGGCCTTCTAGGTTGGGAAATGTATGTTCGGACCGAGAGCTCGACGAAGCCCACGCTCGTGCCGGCATCATTTTCGGCGACCAGCACTGAGGGCGGTCGACGGTCTCTTCAGCAACTGCTAGGTTTCGATCCCTACGTAGCAGACGCGGCCGACAAGATAGTCAGCGGCGGTCTTGCCGTCTTCCATCGTCATGACTTCAATCGGGTAAGCCTGGTTGTGCGGGCGCAAAATCACGTGGTTGCCCGCGACCTCGACGTATTTCACCGTGCAGTCGCCGTCTTTGTTCACCGCGTACATGTTGAACTCGCCCTTGCGGTAAGACTTCAGCGAGTTGTAGTGGCGATCGACCAGAACGGTTGCTCCCGGTAACAGGCGCGGGTACATGCTCATGCCTTCGCGGCCGTCGGCGCGGATCATCACGAAACGCTCCCAGTTTTCGCGATCGCCCTCGAGTTCGGGCTTCATCTTGCGCAGGAAGCTCTTCTTGAATTTCAGAATCTCGCGCACGTTCATGCTCATGATGAGGGGCTCGCTGGCCGCCACGGGGCCATCCACCAGCAGAACGTTGTCGAACTCGTCATCGGTCGGGGGCAGGATGCTGGCGCGTTTGTTGACCTCGGTGGGCTCGAGCAGGTCGAGAACGGAAAGGTGCTGGACATTCAGGACCTTGTCCATGCCCTCCAAGCTAAGCCCACGCTTGCGATTGAGGAAATTGGAGATATGAGCTTGCTTGAATCCGGTCTGCTGCGCGAGGCGAATTCCGGTCAACTCGCCTTCCTCAATGCGATCCCAGAGAGTTTTGCGCAGATTTTCCTGCAGTGCTTTGAATTTCATGGGCGGAGTATAGCATGCCGAAATAGCATCATGCTATGTATTAGTCAAGTACAACATCTGGAAGGAAATAAAAATCTTGGACATTCAAAATGAGAAGCTATACTCTTTGGGGCATTTATAGCTCATACTGGTTATTGCTCGGAGTAATCATGGAATTCATCGTATCCGAAGCCGAGGAAAGGACGTTCGGAGAGTTTCGCCGCAAGGTGCGCTCTGCCGAAATCTTATCCGCGGCGATGGACAAACTTTTGTCGGCGATTCATTTTACGGGCCGGGTCAGCATCGTGGTGCAGAATGGCCGCGTGCTGAAGTCGGGCTACGAGGAGGGCTACTTCCGAAGCAGGTCTTAGGTCTCAGGCTTCAGGTCTCAGGAAAGGCAAATCCTGACCTCGGTCTCAATCTCAGGTTTTGAGCGGAGAGTTAGTGCGGCATTCATCACCAAATAGCTGAACAGGTCATCGTGAGAGAAACGAGCCCTGTGTCCGGGAAACCGGCGCAGGGCTTTTTTAGTTTCAGTTCGCAGTTCCCGGTTCTCAGTTCTGAGTTTGTCGGCTTTGAAGCACGGGTGCTCCGTCGTGGAATCCCACCTTAGCGCAGAGAACGCGCGAAGGTGGGGCCACCCTCGAGTGTTTGGAAGAGGGAACCCGAAGTCGTTGCAGGTTTCAAATTCATTCATAGAACGAATTCATATGCAGAAGTCAGAACAGATTCTCTTTTCGAGGTGAAGTTGAACAGCTGGGCGGCGATGCCTTGCTTTACTGAGAACTGGGAACTGTTTTTTATCAGGAGGCAATCATGGAAAGTGTTGGCGAAGTATTCGAGCAGCTGGAGTTGAAGTATTGCGAACGATGTGGCGGGTTGTGGCTGCGCAACAAAGGCGAAGAGGAAGTTTACTGCCCCGGTTGCGTGCCAGGATGGCGGAGTTCCCCGAACCGCGGCGGCGTCCGCGCGTTTTGGTAGTGGCGGTCAATTCCCTGGAGGAACTGGAAGGCTGCATTGCTGAGCTGACCGGGATTACGGCGGAAGGGGGCAACGCATGACACCGGGCAGCGTTGAGTTCCTGGCCGCGTCGGATGAGTCGCCGAGTTGGTTTGAAGACAATTGGGATTCAGGAAGGAATCCTGACCTGGGCCTGTACCGAGCCCGCACGGAAGCGATTCTGCGCCGGTACTTCCGGATGTCGATGGAGACCGGAAAGCTACCGTCGGTTCTGGGGCAGCAGTTTTTCCGCAGTCACGTGACCGGTTACAGCGTATCGAGTTTCGAAGACGTGGTG
>Ga0210405_10005367_pt1 | contig 11720 bp, 10 predicted proteins | sample IncBWH11MmetaG_FD_155492 | JGI IMG/M metagenome (GOLD analysis project Ga0210405, IMG submission 155492) | Forest soil microbial communities from Barre Woods Harvard Forest LTER site, Petersham, Massachusetts, United States - Inc-BW-H-11-M | ecosystem: Environmental > Terrestrial > Soil >... | reverse complement strand
CACAGCATTCTTGCGCAGTGTCTGGTCAACGTCCGGGTGGCCGTCCAAGAACCGGTCGAGGGTTGCCACCTGCTGACGAGTGAGGTCCGGGTTTGGGTTATCGCCACGGCGGCTGCGTTCCTGCGCATCGAAGCGTTTCTCTCGCTGCATTAAGTACGCCGGTGTCTCCGCACTTTCTTCTTTGAGCTCCGGATGCTGATTCAAGAAGGTCTGCAGCTCCGGATGTTCGTGGAGGTACTCAGCGTTGCGAATCAGCCAAGGATTCTTGCGCAGTGTCTGGTCAACGTCCGGGTGGCCGTCCAAGAACCGATCCAGGGTCGCCACCTGCTGCCGCGTCAGGTCCGGGTTCGGGTTTGCAGCATCGCGATCCTGAGTCTGAGTAGAAGTCCGGCGACTAGTTTCCGCCGTGCCAGCAGACGAGCCTGCGCTTGATTCCTGAGCCTCAAAGCGATTCTCCCGTTGCATGAAGAAACGCGGATTCTCCGCAATCTCTTCCTTCACGTTGGGATGTTGGTTGAGAAATGACTGCAGCTGGGGATGCGCTTCAAGATACTTCGCGTTGTTCACGAGCGACGGGTTGCGCCGAAGGTCCTGATCGATGTTCGGGTTCTTGTCCAGGAACTGATCCATGGTGGCAACCTGTCGCTGGTCCAGGTCCGGATTCGGATTCGTCCTGTTCCGCGCTTCCTTTGCATCGAAACGCTTTTCGCGCTCCATGAAGAATGATGAATCTTGCCCAACCTGTGTCTGCACTTGCGGATGCTGATTTAGAAACGTCTCAAGTTGAGGATGCGCTTCCAGATATTCCGCATTGGTCACAAGCGAAGGGTTCGCTCGCAGATGCGCGTCGATGTCGGGGTGAGCATCGAGAAAGGCGTCGAATTGAGCGACGTCAGAAGATCGGCTGCTGCCTTGTCCCTGCGCTTGTTGTGCATTCAGGCCCCGTGCCGTTCCGTCCAAACCAACTAACGTGCCACACAGGATTACGGCTCGCCACTTTCTCTTAGTCTTAGCGAAGAATCGCATTTTCACTGACCTCCTCGAAGTTTTTCGAGGCTGGGATAGGCACAGGCTGGGTCGAAGTGGCTGGATGACTGGAAGCTGAGGCTAGGCTTGCATTGATTTGCGTATGCGGAATAATGCGCAGCTCGCAAGCCTTATCCGTTCGCGAATCATGCGCAGTATTTTCGAATTGGTCCTCCAATCGGCTTTCCAGGATGCTGGACACCCGCGATGACAGCAGCAAGCGCGTTGCCACTAAAACTAAATCGCTAGTTCTGAGTAAATTAGCGCCGCGCGGGCGGCGAAAGGCGAGTACTGGGCAGTAAAAAAACTTCTGGCCGTTGAAAAGTCTCCTATGCAGAACATTCAGCAGGAAAATACAGAAATCACCTGATCAGGCGAATCAGCGAGAACGTTTGAATGGTGGAGGCGCGGGTGGGATTCGAACCCACGAATGGAGGTTTTGCAGACCTCTCCCTTGGGCCACTTGGGTACCGCGCCGAGCTTTTTAGTATAGCGAAAACATGAAAGAGTTTCAGGCGTGCGAAACGCTCGGAGGAAAAGTTCTCAAGCCTTTGCGGACTCTTCGATTCCTTGCAGCTCTTTTCCGGGTTTGAAGCGCACTGCCTTGCCTGGCGGAATATTAACCTCTTCGCCGGTACGCGGGTTGCGCCCGATGCCCGTCTTGCGCGGCTTCACACTAAAAACACCGAAGCGCCGTAGCTCGATGCGCTGGCCGCGACCGAGTGCGTTCTTCAACGACTCAAAAACGGTTTCCACGGCCTGCTCGGCCTTGGTGCGGCTGATGTTCGTGGTCGTTACCACCGCATTTACGAGATCGAGCTTGATCACAGGTACCCTCCAGCGACTCGGCAGATGCTAGAGGCTGCGTCGTGGGTTGTCAAGACGTCGTGGCTAATCTACACTGACCTTCCTTTCCGCATCGCGCGACGCAAAACTTTGCAGAAACATTGAGGAGGCATGGATGTCCGTTAAGCCCGACCGCTGGATCCGCCGCATGGCGTTGGAGCACAAAATGATCGAGCCCTTCACCGACCGCCAGATGCGCGAAGGGGTGATCAGCTACGGGGTCTCGTCGTACGGCTACGATATCCGCGTGGCCGACGAATTCCGTATCTTCACCAACGTCAATTCCACGATCGTCGATCCGAAACATTTCGATCCGCGTTCCCTGGTCGACTACAAAGGCGATTCCTGTCTGATTCCGCCGAATTCTTTCGCCCTGGCTCGTTCTGTCGAATACTTTCGCATCCCTCGCAACGTGCTGACGATTTGCCTTGGAAAGTCCACCTACGCCCGCTGCGGCATCATCGTGAACGTCACACCGTTCGAGCCCGAGTGGGAAGGCTTCGTTACTCTGGAAATCAGCAACACCACACCTCTGCCCGCGAAAATCTACGCCAACGAGGGTTTGTGCCAGGTCATTTTCTTTGTTTCCGACGAGGATTGCGAAATCAGCTACAAAGATAAGAAGGGAAAATATCAATCGCAAGGCGGGATCGTTCTGCCCCGCCTCTAAACCGTCAGAACTGTTTTGCCGGAAAAATTAAACCAGCGCTGCGGTCACCAGCGGGTATCCGCGCTCACGCCAGGCGTCCAGTCCGCCTTGCAACGGGCGAATGCGCAGCACGCCTTTGCTTCTCAGGAGCAGCGCCACACGGGCGCTGGTGGCTTCGTTTGGTCAAGTACAATAAAGAATGACCTCGCGGTCGCGGGGCAAGTGGTCATCCTTCTCTTCCAAATCCTTGGCATCCATGCGAAAAGCGCCGGGAATGGTATGCGGGTCGGCCTCAAAGTCCATCGAATGCCGCAGGTCGACGATCACCAGATCCTCTCCGGCATCGATTTTCTTCTTTAATTCCTCCGGGGTAATGCGAGCTATCCGCAGCTCGCGCAAAAACCGCTGCCGCGCAATGAATTTGTATGCAACATAGCTTCCCAACCCGCCGATAACTAGGATTCCTAGACCGCCGCCAAGGTGGAAGGCGTGCTCGGCTATTCTTTCAATCTCTCCGCTGAATACGAATCCGAGTCCTACATACACACTGGACCACAGGAGCGCACCGAACAAATCGAAAAGAAAAAATCGCGAGGGCCGCATGTGAAAAATTCCTGCCAGCGGCGGCGCAACGGTGCCTAAGCCAGGCACAAATTTGGCAAAAATCAACGACCGCGCTCCCTGCTTTGCGAAAAGACCTTCCGTCCGTCGCACGCAGGAATCAGGCTCAAGCGAAATTTTGCACAGAAGCTGGAGAACTTTGATGCCGCGCACACGGCCGAGCCCGTACCAAACAGAGTCGGCGGTAAGGCAAGCGAACACACTTAGGAAAATCGAACCCGCAAAGTTGAATTGACCGCTCCCAGCCAACGCCCCCGCAGCCAGGAGAATCGGCAAAGACGGAACAGGCAGGCCGATCTGCTCAGCGAAAACCCACGCCAGCAAAACCGCATAACCGTGATGCAGAAGGAATTCGAGGGCACTGTGCATGATCGAGCCGGGTCCCAGATGCGCGCTTAAGTTGCGACGAAAGGAGCAGTATGCCCCCAACTGCCGGTCATAACAAACTCGCTTACTGGCTTACGCGTTCGCGGCGCCAGTTCCCGCTCGCGCAGCTTGTCGGGCAGCGACTCCGGATTCCCGGGATACCCGATGGATATTGCCGCCACTGGTTCCCAATCCGGCGGGATCGCAAATGTCTGCCGCGCTTTCTCCGCATCGAAGCCAGCCATTTGGTGCACGAGCAGGCCGCGCGTGTTGGCCTCAAATGTAAGCTGCGCCGTTGCGCTACCCACGTCATGCACCGCTACACGATTCGGTTTGCCGTCGCGATTCGTCTTCAGATGCGCCACCGACAACGCAAGCACCGGCGCGTCCTTCGCCCAATTCGCGTTGAATTCTACCAACACTCCCAGCATCTTCGCGAAGTTCTCGGCATCCTCTTTTGTGGCCACCAGATAAGCCCATGGTTGCTCGTTGTTGCTCGACGGCGCCCATCTTGCTGCCTCGAAAAGGCTCCGCAGGACCGGTCGCTCCACCAGCTTCTCGGCGAACGCCCGCGGACTCCAGCGATTCTTGATTAGCTCGTGAACCGGTGCATCGGTCACCGCTGGTTTTTGCATACTCTCGACCTGTTCAAACGGCTCGCGAAGAGACATGCGTTAGATGAACGAATACGCGAATCGATGCACACACGTAGCCGCCCTGTCGTGTGGGCAGTGGGTGGCGACCAGGACTTTCCTTACTTCGGAGCGCCCTTTTGCACCAATTCGACGTCAATTGTGATCGCCACGTCATCGCCGACGACCCATCCCCCGTTATCCATCTTCGCGTTCCACTTCACTCCGAAGTCCTGCCGGTTGACCTTCGTAGTAGCATTCGCCGCCACCCTCTGGTTACCCCACGGATCCTTTACGGGTAACGTCGGCCCCTCCACGTCCAACACCACTTGCTTGGTCACTCCGTGAATGGTCAAGTCGCCGGTTACCTTTAGCTTGCCAGGCTCTGCTTGCTCCACTTTGGTCGACTTGAAACTGAGCGTGGGGTACTTTTCAACGTCGAAAAAATGATCGCTGCGCAAATCCTTGTCGCGATCTGCTACGCGCGTGTCCACGGAAGCGGCATCAATCGTTACGTCCATCGTAGACTTGGCGATGTCTTTATCGTCGAATTGCACCGTTCCGCTAACTTTGGTGAATGCTCCTCGCACCGTCGAAATTGCCAGGTGGCGTACCGCAAACTGCGCCGAGGAATGGTTCGGATCGATCTGCCAGGTGGAAGTTGCCGCAGACGCCGGAAGCGCCAGTGCTCCCGCGAGCGCCACGAGGGAAATTGCCCGAGGTAAAGAGTGCCCCATTATTTTTCTCCTTTGTTGTACCGCGATTCGAAGCCCTGCCTGGTCCCTACCGCAAACTCTTACTTGCCGTCTCGTTCGCAAATTTCATCCAGCAAATCCGCCAAATTCTTCACGCGCGCCACCCCCATGTGCGCGAACTGCCGCTTGTGCAGCTCGCGAATAGGCGGATCGAGGGTTTTCACCAACTCCAGACCGCCGCTGGTGATTCGCGTTTTCACCACACGCCGATCGTTGCTCTGGCGCTGCCTCGTAATGAGGTGGCGCTTTTCCATGCGGTCCAGGAGACGCGTCATGTCCGGATCGTGCGAAATCATCCGTTCCCCAATGCTGCTGCAGGGCAAACCGTCCGGCTCCGCGCCGCGCAGGATGCGCAGCACATTGTACTGCGCACCGGTCAGGCCGTTTGATTTTAGAAGGTGTTCGGCTTGCAGCGCGAGCTTATCCGCGGCCTTCTGCAATGCGATGAAGGCCCGGTCTTCACTAGGCAGTGAGGCCCGCTGTGCGTGCGCCCGGCTCATAGCGCGACGATAGTTGTTGCAACGGATATTGTCAAGAGGAAAAAATACCTGGGCGTCAGGCTTTCTTCAACGGCCGGACGTGTATCTCGCTCATATAACTCGCCGGCCTCTGTGTCACTATCGTCTCTACCGCATGCGCCACGTCTTCCGGTTGCAGCGCCTTAGCCGCATCCTTCGTCCCACGCCCCGAAAATTCCGTCGCGACGCTGCCCGGGCAAATCACGCTTACGCGGATTCCATGCTCCCGTAAGTCTTCCGCCATGCACCCGGACAGCCCCTGCAATCCCCACTTTGACGCGCAGTACAATCCCCCTCCAGCAAATGTGTTTCGCCCAGCAAGCGAGCTGATGTTGATAATGTCTCCCGCGCCTCGCCGGATCATCGACGGAACCACTGCCCGCGAAACCAGAAACGCGCTCTTGAGGTTCGTGCTCAGAACCCGATCCCACTCTTCTTCGCTTTTCTCGTGCGCCGGACCGAACAGCCCGATCCCTGCGTTATTCACCAAAATCCCGATGGCTCCAAGCTTCGCTTCCGTTTCCGCTATGAATCTTCCGACTTCATCCGGACGCGTGACATCCGCTTCCTGCCAGAACGCCCGCCCGGTTAAACCATTCAATGCATTGCCGGTCTCGCGCAACTTTTCTGTGTCGCGGCCACAAATAGCTACCGCCGCTCCGAGCTCCGCAAGCCTTATCGCAACGGCGCGCCCGATGCCGCGGCTGCCTCCCGTAACCACCGCAACTTGCTTCAGGAGCGGCTGCTCCGTCTTACCTCCCGCATTCGTTTTACTTATACCGAGCATGATAATTCTTCCTTCGTGAGGCGACCCTTTTTGTGCAAAACTCATCTTAACATTCAGTCCCGGGGACGATCGTGCGTGCGCAACTTGGGCCCGCTCGGAGAGCTCCAGAATGCAAATTACATAGGTCCCTGTAGAGTAACGCCTTGCAGACTTACGTGCGCTTTTCCTATAATCCCAAAGTTTTACGGACCAGGTGTATAGCCGGCAAGAGCACTCCAGGGTGTACCAGACGTACATAACTAGGCTTGGAGTTTGAGCGAGGAGAATGGAATGAATCGAATACGTAGAGTGGCGGGCCTGGCGATCATCGCAGCCCTTTGCCTGGCAATGAGCGGCGCTCCGAGCACGTTCGCGCAGGCGCCCGCCGGTCAGGACGCCGCGGCCGGACAAAAGTACACCATGGCGGAGTACAACTCCTATCAGGCCTGCGCCGCGGAGAAGAATCCGACACAGCAGATCAGGTGCCTCGATGATTTTGCCGCCAAGTATCCCAATTCCGCGCTTCTCGTTTACATTTACCCGCTCTATTACAACGCCTACAGCCAGCTCAAGAATTGGCAAAAGGTAATCGAATACGCCGACAAACTCCTCGCGCTCGGGGACAAGGTTGAGCCGCCCATTCGCTATCAGGCCTATTACGCTCGCGCCTTTGCGTACAGCAACATGCCGCCGAACTCTCCGGAGGCGCAAGCCCAGGCTCCAAAGGCCTGTGAGGCGGCAAAAGCCGGCCTTAAGACCCTCAACGAGTTGAAGAAGCCGGACAACATGTCTGAAGATGACTTCAACAAGCAAAAGCAGCAACCCGCCACTCTCTTCAACTACACCATCGCGCAATGCTCAATGGTCCAGAAGGATTATCAAACGGCCATCGATTCTTACAAGGCTGTGCTGGACAAAAATCCCGACGACGCCATCACTGCTTACAAGATCGGCCAGGCTTACATGGCCATGAACCCTCCACAACAGATGGACGCGTTCTGGTATTTCGCTAAGGCCGTTACTGCAAAGAATGCCAACCAACAGCAAGCCACTCAGGTTAAGACCTACCTTCGCAAGCTCATCGCCAACTACCAGGGCGGCAACGTCTGCGACAACCTGACCGACGCGGAACTCAATGAGCTTCTGCAGTTGGCCAGCACCTCAGCGGCTCGCCCCGACAGCTACAAGCTGCCCAGCGCTGCCGATCTCGATGCCGCCCGCAAAGATATGACTATTGCCTCCGTCATCACGGACCTAAAGGCTGGCGGTGACAAGGCCAAGATCACTTGGTTGGCTTCGTGCGGCCTGGAGTTCCCGGACGTACCTGGCAAACTGATTGAGGTCACTCCGGGAACGGACGCCGTGCAACTCAAGGTTGCCTTTGTCACCAGCGATGCCGAATTCGACTCCAAGAACACTCCGGACATGGACGTCAAGGTTGTCGGCCAACCCGAAGCTGGTAAGCTCGAAAAGGACAATCCGGTGCGCTTCACGGGCACGCTCGTGGCCTACGATCCCGATCCCAACTTCATGCTGCACTGGGACAAGGCCAAAGTAAACGCGGAGGACATCCCTAAGGAAAAGGAAAAGAAGGGCACGAAAAAGCGCCCGGCGACCAAGAAACCTGGCCGCAGCTAGGTCCGCGCTTCTCCATCGAACCTGCTGAAAAACCAAACGGCTCGCCGATAACTCGGCGAGCCGTTTTTCTGTCATCCACACCATGCAAACGAAAATCAGTTTATCGAAACACTCACCGCGAACGATGGTTCCGGTGATCCAGTTTGTACGTACCGATCTTTCGGCTCAGTGTATTGCGGTGGATGCCTAGGATTTGCGCCGCGCGCGACTGGTTCCCTTCCGCGCGATCCAGCACCCGCTTGATGAAGCGTTTCTCAAACTCTCCCACAGCTTCGTCAAACAGAATCCCCCGCTCCACCATCTGGCTCACAAGTCCCTCAAGTTGGTCCTTCACGGCACGCTCCAAAGAGAAACACGTAATCGCGGCCTGGCGCTAATCCAATTCTCGCCCGGTCAGAATGCGATACGCTTCTCGGTACTTGTCACGCGTTGCGGCTACGACCTCCGAAGGCAATTCCGGGCCGGGCGGGGTCTTCGGCCAGCGAATGCTTTCCAGATAGTCGCGTACAAACTGTTTGTCAAAAGAGGGCTGGGGCCCGCCAGGTTTGTACTGGGCGGCGGGCCAAAATCGTGAGGAATCGGGCGTGAGGGCCTCATCAATCCAGATGAGCTCGTCGTTCAGGACGCCAAACTCAAATTTCGTGTCCGCGAGCAATATCCCACGTGGCTCCGCGTACGCGGCCGCGCGGTGGTAAATTTCCAGGCTGACTTCACGCACCCGCTGCGCGCGCTCTTTTCCAACAAGCAAAGCCGCACTTTCAAATGATATGTTCTCGTCATGACCGGTCGCGGCCTTCGTTGCCGGCGTGAAGATTGGCTCCGGCAGCCGGTCGGACTCCCGCAGACCCGCCGGCAACGCAATCCCGCAAATCTTTCCGGTGGCTCGATAGTCTTTCCATCCCGAACCCGAAACGTAACCTCGCACCACGCACTCGATCGGCAACGGCGCTGTCTTGCGTACCAGCATCGAGCGGCCAGCCAGTTCGTCGCGATAAGTGTCAAATGGCGCGGGGAACTCCGTCGCGCTGAGCACGTGATTTGGAATCACATCGCGCAACAGGTCAAACCAGAACAGCGAAAGCTGCGTTAGCACCCGCCCTTTGTCCGGAATCGGTGTCGGCAAAATCACGTCGAACGCCGACAGCCGGTCCGTGGCTACGATCAGCAGCTTGTCCCCGGCATCATAGATGTCACGCACTTTCCCGCGCGCGGCAGGCGATATGCCGGCGAACTTGGTTTCCCGTACTACGCGCATTGCCGCACCGAAGGACACGGAAGAATTTCCCCTGCAAGAGTGCTGAGCATTCTAGCGCAGCGCAAAGCGAAGTCAATCACACACGCGCGCAAAAAATAATTTCAACAGGAGAAGAAAAAGAAATACCCGCGATAAGAAGAACAGTGTGGACAAAAGCAACAACATTGCGCTGCCGGGCCGAAGGTCCCTTAAGGGAAATTTATCTGCAACGCTTACGCGGCCGAAGCGGCCGCGGTCTCCCTATGCTTCTTAGTCGGCGCCTCGTCGCCTTCCCAGCGCACGCTCACCAGTTTTGACACGCCCGGTTCCTGCATCGTCACGCCGTATAACACACTGCCCGTCTCCATCGTCTTGCGGTTGTGCGTCACGATGATGAACTGCGTCTGTCCGCTCATCTCCCCGACCAGCCGTGTGAATCGGCCCACGTTGGCTTCGTCCAGCGGCGCATCCACCTCATCCAGAATGCAGAACGGGCTCGGCTGATACCGGAAAATCGCAATCAACAGCGCCAGTGCCGTCATAGCCTTCTCGCCGCCCGAAAGCAGCAAAATATTTTGCAACCGCTTGCCCGGAGGTGAAGCCACCACATCAATTCCCGCGTCACCGGAGCTGTCTACTTCGGTCAGCCGCATCTCAGCCGTTCCCCCGCCAAAAATCGTATGAAACGCCTCTGAGAAATTGTGATTGATGCTGTTGAACGCTTGCTCGAATTTCTCTCGCGAAACCAAATCCAGCTCGGTGATGGCCTGCTGCGTGTCCGCGATCGACTGCAGCAAATCATCGCGCTCCCGCGTCAGGAACGTAAACCTCTGCTCGCACTCGTTGTACTCCTCGAGTGCCATCATGTTCACCGCACCCATCGACTCAATGCGCTCCTTCATCTCCCGATAATTTGTCTCAGCGACCGCCAGTTCGTCCCCGCTGATGAATGCCGTCTCCGTGGCGATCAAATCCTCAGGCTGCGCGTTCACCTCCGTCATGCACGTCTCGCGCAGATGCTGGCGGTCGGAATCATTCCGCGCGTGCTCCACTTCCGCATGACTCCGCTGCTCGCGCACTTCTTGCAGTGTCTGCCGGCCCATGCGCAGGTGATCTTCCATATGCGTGACGCGCGTCCGCCCGCTCTCCCATTCCTGTTCCAGCTCGCGCTGCCTCGTCTCCAGCCGCAATTTCTCGACGCGCAGGCCCTCAAGCTGCTGCGCAAGTTCCCCGCTCTGCTTCACCAGCGTCGCGGCCTCTTCGTTAACCGCGGCCTCCTGTTGCTGCAGCGCCGCCTCGCGCCGCTCTAATTCTGCGCGTTCTTCCATCAACCGCGACGCAACCGCTTCGGCTGCAGCTAACCGTTCGTTCATCGCCGCCAGTTCCGCACGCCCAGCAGCCAGCTCATTCTGTTCCGTTTGAATCGATCCGCGAAGCTCCACCAACTCCGCAGCCAGCCGACCGCTCTCCGATTCCGCCTCCGCCCGTGAAGTCGCCGCCGCCGCGAGCTGGTGCTGCGCGCGGTCCGCGCGCAGCCGCGCGTTCTCTACATCCTGCCGAATCCGCCCCAGTTCATTCTGGCAAAGCGTTAGTTCCAACCCCAATCGCGCCAGTTCCGACTGCGTTTGCTCATGCCGGTGCTTCGCCGAATAAACCTCACGTTCCGCAATCTGCTTCCCCGCGCTGACTTCCTCCAGCGCCTGCTCCGTCATGCGCAAATCCAGCACGAGAGTCTCCAGCGCCGCCCGCGCCTCTTCGCCCCGCTTCTCCAATTGCGAAATCTCGCCATCCAGCGCCCGCAATTCCCTCTTCATTCCCAGCGGACCAGCTTCGTCCGCGCGCCCGCCAGTCACCATGCGCCCCTGATAGCAAGTCCCATCCGGCGTAACAAACGCGTATTGCGGATTTTCCCGCGCCAGCTTCTCCGCCGCCGTAGCGCTGTCCGTCAAATATCCCGCTCGCAGCCGCGGCAAGAACTGCTTCGCCGCCGCACCAAGTGGATCGCGGAATCCCACCAGCTTATCCAACCGCGAAATCACGCCCTCTTCCGCGCGGAAATGAACAATCGGTTCGTACTCCGTCAGCTTTAAATTCCGCAGCGAGTCGACAAAAAATGTAGCCCGCCCGCCCACCTCGTCGCGCAACAACGAAACTCCCGCTCGCGCGTGATCAAACGTCTCCACCACCACATACTCCAATTCATCGCGCAGATACTGCTCAATCGCCGCCTCGTGCTTCTCCTCCACCTCCGCGTAATCCGCAAGCACGCCCACCGCATGAAAGTCCTGCCCGGCCCCTCTTTCATTCGCCGCAAACAATTTTTGCACCGCATCCGCCGTATACGACCGGTCATTCAAAATTTGCGTCAATGTTCCATGTCGAGCCCGCACTCCCACCACCGACTCGCGCAAGGCATCCGCTTCCGCGCTCATCCGCTCCCGTTCCTGTCGCAACATGCCGATGGAAGTCTGCAGCTCCGCACTCTTGACCATCAGCGCATTCAACTGCCCGTTCGCCGCCTCAAATTCCAAAGCCGCCCGCTCCGCGTCATCCCGCACCTTTATCGACGATTCCAGCAGCTCCGCCTCGCTACTCTCCCGTTTCTGCAGCGCCGCATTCTGATGGACCAGCGCCTCCTCCGCTTGCTTCTGCTCGCCATGCAAACGCAG
>Ga0210405_10005365_pt1 | contig 11723 bp, 11 predicted proteins | sample IncBWH11MmetaG_FD_155492 | JGI IMG/M metagenome (GOLD analysis project Ga0210405, IMG submission 155492) | Forest soil microbial communities from Barre Woods Harvard Forest LTER site, Petersham, Massachusetts, United States - Inc-BW-H-11-M | ecosystem: Environmental > Terrestrial > Soil >... | reverse complement strand
AAACGCCTGCCGCCGTGCAATATGCCGCCGAACGGTTTGCCGAGCTGCGAAAAACGGTGGGCAACGAAGTGGATATCGCCATCGATTTCCACGGCGCCATCAGCCCCGCCACCGCGAAACTGCTCATCAAAGCGATCGAGCCCTATCAGCCGATGTTCGTCGAGGAGCCCTGCCAGGCCCAGAATCACGACGTAATGGCCGACATCGCGCGCGGGACATTCCTGCCGATCGCCACCGGCGAGCGCGTGTTCACCAAGTGGGGATTCCGCGAGGTACTCGAGAAAAAAGCAGCCGTCGTTTTACAGCCCGATCTGTGCCATGCCGGCGGCATCACCGAAGTGCGGCTGATCGCGGGCATGGCCGAAGCGTACTACGCCACCGTCGCCCCGCACAATCCGCTGGGTCCGATCTCACTCGCCGCTGGAGTGCAAATGGCGGCGTCGATACCCAATTTCCTATGTCAGGAGCAAGTATCGCTCGGCGAAGGATACCTGAAAAAGCCATTCACCGTTCACAACGGCTATCTCGACCTGCCCACCGGCCCCGGCCTCGGAATCGAGCTCGATGAGAACGCCATGGCCGACAAGCTCAATCACGACTGGCGCAATCAAGAAAGCTACGACGCCGAGGACGGCTCGGTGGTTGACTGGTAGGTAAGAGCGGATGTTGGATGTTGGTTAAACCAAGAACACCGGCGCGAAGCGCCTTCCTTCAACCAACATCCAACATCCAAAATCCAACATCCAGGTTCTAAATGACAAAACAACAAATCCTCTCCTTCATTATCGATATCGGTATTGTCCCAGTAGTGCGCACCTCAACCGCCGAGGGCGCAATCAAGGCGATTGAAGCCATCCATCGCGGCGGTGTTCGCGCGGCCGAAATTACCATGACGGTTCCCGGCGCCATCCGCGCTCTCGAAAAGGTTGCCGACCAATTCGGCGACAAGATCGTGCTCGGCGCCGGCACCGTGCTCGATCCCGAAACAGCGCGCGCCTGCATGCTGGCCGGCGCCCAGTTTTTTGTGACCCCGAGTCTGAAGCTCTCCACTATCGAAATGGTGAAGCGCTACTCCAAAGTGATCTGCCCTGGGGCATTGACGCCGACCGAAGTCCTGACCGCCTGGGACGCTGGAGCCGATATCGTCAAGATCTTCCCCTGCGGAAACGTCGGCGGTCCGAAATACATTAAGGCTCTGCGCGGCCCGTTTCCGCACATCGAGATGATCCCGACAGGCGGCGTCAACCTGGAAACCGCCGGTGACTTCCTGAAAGCGGGCGCTTGCGCCGTGGCCGTCGGTGGCGAGCTGGTGGACGCCAAGACCATTCAGGAGGGCCGCTTCGACATCATCGAAGAGCGTACCCGGCAGTATCTGGCCGTGATCGCCAAAGCCCGTGCGGAGATGGCCCACAGCCCAAGCGTTAGCGCGGGGGTTTCCGGAAATGAACCAAGGTAAACCCAGCAGGCGCGGATTCCTCGCGGGTGCTGCCGGATTGGCTTGGCAAGCCTCTGCGCAGTCTTCCAAACGGCCAAACATTCTGTTCCTTCTCACTGACGATCAGCGCTGGGACGCGCTCGGCTGCATGGGCAACCGCATTATTCAAACGCCTGTGATCGACCGCCTCTCTTCCGAAGGCGTAACATTCCTCAATAATTTCTGCGCCACCGCCATCTGCATGACCAGCCGCGCCTCCATCTTCACCGGTCAGTACGAGCGGACTCATGGCATCAGCGCCTTCGCGCAGTCGCTTTCTCCTGAGGCCTTTTCCAGGACCTATCCGGCGCTGCTGCGCAAAGCCGGCTATCGCACCGGATTCATCGGCAAATTCGGACTGGGCGGCGAGCTCCCCGCCGGCGAATTCGACTACTTCAAAGGCTTTCCCGGCCAAGGCAAATATGTTCAAGAAAAGGACGGGAAGCCGATTCACCTGACCGATCTCCAGGGCGATCAGGCGCTGGAGTTCCTCGACAACAGCTCGCCGCAGCCTTTCTGTCTTTCGATCAGTTTCAAAGCCCCTCACGTGCAGGACGAAGAGAGAGATCCGGGCCGGTTCCACTTCGCCCCGCGGTTTGAGAGCCTCTATAAAGATGATGCGATCCCCATTCCGAAGACTGCGCACGAGCGCTACTTCGACGCCATGCCTGCCTTCCTGCAAAACTCCGAGGGACACAATCGCTGGAAGATGGAGTTCTCGACGCCGCAGGATTATCAGCGCTCGGTGAAGGGCTACTATCGCCTGATCACCGGCGTCGATGTGGTGGTGGGCCGCATACTCGATTCTCTGGAACGTCAGAAGCTGCTCGACAACACCGTCATCGTATTCACATCCGACAACGGGTTTTTCCTGGGCGAGCGCGAGCTATCGGGCAAATGGCTCATGCATGAGGAATCCATTCGGACGCCGCTCATCATCCGCGATCCCAGGCTGCCTGCCTCGCTGCGAGGAAAGCGCCGGAGCGAGATGACTTTGAACATCGACATTGCGCCGACGCTCCTCAGCATTGCCGGATTGCCGCCGTCGCCGTTCATGCAAGGGCGTAATCTCAGTCCTCTGACGCGCGGCGAGTCCCCTGCCTGGCGCAGCGACTTCTACTACTCGCACCTGTTTCAACACCAGACCATTCCCAAGAGCGAAGGCGTCCGCAATGAGCGCTGGAAGTACATCCGCTATATAGAATCCGACCCGCTCTATGAGGAGCTCTACGATTTGCGCGACGATCCCCAGGAGGAGCGCAATCTGGCGCGCGCCGGTGGGTACGAGTCCCAGTTGAATGCCATGCGAGAGCGTTGGAAAAGCATCAGAGCCGATAATGCGCCGCGATAATCCGTCGAAACCAGCGGGCTGGTACGATGCTCCGCACCGGCAGGCTGATCCGCTCCTGCCAGTGCCCGACCGAGCGGCGATCCGGCGGCGACTGAGCCATCAACACCTGCTCGACCACTAGAGCAACGGTTTCCGCATCGATACCTTGGTGCTCGTCGATATCATTCACACCCAAAGCCGTCCCAGCGGCGTTACGATACACATCCCCGGCAAGAGCTGTTCTTCGGTTCTTAGTGATTGCCGTCCGCACGCTTCCCGGCTCAATAACAATCACCCGGACGCCCTGCGGTTCCAACTCATAACGGAGCGATTCGCACAGCCCATTCAGTGCGGAATGACTGGCGCAATACAGCGATTGATAGGGAAGCGCGACCCGGCTGGCGAGCGACGAAATCTGGATGAAACGGCTCGGAGCGGACTGGCGAAGATAAGGCGCGGCACTCCGAATCAGGTACACAGCCCCAAGCAAAGTGGTCTCGATCTGCGCCCGGATCAGGTCAATCGGAGTATCTTCCAGCGGTCCCGCCACGGCGACTCCTGCCGCATTGATCACGGCGTCCAAACGCCCAAGATCGCCCGCGACGTCTTTTACGGTTCGCTCGACTGCCGCCGGATCCCGGATGTCGAGCACGCGCGCTGAGAGGTTATCCGAGCCGGCAAGGACAGTTCCGGAGCGCGAGACACCCACCACGCGGTGACCTGCTCGCGCCAGATGAAGCGCGCAAGCGGCGCCGATTCCCGAAGACGCACCCGTAATCAGTATGGCCTTGGGCTTCACTCAACCCCATCCCGGACCGTGGCGCGGCCTTCAGGCTGCCGCATCGAGACTCGTCTCGATGCTTGGCGCCACGATCCCATCACGTATCCCCATCCCGAACTTTGAGCGCGAACCAGATATTCCCCACTCCAAACAACAGGCAGCCCGAATTGATAATGGCGTTAAAGAGTCCTCTGGAAATCGGCATTGTGTACTGGCCATGCCGCAGATTGAACATCACGTCCAGCAGTCCTAAGTAGATCAAAGCCCCGCCTGCCGCGGCGCTGGCGATCCTTCCCCGCGAATCCCCGGCCAGCAGCCAGTAACTGGCAATCCACAACAACCCCACGATCGCCAACAGATCCGGCCATGCGAAGCACAGCTCGAAATCAATTACATCGGGAGGGAGCAATTCGGGTTTGGCCCAGATCGAAACCCAGAACAGGACCACCGCGGCGGCGAAGGCCCTCTGCATCCACGCCAGGTAGCGCGCGGAGATCTTCACTACCGCAACTGGCGGAACGCGTCGAGCGCGAATTCCAGGTCCTGCGTGGTGTGCCCCGCCGTCACGCAGAGCCGCAAACGCGCCGAGCCCTGGCCCACCGCGGGGAACATCACCGGGGCCACCAGAATGCCATGGTCGCGCAATCGTCCGGCGAAGATCGCCGTTACATCCTCCGCGCCCAGGATCACCGGAATGACCGGGGTCTCCGAACCGCCGACGTCGTAACCGAGCTTGCAGAGTCCCGCGCGCATGAAGTCCGCGCTCTGCTTCAGCCTCGCCACCCGTTCCGGCTCGGCCTTGAGAATCGCCAGCCCCGTGCGGACCGCGGCTGCCGACGCGGGGCACAGCGCGGCGGAGAAAATGAACGGCGACGCCGAGTGCTGAAGATAAATCGCCAGTTCCTGCGAGCAGGCCACAAAACCACCCGTGGATGGCATCGACTTGGCCAGCGAGCCGGTCCAGACGTCGACTTCCGACGTCGCGATTCCGAAGTGCTCGTCGGTGCCGCGCCCGGTGGCCCCGAGAATGCCCAGCGAATGCGCCTCGTCGATCATCAGATAACAGCGAAACTCTTTCTTCAGCTCGATCAGCTCCGGCAGCCGGCAGATATCCCCATCCATGGAAAATACACCGTCGGCGATGATCAGCGTGCGATTGGCAGGCTCCCCGGATTCAAGCTCATGCCGCAATGAGACGGGGTCGTTGTGACTAAACCGTTGGAGCGGCACGCCAGCCAGACGGCAGGCGTCCACCAGGCTGCGGTGCGACAAGGAATCGAGAATCACGCGATCCTGCGGAGTCAGCAAACCCGACATCACAGCCAGATTGGCGAGATAGCCCGAGCTGAAAGTAATGCACTCTTCGGTGCCCTTGAAAGCGGCCAGCTCCCTTTCCATCTGTTGATGCAGGTCGAGCGTTCCGGTAAGCAGGCGGGCTCCGCCGGTTGCCGTCCCGTACTTCCGCACAGCTTCGACGGCGCTCTCATTGATACGCGGATCGCCGATCAACCCCAGGTAGTCGTAAGAGGACAGCATAAGCATCTTATGCCCCTCCGACTGTACCCAAGGACCGGTGCGGCTTTCGAGCGCGATCTGGAATGGGTAAACGCCGGCTTCGCAAGCGCGGCCCATCAGGTCGAAGACACGGCGCGCGCGGGCGTCGATGAGGCTGTCCTTTTGGAAACTTCGCTTCTTTTCGGATCTGAAGAAGCCGTTAAACTGTTCGCCCGATGCGGACGTGAAGCCTCGACCGAGGTTTAGACCATTTTGCTTATGCATCATAATCCGCCACTTTGGCGGTTCACCCTTTTTAGAGTTTCAGTAAGTATAGTGGAATGTTGGGGCGGCTGTCCACATGGGGAATTGTCTAGGGTGAAATTGTTTAACTGAACTAATGCAGGTTTCCAGTCCGAAAGACATCCGCGATCTAGCCGCCGCCGCTGTGTTGTTTCGCGATCAATTGGACCAGCTCAAAAACGTTAGACGCGCTACGGAGTTCAATTGGTACCCATACAATACGTTCGGCGTGTTTCCCATTCTAATACAAATGCTGCAAGAAGACCGGCGCGACCTGCTGACACTGGCGGGCGCTGGTCCCGTTCTTGACATCGGCTGTGGCGATGGCGACCTGTCGTTCTTCTTCGAATCCTTGGGCTGCCGCGTGATGGCGATCGATAACCCGGCCACCAACTACAACCGGACGCTTGGATTCAGTACGCTTCGAGCGGCGCTAGGGTCTTCGGTAGAGCTGAACGTATCCGACGTTGACACCGGCCTGGACCTGAGAGGGCGTACGTTCGGACTCGCGCTCTGTCTGGGCGTGCTCTATCATCTTAAGAATCCGTTCGGATTCCTGGAGACCCTGGCTCGGCACGTGAGGCACTGCATCCTGAGCACCAGGATTGCCCAAGTCACCGCTCGCGGCACAGCTATCGACCGGGAGCCCGTCGCCTATTTGCTGAACCCGTCGGAAGCCAACCACGATCCCACCAATTACTGGATCTTCTCCGAAGCTGGCTTGCGCCGCATTCTGGATCGAACCGGCTGGGATTTGTGCGACTACGCAACCACTGGATTTGAGCACGGCTCAGACCCTGCGCATGGCGATCGCGACCAGCGCGCTTACTGCATGATTCGCAGCAAGCTGGCCGACCCGTGGCTGGAAGTCGATCTGGATGGCGGCTGGCACGCCATGGAAGATAGCAGTTGGCGATGGACGGAACGGGTGTTCGCGGTGCAGCTGTGGGGCAGGTCCCCGACCTGCCCAGCCACACTTCGATTTCGCTTCACAACACTCGGACCGGTCCGAATTCGGGCGACCGTGGATCGCGCGGTCTTACCGGCATGCGAATATGCTTCGTCCGGCGAGCATGTCTATGAGCAACCGATCCAGTTGACTGGCGATCGTGTGTCAATCCGCTTCGAGCTCGATCAGGCGCTGGCGCCTTCGGCAGCCGACAGCCGTGAACTCGGTGTCCAGGTCAAGTTTTGGTCTTACGACGACCCGGTTCCCCGAGCGTTAACTCCGATCACCGTCAGTTAAACCGTAACAACAGTTGCGGCCAATTTTGCTAACTCATTGATACGATTGAAGGCGAAATCGACAAACCGCAACGGTGGTTTCGGTTTGGGGACAGAGATACTACGGCCCCTTTTTCATCGTCTGTTCACCCTCTCGATCTCGTTTAATTCATCGATCTCCCGCTGGAGTTCCCGCTGTTGCCGCATCCTGATTACGAATACAGCCGCTATCCACATGACGATCAGAGTCAGGAAAGGGATCATCTTCAGGAGCGCGTCCTTGAGGGGCATTCCCCGATTCCCGGTCCCAAGACTCGCTAGGAGCACAATTAAGATGGCGATTGCGAAAACCACCGGCCCGAACTGCCACAGCATGATGCGGGAAAAAAGGAAACGCCGCCGCTCGACCTCCCGCCGGTAAGACTCGATACCGGTACTGAGAGCCGCGTCGCCCGGCTGCGTCGCGGACCACATTCCCCGATTCAGGAAATACTGCCCCGTCAGGCTCCAGGCAATGGCGAACGCAAGTATTGCTCGCAATAACGGATCGGGGAACCGTATGGCGAAACCGCAGATCGCGACGACAATCAGCGGCCCGGCGACGCTCTTAATCAGCTCCCGGCGCGTCTTTGCGTGCAGTTCTTGTGTCTTCTGTCGAATCTTTTCCAATGTCATTGCCGATGGCTCCGTTGGCTGGTTTTGCCAGATTGTTCTTGGGTCGTTCCCAGAGGAATCATTCCGCATGGTTGCCTCCTTCGTGAAACCGCCGCGCCAGGATGTTCTTGATCCGGTGTATCTTCATGGCCACGTTCCCGGGCGATAGCCCCGTGATCTCTCCGATGGATACCGCGTCCATATCCTCCAGATAGGAAATGATCACCTGGCGGTCGAGCGGCTTGAGTTGCTGAATCAACAATGACAGCCGCTCCAGATTTCTGCGCTGGTCCGCGGCGAACTGGCCCTGGTCCTTGTCAGGAAGCATTTCGAGTTCTTCCAGACTCACCAGTTTTGAAAATATCCTGCGCTCGCGAAGGACGTGCGAGGCGGCAACAAGGTGGGCAACGCGATAGACCCAAGTCCGCAGGGAACAGCGGGCATCGTACCGCTGGAAACTCCGCCACAATTGAAAATGAATGTCCTGGCTCAGGTCGCGGCGCTTTTCCGGGTCAGCCTCGTAGGCGGTCGCAAGCCTTTCGAGTGAAGAGCCGTATTTATCCGCAGCGTCCCTGTACAAGTCATCCTGGCTCGCCGCCCGGGTCGAAATGGACTCACCTCCTCTCACACTCAAGGTAGTCGTTCGGAACTGAGGTTTCTAACAAATTTGAATAGGAAAATCTTGCGGCAACTATGCTAACTTCTTAGCTGGAATGCGACTTTCCCTTGCGTTGAGAATCGGTGTCCTGATCGCCGCCATCTGCCCGTGCGTACACGGGCAAAATACCCCGAACAAGGACGCGCCAAGCGAAGCAAAGGGCATGCCGCCTCGAGCGACTCCGGCCGATTATCAGGCCCAGGCTCAGGCAGGCGCGCTGACCATTGCGGCCGAGTTCAGGGGACACTCGGTCCCCACGCTGGAGGCGACTCTCTCCACCGAAGACTATGTGGCGATCGAAATGGGTTTGTTCGGCTCGCCAGGCGCGCGGGTCAAGCTCTCCTCCGCCGACTTTTCGCTTCGCATCAACGGGAAGAAGACGCTCCTGCCCAGCCAGCCTTACGGGTTGGTGGTTGGCTCTGTCAAAGATCCGGAGTGGGAGCCGCCTGTGCCGGCAGCATCGAAGTCGAAAACCACTTTGGGCGGCGGCGGAAAGGGTGACCAGGGTGATGCCAACGCGCCACCGGCGCCGGTTCCGATTCCGATAGGAGTACAGCGAGCGATGGCACAGCACGTTCAAAAGGCCTCGCTTCCGGAAGGCGATCGTGCGTTGCCCCAGGCAGGACTGATTTTCTTCCAGTACCGGGGCAAGACCCAGAGCATTCGTTCGATCGAGTTGGTCTACTCCGGTCCCGCCGGAAAAGCTACCCTAAGGCTCCAGCCATAGTCATGAAAGCCGCTGTTCAAGCCCGTTTGGATGCAGCCAGCCGCCGCGATCTTGAACAATTAGTGCAAAGCTTTGGCTGGAGTCCCTCCAAAGTAGTGCGCGAAGCGCTCCGGCGGATGGCATCATCTCATCCGCCGCCGGGACGTCAACGCATCGCTGGATTGGGTAAGTTCTCTTCCGGTATTCCCGATCTCGGCTCCAATAAGAAACATCTCAAGGGATATGGCGGTTGAAACCGGTTTTGCTCGACCGGAGTGAACGCCGCCACGCGGACTGCGCAAAAGCTATCGATGCGATCCATGCGCCGTTCGTAACTTGCGAACCGGTCATCGCTGAGGCCTGCATGGAGCGCCCGAAGCCATCTTACAGAACGTGGCGGTTGGTACATTTCAAATCCCAATCCAACTCTCCCAATCCGCTGCGGCGGTTCAGCTTATTCTAAGAAAATATCGCGACCAGAAAGCGGACCTCGCCAGCGCATGCCTGATCCACCTGGCCTCAGAGTTGCGGTCGGGGGAGATTTTAACTCTGGACCGGGATTTTGCTGCGTACCGTTGGGGCGCAAACCGCCCCTTCCGTCCCATACTCGCGCTTTGGTGACCCGCGGTGGGCTGCCAGCCAGCCCCACACCGCAGCATAGCCGCCGCCAAAGCGCCGCCTGTCCCACAGGCCTCACTTGATCCAGATGTCGGTGGTCAGGCGCTCGGTGCGCTTGGACGGCTTGCCTGCGCTCCCCTCGCACGGGACAATTGGAGAGGAAGGACTGCCGAAATGACGACACCGCCGGATTTGCAACCCGTCGTAGACCAGACCATCTGGTGGGAACCGGCGCGTTCCCAGGCCAAGGGCAACCTCGAATTCTTCCTTCCCTATGCAATGGCCTACGCTACCGATGAGGCGCTCTCTCGGATTCGCACACAGGTCACCGACGAGCAGTTGCGAGCTGCTTTGCGAGCCGCGCCAATCGGCCTCTTCGACCTTCAGTCTTGGCAGTATTGGCATACCATCCTGGGCGTATCGCCAATCCCACCAAGGCCGCGACGCGCCTTCTTGAGCGGAGATGCGGAACCGGACGACCGCTTTTCGAAATGCCTTCCCCGCTCATTGCCAACCTCTGTACGAACAAGCTAAAGCTGTTTCCACGTAGTTGCGATGCAGCCGAGCAATAAGAAGTAGCGTTAGCGGATCTGACAGGGCACCGAAGCCTTACAGATCCGCTACCATCTTCTGGATCTGCTTCAGGCTCTCCAGCGGATCGATTGTAGGCCCGTACTCCATGGCGACGTAGCCTTCATACTTGGTGTCGGCGATGGCTGCCAGCACGTTGCGATAGTTGATCTCGCCGGTGCCGGGTTGATGGCGGCCGGGCACGTCGGCTACGTGGAAGTGGCCGATGCGGTCGATATACTTGCGTAGATTGGCGATGAGGTTTCCTTCCATGATCTGCATGTGATACAGGTCGTTCAGCAGTTTCACGTTGGGACTGCCCACTTCATCCACCACCCGCGCACCCTTTTCCACGGAGTTGAGATAGTAGCCGGGATGGTTCACCAGCGTATTCAACAGCTCGATGATGAGCGTGATTCCCGCCGGCTCGGCCAGCTTGCGCGCTTCCTTCATGCCGTCCACGATGGAACGGTGCTGATCTTCGAGACTGCGGTCGGGCAGCACGTTTCCGGTGAGCACCAGCAGTGTTTTCGTTCCCAGCTTCTGGGCGGCGTCGATCGCCGTCGCCAGATACTCGAGCATGCGGGGACGCTGCTTGGGATCGACCATGCTGCCCTCCGGTCCAGTGAGGCTGATGCTGCCGCCGATCTGCGCTAACTCCAGGTGAGCGGCCTCAATCTGCGCTTTGATCGCGCCCAGGTCCTGATCCTTCCAGGTCACGCCTTCCACCGCCGGATAGTTGATGGAAGCGAGCTTCTTGAGCTTCTCCTCCAAGGGCACATTGCGGCCGAAATAGCCGCCGATCATCACCGATAGCCGCCGGGACAGGGGTCGCTTGCCAGGTGGCGGCGCGCCAGCGGCCGAGACGGCTAGCAAGCCAGCGGCGGATTGCAATAGCTTCCGGCGCTGAATCATACCTGTGTTCTGGTGGGGCGGACCCCCTGGTCTGCAGCCGGCCCCCTGGCCGGCTTCTTGCTCCTGTGCACAAAAGCCGACGGGGGCGTCGGCTGCCGACCAGGGGGTCCGCCCCACCATGCTAAGCGCCTCTCGCACCGGGATATACTTAAGGTTCATTGCCTGACTTCTCCAGGTTTTTTGACAATAGCACACGCCGGGAATGGGTTGTATTCTCAGCGGGGGAGAGTTTTAATGCGAAATTTCATGGCAGTGGCGGTTCTACTGGCCGGGTCCGGCCTGCTGGCCCAGGCTCAGTCCGGCGTCGAGCTGATCCAGCCGGATGCGGGGTTTGTCCTGGGGATAGAATGGCGCAAGATCGTGGACTCATCGGTGGGCGCCACCTTGACGGAACAGATCAAGAAGACGCCGCTTCCCCCCATACCGGCGGCCGCAGCCCTGCTCGATGCGCTGCTGCACGATCTGGATTCGGTAGTGCTGGCGGCCTCGTCAACCGAGCTTAGCAAGACCGCCGGCGCGCAGCCTCCCGCATTGGTCGTCCTGAAGGGACGCTTCAAACCCGAGCTTCGAAGCCAGCTCAAGGGCATGGCAAAGAGAAGCGAGACATATCGCTCCGTAGAGCTCCTGACCGCGCCGGAAGACACGCCGACGGCCGGCGCTCCCGCCACAGCCAGCAAGAACAGGATTGCGTTTCTCGATGCGAACACCGTGGTGGCCGGAGACCTGGCCGAAGTGCGGGCGGCGATCGATCGGGTCAAGGGAGGGAGCCTTACGGCGGCGCGCGGCGGAATCCTGGACGGAATGGCGGAGCTGGCATCGAAGAACGACTTCTGGGTAGTCTTCGACCTTCCGGCGAATGCTTTGAAGGAGGCCCCACCGGCGGCGGCCGAGATGTTTGCCGGGGTGAAAGGCGCCGAGCTCGGGATGTCCTTCCAGCAAGGATTCGCGCTGCAGATGAACATCCGCACCAAGGACGACGCTTCGGCTACAGCCGTG
>Ga0210405_10005364_pt1 | contig 11724 bp, 6 predicted proteins | sample IncBWH11MmetaG_FD_155492 | JGI IMG/M metagenome (GOLD analysis project Ga0210405, IMG submission 155492) | Forest soil microbial communities from Barre Woods Harvard Forest LTER site, Petersham, Massachusetts, United States - Inc-BW-H-11-M | ecosystem: Environmental > Terrestrial > Soil >... | reverse complement strand
CGCGTGTGCCGCAGGGATTGGAGCGACAACTTCACCGTGGCCGTTGTTCGCGCAAACAGGAAATGACCCGGGATTTCATTTTACCAACGTCACTACCGCAGCGGGAATTCAATTTCAACACAACGGCGGCGCCTACGGTGGAAAGCTCTTGCCGGAGACGCTTGGGTCGGGCTGCGCCTTCCTCGATTACGACAGAGATGGCTGGCAAGACATTTTGTTGGTGAACGGGATGGACTGGCCGGGCCACCAGCGGCAGCGGTCGACGCTGAAACTTTACCGGAACAATCGCAATGGCACGTTCAGCGATGTGACCAAAGGGTCCGGGCTGGACGTGGAGCTTTATGGAATGGGCGTTGGGGTCGGCGACTACAACAACGACGGTTTCCCTGACATTTTCATTAGCTGTGTGGGGCAGAGCAGGCTGTTCCGTAACACAGGCAAGGGCACGTTTGTTGATGTTACGAAGGCCAGCGGTCTGCTGGGGCGGCAAGGTTTGAGCACGTCGGCGTTGTGGTTGGATTACGACCGCGATGGATTGCTGGACCTTTTTGTGTGCAACTACGTTCGGTGGTCGCTGGAGCATGATGTTTTTTGCAGTTTGGATGGGACGCATAAATCGTATTGCACGCCGGAGGCGTATCGCGGGGATACGTGCTGGCTATTTCGCAATCGTGGAGATGGAACATTTGAGGACGTGACGGCTTCGAGCGGGATTTTCGACAGCAGCTCGAAATCGCTAGGCGTGGCGATGTTCGACTACGACCAGGACGGATGGCCGGATTTGCTGGTGGCCAACGACACGCAGCCCAACAAGCTTTACAAGAATCTACGAAACGGAAAATTCAAGGATGTAGGAGTGGAAGCGGGCTTGGCGTTCAGCACGGAAGGAAAAGCTCGAGCGGGGATGGGAGTGGATACCGGAGATTTTGAAAACTCCGGCAAGGCTGGCGTGGCGATCACCAACTTTGATAACGAAATGATTGGGCTTTATCACGCGACGGGCGGTGGGCCCGTTGCCACCGGGTCCGCAGGCGCGGGGACTTACGACGATATTGCGGTTCCGTCCGGGCTGGGGGCGGCTTCGCGGAGCACGCTGGGATTTGGATGCGCATTTTTCGACGCGAACCTGGATGGGTGGCTGGACTTGGCGGTGGCGAACGGGCACATCGACGAAACGGTACGAAACATTCACGGGAATGTGGGCTACGCGCAAGCGCCGCAGCTTTTCTTGAATCAACGAGGTGGAAAATTTCGAGATGTTGCGCGAGAGGTTGGCGGCGGCTTCGAAACGCCAATCGTGGGGCGCGGACTTGCGTACGGTGATTTCGACCGCGATGGCGATCTGGATTTGCTGCTGACGACGAACAACGGGCCAGCGTATTTGTACCGCAATGATCAAACGGGAGGAAACCGCAGCATACGGTTTCAGCTTATTGGAACAAAATCGAATCGCGACGCGATTGGAGCGACGGTGAAAATTTTCGGCGGCGGGATGAGCCAGTCGAGGTTGGTGAGGGGCGGGTCGAGTTATTTGTCCCAATCGGAGTTAGCGGTGACTTTTGGAGTTGGGAAAAACGAAAAGGTCGAGCGAGTGACCATTGATTGGCCGAGCGGGAGGAGCGAGGAGTACAAGGATTTGGCCTCCGGAAAGGCCTACGAAATCGTTGAAAGTACAGGAGTTACAAAATAGATCGCGTTCTAATCGTTTTGCATTATTGCCAGTTGTTTGGAAGCTGGCTATAACACGCGTAACAAGTAGATCGCTTCCCCTTCTGACCGAGTTTATGGCGACGTGGAGGCACCCCAAAGCACCCGCGGCCGGACGCCCGCACAGCGCCGGCCGCCTTTATTTGTGGCGATGAGTTTGCGAGAATGAGCGCTTGGCTATGGCGATAGGCTCGATGAGCCAGTGGCGTTCACGCAGCGTGATAGCTTTGGCTGCGAGTGCGGTGTATTTGTATGGGTTTCCTTCCGCGAATCTTCCCTATATTGCGGTAGTCCTGTTTCATCTCGCGGCCGGAATTTTCCTTTCGATAGTCCTTTTGCCATTTTTGGTGAAGGTGCTGCGCGCGAGCACGACGTGGGCGCGCTTTGGATGGTTCTTTTTGGCTGTGGGCGCGGCGATTGGCGTGACATTGATTTTTACTGGCGCGCCTTTGGGTATGAAGTGGCTGCTTTACTCACACATTTTGACTTGCCTGGTGGGTGTGACGTTGCTTGCAGGATCGTGGATGGCGTCGCGGGGATGGCTCGGGGTGGGTGGCGCGGAGATTGCGCTGCGGACTGTTGCGCTGGTGTTTGTGGTGGCGGGGATTTCGGCTGGGGCTTGGTGGTACAGGACGTACGCCTGGAACAACGCTTACCGGATCGCGAATCCGGCGATTTCTCCGGCGACGATGGAGGATGAAGGCGACGGACCGCAGGGGAAATATTTTCCTAGTTCAGCGCAGACGAAGGATCACGGGAACATTCCGGCAAAATATTTTATGCAGTCGCAGGCGTGCGAGCGGTGCCACGAGGATATTTACAAGCAATGGAACAGCTCGGCGCATCACTTTTCTTCGTTCAACAACCAGTGGTACCGCAAGAGCATTGAATACATGCAGGATGTGGCCGGGGTGAAGGCTTCGAAATGGTGCGCGGGATGCCACGATCCGTCGCTGCTGTTCAGCGGGATGTTCGATACGCCGATCCGGCAGATCGAGAATACGCCGGCGGCGAAGGCGGGATTGAGCTGCTTGATGTGCCACAGTATCGTGCAGGTGAAGAGCACGATGGGGCAGGGCGACTTTACGCTGGAGTATCCGAAGCTGCATGAGCTTGCGGCTAGCGAGAATGTTTTTGTGCGGACGATGCATGATTTTGTCGTGAAGCTGAATCCGGAGCCGCACCGGCGAACGTTTTTGAAGCCTTTTATGCGGACGCAGGTCGCGGAGTTTTGTTCTTCTTGTCACAAGGTGCATTTGGATGTGCCGGTGAATCATTACCGGTGGGTGCGCGGATTCAACGAGTATGACAACTGGCAGGCTAGCGGAGTTTCCGGGCAGGGGGCACGGTCGTTTTATTATCCGGCGAATCCGATGATGTGCGCGGACTGCCATATGCCGCAAGTGCCTTCGAAAGATGCGGGGAATGTGAATGGACTTGTGCATTCGCACCGCTTCCCAGGCGCCAATACAGCGGTGCCGACGGCGAATGAAGATGCGCAGCAGCTGGAGGTGAGCAAAAAGTTTTTGCAGGATAAGCAAGTAACGGTGGATATTTTTGCCGTGTCGCCTGCGGGGAAAGAAAACGCTGGAACGGGGGGGGCGGCGGCTGGCGGCGCGATACGGCCCGAACTCTCTACTACCTTTGCGGTGGGAGAGGAAGCGGAGGTTTTGACGCCGACAGGAGCGGCGGGCGAAGTGAGGCCAATTACGGCGCCGCTGGGAGCGGTGGATGCGTTGGTGCGGCGCGGAGATGATGTGCGCGTGGATGTGGTGGTGCGGACTCGAAAAGTGGGGCACTTTTTTCCCGGCGGAACGGTTGATGCGTTTGACGTGTGGCTGGAGTTGCAGGCGGTGGATGAAAAGGGGCAGACGATTTTTTGGAGCGGGAAGGTGGAAGAGGATGGAGCGGGGCCGGTGGAGAAGGGAGCGCATTTCTACCGTTCGCTGCAAATCGATGCGCATGGGAATCCCATCACGAAACGAAATGCCTGGGCGAACCGGGCCGTGATGTATGCGCATTTGATTCCGCCGGGCGCGGCGGATACGGCGCATTTCCGGCTGCACATTCCGGAGTCGGCAGGAGAGAAGATTACGCTGCATGCGAAATTGAATTACAGGAAATTTATGTGGTGGAACACGCAGTTTGCGTTTGCGGGCGTGGAGGATGCGAGTAAGCCGAAGGGCGAGGTCACGCCGGATTACGACGATCGGAAGTGGGCGTTCACGGGAGATACTTCGCAGGTCGTGGGTGAGTTGAAGAAGATTCCGGATCTTCCCATCATCACCGTTGCGGAAGATATGAAATCGCTTCGAGTTTTGGCGCGGACTGCGGAGGCGCCGAAGCCTGACGTGAAGCTGGCCAAGGAGGATTGGACGCGGTGGAACGATTACGGGATTGGACTGTTTTTGCAAGGGGATTTGAAAGGTGCGGCGGCGGCGTTTGAGAAAATTACGGAGGTCGATCCTCAGAATCCGGACGGTTGGGTGAATATCGGCCGATGTCTGGTGCAAGAGGGGGACACGGAGGGTGCGCGGAAAGTTTTGGAGAAGGCGCTGGCTCTGGCGCCGAAACTAGCGCGGGCGAATTTCTTCTATGCGCGTGTTTTGCGGGAGGAAGGAAAATATGACGAGGCGTCGGGGCGTTTGCAGATCGTGCTGGCGCAGTATCCGCGCGACCGCGTCGTAATTAATGAGCTGGGGCGGATTTTATTTTTGCAGAAGAAGTATGCGGAGGCAGTGAAAACGTTTCAGGCGACGCTGGCGATTGATCCGGAGGATTTGCAAGCGAATTACAACTTGATGCTCTGCTACAACGGGCTCGGCGACGAAGCGAGGGCGAACGAGCACAAAGAGCGGTATCTGCGATTCAAGGCGGATGAAGCGTCGCAGGCGATTACCGGGACTTACCGGCAAGCGCATCCGGAAGATAACAACGAGCGGCAGTTGGTACATGAGCATGTTTCCGTGGCGCTTGTGACGGAAAAGCCGAAGAAGGCCTCGATTGTACACAAGACTACGATTGGCCGAGCGACAGCAGCGACGGGAACAAGAGCGGAAGTGCGAACAAAAATCGGAGCGGAAACAAAGCCGGGCGGCGGATCACGATAGATTTTTTTCGGAACTTTCAGAGACATTTGGGGGGTGAGGGTGCATGACTTGGATCAAGACGGTTCGAATGGAAGAAGACGAGAGCGTTAAGAAAGCGATTGAAGACGAGCGCAAGCTTTACCCGGTGGAATATGCGACGCCCGTGACGGCGGTTTTCGCTGGGGTGGAGGCGAGCATTGTTGGGTCGCACTCGTTGTTTCCCGATGTGCTTTTTCATGCGTTCAGTACGTTTGGCGCTTTGCTGTCTCCGGAATTGCCGCTGAAGCGACGCCAACATGAAATGATCGCGACGATGGTTTCGGTGACGAACCGCTGCCACTATTGAATCGAATCACACGCAGAGTTTCTGCGTCGCGTGACGTTGGATCAAGAGATGGTGGAAGCGCTGAAGAAGGACTACCAGACGGCGCCGATCAGTGAACAGGACCGCACGATGCTGGACTACGTGGTGAAATTAACGAAGGATGCGACGAAAGTCTGGCCAGAGGACCACGTCAAATTGCGGGCGGTGGGATTTGATGACCGCGGAATTTTGCAGATTACGCTGATCGCGTCGTGGTTCAACTACATCAATCGAGTGGCCGATGCACTGGGTGTGGGCCGCGATGGGAATGCGGTGGCGAAGTGAAGAAGTTGGTGGCGGGGCTGGCTGTTATTTTGTTTTTTGCGGCATTTGCGGGAACGGGCGCCCCGTCACCAGCGTCCGCGAATGCATGGGGAGTGACATTCCGGGACGTCACGCAACAGGCGGGGATTCGGTTTGTCCACAACAATGGGGCGTTTGGGAAGAAATTTCTGCCGGAGACGCTGGGGCCCGGCGTGGCGTTCATCGATTACGACAACGATGGATGGCCGGACATTTTTTTGGTGAATGGGATGGACTGGCCGGGGCGCACGAGCAAACACTCGACGCCGAAGCTGTATCACAACAATCGCGACGGGACATTCACCGATGTGACGCACAAAGCGGGGCTGGATGGCGTGGAAATGTTTGGGATGGGCGTAGCCATCGGGGATTTTGACAATGATGGCTATGACGATTTGTTTGTGACGGCGTACGGACAGAACCACCTTTTTCATAACAATGGGAACGGGACGTTTACGGACGTGACGCAAAAGTCGGGGCTCGGCGGCGTGCAGGAATTCAGCACCGGCGCGGCGTGGGTGGATTACGACAAGGATGGGCGGCTCGACTTGATCGTGGCGAACTATGTGCAGTGGAGTCCAGAGACGGATCTTTATTGCACGCTGGATGGGAAGAGCAAATCGTATTGCACGCCAGAATCGTACAAGGGAATGGCTGTGCGGCTTTGGCACAATCGCGGTGACGGGACGTTTGAAGATGTGACGAAAAAGGCGGGACTGGGCGATCCTACTTCGAAGACGCTGGGAATTGCCGTTCTGGATTACGACGGCGATGGCTGGCCGGACCTTTTGCTTTCGAATGACACGCAGCCCAACAAACTTTATCGCAACAACGGGAATGGAACGTTTACGGAGAAGGCGGTGCTTGCGGGTGTGGCCTTCAGCGAGGATGGCGTGGCGCGCGCGGGCATGGGTGTAGACACAGCGGATTACGATCGTTCGGGGCATCCCAGTTTGTTGATTACAAATTTTGCGAACCAGATGCTTTCGCTTTACCACAACGAGGGGACGGGATTGTTTGTGGATGAGGCGCCACAGTCGGAGATTGGGCGGGCGTCTTTGCTGACGCTGGGATTTGGGTGCTTTTTCTTTGATTATGATTTGGATGGGTGGCCGGATGTTCTTGTGGCGAATGGGCATATCGATCCAGACATTCAGCGCGTGCAGGCGAATGTAAAGTACGCCATGCCGCCGCACCTTTTCCGGAACATGGGCAAAGGAAAGTTTGAAGAGGTGACGAAATCCGTGGGAGCTGCGTTTGGCGCGCCGCGAGTGGCGCGTGGCGCGGCTTATGCGGATGTTTACAACGATGGAAGACTCGACGTGCTGATGGGGACGAATGGCGGGCCCGCGGTGTTGTTTCGAAACGAAGCGACGGGCGAAGCGGCGAATCGCAGCCTGCGTGTGAAATTGGTCGGTACAAAATCCAATAGGGATGGGATCGGCGCCATTGTGCGCGTTACAGCGGCAGGCGAGACGCAAACGCAGATGATGCGGAGCGGGTCGAGCTACCTTTCGGCGAGCGAGTTGGTGCTAACTTTCGGACTCGGGCACCGCGAGAAAGCGGAGAGCGTGGAGATTGCGTGGCCAAGCGGGCAGATAGAGCATCTGACAAATGTGGCTGTGGGACAAACCATCGTTGCGACTGAAGGAAAAGGCGTTACCACGAACCGCGCCTACGGAAAGAAATAGTACTAACAAAAGAATGGTTGGTGCGGCGATTTAGATCGCGGTAGCGCGAATTCTGAAGCGGGCCGCGACGCCACTCTCCTCAAGCCACTTGCCTGTCGCGGTGTTAGTCAAATTGTGGCGTAGGAGCGCGCGGAGATCGGATTCGTCGTCGACGTCCATCTCTAGCCGATCATTTCGACGCACAATGATCCTCGCACCCACTTGCTCTGCTTCGGCGCGATGTTTGGCGAAGCTGTTTGGCCCGAAATGAGAAGGGAAGAGCGTTGGTGGCGTGCGGAGAATCGCGTTGGTGCCAGTGCCATCGCGCGATGGGACCATGACTGCGGCGGGGGCGGCGCATTTCGTCGCCAGAAGGTCGTCGATGTCGGTGGGCTGCACGAGCGGAAGATCAAGGGGCAAGCGCAGCAGCGCCGTGATTCCGCGCTCGGCGCAAAGGCGTGAGGCAAAATCGACCGAGGCGCTTTCTGAGATTTGGCGTTCTTCTCTCAAACTTTCCCAGCCGTAGGTCGCGGCGCTTTCCATCGCGGGGTCATAGTTTGTGATCACGAATATTTTGTCGGCGCGCTGCACGCCGCGCACCGCACGAATTGTGTCCGCGAGCATCGCTTGTGCAAGAGCGAAGCGTTCTTCGGGCGTGAGTACCGTGGCCAAGCGCTGTTTTGCGTTGCGCAGGTCTTTGATAGGCAAGAGGAGGGCACGGAGCGCTGGCTGCCCAGATGCGAACTGCTTGGGCAGAGTTTGCGAGTGAGCTGGTTGGCTCTTAGTTTCCGTCATTGGCCCGTCTGTTTGCGTGCTATCGTTTGCTCTCGCTCGGCTTCCGCGCGAAAGAGAAGCTAGGGCCATCGTACCAGAGGCGGAGGCGGGAACTAGCCGCCCAGATGGGCGCTGCGGCATTGAAATACGAGCGGAAAATCAGCGGAACGGGGCAAAGTAGCGATGAGTAGAAAAATCGGGATTCTGGGCGGCACGGGCCCGGAGGGATCTGGGCTGGCCTATCGGTGGGGGCGCGCCGGAGAAGAGATTGTGATTGGTTCGCGGGACGCGCAGCGCGCGGCGGCGACGGCGGCAGAGCTGCGCGAGCGAATTGGCGCCTCGGCGAAGATTGAAGGGGCGGACAATGCGGCTGCCGCGCAGTGCGACGTCGCGGTGCTGACGGTTCCATTTTCCGGCTGTGCCGCGCTTTTGAAGCAGCTGAAGAGCATTTGGAAGCCAGGAACGGTAGTGATTGACACAACCGTGCCGCTGGCGGCGACAGTTGGAGGAGCGGCGACGCGCATGCTGGGCGTATGGCAAGGATCGGCCGCAGAACAGACGAAGGAGTTGCTGCCCGCCGGCGTCAGTGTCGCGGCGGCGTTTCAGAATCTTGGCGCGGAACTGCTGGCAAAAGATGAGGACGTCGACTGCGACATACTCGTGTGCAGCGATGACGACCGAGCCAAGCAAATTGCTACTGAGCTGGCTGGAAAAATTCCGGGAGCGCGGGCGGTCAACGGCGGAAAACTGGAAAATGCGCGGATCGTGGAATCACTCACGGCGCTGCTGATCGGGATGAATATGCGATATAAGGTGCACAGCGCGGGGATTCGCTTCACTGGCTTGGCGATTCAGCACTAGTCTGCATTTCTCGCCGCTCCTCAGTGGGGATCGAGAAAGGTAGCGGGAAAAAGGTTGAAAGCCGGTAACAGGGACTCGGAAAGAACGGCAGGTTACTCAGTACGCTTGGGCAAGTTGGGGCGAAGAGGGCGGGGCAAGCTCCGCCCGTAAAGGGATTTGGTCGAAAATCGCGACCAGGTTAATAAGGCTGCCGCTCGATAGGAAGGTTCCCGCGCGCGCGTGGGCGGTGGGGCTTGGAGGCGGACGGCGAGAGTTGCAGGGGCATTGCCGGGTCGCCGAAGAAGATCCAGGTGCGACGGACATCGTTGTCCGTAACCCCGGATTTCGATTGGAGAATTGCCGTGCCGAGTGGCGTCGATGGATTGGTCTTGAGAATTTCGAGCAGCGCCTGGTTCATGGAAGCCTGGGGCGGCTGATTGGTGAAACCGGAGGAAGCCCAGACGGCAACGGCGCCGCCATTGGGCGCGAGGAGCAGCGATTCTGCCAGGCTGGTCGAGTAGACGTCATGGAAGAAGCCGTTGAGGCAATCCATGAGCAGGTAGACGGATAGTTGATCGGCGTTGGTTAGAGTGGCCGCCGAAGAATCATCCAGAAAATCGGCGAAGGACCACTGCTCCACCGAGCCGTGGCCGGAGTAGTTGACCAGTAGTGGGCCGCTGTTAAGCGCAGTGACAATCTGCTGCTGGACCACAGTGGGATCAAGACCATTGGCAAAAATCGCGGTGGGCTGGAGCGACGACGGGAGATCCGAGGCTGCGAATTTTGTGGCCGTGGTGAAATCGGCGCCTATGTTTTGATCGGCAACAAGCAGAGCCCGTTGGTTCCCAAAACCGCCGCCCGCCAGACCCTTCTCATAATTCACGATTTTGGATACCACGAGCTCGGCATCGGACACGGTGCGCACCGGAATGCGGCCCGTGGCGATCGTCTCGAATCCGTTTTGCTTGAAGTCGCTGAACCAATCGTCGGTAGCGGTTTTGAACGCGGCGGTTTCGATGATGCGCGTGGGCACGAAATCGAAATCGCCCAAACCGAGGTAATCGCGCGGGTCGAGAGAAGCATCACCGACGAGCAGCAGATATTGCGGCTTGCGATTCCAGTGCGACTCGGCGTTCTGGAGGAAATCGCGAATGGCGAAGGGACTGCGTTCGCCGTAGTTGAAGGCGTCGAAGACTTCGTCGATGGTGACGACCTCGACAGATTTGCCGCGCGATTCGTGCATTCTGACGAGCGGGGCGAGTGCCGACTCGAAATCGGGATGCGTGATGATGACCATCTGGCTGCCCAGACGATGGTCGGCAAGCGCGGCTGGCTTGTGGAAAGCAAGGCCCGATGGGCGAGAAATTTGCTCGTCGGAAAACACGAGGAGAGTGCGTTCTGGTCCGGCGGCGGGCGGCAGACCGAGGGTGAGGCCGTAGCTCGCGCTTTCCTGGCGAACCGTGCCGGAGAGCTGTTCAATGGCGAGAGGATTGGTGATGTCAAATACCTGGATCCGCTGGTTGCTGAAGCCGCCGATGTGAAGCGCGCTGCCCGCGGGCGCCGTAGCTTTGAGCCAATTCGCGTCGGCTTCGTAGGTGTGCGGATAGTGCAGAGCGATGGACTGGACAACGCTGACGTCGTTATCGCCTTGTAAAGCCGTGAGCGTGACGGTGTTGAGGCCATCCTGGAGTAAACTTCTGTCGATGGAAAAATTGTTGGTGACGTTGGCGAGGTTCGCGAAATCCATTTCGCCGACGGACGCGCCGTTGAAAAGCACGGAAACGCGATGCTCTTGTTGATCGGTTGCGCCTTGCAGTGTGACATCGACGGAAATCTGCATGCTGGAGTTCGCATCGGCATGAGCGACAGTGAGTTGCTGGTCTACCGGCTGGGAAGTGACGGCGGCGCCGAAGAAGGTGTCGTTATTTTCGCCGTTGAGCAGAGTCGCAAAATACGTGGTGCGCTGCTGCAGCAAGACGGTGAAGGGGAAACTTTGCGGTTCGGAGAGTCCGGAGCCCGCAGTGGAAACGGAACGGATGCGCATGCCAGGGCGCGAGCCGCGAATGAGCCAGTAAACGCGCGTGCCGGAGAACGGCGTGTCAATCCCGGTTCCGTAGAATTCGATGCTGTCGTTGGAACCGAGCGGACCGGCTTGGCGGCCCAAGATCAACATAGGCTGTTCGATGCCTTCAGCGTAGAGCTGGAGAGTGCGAGCGTCAGCGTTGGGCTCAAGTCCTGCGGCGACAAGCTGGGCCTTTGAAACTTGATACCAGCCTTCGCTTTGGACGGAGATTTTTACGGCGGCGTCTCCGTCGAGCGATACGGGGACTTCCCCGTGCGTAGGCGCCGGAATAGCGGGGGGCGGCGTTGGTAGCCCGCGCCGGACGATTAGCGCCGGCTGCGCGGTTGCGCGGTTCAGTTGCGTCAAGAGAAGCGGCTGCGAAATGGCGCCGGAGCTTGCCGTTGCCGACACGTCCACGGAGATGGGCCCGTGCGGCATGCGCGTGCCGTTGAGATCGACGTCTTCCAACTCGTACGTGGATTGGGACGTGCCACTTTCATCGAACCACTGATACGTTTTTGCGGCATGCTGCGGGCTGCCGCCGCGAATCAGCAATGCTGAGCCGGCGATGATCGAAGGATTCAGGCGCTGGCGGCCCGCTCCGTCCAAGCGGAAGACATGGAAACCGAGATTGCGGATTTCTTCGCGAGTTTTCCATTCCAGAAGAACGCCACCTCCCTGCCGTGGAACAGCGCGGAAGGAAGCCAACTGGACAGCCGTGGGGCTTTGGATGGTCGAAGTGGCCGAAGAAGAATTATTTGTTAGATTCGGATCACCGGTGGTCGCGGAGACTGTCGCCGTATTCGTAGAGAGCGTGGATGAACTAAACGTGTTGGCGCTGACGTTGATGGTAACGATGGCAAGGCCGCCCACGCTGATCGAGCCGAGAGAGCAGCTGACTGTTGTGCTGGCCAC
>Ga0210405_10005363_pt1 | contig 11724 bp, 10 predicted proteins | sample IncBWH11MmetaG_FD_155492 | JGI IMG/M metagenome (GOLD analysis project Ga0210405, IMG submission 155492) | Forest soil microbial communities from Barre Woods Harvard Forest LTER site, Petersham, Massachusetts, United States - Inc-BW-H-11-M | ecosystem: Environmental > Terrestrial > Soil >... | reverse complement strand
TTCATAGTGCCGATTTCCGCGGCAAACGCCGAGCCCGACCGGCCGATCACCACGATGGCCGTGATGAGCGGCCCGAGTTCGCGCGACATCGAAACCGCGACGGCAGTGGCGACATAGTTCATCGCGCCAAACCGGCGCAATTCGTAGGCCGCCTGGAGCGCGAGAATCAGTCCAATAAAAAATGTAATCAGAGAAAGAATCGGCAGAGCCCGGACGCCAACGTCCATGGCCTGCGAGACGGCGCGCTCTAAGCGCAGCGGCTTACCCCGGAAGGGCCCTACAAATGTGTAATACGCCGCGCGGCCCCCCAGCGTTGCGAGGGAGCCGACATAGGCAAGGCTGTTCGTCACGCCGTCGCCGATTTGTGACACAAATTGCATCGCTATTCCGCGGGACTCCCTTTTCTGTAACGCAATTCAATGAAACTCGGGAAAACCTGCCGCCCTGAGAAAATTGTCAGCCCGCAAGCGCCTGCTCTTCGTTGTCGTAAACTTCAAAAATCTTCAGCAAGCGTGAGAGCTGCAAGACTTCGCGCGCGGAGGTGCTCAATCCAAAAAGTATGAAGCGCGAGCCGACGTCGCGCGCCGCTTTCAGGCCTTCGACCAAAGAAGCCACGCCGGAGCTGTCGATGTAGCGCACCTTGCTGAGGTTCATCACGACGCGAGGCGTGCGGTTGTCGCGCACTTCGTGCAGGAGGGCTTTGCGAACGGCTGGTGAATTCGCCAGGTCGATGTCTCCCGACAGATCGAAAATCGTAGTTTTATCGAGTTGCCGGCTAGAAATCTGCACAGTATTTTCTCCTTCAAGCTCTCACGAGTTCACGTTCTGCTTCGGCGCGCGAACGAATTTGACCAAGCGGAGACAGTTGGTCCCGTTCGCGCGTTTGTATTCGACGATGTCCATGCTCTGCTTAATAAAATGTAGCCCAAGGCCGCCCGGCTTTACTTCTTCGAGCGCCCGCATGCAGAGATCTGCGTGCTCGATGGACGGCCCTTGATCACACAGCAGTATTTCGAGCCCTTCGGAAGCCTTCGCATTGGCTTGTTCGCGGACGGAGCGGAGGAGCATCTCAATCGGCTGGTCTGGCCGCCCATTGTACGAGTGCCGGATGATATTCGTCAGCGCTTCGTCGACAGCGCGAGTAACTGCCCTGCACTCTGGCTCGGAAAATCCGAACGATTCCGTCAAGCGTTCCATGGCCCCGCGCACGGCGCAGAGCAAACTGGGATCGCTCTGAAATTCCAGCCTCAAGAGCAGACCGCGGCCCGAATTCCCGCCAGGATCCTTAGCTTCGCCACGCCACGCCAGATGATCGATGCTCATTTGAATCTCAATCTCGCCACCGGCTTTGATTCGCCTGCGGGGCGAAGTCATCGCACGCCCTGACCATTCTCTGCAAACTCTGCAAAAACTTCAGCCGCGTCTTGGAGCACGAACAGCAACGGCAAATACTCGCGGAAGGCAGCTCCCAGCAGCCACGGAGAACAGATGCGGAATAGCGGGTCCTCAGGCCAAGGCTGGGTTTTGCATAGCGTACTGTAAGCGTTTGGACCTGCTTCTTGCAATCCCTGCTGTGAAACTTGGATGCTCCGAGCAGGCGGTTTGATTCATGGAAAGCGGCTGTAAGGAGATGGACCGTGTTATTCGCAAATTGGCCGCAGCAGCCGCGCTTGCCGGCTGCTTTTCAGAGGCGCTTTTCCCTCGCGAGAAAGTAGCGTAAACTAGGTCCATCGCACGGCGGTGGGAGTAGCTCAGCTGGTAGAGCGTCGGTCTGTGGCACCGAATGTCGCGGGTTCGAACCCCGTCTCCCACCCCAACCTTCCTGAATAATTTTTGCCAGTTCTCCTACTTCCCGCAGAACACTGTCTTAACTTCGTATTTGAACAAGGTGCGGTCCGCGGTAAGCAGCGTAATATTTTCCAGGCGGGCTTGGGCGATGAGCATGCGGTCGAACGGGTCGCGGTGATGAGGCGGCAGTTCGCCCGCCAACAAAGAATGGAAATGCGTGATGTCCAAGGAACGGATGGCCAATGATCCGATGGCCTTGGGGATAAACTGCGAAGGCGGGTTTGGAAGAGCTAGAGTGCCGAGCGCGTACTTGATGGCAATTTCCCAGGAACTGGCGGCAGACAGGTACAACTCGGAGGCGGTGGAGGAGAGCAGGTCTCGCGCTTTGTGGTTCAGCTTGTGCTCGGCGCCGAGACTCCAGAGGAAGATGCTCGTATCCAACAGGTATTTCATGCTCACTTTCTCGGGCGCTTCTTTTTGCCTTCGAAAGCGGCTAGGAGAGCTTCCGGCAGAGGAGCGTCAAAGTCCTCGGGAATCGTCATCTGTCCCGCGAAGGCTCCAAGCTTTCGCTTCGTACCCGCGGCTGCTGCCGGGACTAGCCGGGCAACAGGAACACCGCGATTCGCAATAGTGATCTCTTCGCCTGCAGCGACCCGCTTCAGGAGCCTCGAGAACTGGGTTTTGGCTTCGTGGGTATTCACTGCTTTCATGTCTGAATACTAGACTAAGTTACTAGACTAAGTCAAGTGTGGTGATTACCCGTTAAGGAGCAACACGTGAGCGCGCCTGCCACGAAGATTTCCAATTGCCCGGGGATGGTGGCTCAACCTTTCTTGTTTTTCGGGACTCCAGTAGTCTAGAAGCCTTTCGTTCTGACATTTGACCGACGGAAAACAACTTCGACGATGACTTTGATTCAATGCGATGCGGTGCTGTTCGACATGGATGGCGTGCTGGTTGACTCCACGCCCGCCGTCGCGCGTGTCTGGACCGATTGGGCGCGGAAACATGGGTTTGACCCAGACGAAGTCGTGCGCAAAGCTCACGGGCGCCCCAGCCTCGCCACGATCATCGAGTTGCTGCCCCACGGCGATCACGACGCGGAAAATCGTGAAGTCGAGCGACGCGAAATTGAGGACATCGCCGATGTTGTAGCGCTTCCAGGCGCGCAGACGCTCTTGCAGTCGATTCCCCAACATCGGTGGGCGGTTGTGACATCGGCGACTCGGGCTTTGGCGGAGGTACGTTTGCGCGCGGCAGGATTGCCCATCCCGAAACATCTGGTCACGGCGAGCGATCTGCAGAGGGGCAAGCCCTTCCCCGATCCTTACCTGAAGGGCGCAGAGATCCTTGGAATTGTCCCGGCAGAATGCGTAGTTGCCGAAGATGCGGCGTCAGGAGTTCGATCCGGCAAAGCAGCGGGCGCGCGTGTGCTTGCACTGCTCACTACGTCGACGGAGGAGGAACTTTTATCCGCCGGAGCGGACTGGATCGCCGACGATCTGAGCGCGCTGCTCCTCGATCCAAACGTAACAACCATGGGGCTCGCGTTTCTTCTCCGTGAGAAGAAGTGAGGCGAGTGCGCCGCAAAAAGAGCTACAATTCTCCGTTTCGGCGGGTGGCCAAATTCAATTGGGATGGGGGAAAGTCGCGATGAGCATCTCGAAGCACTGCAAGTTTCTCTTGGCGTTGGCTTTGTTTTTGACAGCATGGCCTCTCAGCATGCCGGCTCAGGACAAGGACTCAAAACCTGCAGAAAAGCCCGCCGACGCAGCGGCGCCTCCCACGCCAAAGGAAGAATCTTCCATCACGGACCACTCGATCAAGATCGGCTCGCAGACGATTCCGTACAAAGCGACGGCGGCAACAATTCTTTTGAAGAACGAAAAGGATGAACCGATCGCGCTGCTTTACTCGACTGCGTACACGCGGAGCGACGTGAAAGATCCGAGCCAGCGCCCCATCGCGTTCGTTTACAACGGCGGCCCGGGCTCCGCGTCGGTGTGGCTGCATATGGGTTCCTTCTCGCCAAAGCGCGTCGTGACCGTGAACGCCGACGCTACGCCACCTGCCCCCTACAAGCTGATCGACAACGCAAACTGTCTTCTCGACAAAACGGATTTGGTGTTCGTCGACCCCGTCGGCACAGGCTTCAGCCACGCCGTCGGCAAGTCGCAAGACAAGGATTTTTGGGGCGTCGACCAGGACGTCAAGTCCCTGGCTCAGTTCATCAGTACGTATGTGAGCCGCAACAACCGCTGGAATTCGCCAAAGTTCTTGATTGGCGAAAGTTACGGCACATTTCGTTCCGCCGCGCTCTCAAACTATCTGCAATCACGCGATGGCATGGATTTTAACGGCATCGTCCTCATCTCTTCGGTACTCGACCTCGGAACGATTTCTTTCAATCCCGGCGAGGACATGCCCTATGTGTTCTATCTGCCGAGTTACGCAGCGACGGCGTGGTATCACAAGGTCCTGAAGGACCGCCCGGACAATCTCTCCGCGTTTCTTGAAGAAGCTCGTCACTTTGCGCAAACGGGCTACCTTGACGCGCTGGTGAAAGGCTCAAAACTCGGCGCTTCAGAAAAAGCCGAAGTCGCTAAGCAGCTCTCGCGCTACACCGGCCTGAGCGAAGACTACCTGATCAAAGCCGACTTGCGCGTGAACCTCCCGCAGTTCATGAAAGAGCTGCAGCGCAGCCGCGGCTTAACGACCGGCCGCCTCGACGCCCGTTTCTCTGGCTATAGCTACGATTTGCTGGGAGAGTTCGCTGAATACGATCCTCAGGACACTTCGATCACCGGGCCTTTCACCGCGGCTTTCAATACCTATGTTCGCGAAGAACTGAAGTTCGGGCAGGACAAGGTCTATCACACGGGCTCCGACGAAGCCGGAAATAGTTGGGACTGGAAACACCGCAGCGGTGAAAACTTTGGTTTTCCCGGTTCGCCGAACGTCGAAGGCGATCTAATCCAGGCAATGCTTACGAATCCGCATCTGCAAATCGAAGTCGAAAATGGATTGTATGACCTAGCCACGCCCTTCTACGCCACGGAATTTACGATGGAGCATCTGGGCCTGCCCGAAAAGTTGCAGAAGAATATCCACCTGCAGTATTACGACGCCGGCCACATGATGTATCTGCGCGACGAAGACCTCGCCAAGCTCAAGGCGAACATCGCCAACTTTATTGACGGCGCTTCGAAGTAGCACCACTCACAATTTAACACCGCATTCCTGCACGTCGAAAATAGCGCGGGTACGCCATTTGGCATCGAACGAGCCGCGTCAATTCTGAGCGGGAACTCGCGGCTCTCTGACGTCTGCGGTGTGGGAGGGTAACTCGTTCTGCATCCTACAGGTAACTACTGAGCACGCCTGCTGAGGGTTACATCCCGCGCGTCCCTCCCTTCGTCTACAATCGCCTCTGTCGTTACCGGTTCTACCCAGCCCCATCCCTCAGGTGACTAGGTTAGGAAACAATGGGAACCCCAACACAAGTGGCACCAGGGCAAGCCGCACCAACACAGGCACCACCGCAGCAACGCAAATTTGATACGCCGCAGCTCATCACTGCGATGCTCAAATCTCATGGGCATGTGAGCGACCTGATTTTTTCGCCTGGCCGCGCCCCGCAAATTGAAGTCAGCGGGCAACTCGTCGAGCTGAAATTCAAAGGGCTCGAGTGCCTCAGCGCGCAAGATACGGACAACATCGCGCGCGACTTGATGGGCAAAAACGAACACCCCATCCGGAAGCTCGAGCAAGAAGGTTCAGCGGATCTTTCGTACGGCGTTTCGGGTGTGGGTAGATTCCGCGTCAATATTTTCCGGCAGCGCGGAAGCTGCGCCGTGGTTATGCGCGTCATACCGGACCGTATTCCAGGCTTTGAAGAACTGAATCTGCCAGCAAAGCTTCGAGACGTGGTGCAGCTAAGAAACGGGATCGTCCTCGTAACAGGGCCGACGGGTTCGGGAAAGTCATCGACGCTGGCGGCTGTCATCGACATGATGAACACGGAAAAGGCGTTTCACATCCTGACGATCGAGGATCCTATCGAGTTTCTTCACAAACACAAAAAAGCTACGATCCACCAGCGCGAGTTGCACAGCGACACGCCGACTTTCGCGCTCGCTCTTCGCGCGGCCCTGCGCCAGGCTCCCAAAGTGATACTCGTCGGAGAGATGCGGGACCGCGAAACGATTGAGATCGCACTGGAAGCATCGGAAACCGGGCATCTTGTCCTTTCCACGTTGCACACTATTGACGCCGCGAAAACCGTCGAGCGCATTGTCGGCGCGTTCCCAATGAGTGATCAGCAAGGCGTACGCAATCGGCTTTCCAAGGCCTTCCGCTATATCATTTCCCAGCGGCTCTTGCCACGCAAAGACGAAAAGGGCAGGATCGCAGTGATCGAGATTCTTACCTCCACGATGCGCACTCGCGAATACGTTGAGAAGGGCGAAACCGAAGGCAAGTCCCTGCTCGACGCCATGCGCGACGGCGACACCGAGGGCATGCAGCATTTCGATGGAGAAATCGAGAAGCTCATTCGCAGTGGCGCGGTTAGCATGGAGACGGGCCTTGCTTTTTCTTCCAACGCGGGCAACCTGCGGCTGGAACTTGCTGATTTCAAGGAAGGATCAGCAAACGACAAGAAATCCGAAACGCCTGACGAACAAATCGAGACGGAAATCGAGCGCTAACGCCATCAATCTGATTGCACCACATCACCGCAAAAGGCCGGCGCGGCGACATAATCCAACTCGGACCCCGTTTCATACGCAACAGGCCGACGTAACCCGCTGGCGCCAGTAATCCCGCCGCAGCACACGCAGTTTCTCTTCAATGCCGGGAGCAGCGGTCGGCGTATCCGCTCGCCGGTTTGCGTTCCCAGATAGTCGCCGTCCACTCTTCCGCCGACTCTTCTTCTTCAACCACGGATCCGGTGGGCCGATAATGCGCCACCAGATAGTTGCCGAAAGTCTGGTCAAAATCTTCCCCGAATCGCGGCACACCATACTCTGGGAATGTGCGGTTCGACCACAGCAGATAACGCACGTGCTTTCGCTCAATTTCATCGATCAACTCGTTCGTCATCTTGCCAGGGACCAAGGCGCCGGGCGTGAATAGGTACAGCCGTGTCGGGCAATGCGTCTTGGAAAGAAAATACAAACTGGTGTCTTCCGGTATCAGGAGGACAGATTCGCCCTGCGCGTTCTTCTCTTGCATGAAGTTTATTGCTTTCTGATAGTGCTCGGCCATCTCCGGCCACGTGCGAATCGTCCCGCGCTCGGTCACCCAAGGAGCGTAGTCTTTCACGAAGCTTCCCTCTTCATGTAAATAGAACCCCACCGACGCCAGGCACAAAGCGCAAACGAAAGCCTCCGCCACCAACGCGAAGCGCCGCGGAGTCTCCGGCGCAGGAAGCAACGGAAGGCCTATCAAGAGAATAGAAAGAACGGCTGGTCCGTTGTAATAGATTGAGTACCCCGAAGGAAGTGTTTTTAACAGAATTCGAAATGCCAAAAGACTCGTGAAACTCAGCAATAGCGCGACCGCAAACGCTCGGTCAAGCTCCGGATGCCGAAAAAAATAAGCCCAGAATACGATGGCTGCGATCATCACGTAAAAAACCATGTCCTGAGGAAAAAACACAGCGAGCAAAGCATCGCGCCACGTCAAGTTAATCAACATTTGCGCGCCAGCGAGGAGGAACAGCACAAACCTCAGAATCGCCCAGCGATTCAGTTGCCACTTCCACCGCACGCCAAGCTCAATTCCCTGCCAGACACCCAGGAAAATGAGCGTGCGATACGCGCTCTCGGCAAACGTTGCGGCCGTCAAGCTGAATCCCGTCGACTGAAGCCAGAACTTGCCGTAAACTCTGATGAAGTACGATGTCGGCCAAGACATAAAGTTTTCCTGCGTTATGAAGCCCACGCCCGCAATGGACACCATCCAACGTATGACTCCCGCACACAGCAACACACCAGGAAGAATCGCGCCCAAGTCTTTCAGCACGATTTTCCAGGAATACTGTCGGATGCCGCGGACTACAATCAATATCCCGAGCGCCACATAGCAGGCCACGCCAAATTCCATCTTTAGAAGCAGCGCCACCGCCGCCGCGGTTCCTGCTCCGAACACCCACCCTTGTCCATTCGAACCGCAGGCATGCACGATCATCCAAAGGAAGCAGCATGCCCCCAGGCACCCGTATACCGCGCTAAACGCATACGGCAACGGAAAGCAGAACAACGTTGGCTGGAATGCTTGCAGCAATACCACCGCTCCCGCAGTCCAGCCGGCCACCCACGATCCGAGGCGCATTCCCGTGAAGAAGAGAAGTGTTGCCGAAGCCAGCGCTGATAACGATCCCGCAAGATAGAGCACGTTCAAATGAATCCCAAACAGCCGGAACAAATAACTGTTGAAGTATGGAGCGGCCGGGAAATACATGAACCACACGTCCCGGTAAAGCATCTTCCCTTCAGAGAGCACTGCGGGAACGTACATTTCATGGCCTGAGTCGACCGTGAGATTTCCCCAGGCCGCCCACGTTGTCGCCAGTTTCACAACCCAAAGCACAGCCAGCGCCAAGAGCGCGGCGCGCGTCTTGTGATTCCAGTTACTCTCGGGAGAAAGCATCCAGCGGGAAAACCATTTATCGATCACCGCAGCCACTCTGGAAACAGCCGAGAGAGTAGATGTTTCTGCCTCGGAAAGAGTTTTTGTCATTTTCTGCACCCAAGAGGATAACAAGAGTTCGCGCCAAGGCTCTCAGCAATTTGGGCGCACGCTTCTTAGGGTGGAACAATTCGGCGCCGCGTGGAACGCGCGGTTTCAGCTTGTATTTTCCCGCACCGCCATTATGATGACGGGGTTTTGCATGCTCTCCTGAGAATTCACATTGTCTAACACATTGGACAGGGCTTCTGCCAGGACCGCGGAGCCGGCACCCGCCGGCGTTCTCAACCGCGGCCGGCTGCTGCAAGTCCTCGGTGTGTGGTTTGGAGTCTCCGCGGCCATAGGCAATTCGATTGGGGCCGGGATTGTACGCACTCCTGGTGACATCGCGCAAATATTGCCGAAGGGGTGGTTTTTCCTGGGAGTTTGGGTTGTGGGCGGACTGTATGCGCTGTTCGGAGCGTCTTCACTAGCGGAGTTGGGAGCGGCAATACCACGAAGCGGCGGACAATACAATTTTTCGCGTCGCGCGATTGGTGAATATGCAGGATTCATCGTCGGGTGGAGCGACTGGCTCTCCACGTGCGGCACGGCGGCCGCTGTTGGGATCGTGATCGCCGAATACAGCGGAGATCTTTTTCCCTTGTTCGCGGGACACGTAAAACTGATTGCCGTCGCCCTAATCTTGGGATTCGGCGTTTTGCAATGGCGCGGAATCCGCTGGGGAAGCAGCGCGCAAATCCTCACCGCCGTAATGAAGACGGTTGCGTTCTTGATTTTGCTTGTTGCTTGCTTCGTGTTGGGCGGGCACGCGCGAGCGGCAGCTCCGCCAGCGGTCGCAGTTCTGCCGTCGATGCCGGCAGGATGGGGTCTTGCCGCAGCCATCATTCTTGGATTGCAGGCGGTGGTATTCACGATTGATGGCTGGGACGGCATCATATATTTCGGTGAAGAAGTGCGCAACCCGGGGCGCGATGTACCGCGCGCGATTTTTGGAAGCGTCTTTATCATCATGGGGCTCTATCTGCTCTTGAATGCGGCAGTTTTGTATGTATTGCCGATGAATGAAATCGCCGGAAACGATTTTGCGCTGGGCACCGTTGCAACACGCGTCTTCGGCCAGTACGGCGATCCCATAATCCGGTCGATCATGGTCATTTCCATGTTGAGCTGCCTCAATGCCAATCAGCTTTTCTGCACGAGAACACTTTACGCCATGAGCTGCGACGGTTTGTTTTTCCGGCCAGTCACGAAAGTGAATGCAGGCGGAACGCCGGCGCTCGCGCTTCTGCTGAGCACGATTGCCGGAGTGCTATTCGTGTTGGGATCATTTGAGCGCGTGATCGCAATGCTCTCTTTTTTCTTCGTCGCGAATTACACTCTGTCTTACGCCTCGTTATTTTTGCTGCGCAAGAAAGAGCCGGAGATGGCGCGGCCCTATCGGGCCTGGGGTTATCCCTGGACGACGGGAATCGCGCTAGTGGCTTCGGCAATCTTTCTTGTCGGATCGATCCTGACAGATCAAAAAAATGCGCCGTGGGCGCTGGCGATGCTGGTGCTCAGCTATCCTGTGTTCCTCGTCTTGAAATGGGTTTCGCGGCGCGCCGAAGCGACACCCACAACTTCTAGTTCCTAGTTGCTTACTTTTTCGGCCACCGTTTTTGCTTGCAGGAAAAGGAGCAAGTAGTCTCGCCCGCCTGCTTTGGAATCGGTGCCGGACATGTTGAAGCCGCCGAAGGGATGCGCGCCGACCATCGCGCCGGTGCATTTGCGGTTCAGATAAAGATTCCCAACGTGGAAAGATTCCTGCGCCTTTTCAAGCTTCGCGGGATTCTTCGAGTAGACGCCGCCTGTTAGGCCGAACTCGGTGTTGTTGGCGATCTCGAGCGCATGGTCGAAGTCGCGCGCTTTGATTACAGCGAGTACAGGGCCGAAGATCTCTTCCTGCGAGATGCGTGCCTTGGGATCGACGTCGGCGATGATGGTTGGCTGGATGAAGTAGCCGTCGCCTGGCGCGCGGCCGCCGCCGTGGAGCAACTTCCCTTCTTTCTTGCCGACCTCGATGTAATTCAGAATTGTGTTCATGGCGGACTTGCTTACAACCGGGCCCATGTAATTGTTGGGATCTTCGCTGGGGCCGACGGCGATTTTTTTGGTGCGCTCGACAAGTTTTTCAACGAACGTGTCGTAGACTTTTTCAGAGACGATGGCGCGTGAACACGCAGAGCACTTCTGTCCCTGATAGCCGAACGCTGCTTGCGCAACGCCTTCCACCGCGGCATCCACATCACCTTCCTCATCGACAATGATCGAATCCTTGCCGCCCATCTCCAGCACAGTGCGCTTGATCCAGATTTGTCCCGGGACGGTTTTGCCGGCGAGTTCGCTGATGCGCAGGCCGACTTCCTTTGAGCCGGTGAAAGCGATGTAGCGAGTCTTGGGGTGCTTCACGAGGACGTCGCCGACCTCAGCTCCGGGACCTGTCAGGAAGTTGAGCGCATCCTTTGGGATACCGGCTTCGTAGACAATCTCGACAAATCTTGCGGCAACCGTTGGCGTGTCCCCGGCCGGCTTGAGAACGACTGTGTTTCCGGTAACGAGCGAAGCCATGGTCATCCCAGCGGCGATCGCAGCGGGAAAATTCCACGGCGGAATCACTACGCCGACGCCGAGCGGGATGTAGACGAGATAGTTTTTCTCGCCCTTCATGGGCACGACTTGTTGTGGGCCTGCCAGGCGCAGCATTTCGCGGCCGTAGAACTCGAGAAAATCGATGGTTTCGGCGGTGTCCGCGTCAGCTTCGGGCCAGGTTTTGCCGGCTTCGTAGCAAATCAACGCGTTCATTTCAAATTTTCGTTCGCGAAGAATCTTCGCCGCGCGAAAGACGTATTCGACGCGCTGTGCGGCTGGCACGCGCTTCCAGGATTCAAACGCTTTGTTGGCAGCTTCCACGGCTTGCGCGGCCATTTCCGGAGTCGCGGTCTGGAAAACGCCAATGACCTGCGAAGGGTGCGATGGGTTGGTCGAGGTGCGCTTCTCGGCGGTGATCACTTTTTGGCCGCCGATGTACATGGGATATTCGCGCCCGAATTCGGAGGCGACTTTTTTCAGCGCATCTTCCATAGCTTTGCGGTTTTCCGGCTTGGAGAAATCGATAAAGGGCTCGTTAGTGAACTCAGAAACGTGGATTTTCGCTTCGGCCGTGGCCATGGCGGTTTTCCTCCTCGATAGGCAAGCAGCAAT
>Ga0210405_10005360_pt1 | contig 11728 bp, 8 predicted proteins | sample IncBWH11MmetaG_FD_155492 | JGI IMG/M metagenome (GOLD analysis project Ga0210405, IMG submission 155492) | Forest soil microbial communities from Barre Woods Harvard Forest LTER site, Petersham, Massachusetts, United States - Inc-BW-H-11-M | ecosystem: Environmental > Terrestrial > Soil >... | reverse complement strand
ACCGAGCGCTCTGCCGGTGCCTATCGGAACTGGCATCCCGCCGGCGCTTCCCTTCGTGTTCTCGACTTTGAAGCAGCGCAATCAATTGACTTTGACATTGCGATCGCAACCTGGTGGAAAACTTGCTACGAGCTGCACAGATTAAGGGCCCGCCGCTATGCCTATTTCGTCCAAAGCCTGGAGAACAGGTTCTACGAGCCCACAAAGCACCGTTCCTTGAAGCCTCTCGTTAGGGCAACCTACCACCTTCCAGTAATTTTTATTACCGAGGCGAAATGGATCCGCGACACGATCTTGGGGATGAGACCCGGAGCACAGGTCTTTTACGTACGAAATGGGATCGACAAGACGATCTTCAACTTGGGGAATAAGGCATCATTTGAATCTAATGTTGCTGAACCTCTTCGAATCTTGGTTGAGGGCCCGTTAGGTGTGTGGTTCAAAGATACGACCAAAGCGATCGAGATCGCTGCGAGCCTTGGATTTCCGAAACGAATAACTCTGGTTACCGCTAGCGAGGTCCCGCCCGATCTTCGCGGACGCGTGGACGCTGTTTACAGCAATGTTCCGGTGACCGAGATGCCTCAGATCTATCGTGACACAGATGTCCTGCTCAAGATCTCGAACGTGGAGGGCATGTTCATGCCTCCGTTGGAGGCATTCCACTGTGGTGCTACGGTTGTGTGCAGCTGGGTCACGGGATGCGAGGAGTACCTGCGGCATGCTTGGAATGGTCTAGTGGCCTTTCCCGAGGATTACGATTCTATTCGCCGTTACCTGATCCTGATTGAGAAGGATCGCCGACTATTGAACGTTCTCAAACGCAACGCGCTAGCGACCGCAAATTCTTGGCCCTCCTGGGAACAGGCGTCGCGCATTATGGCCACTGTTCTGGCCCGAATCGCGGACAAGCAACTGTTTCTAGAGCCATATGATGCGCTGATGATTCCGCCGCTCTTTCAGCAAAGTGCCGGGGCCGGGCCAGGACAGCCCGTTATCGATATTAATGTCATTCTCTCTTCAGGAAGCTATCGGCTAGCCAAAAAGATTTCCAGGCTGAGACAGACGTGGCCGATCAAAACGTTGAGGACGATGGTTCCTGACAAACTAAAGCATTTCGTTAGAAAGAAGCTAAGCGGTTAATACGTATGGAGACGTGGATCTTGAACGGCAAGAGTTATGGGGAAGGCCGACGCGCTCGTGAAATTGCGATTTCCAACAAAGTTAACGAGTGAAGTCTTCGTCTGTTAAACACCAAATGTTATCCATGACAAATGTCAAGCCTCTCGGAGCCGAGAAGCGCATCGCGGGGAAGAGAACCAGAGTTCTATTCGTGGGCCAGAGCGAATATTTCTCTAGTTGCGCTCTTTCTAAGTCAATTTGGGCAGAGACTACCTTCGTCCACTTCCGACACGAGACTGATCAGGCATACATTTTGCAGGCAATTTGCGATTTTCAACCTGATGTGGTGATCTGCTTCCGGCCAGAATTTATCGCCCACTGTCTGTTTCAAAAAGTCACCGCCCTCACGGTTGGGTTTACGACCGAACCGGTGCCTCGCAGCGAATCAGATCGTCACCCGGACCTACGACGTCGCTTATCGTATCTTGACCGAATGGACATGTCGAATTTTGATCGGCTCGTTCATTTTGACGTTCAATCGCTAGATTTTCTGCGAAACAAAGGATACCCATACTGGCGAGCTCAGCCTCTTCCTTTGGATTGGAGGCTCTATGAAACTCAAGTGCCCCTACGAGATAGGAAAGGAGCTATCTTCGTCGGGCGAGCGACTCCTTATCGAGACCGCTTTCTAGATCTGCCGAAACGGGACTTTAATGTCGTACATTTAGCGCACGGCATTGACGGAGATGATCTGAAAGGATTTCTTAGCCGTTCCCTCATAGGCATTAATTTACATAATGAGGACTATCCAGCATTTGAGAACAGGGTCTTATACCACTTTGCGTGTGGAAACCTATTGTTGACCCAAAAGTTGGCTCCAGGGTACGGCCTAGAAGATAACGAGGATCATTTGAGCTTCGAAACCCCTGAGCAGCTCTATGGACTGCTGACGGAAATCTTGGCTGATCCCAAACTATTTGAAGGAATCAGAACTTTCGGTGCAATCAAAGCCAAGAAGCTTTTCAATAGCGAGGATGTGTACAAATCTCTGATCGACGATGTGTATCTTGACGTAGCGGCGTATGGGAGGCGGTCGCTCTAGGGCCGGAATTAGAGACAACTTCGATTCCCTGACGCACTAAATGGGCTGTCTATTTGAATACTTACTTCCTGGCTTGAAGAGCTCCCAATATGTCGCAGGGTCCGCCATCAATAACATCAATCGGTGCTTTCTCTTTTCAGAAGCAGGTGCAGACGCGTTGGCAGCTCTTAGATTGAGTTCCAAACTCGCGCATGCCACTTTATCCGCCGGTGCGTGAGGTCTGGCCATGCGTACAAAGTCGGCGGCTGCTGAGCAGCGTCCGGATCGAATCGCATCTTCTATTTGCAGTCGGATGTTGCGCAGGATGGCTTCGTCGATTGTCTCTTGTGCCACCCCCAAATCCCGGAGTACGGTTTCAGTAATGAGATCCACGTTGAATGTTGGATCAGGGTGTCCTTCTAAACGTAGCTTGGCCGTCGTGCGTGCGCATAAGGCGGACAGAGCCTGTTGTTTTATATGTTGATGTGAGATGGCGGCCTCGTGGCGTCGATAACCCAGCAGAACTTCCTGCAAGTTGGCCAAGTCAAATTTTTCCACCATGCGCAGCCAAAGATCGTAATCTTCAGCGTACTGATAGGCGCTGCGGAATCCCCCTACTTCCTCCAGTACCCGGCGGCGGAACATCACTGTTGGATGAGCAATTGCGTTTCCAAATTCCCGTAGCTCCCGGCGTAGTCCCTCTGGATGCGAAGGTGATCGAACAGTCGCCACCACTTTCGATTCCGAATCGATGATCTCTATCGCGCCTCCGACGAGCGCAATACCGGGGTTAGAGGTTAGAAATTCGACCTGCATTTCGAGCCGATATGGTTTGGCCACATCATCGGCATCCATACGGGCGATGTATTTGCCTGAAGCTGCCGCGAAACCCTTCTGGAGCGACTCAATCAGCCCCCGGTTCTGTTGGGACAGAACACTGATCCTCGAATCGTCGGCCGCGTGCCCGGCAAGAATTTCAGGGGTCGCGTCAGATGAACCATCATCGATGATGACAAACTCGAAGTTTCTGTAAGTCTGATCGCGAATGCTATAGAGAGCTTTATCAAGGAACCGCGCACCATTGTAGACTGACATCACCACGCTGACGGCGGTCTTCTCGAAAGATGTAGCCACCGCGTCGCTCATATTCGTGTGGATACCGCATCACTGAACATATCCAACTGATACATGCGTTCATCGCACACCCACGCCGTTCTGTTCGTTGCGTTCGTCATTCTTATTGTCTGCTTCAGACTTAAAATCCGGTGACGCCAGTTTCAGTACCAATTCGGCTAATCGCTAGAACGGCGCCGTTCCAGCTAATATGGGGCGACCGAGATGAGATTGCAGCCCAAAAGTCGCGGTCGTCGTCCGCCGATGGGAATTTGGTTGAGATCAAGAACTTCCTTCGGAACAGTGCACAATGAATCGGGACGGAAAAGCTTCTCCCACACTCCAACCGAGGATGGTTTGTGGGAGACTGAGAGCATGCCATTATGGGCGTATTCGCCGTCCAATGGTTCCAGCCCTCAGCGTCGCACAGTTCGTAGTCGGAAATGGAGATTTCAACCTCAGGTTTAGAGTGGAATTCACCTACCTGAATATCGGTCTTTCCTGGCACGAGTAGATCGGCCGCCTCCAAAAATTGAGTGAATTGCCCCCTTGCCCGCTGGATGCCTACCTCTCGTGCACCGACGTTATCAAAATGAACTTGCCTGACTGCGATCAATCCATATCTATCAGCCAGTTCCTCCACCAATGCGGATCGACAATCGGAAGGTGGATCAACTATAACGATAATTTCCATTGGATAGGAACACGCTAAGAGACACGACAAGACGGCATCCTCCAAAAGTTTGTCCTGGCTCTGGCACACATTATGACGGAGAGGTCAGGCGTTTGCTCATCGCGGGTACAGCCTAAGCGACAAGCCATCCAAGTTTACAATTTTTTCATCGAGCGTGAATTCCTTATCAGCGCTGTGAAGCATTTTAACGATTGGTCGCTCGGACGTTTGCCCGAAAACGAGTAGGCCGGTGCCGTTGCCGAGCACGCCAACTTGTGCATAGTCCACAGCTAATTCGCCATCCTCCTGCCAAGCCTTCACATTGAGAGGACCAAACGCGAACAAGCCTACATGAAATTCCGGAAAATCACGGCACGTAAAGGCGAATACCGGGCCCACCCTGGCTTCTGGGGCTAAAGCGCGAAATTCAGAGAATTTGCTAATTACTCGGACGGGGTGTTGAAATTTCTCACTAAAGTAGAAGCTCCAATAATCGTAAATCGAAGGGTTCAATTGCGGCATCTCCATCAACTGAGGTGCTACTATAATTGTGGCTTTCTTCGGCCCACCCGTTGTCGAAAGGGTTGCCTCCACCAAGTCCCAGATTTTACGGTTCTCGCGGTGCACATGGTAAAAGGTCTCTGCCTGTCTCACGTTGGAATAGGCGGCTATTGCCAGGAATGCCGAAATGGCAGCCGCGGTAACCGTGGCTAGACGAATCCGAACTGCCTGGCGAATGATCCACAGTGACAGAGCCGCAACGGCTACCGCCTCAGCGGGGCCCGCATAAAAGGAACCGAGATAGAAATTGTTTGAGGTCGCAATCCAATGCCGGTACCGTTCCGTAAACCCGAAAAGGATATTCGGCAAGAGCATGCAAATCACGGCGAATCCTACTAGCCATAGGAGCCGTCTCCCTTCTATCTCAAACGCCCTCCGGCGCATGCTCCAGAAGCAGGCCGAAAGCACCAAGAGAGCGACAGCGATGGGAGGTGCACTCCATTGCCAGCTCTGCGGCAACACGCTCTTGAAGTTCAGGCCAGAAATCGAGAATCCGACAATAGTGTGAGTCACCGGCACAAAACTGGCCAAGCTCACTGCTTTGCCAGTGTAAGTGCTGTTTGGATACAAGCGATTAAAACCTAGGTATAACGTCACGTATGAGACTGCTGACAGGCCAAATTGCCAAGCTTTCGTGCTAGCGCGCACTAGATTTTGAATGCGGCTCTTGAATGGAGTTCTGAAGTGCAGATAGGCCAGAGCGAAAAAGACAACGCAGTAGAACAAAAAGACCTCATAAAAGAGGGTTGATATGAAGTATGTGACTGCGGCGATATAGGTCCAGCGGCGGCGATGATGGACCAACCCTTCCTGAAAGACCAAGATCGCGACAAACATGATCCCAATCCCGATGTTGAACCATAGTGGATACGCATGGAAGGGGTTGTACATATAAGTCGTCTCAATCAGACCCGCGTACAGGATCGAGCAATAAATGGCGAAGCCGAAGTTACCAGTGATGCTAACCAGCATCAAAACGTAAGTCATGAACACAAACAGCATGGAACCTATCCGAATGGTATTCACGGCTTCAAATGACCCTAGCTGGTACACCGCCTGTGTGAGGGTGAACGGGAGCAGTTGGTAGAAGCGGCCTTGATCAACTGCCATCCGCCAAGAGGCACGTCCAATCGCAGTCCATCCTTGTGCGCCGCCGCCCCAACGTTGCCATGCGGTCGCACTAAACATGTCGTCATTGCAGGTAAATCCTGTGCCCCACAGCTGTCCGACCATAACGGAGGCTACAGTGACGAATGCCAGAACCAAGAAAATAGCTCTAGCAGTCGACCTGGATCGCATGATTTTCTTGTGCTCGGGCGCTTGCGGACTGGCTGTAACTGAGTGGTTCACGCTATCACGCATAGTATTTCCGCGAACAACTCCGGTAATGGCATGGCTGCACTCGCTATATCAGTAGGTACTGACCATAAGAAAGGGTCTGAAAAGGACTCCCTAAACCGACAACGGGGATAGGGAGTCACACAGCGCTGAGAAGACTTCTCAAGCGGAAAGCAAACTTGAGCGAACGTAGTCTCCATCAAGCCATAATTTCGGCGTGAGCGCGTTTTGGCACCGGGCAATGGTCCCTGATCTACTGCACCACGAGAGTCAGGTTGAGATTATGTGCCAAGACGGTTGAGCCCGACGTGAATGTGCCGGACACTGTCAGCGCGTAGCTGCCCGGCTGTGTTCCCTTAGAGCCGCCTCCGCCATTACATCCGACCATTGTGATTCCAGCGCACAGAAGGAGGAGCAATGCGAGTCCGTAAGCAAATCGAGGACGACGGTCGCCGCGCCGACCAGCCAAGCCCGCCATCAGCGCCAGCAGCCCTAAGATTAGGAACACCGGCCGATAGCCGTATGTGACGGTCGGAATGCTTCCGGGATCTGGCAAGAGGAGCGACTGGGCTGTCGTTGATATAGCGACGGTAACGGTAGCAGCGGTCGTTCCGTCCAGCACAATCGAATTGGGCAAAACCGTGCATGTAGATTGCGAAGGCGCTCCGCTACAACTGAAGGACACTGTCTTATTGAACCCACCACCGGGGACAACGGTGAGCCCAAAATTGGCGGTCTGTCCCCGGGTCACCGCGAGGGTCGTTGAGGGAATTGACGCCAAGGAAAAATCTTGCCCGCTGCCCGCCAGCGCCACGGTCTGTGGGCTCCCGACTGCATTGTCCGCAATGGTCAGCGCCGCAACCCGAGCTCCCGCAGCCTGAGGAGTAGAGGTTACATTGATTCGGCAGGTTGCGCCGACACCGAGGGTTATCCCGCAACTGTTGCTCTGGGCAAAGTCGCCCGCATTTGACCCCGTGATGCCAATGCCCGATAGCATCACCGTATTGGTCCCTGTGTTGGTTAGCGTGACACTCTGTGACGAACTGGTCATACCGATGACTTGCGGAGCGAGTGTGAGACTTGATTGAGAAGCGGCGATAGTCCACTGGCCTTGGAGAAAGACGTTAATGGAGTTATTGCTGACAGAAGCGAAATCCATCTTCCCGTCACCATTGAAGTCTCCTCCCACAACGGGTCCTCCGACCTGTCCCGGTCCTAATATTGTCAAGGGGCTGCTCTGAAAGGTCCCGTCTCCATTGCCAAGGAGGATACCCAAAGAAGCGCAATTAGTTCCAAAAATGATGTCGAGTTTCCCATCAGCGTTGAAATCGGCGACCAAAAGCGAGTCGCCAGACCTATCACTTCCAGATGGAAAAGTGCCGTCGCCATTGCCGAGGAGCACTGCGGTGCGTGCGTTACAAGACTGCGTTGGCTGGTTGTGTTCAAAAATAAGGTCGAGCTTGCCGTCCCCATTAAGATCGGCTGCGGGGAAGAGACCCACAAAAGGTCCTGGGAACGAAGTAGTCGAAACGATCGCCGTGGTCTGAAACGTGCCGTCGCCATTTCCGAGGTAGATGGCAGCGGCAATACCACCAGCGGAACCCTCTAAGACGGCTAGATCGAGCTTTCCATCGCGGTTAAAATCTCCCACGATAGCCCCGCTGAAGAAAATATCAGGTGTGAGAGATATTATTCCAGGCTGAAACGTGCCGTCGCCGTTGCCGAGGAAAACCGAGATTTTATTACCGAAGGGAAGCACGAGGTCAAGTTTCCCATCCCCGTTAAAATCAGCCGCCACCACTCCTCCGGGACCCGCAGTGAAAGTCTTTGGGTTTTGGAAGGTGCCGTCGCCATTACCGAGCAGAATCGAAACCGTGTTATTTGTTGTGTTAGACACCGCCAAGTCGGCTTTCCCATCGTTGTTGAAATCGGCGGCCAGGAGGAACAGGCCAGATTGCCCCGTCGTAAAAGTCGCTGGGGTCTGAAACGTCCCGTCGCCGTTGCCGAGAGCGATCCAGACGGAATCACCTGTAAAGCCCGCCAAGTCAAGCTTTCCATCGCCATTAAAATCCCCAGTGATTGTGTTTCCTGATGCCGTGAAACTTAAGGTCTGAACGAAACTGCTGAACGTTACGCTGGTGGTAGGGCTTGAAATTTCGAAAAACATGACGTTCGAGATGCCGCCCCCAGGACTCGGGTTCCGCACGGTTACGGAAGCCGTCCCCGCCGTTGCAATGTCGGAAGCAAAAATTGCAGCAGTAAGTTGCGAGGTGCTAACGAAGGTTGTGGTCCTCGTGCTTCCGTCCCACTCCACTTCCGCGCCGGAGACAAATCCTGTGCCATTCACGGTGAGCGTGAATCCTAGCCCACCCGGAGCCGCCGCCAGCGGCACGAGCGGCTGGTTAATCAGGGGAACCGGATTCGGCGTCTGTCCAAACAGACTCACAAAGCGCCCAGAAACGAGGATCAAACAGAGTATCGAAGCGTAACCCCACGACCAAAGGACTGATTTCGCGCTAGACCTGATCGCCATATTGAAAAGCGGTTTTTGGCGCCGCTATCTTAACTGAGTTTGTACCCCAGGCGCCAGATAGCATACAAGCAGTTCGCATCTGCGGGGATTTCTCTTACTTTCGACGTCCGTTGGGCATATTCTCGACAGGGTGATCGTCACCTTTGCGGCTCAAATGGTGAAAGCAAGCCCGATTTGGGAGCTAGACCTCCTCGGCGCGGCTGGACCCCGGGGCAGAATTGTCTGAGTTCCTTGTATAAGAACTAGGTTGATTGGACGTGCGGCACTATGCGACCCTCTACAACGTGGGCGATACAAGTTGCGGGCAGGCACCGGTCTCTGGCATTGGATCCGTAGAGTTCAGCTTCGCGTAAAAGGGGCAATTTTCCCAGCTTGCAAGGTGTCCATGGCCCGAAAACCATTCGGATAAGGTAAACTCTGTTTCAATCCTGTCGATGCTTCGGGTTTTACGACGCTATTAAGTCGTCAAGGATTGTCCAAAATGCATGGTGACCCTCACGGCCGAGCATTGACAAGCTGGGCAGAAACACGGACCGGACGGGAACGGACCGAATATTCGGAAGAGGCATATTTCTCGCACCGGCTTCCGTCAGATCCGAATCGGGAAAGGTTATGGTGCGTCCTGTGTGCATTCTTAGAGCGATACATCCAGACTGGCGATGCTGTGCTCGAGCTCGGCGGAGGATACTGCAACTTTATTAATAATATCCGGGCACAAGAGAAGCACGTGATGGACGTGTTTGAGGGCGTTCTCAAATACGCCAACGAAAGCGTGAAGGCCCACGTCGGATCCTGTACCGATTTGTCGGAATTCGGCAATCAGTCCTTCGATGTTGTTTTCGCTAGTAACCTCCTCGAACATTTGACTTGGCCAGAGCTCGACAGGACGACCGAGGAAATTCACAGAGTGCTGCGTCCGAGAGGCAAACTGATTCTTATACAACCCAACTTTAAGTATAGTTACAAGGAGTATTTCGACGATTATACGCACCGTCTAATTTTCACCGATATGAGTCTGAAGGATTATCTCGGCACGAGGCGTTTCCGCGTGCGCGAGGTTGTCCCACGCTTCTTGCCCTATTCGCTGAAGGGCCGCTACCGAAAGCCATCCTGGCTACTCCGACTGTATCTGGCATTGCCCTTTCGGCCTCTGGCCGGGCAGATGTTGATCGTCGCGGAACGTCCCGAAGGGAAGGGGAAATAAATGCCCACAAACCGGAATCTGTCGCAGGCGCCGAAGTGCCTTGTGACTGGAGGGGCTGGCTTTATCGGAAGCCACGTTGTGGACGAATTGATCCGGAAGGGATTCCCGGTCACCGTTCTCGATGACCTATCGGGAGGCTTCGCCGAGAATGTAAATCCGGCGGCAGTTATGGTGACCGGATCGGTGCTGGACGCGTCTCTGGTGGACTCCTTATTCGCTAAGAATCGATTCGATTATGTGTTTCACCTCGCGGCATATGCAGCCGAGGGGTTGAGCCACTTCATTCGCCGATTTAACTACACCAATAACGTCATCGGAAGCGTCAATCTGATTAACGCCGCGGTTCGCTATGAATCAAAATGTTTTGTCTTTACGTCCAGCATCGCGGTTTACGGATCGGCCAAGCCACCAATGACCGAAAAAACGATTCCGGAACCCGAGGACCCTTATGGCGTGGCGAAATATGCCGTCGAACTCGATCTGAGAGCGGCAAGCAGGCTGTTCGGTCTAAACTATATCGTTTTTCGGCCGCATAACGTGTACGGCGAGCGGCAAAATCTGGGGGATAGGTACCGAAATGTGGTCGGGATTTTCATGAACCAAGTTATGCAAAAAAATCCTTGCCGCATTTTTGGGGATGGAACGCAAACTCGGGCCTTCACTCACGTCTCCGACGTCGCCCCTTCCATCGTCCGGGCTGTCGACCGCCCGCAGTGCTATGGGGAGGTCATCAATATTGGCGCCGACCGCCCTTACACGGTGAATGAAATTGCCAGATTTGTGCACCGTGCGATGGACGTGGATACCGGTATAGAGTACCTCGACCGCCGTTCCGAAGTCTTGCATGCCTTCAGTGATCATTCGAAAGCGCGGCGTCTGTTAGAGTACGAACCAAGGGTTTCCCTAGAAGAAGGGTTGAGGAGAATGGCGGCGTGGGCTTGGGCTATTGGTCCCCGGCGTTCGCAGGAGTTCACGAACATTGAGATCGACCGAAATCTTCCTGAATCCTGGAGAACAGCATGTATCGCGGGAAAACAATCAGCGTCGTAATGCCGGCTTACAACGAAGCCGACGGAATCGCCCGCGTCATTGCAGACTTCCGCCGATTGCCAGAAGTGGACAATATTATCATCGTCGACAACGCCAGCACCGATGATACTGCGCGCATCGCCAGACAAGCCGGCGCTCGCGTTGTTCATGAATCAAAGAAGGGGTACGGGAATGCAAGCAAAACAGCGCTACTGAGTGCGACAACCGATTACGTCGTAATTACGGAATCGGACGGCACCTTCCGCGCCGCGGACCTCTATAAATTTCTCACTTATGCCTCCGAATTCGACGTCGTGTTTGGTACACGAACCTCTAAAACCTGCATTTGGAGTGGAGCCAACATGGGTTGGTTTCTGCGATATGGGAACTGGGCGGTGGCCAAGCTCTTGGAGTACTTGCACAATGGCCCGTGCCTAACGGACGTAGGATGCACCTACAAGTTGCTGCGGAGAGAGTCAATGCAAGAGATGGCTGATCACCTGACAGTGGGCGGAAGCCACTTCTCGCCTGAATTGATGTTGCATGCGATTCGTTCGGGACTACGTTGTGTGGAGATTCCGGTTCACTACCGTCCCCGGATTGGCGCCTCCAAGATCACGGGAGACTTTTACAGAGCCTTCCGGCTCGGCCTGACGATGATCGGTCTCATCATTGTGGCTCGGCTGCGCTCCTATGCGCGGATCGAGAGTGCGGTTGCCTCTGAGCTTCTCGAAGAAATTGAGGGCGCTGTTTCGGTCGTCGGCTCAAGAGAAAAGAGTGCCAGCGCTTCTGCGCGTTAGAATGAGTCACGAAACCTTATGATTCCTTCCAGACCGGACAGACCAGGCTTAAAAGACGAAGACGAGAAAGTATCCGATGCCCTGTCAGGTTAGCTGCCGCCCAAGGTAAGCGCTGGGCGTAGATACTCCGTCACGTACCGCTGGTGGACCGACGATCTGAAATTGTGCGCGGATCAAAGTGTAAACCAGGCTTATAGACGTGCCGAAAACATCCCTCGCACCGATCCTGACAATTCTATGGAGTGGAATACTCTCCCTCTACTTTGAAAACATC
>Ga0210405_10005359_pt1 | contig 11731 bp, 8 predicted proteins | sample IncBWH11MmetaG_FD_155492 | JGI IMG/M metagenome (GOLD analysis project Ga0210405, IMG submission 155492) | Forest soil microbial communities from Barre Woods Harvard Forest LTER site, Petersham, Massachusetts, United States - Inc-BW-H-11-M | ecosystem: Environmental > Terrestrial > Soil >... | reverse complement strand
GGTTGCATCACCATCGCGTGCGGCGATGGACAAAGCCGCCGACAACAGTTCGTGATCCACGGAAGACGGATCCTGCATTGCCTGCTCGGTCAGCTTGCGTGCCACCGCTTCCACTTCAGGATCGCGTGCGGTGTAGCCCAGAGCATGCATGAGTTGTGCGCGAACGCTGCTCTGATCAGAGGGCTCGCCCGGCTTTGGCGCCCATCCTACGTCTTTCGCAGCCGGCGTCAGGAGTTGACGAACCCAGAGATCATACGACTCGCGATCTGCGTCGTTCACCAAATGTTCTCCGATGAAATCCAACTGCCTGACCAACTCAGTCAATACCGCGCCGGTACGATCGGACTGCAACCCCTGAGCCACGGCCAGGTAGTCGCCGATGGGCTCGCGATTCACGCGGACGGAAGCCCAGATATCTGATAGCAGCATGATCCGCTCCGCCGGGGTCAACGCGGTTTCGACATCCTTCGCCATTGAGCGCACGGCATCCGTCTCGTAGCCCGACCGGTAGAATCCCTTCGCTCCCGCGTTGGCGAAGATCCATGGCGCGCATCCGGAAAGTTTAGCAACCTGTTCCTTTCGAGTGAGCAGTTCACATTTCTCAATGCTTCCTGCTTTGCCATCTTTCAGGCAAACCGGAATCTCCCACCCTTCCTTGCTGCCGGCATTGAAGAGGCTGCGGTCATAGAAATAACGCTGCTGTGCCAAGCCGACGCTTGCGGAATTTCCTGAGCACTGGTTCTTCACACTTACGAGCGGCGCGCCCGGTTGTTCCACCCATGTGGGCATGATCTGATCCACTGGCTTTTTGGAAACTTGCGCCTGCGCGCTCCAGAAATCGGACGCCGTGGCATTTCCGTAGGCATGTTGTTTCAAGTAGGCGTTCACGCCGGCGCGGAAAACTTCCGGACCAAGATAGTTCTCCAGCATGCGCAGCACGGCAGCCGTTTTTCCGTAAGAGATATCGTCCGCAAGCTCCAGAATCTCCGCCGGACTGTCTGCTTTCTGATGGATCGGGTGAGTGTTGATCAGAGAATCCGCATTCAAGGCCTCACCCGATTCCCTGACGTCTTCGAGATCCATATTCCACTCCGGCTTCCACGCTTCCAATGGCTTGCTTGACATCCACGTAGCGAAGCCTTCGTTCAGCCAGATATCGTCCCACCACTGCATGGTGACCAGATCTCCGAACCATTGATGCGCCATTTCATGAGCGATGACCGAAGCCACTTCCTTTTTCAGGGTTAACCCAACGTGTTTGTCGTCAACCAACAGAAGAACGTCGCGGAAGGTGATGCAGCCCGTGTTCTCCATGGCGCCGGCCGAGAAGTCGGCGAGCCCAACCAAATCGAGTTTTCCGTATGGATACTTGATACCGAAATAGTGGTTGTAATACCGCATGATGTTCTCGGCCGCATCGAGGGCGAACGTGCCCATCTCCTTCTTGCCTGGACTCGTGTATACGCGGATCGGGATACCATCGGCCGAACCTTCGATGTATTCGAAGTTCCCCACGACCATTGCGACCAGATAAGACGACATCTTCGGCGTGGTCGCAAAACGCACCGTGTGTTTACCATCTCCGGGCCCCGGTGTGTCAGAGGTAACTTTGGTATTCGAGATTACAGTCATTCCCTGGTCTGCAGTCACGACCACGTCGAACGTCGCTTTGTAAGCCGGTTCGTCGAAGGAAGGAAACGCGCGTCTTGCGTCGGTGGCTTCGAGCTGTGTGGCGGCGTACTTACGGCCATCGTTATCCTTGCCCAGGTAAAAGCCACGCAGCTCATTGTTCAGGATTCCGGTGTAGCGGATCTTGATGGTTGCTGGCCCGAGCTGAATCGCATTGCCTACCGTCAGGGTCGCCATTTCCTTTTCTTTGTCGATCGTGACTTTGGCCTTCTGGGTTGTGCTTCCGCTGGTAATAGTGACGGCTTCAAAATCAAGTTCCGCGGCGTTTAGCACGATCTCCGAGGTAGGCTTTAGCACGTGAACCTGGATGGTTTCGTCGCCGGTGAAATTGTTTTTGGTGAAGTCGGGCGCGAAGGTGAGTTTGTAGTTATCCGGAACGGCAAGTTCGGGCAAACGTTGGGCGACACAAATCGAGGCCAGAAGCAGAAAAAGGCCAGGTAGTAAGAAAACTCGTTTCATTTTTCTCCTCAATAGTATTAGTTTTCGCTCGATGAAATCAGACGATTGTTCAACCTAATGTTTATACGCAAATTCAGCACTTGAAGTTCACTCCAGAATCGCCGCGCCAGACGAGGCCAACAGCGTCCCGTTCAAAACCGTGAAGGCGCAGCGATTGGAGGCAAACCAATAAGGGATTTCGCGATAATCGTCCGCCTCAAAAACTGCCAGGTCCGCGTCCTTCCCCGGCTCGATCGAGCCTTTGGTCGCGGCGAGCCGCAGCGCCCAGGCGCCGTTGATAGTCGCGGCGGAAATTGCCTCTGCCGGTGACATCTTCATGTGCGTGCAGACCAGCGATAGTACGAACGGCATGCTGAGCGTCGGTGATGAACCGGGGTTGTAATCCGTAGCCAAAGCTACCGGCACGCCAGCATCGATCAACTTTCGGGCGGGGGGAAACTTCTCCAGACCGAGAAAGTAATTCGCGCCCGGCATCAGCGTCGCGATCGTGTCCCGTTGCGCGAGTTCACGAATGTCATCCTCGCTCGCCTGATCCATGTGGTCAAAAGAGGCTGGATGGTGGCGCAACAGCGGCTGCAACGAAGTTTTGCTCAATTGGCAGACGTGAGCCCGCACCCCCAAACCATGCTTCTCCGCGGCCTCAAAGATTTTCGCGGTATCCTCGGCGCTGAATGCTCCGCGCTCGGTGAAGACATCGACGAACTGAGCTAGCTTTCGCTTTGCCACCTTCGGAATCATTTTTTCGCAAACCAGTTCGATGTACTCCCGAGAGCGATCTTGAAATTCTTTGGGCACGACATGAGCACCAAGCAATGTTGCGACGACGGTACCTGACCAGCGGGCAGCAGCCGTCGCAATAGCGTCAAGTGACTTCAATTCTGATTCCAGAGTTAGCCCGTAGCCCGACTTGGCCTCGACTGTCGTTGTGCCTTGTTCGGAAACTTCGCGCAACATCTGGAACACATTCTCTGCCAGATGAGTTTTAGTTGCCTTGCGCACCCCGTCCACACTCGACCGGATGCCGCCGCCCGCGTCAGCAATTTCCCCGTACGTGGCGCCCGAAATGCGTTTCTCGAAATCTACCAACCTCGGCGCAACAAATACCGGGTGAGTATGCGAATCGACGAACCCGGGAAGCACAACCTGGCGCTCACAATCGATCTCGACGACTGTCTTGCGATTTTTCTTGAGCCAGGAGTCGCGCAGAGCATCTTTGGTCTTGCCGACGGAAACAATCTTTCCCCCTAAGCTAAGGACGGCGGCGTCTTCGATGATGCCGAGTTCCTTCAACTCCGGCCCGCGTCGCGGACCGGGCCTGCCCGAAGACGGCTTCAGGGTCAGAAGCTGGCCGATATTGATCAGCAGCAGGGTTGGCGGCTGGCGCAATTTTCTGGATGGGCTCAACCTATTAGTTTAGCAGTTGCAAGCTCGCTGTTTGGCCTAGTTCCGGCCGAGCTTCGTCCACGTCACGCGCCTAGCTTTTCATCGGCACTCTCACACCGGTGTTCTTGGCGAATTCTTTTGCTTCGTCGTATCCGGCGTCCACGTGGCGGATTACGCCCATGCCTGGATCCGTTGTCAGTACGCGCTCGATTCGTTTGGCCATCATTTCGGTACCGTCGGCCACGGTTACCTGGCCGGCGTGCAGCGAGTAGCCTATGCCCACGCCGCCGCCATTGTGGATCGAAACCCAGGAAGCTCCGGCGGCCGTATTCAACAAAGCGTTTAGCAGCGGCCAATCGGCTATGGCGTCGCTGCCATCTTTCATGCTTTCGGTCTCGCGGAATGGAGACGCGACCGAACCACAATCGAGATGATCGCGGCCGATGACGATTGGCGCCTTGATCTTGCCTTTCTTTACCAGATCATTCATGGCCAGCCCGAACTGCGCGCGCTCGCCGTATCCGAGCCAGCAGATTCTTGCGGGCAGTCCTTGAAACTTGATGCGCTTGCGGGCCAGATCAATCCAGCGCCGCAGAATTCGGTTCTCCGGGAACAGCTCCAGCACCAAATCATCGGTGACGTGAATATCGGACGGCTCGCCCGACAGCGCCACCCAGCGGAAGGGGCCGCGGCCTTCGCAGAAGAGCGGCCTGATATACGCGGGCACGAAACCGGGAAAGTCGTAGGCGTTCTTCACGCCCTGCTGGAATGCGAAAGTCCGAATATTGTTTCCGTAGTCGAAAGTGACTGCGCCCATCTTCTGCAAGCGCAGCATGCCTTCGACGTGGCGGGCCATCGCGTCCAGCGATTTCTGCTGATAAACCTGCGAATCGCGTTGGCGCAGTTCCAGAGCGGTTTCCAGCGTCATGCCGTTCGGTACGTAGCCGTTCAATGGATCGTGCGCCGACGTCTGATCCGTAAGGATGTCTGGGACTACGCCGCGCTCGGCGAGCTCGGGAATTACGTCGGCGCAGTTCCCTACCAAGCCGACCGAGACATTTTCTTTCTTACGCACGGCGTTCTTCAGGATTCGCAGGGCCTCATCCAGAGTGGTCACCATGAAGTCGCAGTAGCCGGTCTTGAGGCGCTTCTTGATGCGCTCGGGATCGACGTCGATGCCGAGGAAGGCCGCACCCGTCATAGTTGCTGCTAATGGCTGGGCTCCACCCATGCCGCCCATGCCGCCGCTTACGATCAGCTTGCCGGCAAGGTCTCCGGCGAAATGCTTTTCTCCGGCGGCGGAGAATGTTTCGAATGTGCCTTGCACAATTCCTTGTGAGCCGATGTATATCCAGGAACCGGCGGTCATCTGTCCATACATCATCAGGCCAGCACGCTCCAGTTCGTTGAACTTCTCCCAGTTGGACCAATGCCCGACCAGGTTCGAGTTTGCGATCAGCACTCGCGGCGCGTACTCGTGCGTCTTGAACACGCCTACGGGCTTGCCTGATTGCACCAGCAGAGTCTCGTCATTCTCGAGGCTCTTCAGGGACGCGACGATGGCGTGGTAGGCGTCCCAACTGCGGGCTGCCCGGCCGGTTCCGCCGTAGACGACTAGATCGCGAGGCCGCTCGGCGACTTCTTCGTCGAGGTTGTTCATCAGCATGCGCATGGCGGCTTCCTGCTGCCAGCTTTTGCAGGAAATGCTGTTGCCGCGCGGGGCGTGGATCGGCGTGTAGGTGGAACGAGTTATTTCTGTCTCGACCGGCATGACTAGATGTTAGTGCTTCGAAGACAAGTCTTCAAATCCGGTCTGCTGTGCCGGTCATGCTCCCGAGTTACCGGGGGGCTTCTTTGTTGGGCTCGCTGATTCCGGCGAACTCGAAGACGGTGCGGAGGTCGCGCCAGTTGCCGCGCTCGGCGCCTTCGATCGCCGCCCGCACTCGCTCGATCTCTTTCTCTTGCAAATCGCGCTCAGGGCTCTTTCGCTCCTTCGGAGCTGGATTGTTTGCGGGATTTGTCCCACGGCTTGCGCCGTGGGCTGCGTTCTTTTGCCGCTCCGCGGCTGGTTCTGTCGTGAAACTTTCCTGGGATGCGTTTACCTGCGCGGGTTGCGGCTCGGCTTTTGGTTGTCGTTGGGCTCGGGCTTTTGAGGCCACGCGGGCGGGGGCGCCCGCGCTACGTGCGTCTGGAGTTGGCTGTGGTTCTGGTTCTGGCTCTGGCTCTGGCGTCGGGTTGATCTTCTCCTTCTTTGATTCTATGGGCGGGCCGAATTCGGGGTGTTCGATCAGGTATTGGCGGGCGTAGTCGGGGACTTCGCGGACCATGGGTTGCTCGCTGGCCCGGTAATGCACGTCGTCGAAGCGGACATTTTTTGCGTTCCTCGCGGCAATGCGCAGGGCTTGAATGATCAGCCGGGCGCGGGTTGCATCGAGCGTGCCCTTCAACAGCCCGTCGACTACGTGCATGATCGAAAGCTGGATGGACTCGCAATCTTCCAGCAGGGCCATGGAGTGGAGCTGCATGTCGACGCGCTGTTGCACGCCCTTGATGACGCGGGTGTGGAAATAGCAAAAGAACTCGCCGCGCAAGGCGGGCGATCCGCAGCGCTGTCCGGTGACTTTGATATGGGTGCAATTACGAACGTTGGGATGGGGTGGTAACGGTTTGGGCATGAATTGCTCCTAAATACTCCTAAAAAAAATCGCGTGATTCGCCTAAATCTATGAATCGATTGGGGCGAGGTTGAGGGGTACCCGCCAGATCTATGAAAAGAAACGGGTTGCGGGTAAAATCTTGGGAACAAAGGAGTTGCGTGGGACTTGACGGGGGGGGAGAAGTTGCTGGGCAGATGGATCGGGAGGGGAGGGACAACTTACAGGCTCCTGGCTTGCTGTGTTATATAGCTATGGTATGCTATATCTTTAAGTGAAGTCAAGGAAATAGTGGAGGAAGATGTCAGTTTAGTTCCAAAATGGGAATTGTGAAGTTGGGTTAGGTGGAAGCTTAGGGATCCAGGTGGTGCTGGGCCCGCCCCTTGCAAAAGCGCAAGGAGCGGGGCACCCAGCACCTGGCCGTCCATGTAACTGCTGTAAACAGGCCGTACGAGACTCAGGTTATGGGATGAGCTCGAAGACGCTACCGAAACCAGAGGCACCGCCATTGACGGTTGTGCCGAACAAGTTTCCGGCCGCGTCGAGGATGAGGCCGGCAGTTGGGTGAGCTCCGTCCTTGCCATTAAATTTGAAGAACACGGTTTCGCTCCACTTGCCGTTGTTGTGGGGCGTCAGCCTGAAGACGGTACCCTGATTATTAATGCCCTGTCCAGATGTGGCGCCGCACAAGTTCCCTGCTCCATCGAAGATCAAGTCACTTGGATCTGCCACATCATTATTCCCGCTAAAGTTGTGGAGCGTTATTTTCTTCCACTGGTCGTTCGCGCGAGGTACTAGCTCGAAAACGGTACCCGTTCTGAACGCGCCGCCGATCGCGGTCGTGCCATACAAAGTTCCAGCCGTGTCGAAGATCAGGCTGGTGGACGGGTAGCCCCCGTCCGTGAGGTCAAAGGTGTGCAGCACCTTCTCAGTCCACCTGCCGTCGTTCGCAGGCGTCAACCGGAAGACGGTTCCCCAGCCCGCGGTGCCACCTTGTGATGTTGTGCCATACAGACTCCCGACACTGTCCAGGATCAGGCTGGCGTACGGGAGTGCGCCGTCGTTGCCGTTGAAGGTATGCAGTAGTCTAGCCGTCCACTTGCCATTGGTCCCTGGCGACAGCTTAAAGACGACACCGCAACCGGGCACGCCTTTAGGGACGTGTCTCTGGGCCTTGGATCCGCCGCACTGCCGTCCCTGAAGATCTCCACCGAGAGTAGTCGTCCCGTACAAATTTCCTGCAGTGTCGAAGACCAGGCTGGCGTTAGGGATCGCGCCATTCTTCTCGTTGAAGACGTGAATCACGGTCTCAGTCCACTTGCCGTTCGCAGCGGGCGCCAGTTTAAGTACCACACCACAACCGACGCCGCCGCAACCGGAAAGATTGCCGCCCTGAGACGCCGTGCCGTACAAGTTTCCGGCGGAGTCGAAGATCAAGGCAGAGGAGGGATTGGCTCCATCCTTGCCGTTGAAAGAGTGGAGAATTCTTCTGTCCCACTTGCCTTCTGTGGTGGGGGTTAGCTCGAAGACTGTGCCGCAGCCGCTACCGCAGTGGGTGCCGCCGACCTGTGTCGTACCGTACAGGTTTCCGCCCGCGTCGGAGATCAGGCGTGAGGTGGGGAAGTATCCGTCCTTCCCGTTGCTATTGAAGCTGTGCAGAACCTTTTCTTGACTCGCGGCAAAAACGGGAGTGGTCATCACTAGCACAAGTCCCACCGCAAGAGCCAACCAAACTGCGGAGGATTTTCTGGTTGACATCGCCCCTCCTTGGAAAACGCTGGAATCCGACCGGGGAAACGGAGATCGCCTTGAGGTCGACATCCTACCACATTTCTTCGGAATTGGCGGGGTCTAAGCACGCGCGGGAGGCCTGGCGCGTAACTGGACGCAAACAGCAATGGCACTTATTGAGAATCGGCCGGTTCTGTCCAATCACTGCGTGATGCAGGTCACTTACAAAACGCGCTCATTGATATGGCATTCATGTTGAAACTTCAATAATGTTTGGCCCCGGGGAGCACAATGAGGACATCGGGCACGATCGTATTCTGAAACCTATGCAACGACTCGGAGTGCTTGCCGTGGTTGTCCTCCTGGGTGCGCAGGCGCTGGGCCAGGGAAGGGCGAGCGGTGCGCCGCCTAATCCTGCTGATGCCGCGAGGAACCAGTGGGCCTATAACCTTACTGTCGATGGCTACATCATTCCGAACAGTCAGTCCTATGTGGATCCAGTTTTCGTGGCGAACCGCGGTTGGTTGCACCTGGAAGCGCGCTACGACTACGAGAACCTGAGGACGGGGTCGTTGTGGGTCGGCTATAACTTCAGTGCCGGCAAAAAGCTTGTATTGAACCTCACGCCGATGATTGGCGGAGTTTTCGGAAGAACCACGGGGATCGCGCCCGGTTGCGAGGCTTCGCTGACGTATAAGAAGATCCAGCTGTCGATCTCGAATGAATATGTATTCGATACGACGCATAAATCTGGAAGCTTTTACTCCGCCTCTCCGGAACTTACGTACTCACCGCTAAGATGGTTTCGCGTGGGCCTGGTGGCAGAGCGCACGAAGGCTTTCCATACCAGTCTCGATGTGCAGCGCGGGTTCCTGGCGGGCGTGTCCCATAAGAAGTGGGAATTCACGACGTACATCTATAATGCGGGCTTTACCGATCCGACGGTAGTGCTGGAGGCGGGGGTAAATTTTTGAGCGTCCTCAAAGGTCCGGCCTGAAAATGTTTCATCCCGTCTTCAACCTCAGGTTATTCGAGCCGGCCGCAACCCATCATTCGCGGAAGCTCCGAGGTTTAGAAGGATAGCAGTCACAACCGAGCGAAAGAAATCGTTGAGAATTGTCCGCGTCTGGTTACTCGCGGGAGCACGCTGACAGGAGTAGTCACGCTACGCGGTTTACTTTTTGAAGAGATTCTCGAATGCCGTTCGGGCATCCGTGGGGCGGGCTGAACTTGGCGTGGAGGTTTCCTTTTCTACGCGGACGCGCATGGAATAGAACGTACATTGATTGCGCTCGTCCTTGCGCGTGATCCGCTCGGGGATGGGCTGGGTGCATTCGAAGCGGCTCGAGGTATCGAAGTACGTACACTGGCGGCAGGAGTGGAGTTCGAAGCCGCACTTCGGACATTTTCCGACGGGTTCGGTTAGCGAAGTCAGGAGGGTGCCGCATTGCGCGCAACGCGAAACCGTATGCGTGCCCGGCATCTGCAGGGCGCGCGGGCCGAAGGTTTCTTTCTTGACGGGCCTTTCAGGGGATTGCTTTGGGCGCTCTTCGTTTCTCTCTCTGTCCTGATAGCCGTGTTGGCGATACTTCTGTGACATGCGCGTCGCTCTGCCGCAAGCGGATATTGTCTCGCTTCGAGGGAAAGTCCACAAGTGCGTTGGGTGGATTTCTTGTGCGATTGCGGCCAACAGCGCCTGAAGGCGCGGTTGATGATGTGGCAGTTGCGGCATCGCTGAAGCGATGCCCTGATACGAATCGAGCATTTCTGGCGTGCGGCTTTGGATCGAGCATTTGTCGGCACGGGTTTCGGATGACGCGCTGAGAACAGATCGACCCACATTCATTCACAATGGCCGCGAACGGGGTAAGGCGCATCTCAAGGGGGCAGGTGAGTCGCAGGCTGCTGAACAGGAGATTGCTGCCAGGGGTCGGGTGCATGAGAAGTCCCTCTTTCGCCCCGCTGGGAGTTGTCTGTTTCTCACGTTTTCCCACGGCTAGCGAGGGGGGCTGCATTCTTACGCCGCTTCGCGGCTAGCAACTCGGAATGATTTTCACGGCGGCGGCAATCGAGGCGGCGGTATGACGCCTCAGAAGCTACAGCGGAGCCACCGGTGATGGGCGCGAATTGTAATTCGTGATACTGGGTGCTACCATCCGATTAGCGCGAGAGAGTGGGAGGGTTGGTTTATGTCGGACAATAACAATAGTTTTCTTTGGTTCCTTGCAGGGTTAGGGATCGGCGCCGCCGCCGGGGTTCTGTATGCTCCACGTTCCGGCGACGAAACCAGGCAGGCGATACGCTCCCGAGCCGAAGACGGTCGTGAGTTCGTTCGTGATCGCGCCCGGCAGGCGCGCGAGCAAGCCGCCACTTGGGCCGATCGCGGCCGCGAGGTTCTGAGTCAGCAGAAGGAGCAGTTCCGCTCGGCGTATGAGGCGGGAAGACAGGCGTATCAGGAAGCAACGGCTGCCGAGGGTGGCGGGCCACAGAATCCCTGATTCATGAATTCTCCGCCGCGCTGTGCGTTGGCGCCGTAAAGCGGGGGAACGCTTATGGACTATCTACCTATTTTCATCGGCTGTACTGCGGCGGCCGTGGTTATACAGGCCGGAATTCTCGTGGCCATGTACCTGGCCCTGCGGCAAAGCGCGGCGCGCATGGAAACGCTGGCCACGGAGGTCAGGACCAAAGTTCTTCCGGCGGCCGAGACCGTGCACTCCATGCTGGTGCAGTTTCGCCCGCATCTGGAGACTCTGGTCACGAACGTGAGCGAGTCGAGCACCATAGTTCGCGCCCAAATCGAACGCCTCGATGCCACGGTCAATGATGCCATCGATCGCACGCGATTACAGGTGATCCGGGCTGACGAATTGTTAAGTCGCACCTTGGATCGGGTCGAGAGCACGACCGATATGGTGCACAAGACGGTGGTTTCGCCGGTTCGACAGTTGTCGGGATTGGTCCAGGGAATCACATCTGGACTGGATTTCCTGTTCGGCGGAAGACGCAAGCGAAATGGCGTTCCAGTGCCGCAGGACGAGATGTTTATTTAGTATTGGGTGATAGAGAGAAGGCAGCGCGTTTGCGCTGCCTTTTTTGTTTCGGGCTATTCGGTTGCCCTGGGAAATAACGCACCCCACTCAAGCGATCCAGCCGCCTCCGACCACGATATCGCCGTCATAGAAGACGGCGGCTTGACCCGGTGTGATGGCGCGCTGCGGATCGTCGAACGTTATCTGCGCTTCGTCGCTGCTTGCCTTTTCTAAGACCGCGGGAGCACCCTCGTGACGGTGGCGGATCTTCACGTGAACGCGCATGGGCTCGCGCAGATCGTCGACGGATACCAGATTTACCCGACGCGCGCGCAGGCTTCGCGAGTACAGTTCCTCCTGGTTGCCGACCACGACCTGACGCTGGTCGCCGTTGATCTGAATGACGTACAGCGGCGAACCTGTGGCCACACCGAGGCCCTTCCGCTGGCCTACGGTGAAGTTGTGGATGCCGTTGTGCTCGCCGATCACTTGTCCGTCGGTGGTCACGAGTTCGCCCGCGGTATCGGGTAGAGAGTCGCCCCGCTCGGCCAGGTAAGCATCAAGAAACTTTTTGTAATCGCCTCCGGGGACAAAGCAGATCTCCTGGGAATCCGGCTTCGCGGCGAGGGCGAGGCCGTGATGGCGCGCCAGATCGCGAACCTGCGGCTTGGTCAGTTCCCCGAGAGGAAACAGGGTGCGGCTGAGCTGATCCTGCGTAAGACCGAACAGGAAATAGGTTTGGTCCTTGGACGAATCAGCCGGACGCTTGAGCAGCCAGCGGGC
>Ga0210405_10005358_pt1 | contig 11741 bp, 10 predicted proteins | sample IncBWH11MmetaG_FD_155492 | JGI IMG/M metagenome (GOLD analysis project Ga0210405, IMG submission 155492) | Forest soil microbial communities from Barre Woods Harvard Forest LTER site, Petersham, Massachusetts, United States - Inc-BW-H-11-M | ecosystem: Environmental > Terrestrial > Soil >... | reverse complement strand
CAGGGTCACGTTCTGCACGCCGGGCAAGGCGCGCAGCCGCTCTTCGATCTGATGATGCAGTTGCAGATCTTTCGGAGCCGGATAGCGCGACTCGGGTTGCTGAATCGCAAACAACACGAGATGATCGGTGCGGAATCCGGGATTGACGTGAGCGAGGTGGAAGAGCGTCCCCACAAAGAGAAGAGCCCCCGCCACCAGCAGTGTCGACAACGTTACCTGGAAGCCGACGATCATCTTGCCGGAAAGGCCCTTGAGCCGTCGCGTACTGGCTGGCCCTGTCGACTTCAGGCAAGCTCCGGCATCACTCCGGGTTGCGATCCATGCCGGCACCGTGCCGAAGAGCAATCCGCTCAGCAGTGTGACGCTCGCGGTGAACGCCAACACGGTCCAGTCGAGCGGCATGCTGAATGGTGATGTCTCCCATGAATTCGCCAGCAGTGCAGGCAACGTGCGGCAGCCGGCAAAAGCCAAAGCTACGCCGAGCGCTCCCCCGAGAGCGGAGAGCAATAAGCTCTCGGTAAGCACGCCGCGCAGCACGCGACCACGTCCGGCGCCCAGGGCGAGCCGCAAAGCGACTTCCCGTTGCCTCGCCATAGACCGCGCAAACAGCAGGCTTGCGATGTTGGAGCAGGCCAGCAGAAGCACGAGGCCGACGACTGCCATTAGAACTTCGAGCGGCTTGGCGAACATCTGCCTCGAGAGGAACAATCCGCGGCTGCCGTCCTGCACGTCCAGTCGAGGAATCGTGGTGTTCGCATCCATCCGCAATGTTGAACGCACCACCGCTGCCAGGAATGTGTCCAGAGCAGCCTGCGCAGTGATGTCCGCAACCGTGCCCTTGGTGCGCCCCATGATATTCAGCCACCACACCTCCGGGCTCGATGTCCCAAGCAGCGACCCATTCTTGCCGCGCGGTTCGACCAGCGGCTGCGAACTCATGGGAAGAAACAGGTCCGGGCTTGACTGCACGCTCTTGGCGCCCGTAAATTCCGGCGGCACGACGCCGACAATCGTGACCGGCACCATGTTGACTTTGATCGTGCGCCCGACGACCGCCGGGGAAGATCCAAACGCCCGTTGCCATAGTTCTGCGCTGATCAGCGCGACGGCCGGCGCGCCGATTCTGTCGTCATCGGCGAGAATGGGACGACCGAGCTGCGGCCGCACCTGAAGCTGATCGAAAAAGTTTCCACTCACCAACTCGCCCTGCAGGATCTGAGCATTGCCATCAATGGTCGCATTCATCCTGCCCACGTCCTTGAACGCGAAAAGGTCTTCGAGCACGCGGTTATCGCGTCGAAGTTGTTCAAATGCGGGATAAGAAAACGACGCCGCGCCGATTCCTTCCTTCACATTGTCGGGAATTCCCCACATGTTGGTGACCGCCGTGTTCTTGTCTCCATGCCAATGGAGCAGGCGGAGTTGCTCGGCATGGGGCACGTCGAGCCGGTCGAGCAGCAGGCGTTTCATGACCGAAAAAATGGTTGTGTTGGCGCCGATGGCCAGCGCCAGCGAGATTGCCGCAATCGATGTGAATCCCCAACTCTTGCGCAGAATGCGCAAGGAATAGCGCACGTCCTGGACGACGCTTTCGACGAAGGGGAGGCTCTTTTCGGCATGGTATTGTTCGCGAATCGCTTCTACCGCACCGAATTTCAATACAGCCTCGCGACGCGCTTGGGCTGGCGTCATCCCAGACCGGAGGTTCTCTTCCGTCTGGCGGGAAAGATGCTCTTCCATCTCCTCCAGAAACCGCTGGTCGTCGCTCTGGCGCGAAGCCAGGTTGCGAAGGCGGGCGAGTAAGCGTTTCAGCAGCTTCATGACCGTGTCTCCGCGTCGATCGCAAGGAACCGTGCAATGATATCCGTCGTCTGCTGCCAGTCGCGGAGTTCAGCCTGCAACTGCTTTCGCCCGGCGCGCGTGAGGCGATAAAAGCGGGCGCGACGATTGTTTTCTGACGGTCCCCACTCCGACGTAATTGTGCCTTCCTGCTCCAGCCGGAGCAGCGAGGGGTACAGAGTTCCCTGGTTCAAAGCCAGCTGGTCCTCACTGATCTGCTCGATTCGCCGTGCGATGCCGTAGCCGTGCAGCGGCCCCAGCACTTCGAGCGTTTTCAGAACCATCAATGCCAATGTGCCTTGTTGAATGTCCGTTCTTGTCTTCATTTCGACACCTTTTGGTTTCCTACAGGGAGTATAGTGTGATTCCTTTTGGAATACAACAGGTGTCGGGTGCGGTCCTTAGAAGGGGTTGCACTCGCTCGTATTCGGACAACACTCAAACAGGAGCATCTCCGATGGTGCTTGCGACGAGAACGGAGTGGCGAAACGTCTTACCGACAGTAAGTCGACTCTTCAGAAGGCGCGACAGTTTCTCGGTTAGCAGAACGAATTGGAGCATTAAGGGAAAGTGGGATTCTCGTGCGGGGGGGAGGGCCGTCGCGACCGTGCCGGGCCAACGCGCAACTGTCACCCGTGATCTTGAGTAGAATATTCTCGAGTGACGAAAACCTTCTTGAACTCATCGCGTAAAACCACTGGTCTCCGCTACTGGATGCTGCGCGTTCTGGACGAGTGCAACAAAGTCTCCGCCGACTTTAGCGCCGACCCTGTGCACGACCTCCGCGTAGCCTTGCGCCGCTGCCGCTCCATGGCAGATGGGATGATGGCCATGGACCCCGATCGCAACTGGAAGGCGATGAAGAAAGCCGGCAAGCAACTGTTCCAGCGCCTAGGCGCGCTCCGCGACGTCCAAATCATGATGGAATGGATCGAGAAACTCGACTTCGCGGGGATCTCAGCATCCACTCCTCGCGAAGGTACAGCGAGTAGTGAGATGGTCTCAGGCATGGAATCGGCCGCCGATGGTCCCGATGCAGGCCAGCATCCCGCTGCTGCACTGCTCAAGATTCTGCAGGCGCACGAGGCAGAGCAGAAGCGCGAAGCTCGCACTGCGCTTGCGGAGTTCGACCGCAAACAGTGGCGCCAATGGAGCCACTCGTTACCCCAGCGTGCCGCGCGCATCCGTACCGGCAGTGCCGTCTTTAAGCATCTCGCCCTGGAGCGCTGGACAAACGCACGCGAACTGCATACGGTTGCCCTGCGAAACCGGTCACAAGTCACCTTCCACACGCTGCGCATCGGCATCAAGCGGTTCCGGTATATCGTCGAAAACTTCCTTCCGGTGGAGCACCAGGCTTGGGCCAACGATTTGAAACATCTGCAGGATCTGCTGGGCGATGTGCATGACCTCGACGTGCTGTGGGCTACGGCAATCTCGCATCACGTTTTTACGGATGACGCCACCCGTAGGGCCTGGCACGAGCGCATTACCCACGAACGGACCAAGCGCATCGACGAATATCGCCAGAAAACCGTGGGACCGGGTTCTCTCTGGAATGTGTGGCGCGCTGGGCTGCCCCGGGGCAAGCAGATTCAGCAGATTGCGACCCGCCGCATAAAGCTCTGGGCCAAAGTGTTGGACCCTGACTTCGCACATTCCGAGCGGGTAGCTCAACTTTCACTGCAGCTATATGACGGGCTGTTGGCCGGGCACACGTTGCGAATGACTCCGCTCGAAAATGGCAACTCAGACGAACTACGCTCCAGCCTCTACGCTGCCGCTCTGCTGCATGACGTCGGCAAGTCCGAAGGCCAGAGAGGACACCACAAACAATCGCAAGAACTGATTCAGAAGCACGGCACGCCGCTAGGATGGAATGAGGATGACATGCGACGCGCAAGTCTGGTGGCGAGATTTCATGTAGGTCCGCTCCCGGCGCGACGCCATAAGTCCATCCGCGACCTCCTACCGGACGAGCAGAAGAGTGTGATTCTCCTCTCCGCCATTCTGCGCCTCGCCAATGCGCTGGACTCCGCTCATGACGGGCACATTCGCAGGTTGAAAATCGAAAATGCTCCGCCGCCGTCGCCGCGTGCGAACGGCTCCGTACGAAGACTCGTGCTTCTAGGCAAGAACCAGGCCTTGGTCATTGCCGCCGAGGGCTACTCCCAGGGAACAACGACAGCGCAGACAGCCGCGGCAGAGAGATACTTACTGGAGACTGTGATTCGACGGCCTGTAGTCATTCGACCCATGAAAGCCCAGGCAACTCGATAGAAGCCCTTCAGGTACTTTCACAACGCACGTTCCCGAGTTACAAATTTCAGACAGTTATGACTCATGCTCAATTGGTAGATCGCGCGGTCCGATGGCTGCGCTCGTATCGTTGCGGCGTTGTGCTGTCGGAGCAGGCTTGCGTCAGCGGAGAGATGCCTGACGCCATTGGATGGAAGCAGTCGTCTCACTCGGTGCTAGTGGAATGCAAAGTCACACGCGCTGATTACCTGGGTGACCGTGAGAAGCCCTTCCGTCAAAAGCCGGAGCGCGGCGTCGGCAGCGAACGGTTCTACCTCACGCCGCCCGCACTGATCAAGCTTGAGGAATTACCGACCGGCTGGGGACTTCTGGAATCTCGGCGCGGGCACATTGAAATGCTGCAGCCCTCAGCGAAGAATCTGCGCACCGCACTGGGCTTTCGCTACGAAATGAACCTGCTGCTGGCCAGTCTACGGCGCGTCGAGGTCCGGATCGATCCGCAAAGCATTACCGACTTCCTCAAATGGAAGAATCGCATGGCCGCATACAACCGCGGAACGCTGCCAGAAGGACTGACCGCTACGGACGACGAAATGAATGGGTTTCTTGAGCCTGAAGTTCCGTGTTAGGCTCCTGACCATCAGAAATTCTTCAGAGACCTCCTGGGAGAACATCTAGTGCGCTTCATCCCGCCCTTCCTTGCTCTCTTGTCATATGTCTCAATGTCTCCAGCCGTCAATGCCCAGCACCAGCACGACGTATTGACCGAGCAACAACTGGGGGCTGTCCACTTCCCGATTTCCTGCGGCCCACGGGTTCAGAAACAGTTCGAACGGGGAGTCGCGCTATTGCATTCGTTCGCCTTCGACACGGCGGAGACTGCATTCCGCCAAGTCGCACAAGACGATCCGCATTGTGCGATGGCTCATTGGGGAATTGCCACGACCTTCAGCCGGTGGGCTGGGCCAGATGAAAAGCAACGCAAACGGGGATGGGACGAGATCAAAATCGCAAAATCGCTGCACGCAGCAACCGCCCGCGAACGGGACTATATCGCCGCCGAAGCTGCGGTCTACGCTCATCCGGAGAAAAAGGACAACAAGCGGGGAAACAGGTATCTGAAAGCCATGGAAAAGGTTTACCGCCGTTATCCCGACGATCACGAGGCGGCGGCTTTTTATGCCCTGGCTCTGGAAGAATCCGACCGAGACGATGATTCCACACATGCGAGTCGAAAGCTGGCCGCTCCCATCCTCGAAAAACTGTTTGTGATTGAGCCCCAACATCCGGGAGTTGCGCACTACCTGATTCATACATACGACGTTTCCGGGATGGCTGAGTTGGGACTTCCTGCTGCGCGGCGCTATGCGCAAATTGCTCCCGCGGCGCCTCACGCGTTGCACATGCCGTCCCATATTTTTGCCCGGTTGGGCATGTGGCAGGAGGATATCGATTCCAATCTCGCCTCGATTGCCGCCAGCCGCAACGCCGCCGCAACCCACATGGGCGATGAAGGTCATCAGTATCACGCCATGGAATTCCTGGTGTTTGCCTACCTGCAGTCAGGGCGGGAGAAAGAAGCCAGGCGCGTGATCGATGAAGTAAAGACTCTGCCCAAGATGAACAACATGTATGGCACGGATTTCGATCCCAATATCTCAGCGCAGGTCGAATATTCCGCCAGCTACGTTATGGAGTTGCATCTCTGGAAAGACGCAGTGGCATTGCCATCGCTCACCGACAATGAGGACGGAGACAGTTCTCTTACCTACAAGGCGCGAGCCATCGGCGCCGCGCGTCTGGGTGATCTGCAGACGGCAAAGCTGAATCTCGCCTCCATTCAGACTCTGCACGAGCATCTTCTAAAGAAGAAACAAATGGGAGCCGCGAATGCCGTGGATGAAGATAGCCGTGTGGTGCAAGCCTGGATCGACCATGCAGAGAACAAGAATGATGAAGCGCTGGAATTGCTACGCCCGATTGCCGCCAAAGATCATGGCCTGTTCGCCACCGACGGAGACACTCCGGCTCATGAAATGATAGGGGAGATTTTGCTCGACATGAATCGTGCAGAAGCCGCACTCGAAGAATATGAAGCCGAATTGAAAGTCAGTCCCAACCGCTTCAACTCAGTTTATGGCGCGGGTCACGCCGCCGAGATGGCAAACCACGCAGAGAAGGCAGCCGGCTATTATCGCCAGTTAGTAGCTACGTGCGCTAGTGGATACTCGACCAGACCTGAACTCGCACATGCCCGCGAGTTTCTCTCCGCCCTCGCCATGAACTGATCATCAGAACATTGACGCGGAGTGCTTTCAAAGCTCGCGTCTGGAGAATTACACGTCGCGGCGGCCTTCCATGGCCTTCAGCATGGTGATTTCGTCGGTGTACTCGATGTCACTTCCGACTGGAATGCCCATAGCGATTCGCGTAACCCTCACGCCTGAGCGCCTCAACTGCTGCGCGAGATAAACGGCTGTTGCCTCGCCTTCCACCGTGGGATTCGTCGCCAGAATCACTTCATCTGCGTTGCCGGCATCTACGCGGGAAATAAGGTTCGAGATGCGCAACTGCTCCGGGCCGACTCCGTGCAAAGGTGAAATGGCACCATGCAGCACGTGGAAGACTCCGTTGAAATGCTTGGTCTTCTCGATCGCCGCGATGTTAGTAGGCTCCTCGACCACGCAGACCAGCCGCTGGTTCCGCGTCGGGCTCGTGCAATAGGCACAGGGATCGACATCCGTAATGTTGTTGCACACCGAACAGAGCCGCAGATTGGCCTTCACATCACGGACGGCGGCCGCGAGCGCTTCGGCATCTTCATCGCTTGAGCGAAGAATATGGAATGCCAGTCGCTGTGCGCTTTTCGCACCCACTCCCGGGAGTTTTTTCAGCTCATCGATCAGCCGCGACATCGGTTCGGCGAATTTGGACATGGAGAGAATAGTTTAGCCGCGACCGAGAGTCTTCGTCACGGCCTGAAGAGAGGATCATTCTTGATTGGTTCGGGTCGAGCAAAACCTGGCCGGCCTTGGTCGCTAAAAAACATGAGACAAGAGAAAACCGCTTACAAATGACGAGCGTCCCGGAACTCTTTCGAGTTCCGGGACGCCCGGGCAGCCCTCCCCCAGAACTGCTCACCAAGCAAAATAAAACGCGGTCCGCCTTCTGCCTATAGCACTTCGGTGCCATACGCGTCCAAGACACAAGTCCGAGATGTATCCCTCTGGTAACGCGTGACTTAACTGCTTTTTTCCATCTTCCTGCGGCTGAAATGTCTGTGAATTCCTGCCGATGAACCACAGCAGCCGAAACCCAACTGCAGGTCCGCCTTTGACGAGTTCGACGTTTGTCGCGACCTCCTGGAAAGCCTTTTTAGCCGGCGTGTGTGTGGTCCGACATGCAGAAGAAAATTGTCTTTTGGAGCGACGGCGCGGCGCGCATCACCGGCCATCTCCGCCATGAAGTCATTGGCCGCTCCTGCGTCGGGAAGGCCGTCCTGCACTGTCAGCAGCCCGGCTGCGAGTTCGGCAGCGAAGAATCTCTCGGGCTCGCGCCATGAAAACTACCCATCCCGTAGAAGCGTCAGGATTTTTGCACCACAAGTCCGGATACGAAGTCCCAGTTCGGATTCGCGCTGTTCCGGTTCATAACCCTCATGGTTCGATCATCGGCGGCTGTTGAGACCCTCGATGAACTCGAGCAGAACGATCTCCACAGTACCGAGAAATCTCTTCCCGGCAGTGTCGACGACGTCACTGGCGTCGCCAGCCGGGCACAGACAAAATCCCTCTTGTGCGAAGCGCTGGCAGCGGAAATTCGCCTGCTCAGCGAGCATCAGGTGGTCGAGTATAGGCCAGTTCCCTTTCCGAAGAAGAACATCGCACTCTGGCTGCCAAAAGATGTAGAGCTTTATTTTGACTTCCGCAAACACCGATACTACCGTCACCATCGCTTCGATCACTTCATGCTGTTCTCGGTCGACAGTGAGGAAAAGCGCAACGAACCAGACGGCAAGCCCGGCCAGTGAGCCTCTCGAGCCGAAGCAAATTGTATAATCCCTTCTAATTTCCACGAAAGGACCAATCATGCAGAGCCCCGCGCGACTCGCCTGCTCCCTCGTTTTGATCCTGTCGGCCATACCGATCAGTTGGTCGCAGGCACCTCAGGAAAAGGTCGACCTCGAAACGATCACCCGCATCCGTTATGAGGGCTTTCATAACTCGAAGGTGACGGAGTTGGCTTCTGGCCTGATGGATTCGATCGGCGAACGCCTTACCGGTTCTCCCAACATGAAGCGCGCCAATGATTGGACGCGCGACAAACTCACGGAGTTGGGCCTCAGCAACGCTCACCTGGAAGCCTGGGGCCCCTTCGGCCGGGGATGGGCCAATCAGTACGTCAACGCTCGCATGACCTCACCCGATATCACACCATTGATTGTTTACGCCAAAGCATGGACTCCTGGCACCAGCGGTGTGGTCACCGGCAAATGCATTCGCGCCAACATCGAAGATAAAAAAGATTTCGACAAATATCGCGGCAAACTCGCCGGCATGATCCTGATCTTCGGCCCCGATGCCGAAGTCAAGCCGATCGTGGAATCACCCTACAAGCGTCTTGCCGACGACGATCTTGCCAAGATTGGCGAATACCAGATTCCCGGCGAACGTCCTCCATTTCGTCTCGCTGAGATGCTGCGCCGTCGACAGTTCATCAGAGATCTCAACCAGTTCTTCGCCGATGAAAAAGTTCTAGCCGTGATCGACCACAGCCGCGGCACCTCCGGTGGAGGCACCGTCTTCGTGCAATCTGGAGGATCCTACAAGCCTGGCGAGACCACAACTATTCCCCAACTGACCATGGCTTCCGAGCAGTGGAACCGCATCGCCCGCCTGCTCGATCAAAAGAAAGACGTGAGCGTCGAACTGAATGTCACCAATTCTTTCTACGATGACGATCCCATGCAGTACGACACCATCGCCGAAATCCCCGGCACCGACAGGAAAGACGAAGTCGTCATGCTCGGTGCCCATCTAGACTCGTGGCACGCCGGCACCGGCGCTACTGACAACGGCGCCGGCAGTGTCGTCATGATGGAAGCCGTTCGCATCCTGAAGGTGCTCGACGTTAAACCGCGGCGCACGATCCGGATCGGCTTATGGAGCGGCGAAGAAGAAGGCCTGCTCGGCTCGCAGGGATATGTCGAGCAACATTTCGGTTCGCGTCCTCCGATGGAAGACCCCAATATGAAGGGTATGCCCACGCTGCTGCGGCGCGAAGCCGGCCCAGTCACAGTGAAGCCTGACCAAGCAAAGGTTTCAGCCTATTTCAATGTCGACAACGGCACCGGAAAAATCCGCGGCGTCTACTTGCAGGAAAACGAGGCCGTAGCGCCCATCTTCGAATCGTGGATGAAACCCTTTAAAGATCTCGGGATGACCACTCTCACCATGCGCAACACCGGCGGCACCGATCATCTTTCTTTCGACGCCGTCGGCATTCCCGGATTCCAATTCATCCAGGACCCCATCGAGTACGAGACACGCACACACCATTCCAACATGGATGTCTACGACCGTCTGCAACCCGACGACCTGAAACAGATGGCAGTGATCGTCGCCAGCTTCGTTTACGAAACAGCCATGCGCGACCAGATGATGCCTCGCAAGCCAATTGAAAAACCGTTACCCAAGGAATCCGAATAACCAACAGGCGGCTCAGTCATCCCACGGCGCCAGCATGTTTTTCAAAATCGAAAACTCAGACCCACAGTAGGCACGGCGGTGTGAGTGACCGCATTCGTAGCTAGCGCTCCGAATCCGAAGTCGGGAGTACTGTAGACGAGCCCTCGATACTCCGCCCGGAGCGAGAGACCCTTGTAAATCGCGTAATTCATTCCCGCTCCATATACAAACGCTCCTCTCGTCTGCCCCTGAGCGCCCGAGAGGGTGTTGAACTGATCGTTTGTAGGGGCGAAGCGCAGCGCTCCCCCTCCAGCTAGCAAGTACGGATTGATACGCGAGTGCCGGTGCGAGGGAAGATTCAAGACCAGGCTCCCGGTGAAGTCATGGATTCCGGATTGAATGCGGAATGCACTGGAGGAGAGCGAATATTTCTGCGTATTGACGCTATAGCCGTAGGCGCCTTCCACCGAGATCCACCGATTCAAATGGTAGCGATACGTCCCCCAAACTCCGCCGCTCTCTGTCGTGCTGTATGAAGTCCCATTCCCTGTCGTGCTTCTAGTGAACAATCCACCGCCCTGCAAACTGATCTCGGACCGGTTTTCTTGCGCAGATGCCGCCACCGATAGGCCAAGAGCAATCCCCATTGCTATAACGACTCCACGTTTCATAACTGAAATGCTCCTCTCATTGTGTGTTGCATACACCGGAATCACCTTTCGGAGCACACCACTTCCTCGAGCTCTACTGGTAAGCGTCAGCCAGTTCCGCGCAATATGGGACAACACGTATACCGCAGCACGCCGAAGAATGAAGTGGCACACTTGCCTGGCGGTTCCGATTAAGGTGCTGGGATGCAGGCGTTCTTCAGCGACGTTGCACGGCGCAATCTAGAGTTTCGTCAAGCCCGCGTAAAGTTTTCTAGAACGTGTCTCACCAATAGTTTTGAAAGGGCGTGGGCTTCAGCCCCTGAGGGAAGAGCCTTAGGCCGAGCAACCCGATTTATCAGATCAACTGATTTATCAGACCAACTCTAGTCAGCCCGTGCAACACAGATTTGATCGCCCAGCGATTTCCACAAGCGATGGACTGGCACTACAGAGCCCGACTGAGAAACAGAGGTAAGAACCGAAGGGTTCTGCAATAATTTTCTGTGGAGGAGCAAATGATGTTTTCCTTCCAACCGATCGGACACGTACACAGCCCTTATAAGAGTGCCCAAGAAGTTCCAAAAGGTTTAGGGGCAAAGCACGATGCCGAGGGCATTCTTGAGATCCTGCCGCAGTTTGAGCCAGGCCTCGCCGACATCGAGGGTTTTTCTCATCTGATTGTGCTCTGGCTTTTCGATCGGTTGACCGAGGAAGATAGGCTTGAACTGATGGGAACACCGCCCGCCGACAATCGCCCGCACGGCGTCTTCGCAACCCGCTCCCCGCGTCGCCCGAACCCGATCGGACTTACGGTAGTCGAACTCCTGCGTCGTGACGGCCGCAACTTGTACGTCCGCGGCATCGACATGCTGGACGGCACGCCCCTTCTAGATCTCAAGCCGTACTTGTCCAGCATCCCTTACGACAAACTCCGCCGAGGATGGCTGGCCGAGGCCGAAGCAAGAGCCTGCAAGTAAAGTCTTCCATTTGCGCGGGTGCCCCACCCTTGTCGCGTTTTGTGCGATGGGGTGGGGATTTTGATTTTCTTTAGAACCAAGCCGCAGCGCGTCGCCTACTGCGCCGTCTCGGTAAACGTCGCTATCGGATGCCCCAGCCGGTACTGCGGGATTGGTACATGTAAGGGCCGAGGGGCTGGATCGGGCATAGCGCCTGTGACGCTTACTTTGCCGTCGAGTGATTTCGTACAGAATTCTTTCGGCGGAAGGTTCAGAACTCTTTACAAAACTGCCGGAGTCTGCCTACCGCGAGCTGTTCATGCTAATCCTTCGATGCTTGAAACAATTCG
>Ga0210405_10005357_pt1 | contig 11745 bp, 10 predicted proteins | sample IncBWH11MmetaG_FD_155492 | JGI IMG/M metagenome (GOLD analysis project Ga0210405, IMG submission 155492) | Forest soil microbial communities from Barre Woods Harvard Forest LTER site, Petersham, Massachusetts, United States - Inc-BW-H-11-M | ecosystem: Environmental > Terrestrial > Soil >... | reverse complement strand
AAGCGAGGACGCGGAGATTCCGCCGCGCCGATGCAGTCTGTTTCTGGATTCCCGCTTGCGGGAGAACGAGCGAAGGGGGCTTCGGCAGCATCACATGGCCGGCAGGCGCACGACGAAGTGCGCGCCAAGCACTTGCGGTGCGCCGTCTGGGCCTTCGGGGCCGATCCGGTTCTCGACCCAGATGGCGCCGCCATGCGCCTCGATGATCTGCTTGGAGATCGAGAGGCCGAGGCCGGAATTCTGGCCGAAACCCTGGTGCGGGCGATCGGTGTAGAAACGCTCAAAAACCTTGTCGAGCGCGTCGGGCCGCACGCCCGGCCCGTCATCGTCCACAAATATCTCGATGTGGCTCTTCACCCGCCGGCAGGTGACGCGCACCGCCCCGCCGGGCGGCGAGAACGAGCGCGCGTTCACGATCAGGTTGTCGACGACCTGGCCCAGGCGCGAATCGTGGCCCGGCACCTGAAAAGCGCGCATCCCACCGCCATCGAATCGCAAGGTCACGTGCACGCCATCGTCGCGCTTGACCTCGTTGGCGACAGTCACCAGCGTGCTGAGCAGCTTGGCGAGGTCGACGGGGGCCGTTTCCTGGCGTTGCAGCTCGGCATCGAGGCGGCTGGCATCAGAAATGTCCGAGATGAGGCGATCGAGCCGCTTCACGTCATGCTGGATGATGCTGAGCAGCCGTGCGCGGCTCTCGTCGGTCTTGGCCACCGGCAGCGTCTCGACCGCGGAGCGCAGCGACGTCAGTGGGTTCTTGAGCTCGTGGGCGACGTCGGCGGCAAAGCTTTCAATGGCTTCGATCCGGCTGTAGAGCGCGTTGGTCATGTCGCGCAGCGTGCCCGAGAGATGGCCGATCTCGTCGCGTCGGCGGGTAAAATCGGGAATTTCGACCCGCGTGCGAATCCGCCGGCGCACGCTCTCGGCCGCATCTGCGAGCCGCCGCACCGGCTCGGCGATCGTGCCGGCGAGCAGGATCGAAAGCAGCACGGTAACGCCGGCGGCCACCAGAAAGACCTTGAGGATGGCCAGCCGCTCCGCTTCCACCATGTCGTCGATGTCGGCGCCCTGGGTCGACAGCATAAGCGCGCCGCGCACGGCGCGGAACCGCTGGACCGGGACGGCGACCGAGACGATCACGTCGCCGTGCTCGTTGATGCGCACCTTCCTGGCGTTCTGGCCGTTCAAGGCCTGGGACACTTCGGGGTAGCCCTTGCCGTTCTCCGCGCCGAGTTCGCGATAAAGCGGCAGGTCGCCGCGCCCAAGCCAGGTGCGCACCGCGATGAAGGAGCGTTCGATCCACCCAGGCTTTTCCGCGTTCGGCGCCGGCAGGTCGAAGCGCAGGACGTCGCCCCGGCCGAACAGGTTGCGGCTGTCGACGAGCAGCACGCCGTCGCGATCGTAGATGCGGGCGCGGGTCTTGGTCGGGGAGACCAGGCGCCGCAGCACCGGGGCTACGCGCTCGGGATTGATCGGGAAGTCGATGCCGTAGAGCGCGTCCTCGGACGGGCCGTAGCTCTCTCCCGGCTGGAGGTTGAGCAATTTGTCGGGGTCGATGGTGATCGAGGAATCGGTCTCGACTGTCGCCGAGGCGGCGATCGCACCGGCGATGATTTCGCCCTGCACCGTCAGGCTCTGAATGCGGGCATCGATCAGCCCGGCGCGGAACTGGGAGAGAAAGATGATGCCGATCGACAGCGCGAGCAGCCCGGCGACGTTGAGCGAGACGATGCGGCGCGTGAGGCTGGAGAAGCTCTGGGTGATGAAGAATTGCCAGGCGCGGCGCAACAGATCGCCGATCCTGCCGAGGCCGTGGTGGGCGACGGGCGCCGCAGTCTCGCCGCGGGTCTCAGCCTCGACGGGAGCCAATGGGGGGGCCGCGTGGGCCTCTGCGATCTCTGCGGTTCGGTCGAGCACGTCGCGTCTACCGGATCCCGGTCATGCAGAGTTCATTCTATCGCGTGCCAGCCGCCCCGTCAGTCTCTGCGGGCGGCGGCTTGGCCGGCCCCGCTTGAGGCCGGTTGCATGGAGGCGCCGCTTGGGCAGCAGGGCAACGCGTCCTACGCTTCCTTGAAGCGATAGCCGACGCCGTAGAGTGTCTCGATCATATCGAACTCGACGTCGCTTGCCTTGAACTTCTTGCGCAGCCGCTTGATGTGGCTGTCGATCGTCCGGTCGTCGACATACACCTGGTCGTCGTAGGCCGCATCCATCAAGGCGTTGCGGCTTTTCACCACTCCGGGCCTGCTCGCCAGCGCCTGCAGGATGAGAAATTCGGTCACCGTGAGCGTCACCGGCTCGTTCTTCCAGGTGCAGGTGTGCCGCTCCGGATCCATCCGCAGCAGGCCGCGTTCCAGAACCTTGCTGTCGGCTTCCTTGGGTACGACGCCGTCCTTGGGCGAGGCGCGGCGCAACACGGCCTTGACGCGCTCGACCAGCAGGCGCTGCGAAAACGGTTTGCGGATGAAGTCGTCGGCCCCCATTTTCAGGCCGAACAATTCATCGATCTCTTCATCCTTCGAGGTGAGAAAGATCACCGGCAGGTCGGATTTCTGCCGCAGCCGGCGCAACGTCTCCATCCCATCCATGCGCGGCATCTTGATGTCGAGAATGGCGAGGTCGGGCGGAGCGGTCTTGAACCCGTCGAGGGCGGAGGCGCCGTCCGTATAGGTGTTGATGCGATATCCTTCGGCCTCGAGGGCAATGGATACCGAGGTCAGGATATTGCGGTCATCATCGACCAGAGCGATGGTTGGCATGGCGGCCGCCTTCTAACATGAGTCGGCCGCAGCATCAGCCCCGGCCCCATAAGCCTTTGAATCCCCATGTAGAGGCGGAAGTGTGACAGGACAAGGCAAAGTCGGGGCAATTCCTGTGAGCTAGATTAAAACCGGAGAAAACGCATGGCCGAGGCGGAGGATACGGCCCGTTTGCCAGGCTTCATGCCGAATCGCCTGCCTGAAAATGCCCCACGCCCGGACTTCGACCCGAAATCGACGGCCAAGACCTTGTTGCGGGTGATTCGGTCGGGAGCGCTTGCGACCATCGACCGCAATACGGGGCATCCGTTCGCCTCGCTCGTTAACGTTGCCACTGATGCCGATGGCTCTCCGTTAATCCTGATCTCCCGGCTTTCCACTCACACCGCCAACCTGGAAGCGGATGGCCGCGCCGCGGTGCTGATGGCCTCGACCGGGAAGGGCGATCCGCTCGCCCATCCGCGCCTCACCCTCATCGGCACCTTCCGGCCGCTCGCGCGCGACGACTCGCAGGAGGCGCGGGTGCGCCGGCGCTTTCTTGCCCGCCATCCGACGGCCGAGCTTTACGCCGGGTTCGCCGATTTCTCGTTCTGGCGGCTCGGCGTTGTTTCCGCGCATCTCAATGCCGGCTTCGCCCGCGCTGCCGATCTGAAAGCGGCCGACGTCATGACCGACCTTGCGGGCGCGGAGAATCTGATCGAAAGCGAGGAGGGCGCGATCGCGCACATGAACGAGGACCATGCGGACGCCGTGCGGCTCTACGCGACCAAGCTTCTGGGCGCGGAAGACGCAGCCTGGCGCCTTAGCGGCCTTGATCCGGAAGGTCTCGATCTTGTGCTCGGCGAGGCGACGCTGCGCCTGCCATTCCCCGCGCGCGTCACGAGTGCAGCCGAACTGCGCAAGATGGTCGTGGGTCTCGCGCAAGAGGCGCGGACGAAGGCCTGACGCCGATTGATTCGACGCCGACGCGCATGCTCCGCTCTGATGCGCGGAATTTTTGCTTGGGCAGGGATTGGGCAGGGATGAAGTCCGATTGAGCTGTGAACGAAGCCGATACGGCGCCCGCGCGTTGCCGGTGAAACCGCGCGGTTGTTTCGGCGTTAGGGTTATTGCCGACTATTGGTTGTAGCGTTTGCTGCAGCGCAATGCGGCTGGGACCAACAATGGGCAATCGCCTTGGCAAGTGCTATGATGCCGATTATACGTCGCGCGCCCACGGGCGGCGCGGGACGCGTCGTATCAGGCCGTTCTCCTGCGGCCTCAACTCCAAGATTACCGGCCGACCGAGCCGGACGCGTTGCGGAGGCTAGCGTGAAGGAAACGGGTCTACGGAATGGCGCCCATGGCGCCGACAAGTTTGGCCTGAACGACGCTGCGACGATCCACTGGAATTTGCCTGACACAGTCCTGGTCGAGCACGCGGTCGCCAATCGCGAAGGCTTCCTCGTGCGCGGCGGTGCCTTCTGCGCCGAGACCGGCGCCCATACCGGCCGCAGCCCCAAGGACAAGTTCGTCGTCGCCGACGGGCGCAGCGAGAAGACGGTGTGGTGGGAGAAGAACGGCCGCCTTTCGCCGGAGAAGTTTCAGCTCCTGTTCGACGATTTCATCGCCCATGCCAAGGGCAAGACTCTGTTTGCGCAGGACCTGTACGGCGGCGCCGACGCGAAATACCGCATCAAGACCCGAGTCTACAACGAGCTTGCCTGGCACTCGATGTTCATCCGCGCGCTGCTGATCAGGCCGGAGCGCGCTGAACTCGCCCACTACGTGCCCGATTTCACCATTCTCTCGCTCCCCTCGTTCACGGCTGACCCCAAGCGCCACGGCGTGCGCAGCGAGACCGTGATCGCGCTCGACTTCACCCGGCGCATCATCCTGATCGGCGGCACCTCCTATGCCGGCGAGATGAAGAAATCGGTGTTCACCACGCTCAACTATTATCTGCCCGCGGAGAGCGTGATGCCGATGCACTGCTCCGCCAATGTCGGCCCGGCGGGCGATGTCGCGCTGTTCTTCGGCCTTTCCGGCACCGGCAAGACGACGCTGTCGGCAGACCCGACCCGCACCCTGATCGGCGACGACGAGCACGGCTGGGGCCCGCACGGCGTGTTCAACTTCGAGGGCGGCTGCTACGCCAAATGCATCAAGCTCTCGGAAGAGGCGGAGCCGGAAATCTACGCCACCACGCACCGCTTCGGCACCGTGCTGGAAAACGTCGTGTTCGATCCCGACACGCGCATCTGCGACTTCGACGACGAATCAAGGACGGAGAATACGCGCGCCGCCTATCCGCTCGAGTTCATCCCCAACGCGTCGCGCACCGGCCGTGCCGGTCAGCCGCGCAACATCGTGTTCCTTACCGCCGACGCGTTCGGCGTCATGCCGCCGATCGCCAAGCTCACGCCGGCGCAGGCGATGTATCATTTCCTCTCCGGCTATACGGCCAAGGTCGCCGGCACGGAGAAGGGCCTGGTCGGCGTGCAGCCGGAATTCTCCACCTGCTTCGGCGCCCCCTTCCTGCCGCGGCATCCCTCGATCTACGGCAACCTGCTGCGCGAACTGATCAGCGCGCACGAGGTGGATTGCTGGCTGGTCAATACCGGCTGGACCGGCGGCATCTACGGCGTCGGCCGCCGCATGCCGATCAAGGTGACGCGCACGCTCTTGGCCGCGGCGCTCGACGGCTCGCTGAAGAACACGAAGTTCCGCACCGATCCGTATTTCGGCTTCAGGGTGCCGACCCAGCTCGGCGGCGTCGAGCCGCACCTGCTCTATCCGCAGAAGACCTGGCAGAACAAGCTGGAGTTCGATCAGACCGCGCGCAAGCTCGTCGACATGTTCCAGAAGAACTTCGTACAGTTCGAGGACCACGTCGATCCCGACGTCCGCGCCGCCGCGCCGGAAGTGCGCATCGCCGCCGAGTAGTCTCAGACCGGACCTATGCCTTCCAGGCGCGCCACGGCGTCTCCGGGACCGGGGTGAGCGGCGGCTTGCCTTCGGCCCAGGCCAGGATGTTGTCGACCATGAGCTGATCCATCTTCTCGCGGGTGAAGGCAGACCCCGAGCCGACGTGCGGCAACAGAACGACGTTCTCCATCGCGAGCAGCTCCTCCGGCACCTCGGGCTCCTTAGCGAAGACGTCGAGGCCGGCGGCCATGATCTTTCCCTCCTTGAGCGCGGCGATCAAAGCGGCTTCATCGACGACCGAACCGCGGGCGACGTTGATGAGGATGCCATCGGGACCGAGCGCGTCGAGAACCTTGGCGTCGATCAAGTTCCGGGTCGCCGTGCCGCCCGGCACGATGACCACGAGGACATCGACGGCGCGCGCCATCTCGACGAGGTTGGGATAGTGGCGGTAGGCGACCTCGCGCCGCGGCTGGCGCGTATGGTAGGCAATCGGCACACCGAAGGCTTCGAGCCGGCGGGCGATGGCGCGGCCGATGCGGCCCATGCCGACCAGGCCGACGATGCGGTTGCGCAGCGTCGCCCGGGTCAGCGGATAGTCGCCGTCGCGCCATTTGCCGCCGCGCAGATGGCGTTCGGCCTGCGGCAGCTCGCGCACCGTGCAAAGCAGCAGGCCCAGCGCGGTATCGGCCACCTCCTCGGTGAGCACTTCCGGCGTGTGCGTCACCACGATGCCGCGCCGCGCTGCGGCGTTGGCATCGATGTGGTCGTAACCGACGCCGAAGCTGGCAACGATCTGCAGCCCGGGCAGACGGGCGAGGAACGGATCGTTGATCCGCTCGACCGGCGCGGCCACGGCCATCGCCCGCACATGGCCGATCGATTCAAAGAATGCCTCGCGGTTCTTCGCCGCAGCGAGGCTGTGCACGGTGAAGCCCGCAAGCCCGCGCTCGACGGCGGGCTTTGACGGCCCGATCAGCAGTACGTCGCGTTTCTCGTTTGCCATGTGTTGTTTGCCAAGTGTTGCTTGCAGTGTCGTTTGCCAAGTGGCGTTCGGCTGCTAGCGATTGATCCAGGCCACCACCACGCCCATCAGCAACACGCGAATGGTGTCGTAGACGATCTGCTTGATGGCGACGACCAGCGGCACGGGTGTGACGACGTGATAGATCAGATAGGTCGGCGCGATGGCGAGCGCCGCAATGGCGATACCGTAGCGGACACCTTGCGCCAACCAAGGCTTGTCTTCGCGCCCCTGCACGTAGATCCACGCGAAGGCGGCGCCGAACAGCGCCTGGGCAACGATGATGTAGGCCACCAGGCTCTGTGCGTCAGCCTGCGGCCGCATCCAGCTCTGCAACTGCGTGTAGTCGCCGTTGAGGAGCACCCCGTGCACCAAAAAGCTCAGCACGAGCGCCATGACGAACATGACCACGACCGAAACAATCAACTTGTTCATGGGCAATCTCCCCTGGATTGCGACGCGACTGGAACCTGGCCGGCATTCCACGGCGTGCTAGACTAACGCGGTCACCGGCTGCTCGACATAGCCCCTGAAGACCGCCAGAAGCTCGGCGCCCAACGTGCCGTCGACCACGCGGTGATCGCAGGAGAGCGTCGCCGTCAGCATGCTGGCGAAGCCGATGCCGCCGTCGGGTTTCTCCACCGCCTGGCGGCGCGCGGCGCCGACGGCGAGGATGGTCGCATGCGGCGGGTTGATGATGGCAGCGAATTCGCGCACGCCGTACATGCCGAGATTGGAGATTGCCGCAGAGCCGCCCTGGTATTCCTGAGGTTTGAGCTTCTTGGCGCGCGCGCGCGCCGCCAGATCCTTCATCTCGGCCGAGATCGCGCTCACCGACTTGGTGTCGGCGGCGCGCACGATCGGCGTTATCAGCCCGCCCTCGAGCGCGACCGCAACGCCGATGTCGGCGTGCTTGAAGCGCAGGATGCGGTCGCCCGCCCACACGGCGTTGGCAGCCGGCACGCGCCGTAAAGCGAGCGCCAGCGCGCGGATGATGAAATCGTTGAGCGAAAGCTTGAACAATGGGGCGCCGTCGCGGTCTTTCGGCGCCGCGGCGTTGACTTCTTCGCGCAGCGCCTTGAGACGGTCGATCTCGACATCGGCGGTCACGTAGAAATGCGGAATGGTCTGCTTCGCCTGGAGAAGCCGCGCCGCGATGGTGCGGCGCATGGCGTCGAGCATCACCTCCTCGTAGCTCGCCGGGTCGTAGAGCGCCTTGACCTGTTCGGCACTCGGACCTGCCGATGCCGCCGGCGCGGCCGCGGCCGGGGAGGGCGGCGTGGTTTCCACGTCGCGCGCGACAATGCGGCCACGCGGGCCGGAGCCGCGCACGCGAGCGAGATCGATGCCGGCCTCGGCGGCAAGCCGGCGCGCCAGCGGGGTCACCGTGACGCCGCCCGAGAGCCGCGCCGGGCCGAAATTGCGTTCCGGCGTGCGTACCTCGAAGAAGGGGTCGAGCTTGATCGGCTGTTGTGCGGCGCCGGCATGGGCGGTCGGTCGTTCGGGCGGGGCCGCAGGCACGGGCGCGGGCAGGGACGGCGAGCTCCGCGGGGCCTCGCTTGCCGGTCGCGCCGGTTGCATCTGGATACCCAGTCCAGCGGCCGCCCCGCCGATGACGCCGACAATGGCGCCGACCGGCGCGGTCTCGCCCTCCTGCACGCGGATTTCGCTGAGCACGCCGGCCTCCGTCGCCGGCACTTCCATCGACACCTTGTCGGTCTCGATCTCGAACAGATTGTCGCCGGGTCTAACGGCGTCGCCGGCCGATTTGAACCACTTGGTGATCTTGCCTTCGGCGACCGTCTCGCCGAGCTGCGGCATGAGGATGTTCATGACTTACTTGGCATTGCGTTCCGTTAGCCGTTCTTCAATAGCGCCCCATGGGATGACTTTGCGAATCGCGGCGCTCTGAGACGTAAAATTCCTGGATGCTGATACAGCTCGACACTTCGCTAGTAATATTGATTTCCTGATCGACACCAGACGATTCAGCTAGCCAAAGTAACATTGGGGGACAGTTTATCCTGTTGTAAACAGACTGTACCGAAGGTTCTCGAGTCTTAGTCGAGAGCCAAGCTAACCAATGCGTTTTCTGTGATGAATATCGCCCTCTATTCCAATCACGGCAGTCTTTCTTGAGAAGAAGTGACTCAAGATCAAGAGTCGCCGGCTGTAACGCACGAAACTTTCGTATCTTCCGGGCGAGCGCTTTGGGCGACATTGACCCGCTACCAGTTCACCGACACGTATTGCGTTTCCAAGAACTCCATCAACCCCTCGTGCGCCCCCTCGCGGCCGATGCCCGATTGCTTCATGCCGCCGAACGGCGCCGCCGGATCGGAGACGAGGCCGCGGTTCAATCCGATCATGCCGAACTCGAGTTTTTCGGACACGCGCATGCCGCGGCCGACATCCTTGGTGTAGAGATAGGCGACGAGACCGTATTCGGTGTCGTTGGCGCGCGTGACCACCTCGTCCTCGGACTTGAAGGTCTGGATCGACGCGACCGGTCCAAAGATTTCCTCGTTGAGCATCTTGGCGTCATTGGAAACGTTGGCGAGGACGGTGGCCGGATAGAAGAAGCCGGGTCCGTCCGGCGCCTTGCCGCCGGTGAGGATTTTCGCGCCTTTCTTCACCGCGTCGTCGACCAGTTCGACCACTTTGGCCAGACCGTCCTTGTTTACCAGCGGTCCCAGGCTGACGCCGTCGTCGAGCCCGTTGCCCATCTTCAGCCCGGACATCTTGGCGGTGAGTTTTTTCGCGAACTCGTCGTGCACCTTCTCGTGCACATAGAAGCGGTTGGCGGCGGTGCACGCCTCGCCCATGTTGCGCATTTTGGCGATCATGGCGCCTTCGATTGCGGCGTCGATGTCGGCGTCTTCGAACACAATGAACGGCGCGTTGCCGCCGAGCTCCATCGCCGGACGCACCACGTTGTCGGCGGCCTCATGCAGGAGCTTGCGTCCGACCTCGGTCGAGCCGGTGAAGGAAAGAACGCGCACGCGCGGGTCGTGCAGCATCGTGCTCACGACCTTGCCGGACGACCGCGACGGGACCACGTTGACCACGCCGGCCGGTACGCCCGCCTCCTCGAGGATCGGCATCAGCGCGAGCATGGTCAGCGGCGTGTCGGACGCGGGCTTGAGCACGACCGCGCAACCGGCGGCGAGCGCCGGGCCGATCTTGCGCGTCGCCATCGCTGCCGGGAAATTCCAAGGGGTGACCAGAACCGCAACGCCCGCCGGCTTGTGGTGCACTAGGATGCGCGCGCCGGAGCCGGGCGCGACCGAGTTCTGGCCGACATTGCGCACCGCCTCCTCGGCGAACCAGCGGAAAAACTCCGCCGCGTAGGCGACTTCGCCCCGCGAATCGGAGAGCGCCTTGCCGTTCTCGATGGTGATGAGCTTCGCCAGCCGCTCGGCGTCGCGCATGATCAGCTCGAAGGATTTGCGCAAAACCTCGGCGCGCTCGCGCGGTTTCTTGGCAGCCCAGCCGGGAAAGGCGGCGCTCGCCGCATCGAGCGCGGCCTTGGCGTCCTCGACGGTCGCGCTCGCGACCGACGCGACCTTGTTCTCGGTGGCGGGATCGATCACGTCGAAGCGGCCGCCGTCGGAGGATTTGCGCCACTTGCCGCCGATCCACAGGTCAGTCGGGACGTTGGCGAGAAGATTGTCGTACATGATGCTCATCCTTCGTAGCACTGCGCTGTTCAAGCGTCGTAGCGGTAACGAGTCACCGCGCCCTCGTCCCATTCGATACCGGCGCCGGGCCGGTTTGGAATCTCAAGGCAGCCGTCCTTGACAGGGTACGGCTGCTGCAGAACCGGATCGACCCAATCCTGCCACTCCAGCCAATGTGCCGTTTCGGTGACGCGCAGCAAATGCGCCGACACCTCGGGATATAGATGGGAGGAGACCTGAATGCCAGCAGCGCCCGCCACCGCCGCCGCGCGCAACCAGCCGCTCACGCCGCCAATACGCATGAGATCGGGCATGACGTAGTCGCCGGCTTCGGCGCGGATCGCTTCGTAAAGGACGCGCGGCCCATAAAAATTTTCGCCGAGCTGCACCGGCGTCTTGAGTTCGCGGGCGAGCTGCGCGTAGCCGGCGAGGTTGTCGTAAACGATCGGCTCCTCGAACCAGTAGAGTCCCTCGTCGTCGAGCGCGTGGCAGCGCGCCAGCGCATCGCCGAGAGTGAGTCCCTGGTTGAAATCGACCATGAGCTTGACGTCATCGCCGGCGGCCTTGCGAACCTCGCGGATCGCCGTGAGGTCGTCGGCGAGGCGCTCGCGGCCGAGCCGAAGCTTCAAGGCCTTGAAGCCGCCCTCCGCGACAAGCTCGCCTGCTTCCTTCGCCAGAGCGTCGACGCTTTTGAGCCAGAGACCGTTGCTGTTGTAAGCTGGGACCGGCCCTAATGAGCCGCCGAGCAGGACGGCGAGCGGCATCCCGGCAGCCTTGGCGAGCGCATCCCATGCCGCCATGTCCAGGCCCGACACCGCGATCAGCGCGGCCCCTTCATAGCCGATGAGATTCAACGATCGCCGATTGAGCTGAAAATTCTCGAGCGGTGAAACCGGCTTGCCGATCAGCGCTGCGGCGAGGTCGCGAATCGCGGGAATGACGTAGCGGGCGGCGTTCTTGAGATACGGCCCGAGATAGCTGCGGCCGACGATGCCTTCATGTGTCCAGAGATCGATCAGGATGAGCGGCCACTCCTTGAACGATCCGACCTTGGCGATGACCGGCCGCTTCAGCGGGACCGCGACGGCCCGCACCTCAACCGACTTGTAAGTCAGCCGCTCGCTCATCGCGCGGAGTTTCAGGATTGCATCGAGCGCTGCACCCGCTCCGCGATCCGCTCGACGGTCGGCAGCGCCAGATCCTCGAGAAAGTCGGACGCCGGCAGCGGGATGTGCGGCGTGGTGATCCGCACTGGCGGCCCGTCGAGATCGTAGAACGCCTCATCGGCGACGATCGATACGAGTTCGGCGCCCCAGCCGCACAGCCGCGGATTCTCCTCGACCGTGAACAGCCGATGCGTGCGCGCGACCGAGCC
>Ga0210405_10005355_pt1 | contig 11746 bp, 9 predicted proteins | sample IncBWH11MmetaG_FD_155492 | JGI IMG/M metagenome (GOLD analysis project Ga0210405, IMG submission 155492) | Forest soil microbial communities from Barre Woods Harvard Forest LTER site, Petersham, Massachusetts, United States - Inc-BW-H-11-M | ecosystem: Environmental > Terrestrial > Soil >... | reverse complement strand
TACATTTCAGGCGACGACCCGCTCTTCACGCACCAGTATTCCCAGGCGTGGTTCGATTTCCGGAATAAGAAAGATGCCTACGCAAACTATTTCGATAATTCGATTACCGCGACCAAAGCCCACAAGCTGTTCTGCCTCTCGCTGAAATCGCAGTTCGGCAATTATTCCGACGACCTCTGGGGAATTTCGGCTTCGGACTACGTGAAGGGATATACAGCATGGGGCGGCCCGCCGCCGCAAGGGCCGATCGACGGCAGCATTGTTCCCAATGCAACCGGAGGCTCGCTGCCCTTCTTGTACACCGACTGTATGCGCGTGTTGCGCACCATCCGCGGCACCTACGGAGCCAAAGCCTGGGGCAAATACAGTTACGTCGACGCCTTCAACCCGCTCACCGGTTGGTACGACACCGACGTCCTCGGCATCGACCTCGGCATCACCATGGTTATGGCGGAAAACTATCGCACCGGCCTCGTCTGGAACACCTTCATGAAGAATCCCGAGGCCCAATCCGCAATGCAAAAGGCCGGCTTCCATACTATGTGAAGCACGGCTGAGGAAACACTCTTCCCTGTTGAGCCGAACTCTTGCCAGGGGTACATTCGAAATGTGCTAAGGAGAACCTGCCAACGAGAGAGCTTCCCGGGGTGTAGGGAACTCGTTAGCAGGTTTCCGCCTTGCGCAAAAGGAGGCGCCGGGGTGGAGCGCCTCCGGGAAAGAGTTAGTTAGAAGCTGAAGCGGGCTCCCAGCGTGACGACGCGAGCGGCAAGAGCATTCGTAATCGTACCGAAGTTGCCGTTCTGGACGTTGTTCGAGATAGAGTTTGGATTGAGATTCAAATTGTTGAACAGGTTGTAGGCGTCAACTCGCAACTCGATCCTGGCGTTTTCGCCGAGCACCGGCGCCTTGGGGAACCCAAAGCCCTTGGCCAGTGTCAGGTCCACGCCCTTGTATCCGGGAAGGTTGAGCGAATTGCGATGGACACCGGGGTTTGGAGGAAGCGTCGCGCCGAACATACCAGCAGGGTACGGTGGTTTCCCAGGGGACGGTGGTGGCGGTGAAAAATACGCCGTTCCGCCCTTCGGAAAGTTCGATTGCGCGACAGTCTTGAACGCATCGTTGCTGGTGCTGCCGCCCGCACCGCCCAGATAGGCGGTAGGGAGCAGCGACCCGTACCCGCATGATGTGCAATAGGTTTGTCCGCCATTGACGTTCATGAATGGGGTCCAGGGGAATCCAGAGTGGATGTTGAAGATGCCGCTGAGCGACCAGCCGTCAATGATTTTTTCCTTCCAGCCCTGGCCGTGAAAGAAGACCGGTTGCCACACGCCAAACAGCTTGAACGACTTGCCTACGTTGTAGTCGCAGCGTCCGTAATCGAGGCTGGAATTGAAGGGATAGGGCTGTTCCGAATACGGCGCGGAGCTTGTGTCCATGCACTTCGACCAGGTGAATTGACTGTCGGCCGTGAACCCGTGAGAGAACTGATGCTTCAGTTCGGCGAGCATAGCATTGTAGTTCCCTCGGCCGGAAACGTCCCAGAAGTCGCTGCCGAAGCCGGTGATCTGCGGGTTGAAGGCGTAGCCCTTGGTTGCCGGGACGGCAAGTGGGTTCTGATGGAAGAAAGTGTCGCGCGAAACGCTTCCCTGATATCCCAGCGAGGCGACGAACTGGTGACCCAGATCGTATTGGACATCCGCCGAGTAGTGATGAACGCGGGTGGTTGGCAGGTTGTTGGGGAAGATTTGAACGCCGACGGAGCCCGATGTTGGCAGTCCGTTTGGTCCAAAACTCGAAATTGTATTCGGATTCGAGGGATAGCCGCCGATGGCGTTCGGACTCGAGGAAAGGGCATAGACGATGCCGCAGTTGTTCGCCAGTGTCTGCGTGCCGCCACAAGTCGTGGGGTTGGAATAGCTCAGCCCCGGAAACGTCACCAAGCCGGGGTTGTTGACAATGTTGGACGAAACAGCGAGCTCCATTCCGGTGTAGCTCAGGCCGTAACCACCGCGAACCACGAGCTTGTCCTTGAAGCGAGACGGACTCCAGGCAACACCGATCTGCGGCCCAAAGTTGTCCTTCTGGGCGTCCCAGGAATGTCCCGGCTTAACGACCAAACCCGTCAGGTAGTTCGCGCCAGTGCCGGGGATGGCTTGGAGCATGTTGCCCTGTTTGGAGGAGAGCGGACCAAAATAGGACCAGCGGAGGCCCAGGTTGATGGTTAGATTCCTGCGGAGTTTGAAGTCATCCTGGACAAACAAGCCCCAGATGGCCTCGCGGTCGTCCTGGCGAATCGTCGTCGGGAAACCCGTAATTGGGTTGTAACCGCCGCCGTCGGTATGGGGCGCATCGTTCAGGAAATCCCAGATGTTGAAAAAGGCATAACTGGGGACGCCGCAACCGGCGCACTCTTGCAGGTAAAAGAGGCGTGTGAGTTCACCGCCAAACTTGATGGTGTGGCGGCCGTAAATCTTGGTGGCCACATCCTTGTAGGTGTAAGTCCACTGGTTCAGAGTGCTACCGACGTTCGGCCCGAAATTATTCACCGTAGTGTTGCCGGTCTTTTCAAAACGATCCGTGGGAAAGCCGACCGGAGACTGCGGGTTGGAGGTGATTTCATTCCAGTTCCAGTTTGCACCATTTACGCGGACCTCGTTCAGGAGCGTGGGCGAGAAGGTGTGGTTCCAGACGGCAGAAAGCGCCTTATTGATTTGGTTATGGTGGAAGATGTCGTAGCCACGATTTCCGTTGAAGTTATCTTTAGAAAGGGGAACCCAGTAGATGGCGAAACTGAGTTGATCCTTGCCGGTAATATTCCCATCCAGCCGGCCATTGTACTGGGTAGCTGTAAATTTGGTCGGGTTGATCGTGTTGTAGTTCGCAAGGTCCGCCACAGTACCGAGAGGACTGCCAGCGGTTCCGCAGCCGGTGCCGGCCCCTCCGCAACCCGGATGATTTGAATCGGTCCAGCCGCAATCTTGTTGACCCAAGGAAAAAGACGGTTTGCCCGAGCAAGGCGAAGCGGTCAGAGGCGTACCAACGTTAATGCCTTGGCCTGGAATCGTTTTGCAGTTCACCCCTTCCGTAAGACCCGCGCTTGCGCAGGTGCTGTTCGGATTGAGAGTTCCGATCACACCGTTACCCGGGAAGGAAAGATACTTCGCGGCGATGCTTCCCGCAGGCGCCAAGGCAGCGAAAGCGGGAGTTTCGTACCAACCGTTGCCTTGCTGGCTGGAGGTGGGTTCACGAACAGTCTCATAGTTGAAGAACGCGAACAGCTTATTTTTCAAGATCGGGCCACCGACACTGCCGCCGAACTGTTCGAACTTATTGGCGTCTTTCGTCACCTGATTACCATTGCCGTTGAACCGCTGATAGGCGTTCAGGCCTGGCTGGTGGGTCGTAAGAAAGAGACTGCCATGGATATCGTTCGTGCCGCTCTTGGAAATAATCTGAATCTGGGTGCCGCTGAAGCGGCCGTCCTCGGCGTCATAGCTATTGGTGACGATTTTTACGCTATCGACGGAATCTTCCGACGGTGTGATGATCGTCGAACCGCCCCAGACGGCACTGGTGGTGCTGATGCCGTCAATCGAAATGCCGTTGTTTTCCGTCTGTTGCCCATTGGCAATAACCTGCGCACCGTTTTCCGTTTTGAAGATGCCGTCGTTGCCGCCGGAAGCCCCGCCACCGGTTTGAGTGCCGGGGAGGTTATAGTTGTCGCTGCCACCACCGCCTTGCGATCCATCCGCGAATGAGCCGGGGGCCAACTGCGCGAGCTTCAGGACATCCCGCCCGAAAGACGGCAGGTGCTGAATTTGGTTCGAATTAACGACCCCGCTGAGTGACGCGGTCTCCGTATCCATCAGTGGAGTCGAATCGCCGCTCACCGTAACAGTTTCGGTGACCTGCCCAAGTTCAAGCTGAATATTCAGGGCGTTCGCTTGTTCCGGGATGATGCCGACATTCGTGAGCGTCTTCTTCTTGAAGCCCGCCTTCTCGACGGCGAGTGAAAATTTGGCGGGAGGAAGGGCGCTGAAGTTGTAGACGCCGTTCTCATCGCTCGTGGCGGTCAACGCCTGATTGGTGTCCAGATTCGTTAACGTCAGAGTCGCTCCGGAAACAACGGCCCCTTCCGGATCGGTCACCACTCCTTGAATCGAAGCCCGGTATTGCGCGCGAGCCGAAACGGCAAAAAGCAGCATAACCACCAGGAAAAGTGTCTTGCTTCGCATAATCATTCACCTCGGAATGGATATCGTGGAGAAGTCCGAATCTCCTGACTTGACCCAACTTCTTTACGACTTGAACTCAATTCGGCGTAACGCATGCCGGAAAGCAACTGCATTCATGAAATTAAATTTTTGGGCTGGTTATTGTCCCTATGCCGCCGGCATCTTCCCGCCGCAAGGCAGTCAAAGTCGGGATGGGAGCGACTTGTTTCTTCACCACGCTGACTTCCAGCGGAACCGCGAAGACCGAGCCCTCAGAAACCAGGTTTGCGCCTGGAAGGCGGCCCTGGGACGGAGCGCTCGCGCAAATCGCAAGAAATGACGCGCTTACAAGATTGAAAGTCACCCGAAAGGACATTCTGGAAAAGCGCATGCTTACCCCTTCGCCTTCCTCGCTTTTTCGGATGCTACACCACACCCGCTAGTAAATCGGTTGAGCAACGATTAGCGGGAGTATATGTATCTGCTTCTTGGATGTCAACAATCGATTCTTGTGGACCGTCCAGGTGTCCCTTTCGGGTCAGGGTCTCCTCGCCTTTGTTCCGGGCCGGGCGCCATTTCACCGTGCCTGCTTCCCATTGCAACTCCAAACAGGCGCGGGATACATCAAGACGAATGAACGTCTCCAGAGCACCGCGCCGGGCGTTTGGGCCATCGGCGAAGTAGCTAGAAGATTTATTCCGTCGGATTGAAATTAATTCTGGACAGAACAGTCCAACACATGCATAATGATTGCTGAGAGAAAATTGGTGGAACAATGCAGACAAAATCGTTCACAGGCAAAGTAGCTCTCGTCACGGGTGGTTCAAGAGGCATCGGAGCAGGCATTGTCCGCCGCCTCGCTGCCGACGGCGCATCAGTTGCGTTCACTTACTCAAGTTCAGAAGAGCAGGCTCTCCAACTGGTGCGCGAAATCGAATCTGCGGGAGGCAAAGCGCTGTCCCTAAAAGCCGATAGCGGCTCTGCCGAAGAACTCCGGGCCGCTGTCGCCAGAACTGCTGAAGCCTTCGGCAGTCTTGACATCTTCGTTAGCAACGCTGGTATTCTCACTTTGCGCACAATCGACGTGTACACTCTCGAAGAGTTCGATCGCATGGTGGCCATCAACGTCCGTGCCGCCTTCGTCGGTATTCAAGCGGCTGCGCAAGAAATGAAAGACGGAGGCCGGATCGTTCTCATCGGCAGCAACACCGCTATCCGGACTGCCTTCCCGGGCGGAAGCGTCTACAGCATGACCAAGGCTGCGCTCACAGGTCTGGTTCGCGGCGCTGCCATCGATCTGGCCCCGCGCGCCATTACCGTCAACAATGTTCAACCCGGACCCACAGCCACCGACATGAGCTCAGCCCATGCTGAGAGGGTTAAAGCGCTCATTCCTTTGAAGCGGATGGGTGATGTATCGGAGGTCGCCAGCTTCGTCTCCTACCTCGCATCGGAAGATGCGGGTTTCATCACAGGAGCCAGCCTCACGATTGACGGCGGATACGTCGCATAATCAGAACGGGAACACAGAAAGCGAAGAGGCGCATGGCTCGACCGAAGGAGTTCGATCAGGAGAAAGCGCTCCAAAAGGCGATACACCTTTTTTCTCAGCAAGGCTTTGCCGCCTCGTCCACCGATGAATTGATGCGCGTCATGAATGTTGGGCGACAGAGCATGTATGACACCTTCGGTGACAAGCGGGCTCTTTTTTTGAAGGCCTTAGAGATGTACGTCAAAGAGAGTGTTCACTCCATCACCGTGGAGTTGGAAAGGCCTGGCTCGGCACTCTCCGCCGTTCAAAACGCCCTCGTGACCTTCGCTGAACGAAAAGACTTGTCCAGTGCGGAAGGTTGCATGGGGCTCAACGCAATCAGCGAATTCGGTCAGCGAGATTCCGACGTAACGCGTATCTCACGCGATGCGGCGCATGTGCTGCGTCGGACCCTAATGCACGTGCTAACCAGGGCAAAAAAACAGGGAGAAATTAGCTCAGATGCGAACCTTGACAGCATGGCGGACTTCTTTGAGAGCACCCTAGCTGGAATTAGGATGGCGGCCAAAGGCGGCAAGAGTCGCCAGGCACTTCGAAATATCGCCGCTTTTGCGGCAAGAGCGTACATGGCATTGACTTAAGAACTTTAGGTCCGGGAATAAATAAAACCCTGACGTATTTATTCGATCCACCTACTAGGAGGCTTTTTCCATGTCATCGCAACTCCCGATCGCGTTGGCCGTTACCTTCGCGCTAATTTTTTCTCCAAACATCTCTACCGCAAGAGCCCAGCAGAAGAGCCTCACCTTTGACCAGAAGCAAGTCGTCGATACAGTGAGCACAATCTTCACTGCAGCCCGCGCAGACGATGTTGCGAAATTCGACTCCGTCATCGCATCAGATTTTTACATATTCGATGGTGGCGCCCGATTCAACGGAGACTCCATCATGGCCTTCATCAAGGCACAACATGCCGCGGGCAAGCACTATGAATGGAACGTGACCGAACCGGACGTCCACATCAGCGGCAACACCGCTTGGATCGCCTACATCAATAAAGGCAGCATCTCCGACGCTTCCGGCACCGTGAACCAGAACTGGCTGGAATCGGCCTTCTTGGAGAAACAGGCAGGCACCTGGAAGATCGTCTTCATGCACAGCACCCGCGTCCCTATGGGGACTCAAGAAAACAAAAGCAAATGACATCAAGGCTCCGAATGATTATCCGCCAATTACCTACGATACGCGCTTTGGACGAGCTGCCGAGTCCGACTGCAAAAAGGCGAATGAAGGAGCTAATTGTGAGCGAGCAACCCAACCAGGGCTTCTATAAACTTCCAGCGTATCCGCACTTCATCGTTTGAAACGGCGCCTGAAAGAAGCCGCCTTGCTCAATTTTTCGCTCCGTTTAGAAAAAACAGCATCGTCACCGGCGTTGTTCCTTGGTTTCGCCATGCGTGCCGAGTACCATTCTGGACGACCACATCGCCCTTCTTGAGATGAACGGTTTTTCTCTCATCCAGTTCGAGCCATATCTCGCCTTCGAAAACGACAGCGTAATCCACTGTATTTGTCTTGTGCATGGCTCGGTCTTCTTCTTCGAAGTGGTCCGCAAGCCCCCTCAGCCGGCTCAGAGCTTCTTTGTGCGCGGCGGTGCCGTCAAAAGACGGATCCTTGAAAACGGAACCAGGCGGAAAGGTAACGATATGAAAGCTGGTCCCTCCCGGCCCCGGAACGACGGACTCAGGGTATTTATCCATTTTTTGTTGCTGACTAAGATCGGGAATGGATAAATTGGCCCAGACGAGACGATGGATATAGCCTGGCACAGTCTCGAAATTGTAGTTTTCCAGCAACTCGTTACTCTGGATAACAGACTTACCTTGCACTTCCGCGGTGATCACGCGACGGTAGCTCGCCTTTTTATTTTCGGCTTTCACGTTTCCCTCCTTCTTTTCTATTTCCTTGCGGCTACCGCCGGGAATTTTTCCCCGAACATGGGCAGTCCGCTTTTCGACTGCTGCTCCGTAGCCTCGTCTTGAATCACATCCCAATGCTCCACAAGGATTCCATCCTTGATTCGAAGAATGTCCGCTGCAATCCAGTTCGCTGGCTGCCCGAATCCCGAAAATCGCCCGTGCACGATCACGAAATCTCCCTCAGCCACGATCGTGCCCGGCTCGTACTTCAACGTTGGCGGGAGGCTCTTAATAAGATTGAAGAGACCCTCGCGGCCAGGCGCGATATGAGCGCTATGTTGAACGTAATTCGGCGACCAGAACCGTTCCGCTGCCGCGTAGTCGCGCTTATTGAACAGTGCTTCGAACGCTTCAAGAACAATGGCCTTATTCTTTGCTGTTGATTCGCCCATTTAGCCTCTCTTCACTGTTCAGGACTGCTGCCGCAACATCGAATCGTTGAACTGGGTTACAAGCGCCCCTTCGTTTGGACCCGGATTGTTGCGGAGAGGCTTCGCCCGCTCCACCAAGACTTCCTGTGCATCTGTCCCAAGAACGTCGATAGTCTCTTTGATGAATTCGGCAAGCGACATCGCCCGCGATTCATTGTTGCTGCCCATCAGGTCGGTCTGGACCCAGGGGGGAGCGATCTCGAGTACGTTGACTGTCGTCTTCTTGAGTTTGTAGCGTTGCGAAAGAACATAGGAATGCAACGCTGCTTTCGTCGATGAGTACACGGCGGTCATGGCCAATGGAACATATCCGAGTACCGAAGTGTTGTAGATGATCGTTGCCGCCCGTTGCTTTTTCAGGTGTTCGATGAACGCCGAGGTCACGCGGATGGTCCCCAGCAGATTGGTATTGACGGTGGAAACCAGCACAGCGTCATCCACAACGCCCGCGGCATCGTCAATTTGCATGACGCCGGCGTTGTTGATCAGGACGTTGAGCTTCGGATACTGCGCGATGAGCTTCTTTGCCACCGAGGCGATGCTCTTTGGGTCTTGAAGATCCAGCTCGACCGAGGCCATTCCAGGATTCGCCTTCGTGGTTGCTTCCAGGTGCGATTTCCGGCGACCGGAAATGATGACCTGGTTTCCGCGTTTGTGCAGTGCCTCCGCGAGGCCGCGTCCGATCCCCGAACCACCGCCCGTGATGAAAATCGTGTTTCCCGTGAGAATCATGGATTGTTTCCTTTCCGTCAGACATCGCCCGAACTCATCCACTCGATGCCAAGCGGTGGTATTAATGAACCGCTTAGTTCAATATGATGCGCGAAAATCCTTCCAGTTGCAAGAATATTGCACCGAACAGTTCAATACGTCATAATGAAGGCATGGGGCGGCCGAAGAACTTCAGCCGGGAAGGCGTTTTGGAGAAGGCGCTGCCTGTCTTCTGGAAACACGGCTTCGCGGATACCAGCCTTCAGGATTTGGAAAAGGCTACGGGTGTAAACAAGTCGGGTCTCTATGCCGAGTTCGCGGACAAGGGAGATCTGTACTTGGAGAGTTTGCGGCACTACCTGCGAAAACGGCAGCAGGAAGAATTGCTGACCGCCGAGCCGCTAGGGTGGAAAAACATCGAGCGCTTTCTGAAACTCGGGCCCTGCAGCCTGGAGGGTCAGAAGGGCTGTTTCTCGGTCAATTCCATGAACCAGTTCGCGGTGCTCCCACCTGCGGCACAGGAAATCGTTTCCAAGGGCCGCGCCTTTCTCAAAGATCTGATCGCGAGAAATATCGAAGCCGAGAAACCCGAAATGAAACCAAAGGTACTTGCAGAGATGATCTTGACCTTCTTTACCGGCATCAGCATGGAGCAGCACCTGAGAGTCAGCAAGGCGTCCATGAACCGAAAAGTGGATGACTTCATGAAGGCAGTCCGCAAGCTGTGAATCCGCAGTTCCGCAGAGGACAACCTCGCCACGAATCGGTCTGACAGGAACTCCTTTGCTCGGAAGGGCCGGAAGAGAATCGGCGCAAGGGCCCTCAACCATCCGAAAATGTTTAGTGCTCCCTTTAGATGAAGGGTTGACCGCGCGAAACTTGAGTTGTCCGAATCCGTCGTTTTGGAGATCAGTAATGGGAAGCGTGCAACTGGCGCTGGCCAGACAGGATGAAAAGGAACGTGAGGAGAGCGATGATGTTGGGCGTCGGTCGGATGACAGCTACAGCCCGCGCCGACATTGGTGCTTGCTATTGAAGCCCGACGGTGAAGCGTGGGTCCGGGGTTTGCGTACAGACGTGTGATGACGCTCGTCAGCTCTGACGACGATCTCGATTGGGAGTTTGTATTTGATTCGCGCCTTGGGCATCCGACCGGCAGCTCGGAGGAGCCGATGGTAAAGAGATCAAAGAAACGGTGCGAGGAATTGCCGATTCACCTTCGTTTGCGGTTTTTCAACGTTTTTCCGCGACTAACGTGACAGTCGACCCTTCGGCGAGACAACATTTTCGCGAGAGCCAACCTTTTGGCAATCAATTCCTAACGCAGAAATATCAGTTCCCTACGGCACCACGCTCTGGCCGTGACAAGAATGTGATGCAGCGTCAGGAATGACAAGCCGTACCCGCTGCTCACATGACACAACCTGTGTTGTCCCGAAAGCCTTTGGAGGTGGGAAGTGGGAAGCCGATGCATTACAGCCGAAACGGAATGGGAAGAGGCGCTCGTTCGGGCGAGCCAGCGTGGAAACCATCAGGCAATCGAAACACTATTCCGCCGGTACCAGCGGCAGTTACTCGGAACTGCCCGACGTATTCTGGGAAACACGGAAGACGCGGAAGACGCTTTGCAGGAGGGGCTTCTTTCGGCGTACCGCAATGTGGCCCGCTTTGAGGGGCGCTGCAAGTTTTCGACGTGGCTGACCCGCATCGTGGTCAACGCGGCCCTCATGCGGCGACGCAGTGCAGACCGACTACGGCTAACCTCGCTTGACGCCGCGCCTTCAGAAGATGAGGTTCCGATGTCAGAGTACCTGCAAAATAGCGATCCAAATCCTGAGCAGCTGTTCGCACGGACCGAGTTGAAGGAAATGATTCAAGCAAATTTGGGACAGCTATCATCTCAACTTTTCACTGCATTTGTACTCTGCGCCATAGAAGAGCACTCGATGGAAGAAGCCGCGAAGCGCTTGGGAATCACGGTAACAGCAATGAAAGCGCGGATGCATCGTGCCCGACACAAGTTATCGGAGAGCTTAGGACCCCGGATCGAACGACGCGGGACGAAGTGAAGAAGCCTGTTCCCGTGGAAAACATTCCACTTGATCCCACTGGGCCGCCCGTTCCTTGAGCAAGCCATATCCTTGCAACCTTCAGTCTCCTAGCTGGGGAGTAGTGATTCTTTTGCCGTTCTGTCAGCGATAGTTGGGCCCACCTCCCATAGGGAAACCACGCTCTCGTTAGGTAAGATTCATTCAGTTGCCACTGCGATTTCAGGCTGGCGGTTTTCAAAGGCCTTCGGACAAATTTAGATACATTGAATTCCTAATATCCAAACATTTGGAACAGGAATAGGACTGTCGCACAAATCCTTTGAATCCAGAATTTCATGAATAGTTCTCCTCTCATTCGGATTCTGGCGAACTGTGACGTGGAGTGCGGCTAGGAAAAGCGTTTCTTCTGTCAGTGTTTGTAGGTGAGTCAGCCTGCAGCGGAACGGGCTCGGCGTGCAGGCGCGGTACCTCCTTCCGGCTGGTTACCGCCGCAAATCCTGCCGAAGCGTAGTTTGCTACTGCTTGGCTAGTTCAAAATCCCAGAGGCGAAAGAAAACAGGCCCGTCGGCCGAGTGCTTACTTCGGTACGACACGATCTCAGAGCTTGTACATCGGAGGAGGGTGAAGGGGGCCTACTTTTTCCCGGGCCATGCGTACAGATAGCCGATGCCACGGACACTACGGATTCTCTCGCCACCGTCGGGCTGTGGCCCAAGCTTGCGGCGAAGATTGGTAATGTGAAAATCAATGCTTCGGTCGAAGGGCGAGAATTTCCGATCCAGGACGCGTTCCACGAGCTTGTCTCGCGTGAGCACCTGGCCCGGAAATTCGAAAAACAAGTGCAACAGCTCAAACTCGGCCGATGTCA
>Ga0210405_10005354_pt1 | contig 11748 bp, 11 predicted proteins | sample IncBWH11MmetaG_FD_155492 | JGI IMG/M metagenome (GOLD analysis project Ga0210405, IMG submission 155492) | Forest soil microbial communities from Barre Woods Harvard Forest LTER site, Petersham, Massachusetts, United States - Inc-BW-H-11-M | ecosystem: Environmental > Terrestrial > Soil >... | reverse complement strand
CAAATCCCAGTCGAAGGCATCCAAGCAGAATGCAAGCGAGTTGTGGGCTTCGCCGAGCGCGCTGTCCAGTTCCAGGGCTTTGATCGCCGCCGCCTTCGCTTTTGGGAATGCTTCCTTAGGAGTCATGACCGCATATTGCCAATCCCCCAACAATGCATAGGTGTCGGCTAAGCCGGAATATGGTTGGGCGTATTTTGGGTCCTCCTCGATGGCCTCGGTGAAATAAGCAAGGGCAACCTTTAAACCATCTGCGGTGCGTTTGTTCCAAAAGTAGCGCCCTTTGAGATAGGACTCATAAGCTTGCGGATTGACAACCTTTACCGTTTTTAGCGCAGCTTGTTCCTGCGGATTCAAGTTGATCCGAATTTGATCGGCAATCGCTCGAGCCACCTGGTTTTGAAGCGCCAAGGTATCACGCAATTCACCCTCATAGCTTTGTGACCACAAGTGCTTGTCAGTAGAGGCTTCGATCAACTGCGCCGTTATGCGGACCTGGTCGCCTGAACGAAGCACAGTTCCCTCGACCACGGCGTCCACGTTCAGCTCACGGGCAATCTGCGGCAGGGGCTTGCGCGCATGTTTGTAGACCATCACTGAGGTACGCGAGATCACACGCAAAGCGCTGATCTGGCCGAGGTCCGAAATCAGTTCGTCGGTCATTCCATCAGCGAAGTAATCCTGAGAGGCATCGCTCGAGAGGCTTTCGAGCGGAAGGACAGCCAAGGAGCGAATGGCTGAAGACGGGCGGTTCCAGGAATAAATCTTCCAGGCAGCAAGAGAGGCAACCAGTAGAAGCAGTACAAAGCCTGACATTTTCCACGCGAATGACGACAGAAGATGTTTGGGCATTCCGGGTTTGTCCGCGAGATCGGGGCGGTCACCGGCTTCTGCCACGGGATGTGGGAGGGTGGCGAGTTCCGGGCCGCGAACAGCTGCTTCCTCGGCAACTTTGACGTCCGCGAGGAAACGGTAGCCGCGCCGAGCAACGGTTTCCACAAAGCGGGGACTCTCGGCGGAGTCGCCGAGTGCCTCACGGATTTTACTGACAGCTTTGTTGAGCCCGTGGTCGAAATCCACGAAAGTGTCAGCAGGCCAGAGCTTTTTCTGAAGTTCCTCGCGGGATATGACCTCACCGGGGTGCTCAAGAAGCATCGTCAGAATTTGGAGGGGCTGCTCTTGAAGGCGAACTCGGAAGCCGAGTTTGCGCAATTCGCCGGCGCGAAGATCCAACTCGAAAACCCCGAAACGGAGCCGCACACGGGGATGAAGGTCTTCTTGCATGAAGAGGTGAATGCCAACCGAAAGTGAGTGTACCACCTGGCAGTTTCCACGTGAACCAAAGATGGGGACATCTTCTCGTAAGTCTTTTATAGAGTGATGGTTACTAGGGGACCCTCATTCCAGCGGGAAAGAACCGCCCGTCCATTGAATCGATCTCAGCGGGGAACCATTGTGAGGCTGTCAAGCGAAGAAGTAGGTCGCGAACTATCGCAGGGGGCTGCCATGTTCGAGCGCAACGAGCTTCCGAATTTTGAACAGGCTGTCTTACCTCATCTTGACGCCGCCTACAACCTCGCGCGCTGGCTGATGCGCAATGAGCAGGATGCCCAGGATGTCGCGCAGGAAGCCTACTTACGCGCTTTCCGATTCTTTCCCGGGTTCCGTGGCGGAGATGCGCGTTCATGGCTCATGAAAATTGTCAGGAATACTTGCTACAGCTGGTTGCATGCAAACCGGCCACTGCAAGAGGCCGCGGAGTTCGACGAAAATCTTTTCTCTACCGATTCTAGCGCTCTGAATCCAGAGGAAGCCGTGCTGCAAGACGATAGCAATACGCTAGTGCGAAAAGCGATGGAGAAGCTGCCACCAACTTATCGGGAAGTACTCATTCTTCGCGAACTCGAGGGGATGTCTTACAAAGAGATCGCAGATATCACCGGCATGCCCGCAGGCACCGTAATGTCGAGCTTATCGCGCGCGAGGGGCCGGCTTCGTCAGATTCTGACAGGTCACATAAACGGAGATACGGCGCCAAGTTCGCGGCGGATAGCCACTGTGAATATATGAGTTCATAAAACTCAAAGTAGACGGGCAGGAACACTTGAAAAGAGAAAGACCGACAGAGGTTTTTCTCCAGGTGATTTCTCAACGCAAGTCCGCCGAGAAAATCGGTCATAAGTTGGCGACCGAAATGTCCACAATTTTATTCCCGCCTCATTAACTGCCCTGCTTCGGGGAATTATCCGAGAGCGTCCCTGGTCTTACACGCTGAAGACAATGAAATGTCTCGCAGTTCAAAACCGCATCAACCAAGGAGATTTGAAATGATCTGGGCTCGACATTTGAAATTATTTACGAAGGTAGGCATCGCTGCTCTTGCGCTTGGCGCTTTGGCGACAAACGGGAACGCGCAGAATGCCTACAAAGGTAAATTCACGCTGCCATTTGAGACTCACTGGGGAGGCGCCACACTGCCAGCAGGCGATTACACATTTGCTATGACATCAACTAGCGCTCCCTACACACTTTACATTCGGGGAGAAAAAGTCAACGCCATCGTCATGGCCACTGCTACCGACGACCGAGGCGTTTCAGACCACGCACAATTGAATCTGGCGGACATCGCAAACGTGCAGACCGTCCAAACACTGGATGCCCCAGAGCTTGGAGTAACTTTTGTCTACTGGACTCCCGCACAAAAGCACATGGGGCACAAAGAAGCTCATCAAAAGACTATGCCGCAGACCGCACCTGCGACACAGTCCAGTGAGAGCAGGACTTCCATCGTGGTTCACGCTGCGGGCCGCTAAGGAAAAAAGTCATGCAAGTCACTGCAAACGCCGGGGGCAGAACACCAGTAGTTGTATCCCTGGCAAGACCCACTCTACAGAAGCGGCGTAGCCCAAACCGGGATTCACATTCCAACACGGAATGCATCCCGAAGAAGGCTGCGCCGCCAGTCTTTCCTGTCGGGAGCGGTGAACTGAGTGAAGCGGAGGCCATTCGGCGAGCCCGCGAGGGCGATCGAACCGCGTTTGAATGCCTCTATCGCTTGAATAGCCGACGCGTGTATGCCGTATGCCTGCGCATGGTAGGAAACGCGGCCGAAGCCGAAGACCTGACTCAAGAAGCCTTTTTGCTTTTACTCCGCAAAATTCACACCTTCCGCGGCGAGTCGGCGTTTTCTACTTGGCTGCACAGACTGACGGTTAACATCGTACTCATGCGTCTGCGCAGGAAGCTGCCACCCATCGTCTCGATCGAAGCGACTCTCGACCCGAACGAGGAAACGGTTTCTCCCGACCCAGCGTCAATGATTGGTGCGCCCGATTTGTTGCTGGAGGGATCGATTGACCGAATAAATCTTGAACGCTGCATTAAGCAGTTGCCCATGGGGTACCGTACGATATTTGTCTTGCATGATATCGAAGGATATGAGCACCACGAAATTGCCGAGATATTGGGACGCTCGGTGGGTGTCTCGAAGTCGCAATTACACAAGGCCCGCACGCGGCTGCGTGATCTGCTCCACGAAGTCCAGCGTGACAAAACGCGCAATGAGCGCAGGACGGCAGTCAAGATACGTTCCCACTCCAGCGAAGCTTTGCTCCGGTAGTGCCGAATCGGTGCGAAATGAAGACCGCTATAAATGAAGACCGCTATACTCGATCTGAGTACGGTACCGCCCCCCGCAATGTATTGCGTGGTCCCGGCCGCACCCACCTGGACCTATCCCTCGCAAAAACCACCCCACTCTATCACGAGAGTGTCACGCTCGAGTTCCGCGTTGTTGCCTTCAACCTTCTTAACCACACGGAATTCCAAAACCTTGACAACAATGCCCAGGACATCGGCTCCACATTTGGACAGGTCATCAGTGCGTACTCAGCGTGCATCCTCCAATTAGGGGCTCACATACGCTTTTAGGGGAATAGGACCGAGCAGGAGGCTCGATGATGAGAAATATGTCCTTTTATGTGTTACGCATCTTGGTCTTTTTGGCGCCAGTTGTATTCTGTCTGCCCACTGGCCGGATTTCGGCGCAGAATCAAGACACCCAGGTGATCGAAGTTACCGCCAAAAAGTACGAGTATTCCCCTGAGCCTGTTCACGTAAAGAGGGGTATGAAAGTTCAACTCAAGATCACCGCCACGGACCACGATCATGGTTTCAAAATCGCCGCCCTTCCCGATGGAGCTGCTCAGAGCGGAACTCCTGGGCTGATTTTTGCCTCTGCGCAAGACTGTTGGCAGCTCAAGAAGGGTGAAACAACGACGATTGAGTTTCTGGCGCAGGCACCAGGCACGTATACATTTAGATGCTGTCACACTTGTGGGGTTGGCCACAGAGGAATGAAGGGCGAACTGGTTGTCGATTGATAGGAAACAGATGTCCTGATGTGCCGTCTAGCGAACGCCCTCACTTGACGCAGACCGTCACTTGGAATTGAGACGTTACAAGTCTCTGGATTTGGCGGGAAAGAAATCCGGAACTGTATCTAGATCCACGCGCGGAATCCATCAGTTCGGAGATCGAAAGCCCGTGTCGAATACGGACAGCGAGATCGCGTTCATTGTTCATGCGAATCACTCGCGGTAAAAGCCGCGAGGACGTCACACCGATCAGGAAGCCAAACCTCCGAGCTTCAGCAATTCGCCAAAACGGGGATGTGTGCGGATGGAGTCGTAGACAGGATCTACTTTCATGAAAACCATCCAATAGGATCGCTCTTCCAGACCTTTTTGCAACCAATCGAGAGCCGTTTCGAATTCGCCCAGGCCCAGATGAATGCGAGCAACCATCGGCGACGCGACGTAACGCCCCATTCTATCGTTCGTCATATCGTCAAGAATAATGCGGGCTTCGTCAGTTCTTCCAGCCAAAGCATAAGCATGAGCCAACGCGGACAGTACTTCCTGTTGGCGAGAGAGTTGCAACGCGTGCTCGAAGGCGGCAATAGCCTCCGCATACAGCCCCATTTGGACGTAGACCCGGCCCAGTTGGAAGAGTGCCGGGAAGAACCGCGGCTCCTGTTCAAGAACCGCAACGAGCTGCTTGGCAGCGCGGTCGTACTGACGTGAGAAAAAGAAAGGATCCGCGACATTCATGTTGGAGATCAACGAAAAAGGATCGAGTTCCCTCGCGCTTTTCTGCACTGCTTGCGCTTCCTCGAAACGGCCCTGTGTATTCAGAAAAGCTGCGTACCACTGATGAGCGGAAATGTAACTTGGGTTCAACTCGATGGCACGCAGGAATTCCTGTTCCGCCTCCTCCCAATTCCAGTCGTACCAGAAGCGCACAAGAGCCAGTGAAGCATGGCACTCACTCAAGGACGTATCGATCTCGATCGCACGCTTTGCCGCGGCCGCTGCTTTTTGGCCGGCTACTTTTGGCGAGAGCGCGCCAAACCACGAGAGCAAGCCGCAGCAATCGGCAATACCGGAGTAAGAACGGGCGCAGTTTGGCTCGATGGACAGAGCTGTTTCAAAAGAGGTGATCCCCTTTTTCAATCCCTCTTCCGTCCTCTGACCAAAATAGAAGCGGCCGCGGAGATAAGCCTCGTGCGCCGCGGGATCGAACGCCGGCGCTTTCGTCGCGGCTTCGGGCAGCAACTCCAAAGACATGGCGCGCCCGACTTGATGCGCGACGTCCGCTTGCACGCTCAAAATGTCCCGCAGATCGCGATTGTAGCTGGCGGACCACAGGTGGGTCTGGTCCATCGCCTCGATCAGTTGCGCCGTGATGCGAGCGCCATTTCCCTCGCAGCGCACGCTTCCTTCTAAAACGTAGTTAACGTTGAGTTCCGCCGCAATTTCCGTGATTGATTTCCGCGTGTTCTTGTACTGGATCGCGGAGGTTCGCGCAATCACACCGAGGCGGCGCGGATCGAGCTGGCCGAGGTGGGAAATCATCTCTTCGGTCAAACCGTCGGAGAAATACTCCTGCTCAGGATTCCCACCGAGATTTTCAAAAGGAAGAACAGCGAGCATCCTCTTTGTAGCGAGCGAGGAAGAACGCGGAGGAATCACAACCGGTGCGATGAAGCGGTAGCCAAGGCGAGGCAAAGTCTCTATGAAGCGGGAGCTTTGCGCGGAGTCACCCAGTAATTCGCGCAATTTATTGACGGCCGTATTGAGATTTTGGTCGTAGCCCACATGCGTGTCGGGCCAGAGTTTTTCGCGCAATGCTCTGCGGGTGACCACACGACCGGCTTGCTCGAGCAGCAGCAGCAGGATACGAAAGGGTTTCTCCTCGAGACGCACGAGCATTCCGTGCTTCCGCAATTCGCGGGACTCGATATCCACTTCAAACGCGCCGAATCGCATAATCGATTCGGGGTACTTTATTTCGTTAATGGCGAGGACCTTGTTTCCCTTGGAAGCCATTTCCGTGGGAAGAGTTGCCAACCCCACGCTGTTCAGCCGTGATATTTGCTCGTAAGTCGTTTTCACTGATAGACCTCCAAGTTGATAAAGACTTGTCCCGCCCTTGATTTATTCCCGACAGCCGGCAGGCATCCAACTGCTGAGAAGCCAAAGGCATACGGAAAACTGTTGCCTGATAAGCAATTGATGAATGAGAGGAGCAATTCGGGACATGAAAAGAGTACGAGTGCTTTTGTTGGGGCTGATATGTGCACAGGTCCTTTCCTTGCCGGCCGCCCAAGCCCAGGGAAACAGCTACAAACAGACCAATCTGGTGTCCGATACACAGGGAATGGCGCCGGTGATTGATCCGAATCTGGTCAATCCGTGGGGTATTTGCATTATTCCCGGCGATCCTTTTTGGATTGCGGACAATGCCAGCCCAACGGGTGTGACCTCGCTGTACAACACCGCTGGGGCTGTTCAAGGAGCGTTCACGATTGCGCCACCGGCGGGTAGTTCCAATCCGGCCACGCCGACGGGCTGCGTTGGCAACGCCTCGGGAGGCTTCAATCTCAGCGGCAGTAGCAGCCTTTTCATTTTTGACACGGAAGACGGAACCATCTCGGGCTGGACAGGTGGAGCTTCTTCCATTTTGGCGGTGGACAACTCCGTCAAGCCGACTCCGGCGACGGGCGCGGTTTATAAAGGCTTGGCGCTCGTCACGAACAGCTCTGGGAGGTTCCTTCTGGCCGCCAATTTCCGCTCCGGCCAAGTCGAGATTTACGACACAACTTTCAAACCAACCCAAGTTCTGGGTCCCGGCGCATTTAATGATCCGACTCTGCCAGCAGTCCCCGCAGGTTCGGGTTCACCGGGCTACGCAGCATTCGGCGTGCACGTAATCACGGTCAACAGCACTTCGATGGTCGCCGTGACCTACGCGTTACAAGACATGCCCATGCACGACCCTCTAAAAATTGCCGGTTCAGGCTTCGTGGACGTGTTTAGTACAGACGGCACGATGCTACGGAGGGTCACCGCAGACTCTCACCTCAACGCACCCTGGGGCGTGGTTGTAACACCCGCAGGATTTGGCGGTTCACTGGCCGGGGATTTGCTCGTCGGTAATTTTGGCGACGGCGCGATCAACGCTTACAACTTTGCGACTGGCGCTTTCATTGACCAGATGAAGGATTCGAACGGCGCGCCGATCCTCAACGCTTCTCTTTGGGACATGGTGTTCGGCGGCGGCGGAGCACAATCCGGTGATCCCAACACGATGTACATCACGGCGGGCCTTAGCAACGAGATGCATGGTCTGTTTGCAGGCATCACTGCGAACGCTACTGCGCCTGCACCCACTGGAGACTTCAACATTTCAGCGACGCCTGCGACATTGACCATCTCAGCGGGGCAACCGGCCGCCTTCATGGTGAAGCTGGGCGGGCTTAACGGTTTCAATTCAGCTGTCACCCTTACTTGCTCCGGGCAGCCTCTTGGGTCTACCTGTAGCTTTTCACCTGCATCGGTTTCGCCGACAAGCGGCGGGACCGTAACCTCCACCATGACCATTATGACTTCGTCGTCGCCTTACAATCCGGCGGTGAGGATGGCGAAGAACTCCACGGGAGGCATCTTTGCCGCAGTGCTTCCGATACCGGTGCTAGGGTTCCTCGGCTTACTGGTTGTCGGTAAAGGCAGCTGGCAGCGCCTCCGCGGCAGAAAATGGTTTCACTACCTCACTGGCAGCCTGGCGCTCTTCATCGTTGTAGGTTTCCTACTTGCGGCGGGCGGGTGTGGCGGCGGGAGCGCGATGGGCGGAAACGGCACGCAGCGAGGCACAACCACCGTGATGATCACGGGGACATCGGGCAGTCTCTCTCACTCAACCTCGGTCACAGTGACCGTCCAATAACCAACAGCGGGGCCAAAGGTGTTGGCATCTTTGGCCCCGCATTTCCTCACTCTGAACATTCGGCCACGCGGACCCGTGAGTGGAAGCAGACCATCTTGAACCTCACCGCCCCGCACAACTCACTCGAATTTCGAAACCGGACGGAAGCTCAGTTTCGAAGAACACAAATCGGAAAGAAGGAGAAAGAGATGAAGGAAAAGAGTGGAGTCTTCGCAAGGGGTTCGAATCGACGTTCTTTTTTGAGAAATGGAGCGGTGGCGGCAGGCGCAGCTACGTTGGGCGCTGGACTTGTCGCGGGCAAGTCGTTTGCATTCGATCGTGATCGAGAAGACAACGGTCCTGGAATTACCAGGGGTGACATCGCGATCCTGACGTTTCTGCAGGCATTGGAACAGGTTGAGGCCGATCTGTGGCAACAATACTCAGAACTCGGAGGAATTCAGGACAACGAAGTCAGCGGAGTCAACGGCGGAAATGTGCCGTACACACAAGCCCTGCTAATTCTTGACGGGGATATGGCGCAGTATATTCACGACAACGCCGACGACGAAAACAGCCATGTCAGTTTCCTGGGCAAATACCTGGAATCGAAAGGAGCTGGGCCAGCTGACCTGAGCGTGTTCAAGACGCTGCCCAGCAGCAAGGCGGATGGAGCAAGGCAAGTCGGACGGCTCACCAACCTCACCCAACTCACCGTCGACACCAGCTTTTGGTCACGGTACCGCAGCATTACAAATCCGGATTTCGATCCGAATGCGCCGTTTGTTCAAGCCGTCCCCAGCTTGAATGTCGGACAGCACACCGCTATCCCGAGAAGCAACGATGATACGGCCGGCAGCGTCATCAATCCTGATCCTACTCAATCGACCTTCACCGACCACCTAAAAGCGATCGCCTTTACGGCGGGGTTCCACTTTGCGTTTATTGAGCAGGGCGGGACGAGCCTGTATCCGGCGCTTGCGCAGCACGTCACCAATCTCGAAGTCTTGCGAATCCTGCTGAGCATTGGTCCCAGCGAAACCATGCACTTCCAGACCTGGCAGGACAAAGCCGGCAATGCGACGCCTCTGACGGACTTCGATAAGATCAACAATTCGAGCGTGACCTTTTCGACCCTCAGCGCAGCCCAAGGGGAGACGAACCCGGAATCCCTGAATGGCGACACTCTGCAGGCCAACTTGATCATGCCGGAGCCTACAGACTTCCTGGACAAGAAGTTCGGCCCGGTGGCCATCATCCGCCCATCGTCAATAAAGTTCGGCGGCGCGGTAGCCTCTGTCGTCAGCTTCGCCCAAGACGGACTCTTCCTGGACCCCAAAACGAAGAAAAACACTGGGCTCGTGCAAAAGCTCATGCAGTTGGCTGAAGAAGCCGACGAGGCCCGCCGCCAAATCTAGGCCGTTGGGCAGACAGTTGATACCTTGCCTTTCTTAACCGCGCGTTTTATGTAATGCGTCTGGGCCCAAGCCACTTCGGCTTGGGCCTTGTCACACTGATGGCGCCCTCAAGACAGCATGCCCCGCCTTTCGCCTCCGATGGGGATTTTGTTTTTCCGTCCCTCAAGGCGGCGGGTCGTGTTCCCTCTCCGCGTCTATTTTCGTCGCCGATCATCTGCGACCGATGGATGTCACACGTGCGACTGCAGAGTTTCGAGCGCGTAGCGAAGGGCGTATCCGCCGACCATTCCTGTCGCGCCCACGATTACAAGGCGCTCTTGGCCTGCCGGCGGAACGTTCATGCACGGCCCCGAGGCGCTACAAAAGCGCTCATTGAAGACATCAGGTTAGTTGTTATCACAGTACGCGCTCTTCAATCCATTCGGCGTAGAGCAGGCGCTCGGCAAATAGCCAAGCGCCGTCGGTCTTCACGAACGCGTCCGCGTAGCGGAGAGCGGCTATCATGAGCCGTCGCTTTCCACCGTCGATGGCGAGGTGATGGGCCAGGGTGTAGGCCTCTCCCGTGGCGCGGTCGCCGGTCAGAGTAAAAATCGTGGTCTGCCCGACGAAGTGCATGGTGGCGGCGTACTTGTTCAAATCTGCGAACACTGGAGCGAGCGCCTCCCGTGAGTGCAGCTCCTGTGAAGGCTTTGCATCCTTGGCGTTCATGTACACCACGAAGTGGGTGTCTGCGGTAAAGAGTGCCATCTGACCTTTCGCATCGCGACGATCGGCGCAGTGCGCGTAGGCCTCGACGAGTTCGCGGATGGCGAGGCGATCCGCGGCTTCAGCCGGTGAGATGCTTACGTGTTTGCTCATTCATGGACCTCCATTCGTTCGCGCATTCCGATCGCCTTCTCATTTGAGGACGACCCTTGCTCTGCTAAACGCAGCGCTTAGGCACTTCTTAAGGACCGATATCTTCAGTTCCTATACTGAGCTCTGTCTTCTTAAACTATTGTTCGAACACTGGCGGCGGACCGCTGACACGGCGCCACTTCAATCGAACATTTACCTCCACTCGATTGGCGATCTTGATGAAAGGGATGCCACTCGTCATGCCGTACTCTTTCCGATCAAAAGCCATGGTGCCGTCGAGACTGCCGGTGGGTGTTCCTTTGCTATCGCTCGTGAGAGTTAGTTTCTCCGTCTTGGTAACGCCGCGAATGGTGAAGTTACCCTCGATGTCAAATGTGTTTGGGCCGGTCTGAACGATTTTCGTCGATTTGAAATTGATCAAAGGAGATTCTTTTACGTTAAAGAAATCCTTACCTTTCAACTTGTTGTCCTTCATATGGCTTCCGGTGTTGACGCTACCGGCTTCAATCTCGATGTCTAACACAGCGCTCCGGATATCCCTCGACGAAAACTTGATGCTTGCGTTCCACTTCTCAAAGACACCTTGGATTGAAACGGAGGACTCGACGCCAAATTTGATACTGCTTTCTGTAGGCGTAACTTCGTAGGTCGGAACCTGTGCATAACTTGCTCCCGGTGACGCGAGAAAAGCCATCAGGCACGCGGCGGACGCAAGCACGTAGCGAATTAGTACGCTCAGGCGACTTCGCTCATTTCCTCTCCGTGACCAATTCCTGTTAGCTGTAAACATGTATAGACTCCCTCGTTCACTTTTCTCGGTACGAACGGGTCATTCAAGGATGGCTTTTGGCTCAAGAAAAGCCTCAATGCCGTATTTGCCATATTCGCGGCCGACGCCGGAGTATCTGAATCCTCCCCAGGGGGCCTGTGGATCATCCGTCATGCCGTTGATTACGACGCGCCCGGCGCGTATTTGTGACGCCACGCGGCGCGCGCGCTGGAGGTCAGTCCCCAAGACGGCGGAGTGGAGACCGAATTTGGAGTCGTTGGCAATGCGGATCGCTTCGTCCTCGGAGTCGTAGACGATCACACTGAGCACGGGGCCGAAAATCTCTTCCTGGGCGATGGTCATTTCGTTCTTCACATTGACGAACACCGTGGGCTTCACGAAGTAACCTGCTTCGAGACCCTTCGGGTGGCCTTCTCCGCC
>Ga0210405_10005353_pt1 | contig 11749 bp, 11 predicted proteins | sample IncBWH11MmetaG_FD_155492 | JGI IMG/M metagenome (GOLD analysis project Ga0210405, IMG submission 155492) | Forest soil microbial communities from Barre Woods Harvard Forest LTER site, Petersham, Massachusetts, United States - Inc-BW-H-11-M | ecosystem: Environmental > Terrestrial > Soil >... | reverse complement strand
GCTTGCGCAATCTGTCGGTCAGGGTTCCGCGTCACAAGGCCCGTTCACGGGAGTCTTCCAGAACCGGATTATGCCTTCGGCGAATGCCATCTGGTCTCCCGGCAAACACACCGTCACATTTGGCGGCAGCTATGCCTACACTCAACTTAATACCCGCGATGCAAGAACCAACCAGGGCATCATTGGGACGGCGGATTTTTCCTAATTCGTGCAGGGCTTTGTCACCACCAACGACGACTACACGACTACAAAATTTCTTCAGGGAAATGCAAACCGCTATTACCGCGCTGGTCAAACTGGGGCCTATGTTCAGGACAAATTTCAGTTTCGCTCCAACCTCAGCCTGACCGCTGGTCTGCGCTTTGATTGGGACGGCGGCCTTACGGAAAAAATACGGCCGCATCTTCAATTTCGATCCTTCGCTATACTCTTACGACGCGGCCACCGACGCTCTCAATTCCAACGGCTTCATCATCGCAGGCAACAACAGTCTGTTTCCCACGAAAGGTGTCAGCAACACGACACTGACTGGGCGGCAATGGGGGCTGGCGCCACGTGTGGGCGTGGCCTGGAGTCCGAAAAGATTCAACGACAAACTCGTAGTGCGAGCCGGCACCGGGATCTATTACGATCGCGGCGAACTCTATTCTTATCTTTCGCCGGGTTTCGCCGAAGGCGTAATCAATGGCGGACCGTTTGGAGTGAACCAGACTCCGCCCTACGTAAACGCCCAGGCTTGCAGCCCAAGTTCGGAGAGCTTCTATGAGGGCTTCATTCCGACATGCCCTTATCCTTCATACTCGCTCTCCAATCCCTGGGGTTCGGGCCTGGGTCCCGCCCCGAGTGGCAATCCCGCTCGGATATCACCAACTACCTGCCGAACACCGGTGTGCCGGGAACCGGAATCGCGGCCGGAATCGCCCAAGGTCAGCAACTCTTTTCGTTTGCGACCTATAATCGCGCTAACAAACTGCCCTACACCATCAACGATACTCTAGACTTACAATGGCAACCGCGGAATGACCGCGATCGAGATCGGTTATGTAGGGAACTTCGGCCGACACGAAGTCATTCCTATCCCCTTCAATCAAGCTGCTGTTGCCTCGCCGACAAATCGTGTCCGCGCCGGTACTCCTTTCGAGCAGGATTACACCTACGGATATACCGTGCAGACAGCTTCGGCCTGCTCTCCTTTTTGCAATCAATTTGCCCAACGGCCAGCCCATGCAGCTCAACTACGAGGGGGGAAACGTGGATCTGCGTGTTCCCTACATTGGTTACTCGGCGGAATCGGAGACCTACAAGGCCGCCGGAGTCTCTGCCTACAACGCGCTCCAGACTCACGTCGAAAAACGCATGAGCCACGGCCTGCAGGTAGGATTCTCCAACACCTATTCTCACGCGCTGGATGAACAGAGCGGCATGGGCCTCTTGCCGACAGGTTGCAGCACAGCGACTCCCACGAACAATTTCTACAACTGCCCCTCGGGCCTGGGCGTTGTAAACAAAACGATCGGTTCCCGCGGCAGATCCAGATGTCGCTGCGAGTCGAGTTCTAGTTCGTTTACTTCGTATAAGAAGGCGAGGAAGTGGCCGTCACGCCTCGCCGATATCTTCGTTCCAAACCTCGGGATTTTGACGAATATAGTCGCACAACAAAGAAATGCACTCTTGCGAATCTAGATCGACCACCTTTATGCCTAGCGAACGCAGCCAGTCCAGACCGCCCTGAAAATTGCGGCTTTCTCCGACTATGATTGACCCGAAGCCGAATTGCCGCACCAGTCCACTGCAATACCAGCACGGTGCGAGCGTGGTCACCATGGTTAGATTTCGATAGCTGCGCTGGCGGCCGGCATTGCGAAAAGCATCGGTCTCGCCATGCATCGAAGGATCGCCATTCTGCACGCGGCGATTGTGACCTGAGCCAACGAGTTTGCCGGTCGCGTCAAAAATCGCGGCTCCGATTGGAATTCCGCCCTCAGCCAGGCCTTTGCGGGCTTCCTCCAAGGCGACGGCAAGCATCTCTGCATGATCGAGTTCAGGCATGATTGTCGATTATATGGCGACGTTAATGCATCGAACATGCCGTCCGGCCAGAAGTGACTATGGCAGCGCCATGTGGCATTCTTGAACGGCGCAATATTCGAGATGCCAGATTCGAGATCCGAAGATCCGAGGATTCCGTCCGATTGACGTCGAATAGTTCCCTGACAAGTGCAAGCAGCTCAGCTCGGCCTCTCTACGTTGCCGGCGTGCTCGCTTTATTCATAATTATTTATTTCGGTTCGCTTTTCTCTCCGGGACTGCAGGACGACGCCGACTCAACCCACGCCGAGGCTGCGCGCGAAATGCTGGTGACACATGACTACGTCACGCTAAAAGTGAACGGCAATCGCTACCTCGAAAAGGCTCCACTGATGTACTGGGCGGTGGCGCTGAGCTATTTCTGTTTTGGCGTAAACGAATTCGCTGCCCACCTCCCGGTTGCTTTGTCGATGTTGCTTTTGACGCTACTGGCGATGCGGTGGGGACGGCGCGCCTTTGGTGGCCGTGCCGCTATCTATGCCGGGTTGTTCGTCGCCACGACTGCAGGATGTTACCTGTTCACGCGGATCCTTATTCCGGAGGCGATTCTTAGTTTTTTCATCGCGGCGGCTTTTTATTTTTTCGCGAACGCACTCGAAGACGGCAAGGGTTGGCAATGGTACGGTGGCTACGCGTGCGTCGCGCTAGCCGTTCTCACCAAAGGCCTGCTCGCCATCGTCGTGGTTGGATTGTCGCTGTTGCTATACGTAATCATCAGTGGGGAGTGGCGCCGCTGGCGCGAGTTCCATCTACTCACGGGTACGCTGCTCTTCCTGGTAATTGCCGTGCCTTGGCACATTCTTGCCGGCATTCGCAATCCGCATTTTTTCTGGTTTTATTTCGTGAACGAACACTTCATGCGCTTCCTCGGTAAGCGCATCCCAAGGGACTACAACAAGCAAACCAGTTCGCTGTACTGGACGCTTCACCTCGTGTGGCTTTTTCCCTGGAGTCTGTATTTGCCGGTTGCGCTTCGACAGCCGGTCACAGAATGGATCGCGCGCCGCAAGCGTGGTGCAGATTTAGCTCACCGGGCTTCGCTTAATTTCAGATCTCGAACCGTACTGCTCTGCTGGGTCTGGGCCGGCGTGACTCTCGTTTTCTTCTCGTTCTCCACCAATCAGGAGTACTACACTTTCCCTGCCTACATGCCGGTTCTGTTACTGATTGCGGAAAGGCTCACGAGCGAAGAAGAGTCAGGGTCGCGAAGTTGGCTGCTGTGGAGTTCGGGAGTGCTCGCCGTAATCTGCATCGCGTTTTCAATTGTGCTTACGGCGGGTCTGTGGAACTCGCGACACCTTCCCTTCGTGCCAGATATAGGCACTGTGCTCGCCAAACCTGACCTTCAAGCCGAAACCCTGTCGATGGGCCATATCCTAGATCTCACTGGGGAGTCGTTCGCCGCGTTGCGTCTTCCGGCAATTCTTGCGGCTATCGTTTTGCTGCTAGGGCCAGCGTATGTGTTCTGGCTGCGGCGGCGCGGCGCCAACTTCGCCGCGACCTGGGCGACAGCCGGATTCATGGCGGTTTTCCTGGTGGCCGCGCACATCGCGTTGGTGCGCTTCGACCCTTACCTGGGATCGCGAATCATGGCGCGACAAATTGCGCCTGAGCTGCAGCCCACAGATCGCGTGATGATCTACGGAGACCAATCATTCGGCTCGTCACTGCTCTTTTACTTAAGACGACCGATCGAACTGGTAAATGGGAATACGACGTCGATGTGGTGGGGATCGACTTATCCCGACGCGCCGCACATTTTTATCGACGATCAAGAACTGCTACAGGCGTGGAATTCTTCTCAGCAGGTTTTTCTTTTTGTACCGCAGCATGAACGCGCCAAGATCGAAGTCCTGCTGCCCGGGCCGTTGCATATTGCCAGTGAAGTGTCAGGCAAGGTGATCTTTACCAACCACCTATAATTTCTAGCGGTGCGAGATCGCGGGGATGGCGTGCTTCACGGTGGGCAGCGAATAGCCAGACTTTACCGCGTCCCGGCGAAACATCTGAACAGTTTCCTGCGAAAACTCATGCAAATCTTTGCCAATGAGAGGAAGCTTTTTCAAAATGTCAGTGGTCGCGGTGATGACGTGGCAGCCGATCTCGTCCGCCTGGAAAACGTTGAGCAGTTCGCGAGGGCTGGCCCACATGAGCTGCGCGTTTGCATCGTTGACCATTGCTACGGCTTCACGCATCAACGGCACGGGATCGCGTCCAGTATCGGCGATACGGCCGGCGAAGACCGAAACGTAAGCGGACGCGTTACCCTGCAGTGCGCCACAAACCTTGCGGACTTGCTCAAGCGTAAGCAATGCAGTTACGTTCAACTGAATCCCTTCAGTCGAGAGACACCGGACAAGGTCGTAAGTCGGCTCTCCCTTCGTATTCATCACCGGGATTTTGACGAACACGTTCTTGCCCCAGGCCGCAATGTGGCGGGCCTGCTCTTCCATCTCCTGCTCGTCATCGGCGAACACCTCGAACGAAATCGGCCGATCCTGAATTGTGGCCAGCAGATCGAGCGCGAAGCCTTGATAGTCCGCCACTCCCGAGGCTCGCATCAACGTTGGATTAGTGGTGAAACCCCTGATGTGCGGCTGGCGGTAGAGGTCCAGCATGCTGGCCTTGTCGGCCCCATCGGCGAAAATTTGAACGCGCAGGTCAGACACAGACTTCATGCGGGCTTGCTCCTTTGGGCGTGGAACGGATAATCCAGTCTGCCGCTTCGCGAAGGGACCCGACGCGCAAATCCGGGTCACGGTCTGGAGATTTCTCCGAATAGCCGTAATCGATCAGAATCGTCTTACATCCAGCATTATACCCAGCTTCGATATCGCGCCATCGATCCCCAACCATGAAACTCGCGGTCAAGTCGATGTTATGTTTCCGAGCGGCTTCGAGCAACATCCCGGGTAGCGGCTTGCGGCAATCACACTTATCGTGATCGGTGTGGCCACAAACGAGAATATCGTCAAGGGGAAGGCGCGTGGATAATGCTTGATGCATTTCGTCCAGGGTTTTCCTGAGCAAAGTTCCGCGCCCTACATCCGGCTGGTTCGTCACAACGAGTAATTTGAAGCCATGCTGTTTCAGGGTGCGCAACGCCTCGGGAACTCCCGGAAGGATTTCCAACTCCTGGAGCGTCGACGGAGGAACTGGTTTGCCGTTACGAACGAAAGCCCGGTTAATTACGCCGTCGCGGTCGAGGAACACAGCTCGGCTCTTGCAGGTGCCGTCGCCCCACGCGATCGATTCCCATTTGGTTGACTCCATCTTCACTGAAGGGTGCGAAACGAGCAAATGCCAAACCACAGCTTGGAAAGCCTCAGTGTGCGGTGTGATGTGCGCGGGATTCGCCGTGGGAACCAGAATGCAGGCATCGGCAACCGTCGCCGTGTAGCCGCCGTCGCGGCCGACCACGCCGATGATTTTTGTTCCGATCGACTTCGCGTACTTTAGAGCCGCAACCAGATTCGGGCTGACATTCTTCTCGATGTTTCCACCACCGACCGAGAAGACCATCAGCAGATCGTTCGACCGGAGCCGGCTGGTTCGCAACCAGCTATCGAAGATCGAACTCCAGCCTTCATCGTTGGCGCGCGCTGTTAGCTCGGACACGTTATCTGTAGGCGCATAAGTCTCGATGTCCGCAATCTTGCGGAAGTCATTCACAGCATGCGATGCATTGGCAGCGCTACCGCCGACGCCAAGAATAAACAGCCGGCCGCCCGCCGCTCGAGTGCTGGCGAGAATGCTCGCAGCCTTTTCAATGCTTGCCACGTCAAGCTTAGAAATTATCTGAACAGCCTCGGCGAGATAGTTTTCAGTAAATTTATTCTGATCCGATCCACGATTGCTCATCCCAGGGCATCTCCTCTTCGACTTAAGAGGATCGACATCTCTTGCAACCCGGCGGGCGAGCCGATTTCGTAGAAACGCTCACGCACTTCCATAGCTGCCAATTCGCCGGACTGCAGCAGGTCCGCGTAAACGTTCGCAAGATCCGCAGCGGATGTCCTGTTGAAGACTTCGCCATAAAAGACGCCTAGCCCGTAATCGATGTAGCGCATCCGAGAAGTTTTATTTTTCTTGCTGTAAGCCAGAATGCGTCCCTCTTCGAACTCGACGTTGCTTGCATCCCATTGTCCATTATTGCGGAATATTGTCATCAACCCCAGCTTTCCGCCCCGCAAGAACTCACGCTCAATGGCGGCATAATCACAGGTCAGGTAGGAATCGCCGTACATGACGAAAAAACTCTTCCCCAACTTGGGCAGCGCTCCACGGATCGCTCCAGCCGTCCCGAGCAGAGTCGCACCATCGTAGGAGTACTCCACGGTCACTCCGTATGCGCGGCCATCGCCGATCGTTTTCTCAATCATCTCCCCTAGATGACCGATGCATAGTATGACATGTTGGATGCCGCTGTTCTTGAGAAGCCTCAGCTGATGAACCACGAATGGTTCCCCATCGATGGGAACCAGCGACTTAGGCATGGTCGCCGTCATCGGACCAAGGCGAGTTGCCAAACCGCCGGCAAGTATGGCCACAGGTAGCATGGGTTCTCTAAGAATGCGCCAGAACGGAAGTGCCACCAAAGTCGAACTGCAACCGCACTTCGCGCAGTCCAGCGTTCCTCATCGCAGAGCGGAGACGAGTTTTATCCTCGGTGTACAGCAAGAGAAATCCTCCTCCACCGGCGCCGATCAGTTTGCCTCCAATCGCTCCATTGGAGCGCGCAAGTTCATACATTTCGTCGATGAAGCCGCTGCTCATTCCAGGAGAGCGCTTCTTCTTGTGCTCCCAATGAACGTGCATGATTTCGGCAAACTTGCGTAGATCACCGGCCACGACCGCATCCCGGCTTTCATGACCGAGGCGCTTGGTGAGATGCAGATTTTCCAGCATCTCGCTGGCGTTTTCGCGAGTGCGCGTATCCTGATCGCGAAGAACCTCAGCCGCTGATCGCGATGCCCCTGTAAAGAAAAGCAGCAGATTGTCTTCAAGATTTGCCAAAGCTTCTGGTGCAATCTTCAGCGGCTCGGCTACTACTTTATCGTCGGGCAAGAATTCGAAACAGGTGATGCCTCCAAACGCCGCGATGTACTGATCTTGTTTACCGACGGGCTCGTGCAGCAGATCGATTTCAATGTGGCAGGCCTGCTCGGCCAATTGGTGAGGAGGCACAAAATTTCGTTTCATCGTATGCAGCGCCCGCAATAACGCAGTTGTAAAGCTTCCGGACGAACCGAGCCCCGTACCAGCCGGAATATCGGAAAGGCTCACAATCTCGAGATACGGCCCCATCACACCGGTCAACCGCATCGCTTCGCGAAAGATCGGATGCTGAATCTCCTCCCAGCGCGCAACGTCCTCAAGCTTGGAATATTTGAGTATGATCCGCGGACGAAAAGCTTCATTGATGGTGATGTAAACGTATTGCGTGATCGCGGCCGACAGCACGAACCCGCCGTGATTTCGATAATACGAAGGAAGATCAGTGCCGCCGCCACCTAACGAAATTCGCAGCGGGCTTCGAGTAATAATCAAAAGACAGTTTCCTTGGGGCAGGCGTGCATGAAGCGCATCAGTATAGCGTACTTAAATCTCAGACTTCACGACGGCTGCATCGGCGCTGACAAACTTGATGGTGGCCAGAACCGCCTGCTTGATCGTAAGCCGCGGCCGCCATCCCAACGACCGGATCCGCGAACAATCGAGCAGAATAAAAGGACTGTCGCCGACCCAGCCGCGCTCCCCACCGGAGTATGTCAGCTTTGGATGCAGCCCTAGATGCTCGCAGATCCAACCAATGGAATCGTTAACTTCGCAATGTTCGTCAGTCCCCAGGTTGAAAATATTTACTTTTGCATCGGCCTGTTCGAGCGCAATCAGGATCGCGTCGATGCAATCCTGCACATACAAATACGATTTTCTCTGGTGGCCGTTGCCGAGCACGTGGAGATGTTCGGGATGCTCGGCAAGCTGTTGGTAAAAGTCGAAGACATGGCCGTGGGTATAGCGTTCCCCGAGAATCGACACGAAGCGAAAAATGTAGGCCTGCAGTCCGAAGCCTTCGCAATAGGCTTGAATCAAGGCTTCTGCAGCGAGTTTGGAGGCGCCGTACAGCGAGGTTTGAACAGGGAAGGGGCACGTCTCTGGCGTCGGGAAGATATCCGGCTCTCCGTAAATTGAACCAGTCGAAGAAAACACGATACGTTGACAACCAGTCTCGCGCATCGCCTCCAGCACGTTCCAGGTTGCGATGGTGTTCTGATCGAGATCTTTGCGCGGATGTTCGGTGCCGAAACGCACGTCAGCATTGGCCGCGAGGTGAATGACAAGTTCGGCGCCTCTCATTGCCTCCGTGAGACTTTGCCGGTCGAGCAGATCGGCTTCACAAAAAGTAAATTGAGGGTGCGCTAATGCGCTGTTCAGAAACCACCGCTGCCCGGTCGACAAGTTGTCGAAGCCGACAACGCGATGCCCAGCGGCTAGAAGCCGGTCCACCATATTGCTGCCGATAAAACCAGCCGCACCGGTTATGAAAACTCGCAACAAAGCCTCCACAGGAAATATCAAGTGTTAGTGGCTCTTTAGATTACGAGCCGCAAGAGATTTTTTATCGACTATTCGAAGACGTCTGGCGTAGCGCGATGCGCGTTCCTTTTAATTCAAAGCGGCTATCGCGCCAGACGTAGCGAAGCTTCAAATAGCTGGCGAACCAGACCGCGAAACCGAGCAAGTCACGCAGCGGATAGAGCCATGGCGCGTGCCGTACGTTCGGATCACGAACCACAGTCCAGCCAACAAGCCACGCTTCCATCACCCGATTCAACACGGCCACCGCCAAGAAGGCAATGGCGATTGTCCAGTGTCCAAGCAGCGCGGCCGCAAGAAATCCGAGCAGACCGTATGGCATGGCGAAAATCAAGCCACTTCCGAAGTGGCCTTTGGGGCGAGAGTAGCGCGTGGTTTGCGCCCAGCGCAACTGGTTTTGCCACATGTGCCGAAAGGATTTCTGATTTACCACATGGTTTATCGCGTGACACGAGAGCACGACTTTGTAGCCGGCTTTCGCGATCAAATTACCGATGGCAAAGTCGTAAGCGATGTAGTCCTGCAGCGCGCTGTAACCGCCGATGCTTGCCAGCGAATCTTTGCGGACCACGGTGGTGGGCCCCAGGCCGAACTTCATTCCTTCCAGCAGATTCGCCACCAGTGCTCCTGCCGTCATCTCAACCGACATGCCGATCGCGGTTAGTCCGGAGAAAAATCCCGCCGCATTCTTGCCACGATAGACGCACGTCACCATCCCAACCTGCGGATCGAGCAAGGGGGCGACAATTTCGCGAAGATAATTCGGGGTCACTTCGACATCACTGTCGGTCGTGACCAGAATCTCGTGCGCAGCCTCCTCAGCCATGCTATGAAACGCATAGACCACCGGATTCGGCCACGGGGTACCGGTTATCAGAATCCGGCTGCGGATGTGCGGGTAGCGCGCGCACACTTCGCGCGCAACGTCCAACGCGGCGTCATCCGCAGTGTCTGCGGCAAATAGAATTTCGTAGTCGGGATAATCTTGCCGGAAGAAACTTTCGATATTCTCTTTCAGCTGTGCTTCGAGGCCATGTATCGGTTTTAGAACCGAGACCGGCGGCAAATGAGCATTATCAGGGATGGAGGCGAGTTGCTTGCGCGCATCCGCATGAAAGCGAATCACACCCACGACGACAAGTCCAAGAAAAACCGCGGAGGAAAGAGTGCCAACCACAGCCACGCCGAGCGCGAAATAGAGAACTAGACCCATCAATCAATTATCGATTTTACACCGAGAGCTTCAGCAATCATGCGCCGCGACGGTAGTGGGTCAGTTTGAAAAAGCAGCGTGCACTTCTCGTCGGCGTCATCCCGAAGCCCCGCGTTTTCTCCAGCGGGGCGAGGGATCTCACGCGCAACCGGCCCAGTGCGTAAGCCAAGCTGAGCCACCACTGTTTTTCTTTCTGGTGTTCTTTTGTTGTTTCGCGGTCCGATGTTTTCGTCTAGAAGCATCTATGTTGGGTTTCCTAAGGTTTTGAATTTCCTAAGGTTTTGAATTTCGGTGGTGGTGCAATTTGGCGTACGCGCCGGGCCGGTCAAGCGGGAGATCCTTCGCTCCGCCTGAAAAGCGGCTGCGCTCAGGATGACGCCGACGGGAGAAGTGCACGCTGCTTTTTCAAACTAACCCGCCGCGACAGCCTTAACTCCTCGCGCTACTTAGAGAAGGCATCTAAGTCTGCCGCCGCCGAGTCGATCAGAGCCGCTTCGCCTTCGAGCACCTTAGCGACGTGAGCAATCTCTGTATCCGCCTCCAACCAGCGTCGTTGTTCGATGGCTTCACGAATGCCCGGCATGGTCTTAGGCGCGTAGCCGCTATAAACGCCGGGAGCGTAGATCATGTGCTTGTACCAGGGGCGGCGCGGAAGGCCGACAGGATCGGTGAGACGGCGCTCGCCTTGCAGCAATTTCTGGTTCAGAGCGATCAATTGTTTGTTGCTGCCTTGGAATCCCAGGGCTTCGGCTTTGTTGAACGCGGATTTATAGCGGTCGGCGCTTTTACTCAATACGTCGAGAGCATTTTCCAACGGCGCGAAATTCAGGTGCGGAGGAATGTCTTCCGGCGGTGGCGCGACGGTTGGCTTGCGCGGATCGATCACCGCGCTATATGCGCCTTCTTTTAGTTCTTGTTCCCGTTCACGAGCCTCGTCTTGTTTGCTCTGCAAAAGTTTCTGCAGGTCCTTGTTGTACTTTTGCATGGTGTCGGCGAAATCGGTGAACTCGAAGGGAAGAATATCGGCGTCGGCCATTCGCATTACAGCGGTGCCGATGGTTTGCGAGAGCGCCACGCCGTAGGCGAAGTTTGTATCGGAGAAGTGCGTGTACCAATAAAAGTCGTCGTAAATGGAGTGGTAGATTCCGCCCTCGTCTTCACCCTCATACGACAGGTTCAGACTGGCGATACCGAGGTGGTCCACAAAAGCGGTGTAATCGGTGCCGGAGCCGAGAGCGTCCATGCGTAGGTCGGACCGCTGGCGGAGCTCTTTGCGCTCCTCGTCAGTTTTCGCGCGATTAATGTCCTTCAGGCGGTCGCGCTCCAGGACGGTAAGCTTACTCTCCGGGTCCTCAATATCACGCGCCACTCCGTTCATGAAATGTTCCAGTGAGTGCGAACCTTCCATCACGAAGTAGCCACGATCGTTGCCATCGGAGTTGATGTAGACAGCAGCATGCTCTTGCAACTCGCGTCCGTGAGTTTCAGCCCATGCGGTTGAACCCAGCAGCATAGGTTCTTCGCCATCCCAGGCGCAGTAAATGATGGTGCGGCGGGGCGTCCAACCTTGCTTCAGCAATTCACCGAAGGCACGGGCCTCTTCAAGCAACGTGACCTGGCCAGAGATGGGATCTTCGGCACCATTGACCCAGCCATCGTGATGGTTGCCGCGCACGATCCACTGATCGGCCTCCGCCGCGCCGGGAATGCGGGCGATCACGTCGTTCACATCTTTCAAATCCCAATTGCTTTCGACCACGAGATGCACCCTCGCCGCGCCGGGACCAACGTGATAAGGGATCGGCAACGCACCGCGCCATTCTTCGGGAGCAAGCGGACCGGTGAGCG
>Ga0210405_10005348_pt1 | contig 11768 bp, 12 predicted proteins | sample IncBWH11MmetaG_FD_155492 | JGI IMG/M metagenome (GOLD analysis project Ga0210405, IMG submission 155492) | Forest soil microbial communities from Barre Woods Harvard Forest LTER site, Petersham, Massachusetts, United States - Inc-BW-H-11-M | ecosystem: Environmental > Terrestrial > Soil >... | reverse complement strand
AGGATCTCGCGCGCCTCGATCTCGATGTCCGCCGCCGAGCCCCCCGCGCCCCCCGCCGGCTGATGCAGGAGAAAGCGCGTGTTGGGCAGGCAATACCGGTCTTCCCGGGGCACCGCCACGAAGATCAACGCCGCGATGCTCGCCACCCAGCCCGTCCCCACCATCCGCACCCGGGGCGTCAGGAACCGCACCATGTCGTGAATGGTGTCCCCCGCCTCCACGTGCCCACCCTGCGAGTTGATGTAGCACGTGATGTCTTCGTTCGACTCGGCGGCCAGGGCCAGAAGCTGCGAGATCACGCTCGCCGCCACCTTCTGGTTGATCTCTCCCGAAATCACCACCGTCCGCGCCTTGAACAGCCGCTCGGACACGAGCCCGTGATTCGAACCGAAGTCCCGGCCGGTCTCCTCATTCTTGGCTACCAATCGACCTCCCGCACGAGTTGCTCCACCAGGTCGGCCGCGCTCCGTCCCGCCGCCTCGGCCGCGAAATTGATCACCACCCGGTGCGCCAACACCGACGGCGCCACCGCCTTCAAGTCTTCGAAATCCGCCATGGGCCGGCCATCCAACGCCGCCCGCGCCTTGGCCCCCAACACCAGATACTGCGACGCCCGGGGCCCCGCGCCCCAGGTCACATACTCCTTAATGAACGCCGGCGACTCACTCTCGCCGGGCCGGGTGGACCGCACCAGCCCGACGGCGCGCTTCACGAGCGCTTCACCCACCGGAATCCGCCGCACCAGGTGCTGCATCGCCAGCACGTCGCCGCCCGACAGCGACGGCTTGACCGTGGCGCCCGTGTCCCCGGTGGTGGTGGTGACGATCCGCTCCTCCTCTTCCCGGCTGGGATAGCCCACCCGCAACTCGAACATAAACCGGTCCAGCTGGGCTTCCGGGAGGGGATAGGTCCCCTCCTGCTCGATGGGGTTCTGCGTCGCCAGCACGAAAAAAGGCCCGGGCAGAGAATGCGTCTGGCCCGCCGCCGTCACCTGGTGCTCCTGCATGGCCTGCAGCAGCGCCGCCTGGGTCTTGGGCGGGGTTCGGTTCACCTCGTCCGCCAGCACGATATTGGCGAAGACCGGCCCCGGCACGAAGCGGAACGCCCGCTTGCCGGTGGTCCGGTCCTCGTCGATGATCTCGGTGCCCGTGATGTCCGACGGCATGAGATCCGGGGTGAACTGGATCCGCGAGAACTTGAGATCGAGCGTCTCGGCCACCGTCTGCACCATCAGCGTTTTGGCGAGTCCCGGCACGCCCACCAGCAGGGCATGCCCGCCCGAAAAGATGGCGGTGAGAATGCCGTCCAACACGTCAGTCTGCCCCACGATGCGGCGGCCCACCTGCGCGAGGAGATCCTTGCGCGCGGTAGCGAGGCGTTCCAGGAGCTCGACATCGCCCGTGACCGGGGATTGGGGATTCGGGATTGGGGATTGAGTCGGCATCGGTTTCTCGGGAAGGTTATCAGGTTCTACTCCCAAGCGCCACATAAAGTTGCGTCATTCTTCGTTTGCTTGCGAAATTTTTCACAAGCGGGTAAGTTTTGCGCGCCTGATGACAGATCGCGACGACAAGAAGGGATTAGCCCAGGGCTTTGGCGAGGGCTATTCGTATGTGGCGGCGGGGTTCACCTTCGCTTTCGCAATCCTGCTGTTCGGTGCCGCCGGCTGGCTCCTGGACGGATGGATCCACACCCGGCCCCTCTTCGCCGTCCTGGCCGGCCTCCTCGGCGGCGTCGCCGCCTTCATGAATCTGTATTATCGGGTGCAAAGGGATATCGAGCAGGACCGGGAACGGAAGCGGAAGGACAAAGGCGCCGGGAGCCGGGAGCCGTGAGGTCGTACCTGCGGCTGTTCTCCGTTGGTTTGGGCCTGCTCGCAGTGGTGACGCTGTTCGGCGGTTGGTCGGCGGGGGCAGGGGGGATGGTGGCGATCGGGGCGCAGCTCGTGGCCCTGGCCTTGATCCGCCCGGCGTTCGGCGCTCCGCATCCTGTGTTCGTGCGCCGGTGGCTGGCGGGGATGGGAATTCGCGCCGCCGCCGTGATCGGTCTGGTGGTCTATGCCGCGCTGCACCGGAGCGTGATCGCTCCCCTGCCCGCGGCGCTGGGATGCCTGGGCGTACTCTTGCCACTGCTGTTCACGGAGACTCGCTTCCTGAAATGATGGCGCTCTTGCAGCAGCCCGATATCGGCAAGATGATCTTCGAGCACACGGCCGACAGCCATGTGGTCGAGCTGCCGTTCGGGCTGGGTGAGTGGCATCTGCCCACGGGCTGGACCCTGTTCGGCATCGACGTTTCGCCCACCCGGCACGTGGTGTTCATGGGCCTCGCCGCCCTCCTGGTCTTCATTTCCGTGATGGCGGCCAAGCGGTCGATCGTCAAGCGCCACCGCGAGGGCCGGGCCCCCGGCGGGTTCGGGACGGCCATCGAGGCGATGGTGATCTTCATCCGGGACGACGTGGTGCTGCCCGCGATGGGTCACGGCGGCGAGAAGTATCTGCCGTACATCCTGACGCTTTTCTTCTTCATTCTGGTCTCCAACTTCCTCGGCCTCCTGCCGTGGGGCTCTACCGCCACCGGCAACCTGGCCGTGACCGGCGGCCTGGCTCTGATCTCGTTCGTGGTGATCGAGGTCTCGGGCATGATCGCCCTGGGTCCCAAGGGCTACCTCAAGACCATCGTGATGGTGCCCCCCGGGATGACCGGGTTCGGCGCGGTGGCCATGGCGTTCATCCTCACGCCCATCGAAATCATCGGCAAGCTGGTCAAGCCGTTCGCGCTCTGCCTCCGGCTCTTCGCGAATATGACCGGCGGCCACTTCGTCATCCTGTCGCTCATGGGCCTGATCTTCATCTTTGCGAGCTGGCTGGTGGCGGGGGCGTCGGTGGCCCTGATCCTGTTCATGCTGGCCCTGGAGCTCCTGGTGGCGCTGCTGCAGGCGTACATCTTTTCGCTGCTGACGTCGGTGTTCATTGGAATGATGCTGCACGAGCACTAAGAGCCGTCAGCGGTCAGCCGTCAGCAAAAAACGGCTCGCCACTGCGGTGTCTGCTGATGGCTGATAGTTGATGGCTGATTGCTCTGGTACAACACACTCTATGAGGGGAACATGATCCACACGCTGCTTCTTCAGGTGCAGGACGCCGCGACCCTGGTTGCCGTCGCGAAGAGCACCAACGCCCTTCTGGGCGCGGGCATCGGGCTCGGGCTCGCTGCCATCGGCGCCGGCATCGGCGTCGGCCTGATCGGCTCCCGGGCCACCGAGGCGATCGCGCGGCAGCCCCAGGCGGCCGGTGACATCCGCGGCGCGATGATCCTCACCGCGGCGCTGGTCGAAGGCGTCGCCCTGGTGGCTTGCGTGTTTGCGCTCCTCTTCAAGATTCTGGCCTAGCACCGTGTTGGCGTTGTACCTGCTTCAGGAGGCTGCGGAGAAGGTCGCGACCCCGTTCGACATCAACGGGGGCGTGATCATCTGGACCGTGGGCATCTTCCTGGTCCTTCTGGCCCTCCTGTGGTGGAAGGGCTGGCCCGAGATCCTCAAGATGGTGGAGGAACGGGAGATCCGGATCCAGAAGGCCCTGGACGAGGCCGACAAGGCCCGCGCCGAGGCGCAGAAACTGCTCGAAGACCACAAGAAGCTCCTGGCCCAGTCCCGCGCCGACGCCCAGGAGATTCTCGGCAAAGCGAAATCTGCGGCGCAGAAGGAGCGGGAGGTACTGCTCGAGAAGACGCGCGAGGAGCAGGACCTGATGCTCGCGCGCGCCCGCAACGAAATCACGGCCGAGAAGGAGAAAGCCCTGCAGGCGCTACGGCGTGAGGCCGTCGATCTCTCCATCGCGGCGGCGTCCCGCCTGATCGAGAAGAACCTGACCGGCGATGCCAACCGCAAGCTCGTGGCGGACTACCTGGCCGACATCGAGAAGGGCGCGTGAAGGACACTACGGTCGCGCGGAACTACGCGGAGGCGCTCTTCGCTGCCGCGGGGGCCAAGCGGGCCGCGCCGCGGTTCGGCGACCTGATGGACGCCGTGGCGGGAGCGGTGCAGGCCGACGAGCGGATCGCGGCCGTGCTCGAGTCCCCGCGCGTGGCCAAGGGCGTAAAGACCCAGCTCCTCGGCGACGCGCTGTCCGATGTCGCGCCCCGGGAGTTCGTGAACTTCCTGCAGGCGGTGGTGCGGCGGGGCCGGCAGGGCCTGCTCACCGAAATCGCCGCCGAATACCAGAAACTGCTCGACGTATCCCTGAACCGGGTACACGCCGGCGTCGTTCTGGTGAAGGACGCCGACGGTGACCTCCAGAAGGACGTCGTGAAGCGTCTGGAGAAGGCGTTGGGGAAGGACGTCCGGGCCCACTTCCGCACCGACAAGCAGATCCTGGGCGGCGTGGTGGTGCGCGTGGGCGACCGGGTGTACGACGGCTCGCTCCGGCGCCGGCTGATGGTCTTGAAGCGGAGAATGATGACGGGGGAGTAGACGCTAAGGTGCTAAGCTGCGGCCCCGGGGCATTCTGGCTCCGGGGCCGCTTCCGTTTCGGTCTGAGCGTTCTCGGAGACCAGTTAACACCTTGGGCAGTAATACCTTAGGTGGCTCAGGCGTTTTGCGCGTCTAGACTCGGTGAATCGCGCGCCCCAGTATGAGACAGCGCAGTTCGCTCGCTTCCCTGAGGCTGGATGACTGCTGGCGCCGCGCTCCCAGGACCACCGCTCTCGCCTCGGCTTGTCTCGATAACCGCCCTGGTGCCCGCGGCGGTGGGCCTCGCGGCCGTGGCCGGCTGGCTGACCCACACGCCGACCCTCACGTCCGTCGTCCCCGGCCTGTCTTCGATGAAGATGAACACCGCCCTGGGATTCATCTTCGGCGGGTCGTCTCTCTACCTCTCCCTGCGTCCCGAGCGCTGGGCTGCTCAGCTCTCGCTCCTCTGCGCCCTGGTGATGGGGACCATCGCCCTCCTGACGCTCGTCGAATACGCGCTCGGCTCGAATCTCGGCATCGACCAGCTGCTGATCGGCGATGCGACCGCCGGCGCCCGATTCCCGGGGCGCCCCGGCGTCAACACGGCGGCCGCGCTTCTCCTCATCGCGATGGCGCTCCCACCGCGTAGAACGCTCCATCAGCCTCCCTGGCTGGCCGAGGCGGCAGCGATCGCCGCCTTGCTGATCGCGCTCGTCGCGCTCCTCGGGTACATCTACCACGTCGCCGAATTGACGGGCATCGCGTCGGCTACGCAGATGGCCGTCCACACCGCATTCGGAGCGGTGCTGCTCGCGGTGGGGGTGCTGGCGCGGGACCGTGATGGACCGGCCGTGCGCCTTGCGGTCGGTCCCGGATCCGGGGGGCGCATCGTGCGTCAGTTCCTGCCGATCGGGGTGGTGGTGCTGACGGTGCTCGGGTGGCTGCGCCTTCTGGGGCAGCGCGCCGGTTTCTACGACAACGAGTTCGGCGTGGCGATCGTGGTGCTGGGGAGCATCCTGACGGTCGCCGTCCTCACGTTCTGGAGCGCGGTGCACGTGAATCGAGACGCGGCGGCGCGGATTGGGGCGGAGGGCCAGCTGCGGGCCGTGGTGGAGTCGGCGCCGAGCGGGATGGTGATGATCGACCGGGCCGGCACCATCGTGCTGGTAAACCGCGAAATCGAGCGACAATTCGGGTACAGCCGCGAGGCGCTATTGGGGCAACCCATCGAGCGTCTGGTGCCTTCCCGCCTGCGCGCCGATCATCCGCGCGTCCGCGCCGAGTTCTTCGCGCATCCCCAAACTCGCGTGATGGGGGCCGGCCGGGACCTCTACGGTCAGCGCAAGGATGGGACGGAGATCCCCGTGGAGATCGGCCTCAATCCCATCAGCACCGACCGGGGGCAGTTCGTGCTTGCGTCGGTGGTCGACATCACGGAGCGCAAGCGCGCCGAGGCCCGATTCCGCGCGGCGGTGGAATCATCCCCGAACGGCATGGTGATGATCGAGCGGAGCGGGGCGATCCTGCTGGTGAACCGGGAGATCGAACGTCTGTTCGGCTATAGTCGCGAAGAGCTCCTCGGCCAGCCCATCGAGATCCTCGTGCCGAGTCGTCTGGGCGCCAGCCACCCCGGGCTGCGGACGGATTTTTTCGGGCATCCGCAGACGCGCGCGATGGGCGCGGGGCGGGACCTCCACGGAGTCCGCAAAGACGGCGTGGAAATCCCCGTGGAAATCGGACTCAACCCCATCGAGACCGACGAGGGCGTCTTTGTGCTCGCCTCCGTCGTCGACATCACGCAACGCAAGCGGGCCGAGGCCGAGCTCAAGCGTTCCAACGAGGAGTTGGAGCGCTTCGCCTACGTCGCCTCCCACGATCTGCAGGAGCCGCTGCGGATGGTCGGCAGCTACGTCCAGCTCCTGGCCAAGCGCTATAAGGGGAAGCTCGACCAGGACGCCGACGAATTCATCGGCTTCGCCTTGGATGGCGCCATCCGCATGCAGCGTCTGATCCAGGATTTGCTGGCATTTTCCCGGGTGAGCACCAAGGGCGCCGTCCCGGTCCCCACCGAGGCCACCGCGGTGCTCGACGCGGCCTTGGCGAGCTTGAAGCTCACCATTGAGGAGACCGGAGCGTCGGTCACATACGATCGCCTGCCGCCGGTGCTCGCCGATCCGGGGCAATTGGAGCACGTCTTCCTGAACCTGATTTCCAATGCCCTGAAGTTTCGGGGAGCGGCGGCGCCGGCGATTCACATCGGCGCGTCCCGGGAAGGCAACGGGTGGCGGCTGACGGTGCGGGACAACGGGATCGGGATCGATCCCCAGTACTTCGACCGGATCTTCGTGATTTTTCAGCGGTTGAACGCCCGGACCGATTATCCGGGTACGGGGATTGGGCTGGCCATCGTGAAGAAGATCGTGGAGCGTCACGGCGGACGGATCTGGGTCGACTCGGTGCCCGGCTCCGGCACCACCTTTTCCTTCACGCTCCCCGCTGTTTCGGAGGTTTGAGCGGTGCATACCATTCCGGCTGATCCAGTCGAGATCCTGCTGGTCGAGGACAACCCCGGGGATGTTCGCCTCACCCAGGAAGCGTTGCGGGATGCCAAGGTCCGCAACCGCATCCAGGTCGCGGAGGATGGGGTCCAGGCCCTGGCCCTGCTGCGGCGGGAGGGGAAATACGCCGGGGCGGTGCGCCCCGATCTGATTCTCCTGGATCTGAACCTGCCCAGGAAGGGCGGGCGGGAGGTGCTGGAAGAGATCAAGGGGGACGAGACGTTGAGGCACATCCCGGTGGTGATCCTCACCACCTCGCAGGCCGAGCAGGACATTCTCGAGAGTTACCGGCTCCGGGCCAACGCATATGTGACGAAGCCGGTGGACCTCGAGCAGTTCCTGCGGGTGGTGCGGTCCATCGAGCAGTTCTGGCTCGAGATCGTGAAGCTGTCGCGGCCGTGACCCTCACCGCCGCGGCACCGATCCGGATCCTGCTGGTCGAGGACAACCCCGGGGACGCCCGCCTCATCCTCGAAGTGCTCACCGAGATGGGCGCCGCGGGCTTCACCCTCGAGAAACTCGACCGGCTGGAGCCCGCGCTCGAGCGGATGCGCGGGGCCGCGCTGGACGTCGTGCTGCTGGACCTGGGACTCCCCGACAGCCAGGGCCTCGCCACCTTCGAACGGGCTCGGATGGAGGCTCCCACCCAGCCCATCATCGTCATTTCGGGCCTCGACGACGAGCAAGTGGCCCTCGAAGCGGTCCGGTCCGGCGCGCAGGACTACCTGGTCAAGGGGCGTATCGAGGGACACCTGCTGGGCCGGGTCATCCGGTATGCCATCGAGCGCCAGCGGGCGGAGCAGCGCCTGCGGACGTCGGAAACGATGTATCGCTCCCTCGTGGCCAACTCACCGTTCGGCATCCAGCGTGTGTCGCCGGAGGGGCGCGTGCTGTCCGCCAATCCGGCGTTGGTGGCGATGCTGGGATACGACAATGAGGACGAGGTCCTGAAGCTCGACATGGCGCGGGACGTCTACGCCGTCGCGGCGGAACGGGCCAGCCAGGTCAGTAATCTCATCGCCCAGGGTGAGCTGACCGTCGAGTCGGAGTGGAAGCGCCGGGATGGAACGCGCATCCGGGCCCGGCGGACCGGCCGCGTGGTGCGCAGCCCCGACGGTGACGTCCTGTACTTCGACATCGTGGTCGAAGACGTGACTCAGCAACGGGTCACGGAGCAGCAGTTGGCGCAGGCCCGGAAAATGGAGGCCATCGGCCAGCTGGCGGGCGGCGTCGCGCACGACTTCAACAATCTCCTCACGGTCATCCTGGGCTCATCGGACCTTCTCCTGGAGACGGTGGCGGCCGATTCACCCGATCGGGCGGAGATCGGCGACATTCGGCAAGCCGCGCTTCGCGCGGCGGAGCTCACCCGGCAGCTGCTCGCGTTCAGCCGCCAGCAGGTGCTGCAGCCGCAGGCGCTCGACCTGAACCACGTGGTGGAAGGGATGCAGAAGATGCTGGGCCGGCTTATCGGCGAGGATGTGGAGCTCCGCACCGCGTTGGACGCCTCCCTGGGAACCGTGCGCGCCGACCCGGGCCAGATGGAACAGATCATCCTCAACCTGGCCGTCAACGCGCGGGACGCGATGCCCGACGGCGGCCATCTCACCATCGAAACCGCGAATGCCGATCTCGATGCCACCTATGTGGCGGCGCACAGTCCGGCCCTTCCGGGGCCCTACGTCATGCTGGCCGTGACCGACACCGGCATGGGGATGGACCAAGCCACGCAGTCCCGTGTCTTCGAGCCCTTCTTCACCACGAAGGAGCAGGGCAAGGGGACGGGGCTGGGGCTCGCCACCGTCTACGGGATCGTGAAGCAGAGTGGGGGTTTGATCTGGCTCTACAGCGAGCCGGGTCAGGGGGCCACCTTCAAGATCTATCTGCCCCGGATCACGGCGGCCGCCACGGCCCACACCGTCCCGCCGGACCCGCGCGCGCTCCGAGGCACGGAAACCGTCCTGGTGGTGGAGGACGACAGCACGGTACGGTCGCTCACCCAGCGCGTGCTCGCGGGGCAAGGCTACACGGTGCTGGTCGCTGACAGCGGCGCCGCCGCCCTCGCCCTGGTCCTTGGTCACGCCGGTGCCATCGACCTCTTGATCACGGATGTCGTGATGCCGGGGATGAGCGGGAGGGACCTTGGCAATCGGTTCATCGAAGCACGTCCAACGGCCCGGGTCCTGTTCCTCTCCGGGTACCCCGGTGAAGCGATCGCCCGGCGGGGCATTCTCGAAGCCGGAGTGAATTTCCTCCAGAAGCCGTTCACCGTGGAGGCACTGGGGCGCAAGGTGCGGGAAGTTCTGGAAGCCGAGGGCCGGAAGCCGGCCCGGGAGTGATCCCGGGCCGCTCCCTCTAGCGATACCGCAATCCGACGCTCACGCCCGGCCGCACCAGCATACGCCGTTCGAAGGACGACGAAACCTCGGTCTCCCGGAACAGCGAGGGAGAAAGAGACACTCCCGCCTGAATGTTGCCCAGGAAGCGCCCGGCGACTGGCCACTCGTACATCGCGGTGACGTGGCCACCGACCAGGACCCGTGACTCGAAGTCCGTCAGGGACCAGAGCGTGATGTCGGCGCCGCCTCCCACCCGCAACGCGCCATCCGCGCCGACCCGCAGCACCCGCACCGTCACCTCCGGAGCGCCGGCCACGAAGTGCGCGGCCTTCGTGTCCACGAATGCTCCGCCGTCGATCTCGGCGGCGATCCCCGGCGCTCCATAGCTGATCCCCCAGTCGACGCGGAGGGCCCCCCAGTCGCGCCCCACCGCGAGGGTCACCGTCGTGGGCCGGTACGGATGCACCGCGCCCGGGGTCGAATCGACGGCCGAGACCGCGCCGCCATAATACCGCGCGACGCCGAGGGAGACGCCGACGCCCCATTGCGCCAGCAGGGGAACGGGCGCCAGGGCCAGCGCTCCCGCCAAGGCGATGTGGCGCATCAGTGCATCTCCAGTGCGATCCAGCCGTTCGTGATGTTGTGGTCCCCTTTGAGGAACCAGTTGTAGCCCGGGTAGAACTGGCCGACCACCGCGTCCTGGACCGCATTGCCCACGGGGTCGTCGTTGGAGTTGATCAAGGACGCGAGGGCGGACAGCAGGTTCTCGCCGGTCCGCGCGTACTTGAACATCTTCGTCAGGTAGCTCGTCGTCGTGTCCCGCCCGCCGGACAGCAGCTGGTAGGCGCTGTCGACCGACACCAGGATGGAATGGGTCCGGTCTACGTCCATCCGCAGCTGGCAGGCCTGATCATCGTCCTCCACCATGAACACGCGCACGCTCTGCCCCGGATGCTGGACCTTGTACTGATTGAGCTGGTCCTGGCTGAAGATCAGGACGTTTCCGGTCCAGTCGGTGGCGTTCTGATCGTAGACGTAGGGCCCGCCCGCGTGCTCGCCGGCGCACTGGCAATCGCTGAGCTGGTCGGTGGTGCCCATCTGCCCGAGGATGTGCACCTCAAACTCGGGATCCCCTTTCAACCAACCCTCAAACTGGCCCACGTCCGGGATGTGGGCCCTGGTCATGAAGAGACCGCTGGGCGGCGCCGGTACGCCCCCGATCCCGCCGCCGCCGCTGTTGTCGCACGTTTCCACGCTGCACTTGAGCATCGCCGGCGCGTCGAAGTTGGTCTCGACGGGCACCAGCGCGAGCACCGGGGTCTCCGGGGGGTGGTCCGGGTTCAGGATATGCCGGCGTCCTTGGAGATCGAAGGCCACGGGCGCGTCGTGATCGGCCACCGCCGTGGCGACCAGGATATGTTCGTCCGCGTGCCAGGCCGCCCGGTGACCGGGTACCGGCAGATAGAGCTCGAGGGGCTGAGCCTGCACGGCCTCCGCCAGCACCACGTCCTCCGAGTCGGCCCCGGCCTGTGCCAGCGAGTGGAGTGCGCGCCAGTTCGCCACGGCCAGGAAGCGCTGGAACTGGAGCTTGTGTTCGGGGATGGGCGAGTGCTGGAGCTGGGCCCACACGTACGCCCGGAAGCCCGGATTGGCGAGCGCCAGGGCCACCCGCTGCGCCAGCCACTCGTTCCGCGCCGGCGTCGCGCCGGCACCCGAGGTGTCGATCGTGGCCCCGGCGATGGTGGGGCCGGTTGGTTGGAGCTCTCCGCACCCCAGCGCGATGCCGGCGGCCGCGACTATCGCGAAGGGGATGAAATACCGAATGCGCATACACGCCTCCTGAGACGCTGAGTTGATCCGGAAGAGGTTCCTCCGGGGAAGCGATTATGATGGAAGGAGAGGCGAAGACCGGGACCGAAAGCTCGCGTCCCGGTACCGATTTACGCGGACTCGGTGAGGGCTCCGGGGGTGGCGGGGGGATCGGCGGGGAGGCGCCAGCCGGCGAGGCGGAAGACCCATCGGCCCGCCGCGCCGCTCCACCACCGCACCCTGCGAGCGCCGTGCCGGTCGGTGCGATCCTCGGTATGCCGTCGCGCGGCGAAGGCCAGCACCAGCGCACCTGCCGCGGCCCCGGCGAGAGCGCCCGCCACGCGCCCGGTGGCGGGGAGGATCCCGCTGACCACGCCCGCGGTCCCCACCGCCGCGCCGCCCAGCGCGAGGTAGCACGAGAGACGCAGGAACCGCCCGGTGCGGGGGCCTCGCGCGCCGAACCCGAAGGCCAGCTCCTCCACCCGTCTCGCGTGCTCCACTCTCAAAGCGTGAATCAGGTCTTCCCGTCCGTGCCCGGCGCGCAGCAGCCTGCGGGCGCGAGCGATGGCCGTGGCGAGTCCCCCCCACTGTCGTTCTTGCGTGACGAAAGCGC
>Ga0210405_10005345_pt1 | contig 11772 bp, 13 predicted proteins | sample IncBWH11MmetaG_FD_155492 | JGI IMG/M metagenome (GOLD analysis project Ga0210405, IMG submission 155492) | Forest soil microbial communities from Barre Woods Harvard Forest LTER site, Petersham, Massachusetts, United States - Inc-BW-H-11-M | ecosystem: Environmental > Terrestrial > Soil >... | reverse complement strand
TCGATCAGCTCAAGGTCCTCAATACCTACCTCAGGCGCAAATTCGACAACGAGGGCATTCGCGTCGTGCCGCGGCCGAAGAAAAGGGATTCGCTCGAAGCCTATATTGGCGATGAGTTCATCGGCGTCTTGTTCGTCGACGACGAGAAGGGACGGCAAAAATCCTATATTCTCGAAATGCCGATTTTGGATATGGATTTGGCCTGAGCCCCGTCAATTTTTCTGCGGATGCAGTTGCGCCATCAGCCGGTCGACGCCGGCGGCGACGCCGCGCCAATCCTCGAGCCAGGCGCGTGGAAAGCGCAGCGTGACCTCGGCGGTATCGATGAGCCGCTCATGCAGGCAGGTGCCGCGGACCGTGCCGACTTGGCGCGTGCAGCGGGCGAAGAACTGTTCGGGGTTGGTCCCGACATAGACCAAGTCCTCGCCGTCGTATGGCGTGCCGGCGCGAAACGGCACGATGGCGAGCCCGTCCGGGCCGGCGCTGGCCTGGGCTTCGATGTAGCGCGGATAGATGGTGCGTAGCCGTTCGGCGGGCGGCAGCAAGGAGCCCAGTCCGGCGATGGTCGCGAACAGCCGTTCCGTCGTATCGACCGGCTTCGTTATAGTATCGCCGTCATTTTCGGCCGCCGCCCGGTCGGCGCCTTTGGCGTCCGATTGCGGCGGTTTAAGCGACGGCCACAGGAAGGCGAGATCGACCCGCTCGTGGGGTCCGGGATGGCGCTGCACCGCGGCGCGGATCGCCGCCGGCGGCACGTCGAACAGCACATTGGCAACCGTGATCGGCATTGCCGGTCCATTGAGCGGGACGGGCGTACTCGGCCAAGTCGGCCACAGCATGTACGAAACGACAATCCCGGCCGCGAGCACCAGCACCGCGAGGCAGGCAAACGGCAGCATCAGCCTGCCGCGCGCGGTCCGGCGGATATTGCGTCGGGGGAGGACGTGAGCCGTCATGTTTTGTGGCCCTTTTGGCGACTCATCAGTGAGTACGGCACGCTCGTTAACCTTTCCTTAAGCAAGCCGTGGCGGCCCGCCGTGTCCTCTGCGATGAATTCCGGCGAGGAGACCGGAATGTTCACAGCCCTGCCGCAGGCGATCACGCCGGAGGCCATCAGTTCCTTTTTCGCGCTGGCCTGGGGCTTTGCCGCCGCCGGATTCTGCGCCAGCGGCTATCGGCTGTTCGCCAAGCATTTCCCGAGCTTTCGCCAACTCGAAGTCGGCCCGGTGGCGGCGCGCTTTGCCGCTATTCCGCTATTAATGTTCTCGGCGCCCTACATCATCATGCGCAACACGTTGCGCGGCCGCCGGCTCGAGAAACGCCGCACCGACCTCGTCATGGTGGCGACCGTGATCGCCGGGCTGTGGAGCCTGATGTCCGGAACCGTGGTCGTGCTCGCGCTTCAAGCGCTGCTCCACGTCTAGCGCGTCATTGCCGGACTTGATCCGGCAATCCATGCTGCCGCACAGAATCGTCTGTCCGATCGAGCTTGCCGCGACGGTATCAATCGCCGATGCTCAATATGGATGCGCGGGTCGTTTTCGTAAGACGGCGCTTCGCGCCTGTTGCCCGCGGATGACGAATGAGAACGCCATGATCTACGAACTCGACGGCCAAAAGCCGGAATTTCCCGAAGCCGGCCGCTATTGGGTGGCGCCGAACGCCACGCTGATCGGCAAGGTGCGATTGCGGCTCGACAGTAGCGTCTGGTTCGGCGCCGTGCTGCGCGGCGACAACGAGTGGATCGAGCTCGGCGAGCGCTCGCAGATCCAGGACAACGCCACGCTGCACACCGATCCCGGCTTCCCGCTCACCATCGGGCAAAATTGCGTGATCGGCCACAACGTCATCCTGCACGGCTGCACGGTTGGTGCCAATTCGCTGATCGGCATGGGCGCGATCATGCTCAACGGCGCGCGCATCGGCGCAAACTCTCTGGTCGGCGCCGGCGCGCTGGTCACTGAGGGCAAGACGTTTCCGGACAATTCGCTGATCGTCGGCTCGCCGGCGCGCGCCATCCGCACCCTCGACGAGGCCGCGATCCAATCGATTGCCGGTGCCGCAGACATTTACGTGCGGCGCTTCAAGCAATACGCGAAGGGGCTGAAGGAGATGTGATGACGGTCATCGCGGCCGAAACAGCTGAGGGCTTGATCCGGTGGCGCTATCTGCCGTGGGCGCTGGCCGCGATCGCCGCCATGATCGCCGTCATCGTGGCCGGCAATATCTGGCTGCTCGACTTCGTTCATGTGTTCTCCAGCCTGTTGTGGACCGGCGTCGATCTGTTCATGGGATTTGTGCTCGGCCCGATCCTGCGCCGGGTCGACCTTTCGGTGCGGCGCGAAATCGTCCGCCGGCTGACGCCGCGCACGCTGTTCTTGATGCCGACGGTGTCGATCGTCTCCGGCACCACCGGTTGGTTTCTTGCCGTCCAATTGGGCTACACCGCGCTCGATTGGCCGGCCTATTGGTGGGTGGCCGCGGCGCTGATCCTGGTCACGTTGATGACGATCCAAGGCCTCGGCTTCCTGACGCCGGTCAACGTCTACGTCTGCCTCCAGCTGCAAAAACCTAAGCCGGATATGGCCAAGATCAGTTCTTGGATGCGATGGTACTTTTACGCGGTCGCCCTTCAGGGACTGATGCAAGTGGCGATCATTATCGTTATGACGCGATTTCGCGCCGGCATCTGAGCCGCCATTTGTCCCGCTCCAGGGGCCCTAAACCTTCGTATCGGGTGTCCTATCCCTTTCGGCATTGGACTCTAACCTGCGTAGAGTAGAGCGATCGCCGGTGCCCCCCTACGGTCAATGCAACGAGTTCCGAGCCGCGTGCGGCATCGCGTTGGCGCGCTTTCGTCAACGCATGCGTCGCGAGCCAAATCGGCGAGTTGCGATATGGCGTTTGCTTTGCACTTTCGTTCGCATCCATGGCTTCGTTCGCACCCATGGCATCCGATTTCGACGGCGCCGTGCAATCGGGGCATTGAGATTCGCGTCCGCGAAGGAAGAACGATCTCAACTCTCGAATTCCCGTGCCGGCAGACCAATGCGGGCGACTGGATCAACTGCGACTTCGGCACGCCGATCAATATTCAACCGGTCGAATGGCGCGCCTGGCACGGTCATTCGCCGCAGCCGCAGAGCCTACAGGTCAACAGGAGAGGCCGGCGGGCGCTGCCACAGCGCGGTCATCGCAGTGCCAAACAATCAACACCGACAGAGGTGAAACCTCCGGATCGGCCTGTGCGCCGGGCGAAAAGCATAACGGCCATGGCGTGCGCGCTGATCGGCATCGTCGTTGTCGCGGCGGCAGCCAGTTCGCTCACGCGCATAAGCGCATGGGCACTGCCGATGGGGTTGACTGCGTCGACGCCGGCGGCGGCCGTCAGCGAAACCGCCATCGCCGCCGCGGGCGGCCCGCGCACCGATGACTCCTGTCAGGAGTTCGGTTCCGCGTTTCTCAATTCGGCGTGTTTAACACGCCATAAGAAGTTTGCCGGCCGCAGAACCCATCGCGTGGCAACGTTTGTGATTGGCCGCTCGGAGGCACAGCAAGAACCGCTGAGCCGGTGACCGTCGGCCCAAAAGACTTAAGCGGAATGCGTCGGCGCGCATTCCCGCGCAAATAACGAAGCCAAAGAACATACTGGCGTTTGTTGACAGGGAGTACGGCCATGTCCGTGCAAGGCGTACAACGTTCAAACCATCACGCTCCGCGCTATGACGTCCTCGAGATTCTGATGATTGCCGCCGGCGTCGTGCTCATCGTTGCCGTCGCATTGGTATTTTGACGCGGCGATCTATGTCGGTAAGCACCGTTGTTGCTGAACGGTGTCCTTTGAACTCAATCAAACGAGCATCTGCCGCCGGTTCGCATCCTGCTTTGGCGCCGCTATAGCGTCCAAAAATGTGCGGCCTGTTCCAGGGTAATTCTAGGGTAAAGAGAAGAGCATAAAGCACAAGACATCAATAACTTGGCAGAGCGAGCAGTCACACTCCGCGGGTTCCAAATGCAAGTCTAAATTTTCTGCTCAATTAAACGCTCAGATGGCGCAACCTTTACGAGTTGTTTGAATGTGTTTAACGTCCTACGCATGCGGAGGACTAATAACGATGGCGTTTCCGACCCTGAGTTCTGCAATCCTTCAATCCCTGAGAGCGGGACAGATGCATCCTGACCTCCCGTCAGCCCTCTTAACGCAGGAAAGGAATAAGGTTCGGGTTCGTGCTGAAGATCGACATTGGGATTACAAAGAGAAGCTTTCGCTAAGCGACGCCTATGCCGTCGCGGAGTTTGCCAAGGATGTTCTTGCATTCCACAACACGGATGGAGGTACGATCATCGTCGGGGTTACGGACAAATTTGCCGCCAACGGCATTCCGAGCAGCTCAATCCTTGATAAAAAGCTCCTCCGAGACAAACTCGTGAAATATTGCGGCACGTCTCTGGATGTTTTTCAAGATTCCATAGAATTAGCGAACGGCCAATTCATCTGGCTAGTTTTTGTACGCAAGTACCTGGAAATTCCTCAAGCGATGGAATGCGATGGCCCATACTATCGAGGCGCTTATATGTTTAACAAGGGTCAGTATTTTTATAGAGACGGTGATGAGGTTAAGCGATGTCGGAGTGACGATGACATCGAGCGTGTCTTTCGCGGGTTTTCGAACGCCCATCTTGGTGCGTATAATTATGAAGTAGATCAGCCATATTATCGTCTATTACACCCAAATTGTGAGAAGTTTGTTGGGCGTCGGGAAAAAATCCAAGAAGTAAAATCTAAGCTAGCCCTTAGACATCCAGTCGTGGCGCTCGATGGTTTGGGGGGCGTTGGCAAGACAGCAATAGCCATTCAAGCGGTCCGGGAGCTATATGATGAAACTGGCCGTTATTTGTTCATCGCATCACTGTCAGCTAAATCAAAAATGTGGCTTGGCCACGTTAGTCCACGTACTGCATCCTTTGCCGGTCTTCATGGACTTCTCTCCGAAATTGCTAATGTAATTCCGGATATGCCAAAAACTGACGACACACTTAAATTGAAAGAGTCTCTCGTGGCATTTATGAGGGACGTCAGCGGTCTAATTGTGGTCGATAATTTGGAAGAAATTAATGACGACGGTGTCTTTAGATTTTTAAGTCAAGAGGTTCCCGCGCCCGTTAAAGTGCTTGTAACAAGCAGAATAGCGAAAGATCTGGGCGCACTCACGATCTCGATCCCAGCTATGACCGCAGAGGAAGCCCGGGATTTGTTGTCGCTAGAACTTGAGCGATTGGGATATGAACCAAAGAAAGAGGATGAACAAAATGTAGCAGCCATATTGCTCGCCGCCGGAGGCGTTCCGCTGGCGATAAAATGGGCATCGCAATTAGCGGCGGAGCGGCGATCTATTAGAGATGCATCTTCAGCGCTCCGAGGAGCAGGTCCTGGTAAGCAAGAATTTCTAAATTTTTGCTTTGCAACGATGTATGATTCATTGAGTGATGCAGCGAAGAACGTGGCAGAGCTAATTCCGTACCTAGATGCGGAATGGAAGCCGATGACAATCAGTGTGATGCTGGACCGGTCGCTAGAAAGTGTGCGTCTGGCTATCTACGAGCTCGCCGACAAGGGCATAATTTACCGGACAAGTGAGCTCACCGAGGATGATTACGGTGTGTTGCCGCTAACGAAAGAATTTCTCTCCAATAAGTGGCACGAACATCAGAATTTTAGGCGGGGGGCGGTGGCGCGACTTGACGAACTGTTTGAATCTGATGGGGCAGAAGGTGTCTTGCTCGAATGGCCGGAAGAGAGGCGAGTCCAACATCTTACACCACTTGCCCGCAAACGCACTGAAAGCAATGATTACGTGCGCGCTCTGAAATTGATCAATTTAGCCCAAAGTTGGCTGGGAGCCCGAGAGCTGCACCCGCAAGAAGTAAGTTTACGTTTTTTGGAAGGGCAGAACCTTTACCTTCTTGGAAAGAAGGCGTCAGGAATCGCCCACATGCGTCAGGCCGTGGGCGTTGATCGGTCGGACGAGTGTTTGGAATCATCAGACTTCTTATTTTTTGCAGGGGCATTGTTCGATTTCGGGGGACTTTATGCGGAAAAAGAAGCATGCCAAAACGTCGCGGTTGGGATTCAAAAGGGTACAACGCCATCTTTGTCCCTCTGGGAAAGCTTTGTGGAGTGTAGCATCAAACGTAATGATATTAAGCCAATCGCATTAATTGTGTCGAACCTGCAGGAAGTGGAATTGCTATGTACTGTGTTCGACCGACTTGGAAAACTGTTGATAGCCACTCCAGGCTATACTTACGATGAGGCGTGGGCAGCTGCATTAAATCGAATTCTGAGTTCAGGTATCAGCGACGAGAGAAAAACCTTTTACAGAGAGTTGGTCTCCGAAAATAGGAAAATAAACGCCCGGTTGAATCGACACTAGTGGCCGAATTTGAGCAAGCTCTCTCTCTCTCTCTCTCTCGACCGGCCGGAGTACGTCCTGCAACGTAGGCGCAGGATAGCTATCTGGCCGCTTCCACTCAGCGCGAGCGACTGATAGGGCGACAGCAGGGCCTACTCATCCGTCCCGCTCTGGGTATGCTGCTGCCGGCGCGAATTGACCGCCGCGCGCAGATTCTTGAGTCGTCCGCTTGGGCGAAGTGGCGGAGCTGTTTTGTGACCAAAAAAGGTGCGGCCAGTCCTTGGGGGAGGACTGGCCGCGCGCGAACCCGGTCTGGGGACGGGGAGGGGTGGGGACGTGACCGAGCTCGCGTAGCTCCTGTGTTCGTTTCGCAATCAGTGCGCGGTTGCGGTGAGCGGCACCGGCCGCGGTTCGCCGAGCGCGACCCAGACATTCGGATCGGACTGCGACTGGCGCTTGACGAAGCGGTAGCCGGTGTCCGACCACAGCACGATGTCGTCGGTCTGGTTGTCGAGGACGTATTCGCCCTTGTCGCTTTTGACCGTGAGCACGGCGTGGCCGTCGTTGTTCTTGTCGCGCACCACGGTGATCAAAAGCGCCTCGCGCGGCCAGCCGGCCTGCATCAGCATCTTGCGCTTCTGCAGCACGTAGTCCTCGCAGTCGCCGTAACCGTCATCGGGATAGTTCCAGCGTTCGACGACGCCCCAATGATCCATATCGGTCATCGGCTTGACGTTGGTGTTGACCCAGCGGTTGATCCGCACCAGGTCTTTCCAGGCCTGACCCGACAGCACAACGTCGCGCGGCGCCGATGGTTTCGTCTTGCATTCCGGATCGTATTCGACGCAGAACTCGACCCAGCCGATCGGCGCACGTGTGGCCTCGCCGACCGAGATGAACAGCGGACGCCCTTGCCCCCGCTCTTGCGCCGTGCTGGTCTTTTCCGTAGCGATCAGGGTAGCGGCGACGAAGATCGCGACCGCACTCCGCCGCAGAATTGTTTTTGTACGCGAACGCATGTGACCCCATCCCGTCTCAACGGGGACACGTTTCGCACAAAGCTTTTGCGGTGCTGCTAAGTTGTATCGTTCAATTTGAAGTAAAATCGGTTCAATAGACTGCAAAAGTCGCGGGATTGTTGGGACGAATATTGTATAAAATTCGAACTATTCTATTTTGATTCAAATTTTATCTATCCAGGCGCCATCGTGCTGCGCGCAGGTTTGTCAATGCGCAAGCGGCCTCGCGCCGGCGGGTGGCGTTTGCAATCAGCGGGCTGTGGATGCTTGAAAAACGCGCATAACGGCTGGCGCGCAAGCCGCGGCGAAGCCGACAATTGTCGCGCCGGCCTTTACCCGCCGGTGACGTTGTCTTCCAGAAAGTCCGGATGCTGCAGGCGGGTGAACTCGACGGCGAAGCCGTCCTCGAGGTGACGCACGACGCGGCCCTGTATGGTGCCGAGCGTGACCAGGGCGCCGATCGGCGGCCGTTGATCGGAGGCGATACCGGCGCCCGATTGCGAGACGTCGATGATGCGGCAGGTGAGGTTGACGCCGTTCGGCATGACCAGGCGGCCGACCGGGTTGCGCGGCACGATACGGCCGTGGCGGCGATCCTCGGGTAGGCCGAGGATGTTGCGGTTGGCGAGCCAGGTGAGCTGGGCGGCGAGCTTGTCGCGCTTGCGCGCGGTCGCCCCGATGGTCATCGCAAAGCCGTTCTGGAAAATGCGCGCGACGCGGCCTTCGAGCCGGCCCAGATGATCGACATAGGCGATGATGCGCTCGCCCTGCGCGGCGGTCACGGGCGCAATCAGCGCCATGCCGCCCGGCGACATGTCGACGACTTGGCAGGGAAATTCGCGGCGGTCCGCCAGCATGTAGCGGCCGAGCAGGTTGACCTTGACGCGCTGGTGGCGGCGGCGGTCCTGGCTGAGCGCCCGCAAACTCGCCTTTCGTTCAACCAAAGCCATGCGATCAATGCGCCTGCCACCACTCGTGGCCAAACCTAGGCGCGCGATGTTAACGGCTCGTTAGCCGCCATCGGTAAGCGTTTGTCATAATTGCGGGCGATCGGCCGGCGCGCCGGCTGCAAGGCTCAAGAGCGTCCGCCTTGGTGGACGACGAGTCCCCGTCGCGGCGCCATGAAGCGCGGCAAAATGCGGGTCTTCGCCACCGCGCCGACGTGACGGCGGCTGCCGAGCGTCAGCGCTCCGATCGGGCTCGCTCCGAGCCACGCCGGCGGCTTGAGCGGCGCCAGTATGCCGATGGTGCGCGCCAGCCTTGGCCGGCGCATGCCGAGCGGCAGCAGGAGAAGCTCGAGCTCGAGCGGCTCGCCTGCCGTAGAGTGCGCGGTCACGCCGGCTACGGTGCCGACGCTTTCATCCGTCGAGATGGCGAGCAGATCCGCGATCGGACCGCGGCTGCCAAGGTCCCAGAGATTGACGAAGGATTCGCCTTTGAGCTCGCGGCCGAACAAAGCGCAGACCCGGGTGCCGGCGAGCCTGAACGTATGGCTGTCGGAGGCATCCAGCTCGAGAATGAACGTATCGCTCAAGGCCTGTCGAATGGCGCCCGGCTCGATGTCGGTACGCTCCGGCGCCAGGCGCTGGCCGCGCCGTTCTTCCCAGTAAGCGTAAAGCTCCCGGCTCGCTGCGTGTTTCATGGCGCCCGCTCCTGCATTGCGACCGCCCGGCTGTCCCTGAACGGGACAGCTTTTGCTTCGTGCGGCTGTTTGCTGGAGTGCTGAGCAGGTGGCGTGCCGCGGTGGCGTGCCGCAGCGCAGTGGCGGCGCTGACGCAAAATTAATCTTAACGAAACGTTGACGTTGGCTGCCCCGGTGCGCCCGCCTAGGGTCCGCCCACGAAAACGTCAATCAGGCGCTGCCGATCCGGGGCGGCGTTCAGCACATAGAGGGAGGCGAGGTTGATGCGGCCGACGCCGCGGCACCCGATGCCGCGACAAGGTTGAGGGAAGAACCATCGGCGTCGACGCAGAAACTCGCATACAGGGTGCAAAGGGGAGGGCCAAAATCCCTCCCTTTTGTTTTGTTTTGCCTAGCGCTGCGCGCTTGCCGCAGCCGCCACGACGGCCTATTTCGACAAGACGCAGGTATCCGCCCGGTGACACAACGCCACGAGCCGATCTTCAACGTGCCGCCGGTCGTGGTTGCGACGGTTGTCGTGCTGCTGCTCGTTCATGCGCTGCGCATGTGGGTTTTCACCGAAGCGCAGGACACGCGGTTTCTGCTGGTCTTTGCCTTCATTCCGGCGCGCTATGACGCCGGTCTGGCCGGCAGTTTCCCGGGCGGCTTTGGCGCCGATCTGTGGACTTTCTTCAGCTACGCCTTCATCCACGCCAACCTCTTACATATCGGTCTCAATCTGGCATGGCTGTTGCCGTTTGGCACAGCGCTGGCGCGGCGCTTCGGCGCGGTGCGCTATTGCGCTTTCATGCTGGTGACATCGGCCGCCGGCGCGCTGGCCTATCTCGTCAGCGATCCCGAACAGATGGCGCCGATGATCGGCGCGTCGGCGGCGATTTCAGGCGCCATGGCGGCGGCGATGCGCTTTGTTTTCCAGCAGGGCGGAATGCTCGGTCTATCGGGCCAAGCCGGCGCTCATCGCGTGCCGGCGCGGCCGCTCTTGGCGACGCTGACCGACGTCCGGTTCCTGATGTTCCTTGTGGTCTGGCTCGGACTGAACATGCTGTTCGGCCTCGGTACGGTGTCGATCGGCGGCGAGGACGGCGAGGCGATCGCCTGGCAGGCGCATATCGGCGGCTTTTTTGCCGGCCTGATCCTGTTCAATGCTTTCGATCCGGCAGTTCCGCAGGCGGAACCGAACACTGAGCCGAGCAACACGGAACCGACCAATACCGGGCCGAGCGGATAGCGACGTATTTTCTTCCCGCGTTGCACCACGCGCCGTGCGCTGCAAGCAGTGCGCTGCAACACATGTATTTGTGATGCCGTCGGAACCCGGCCCCGGTGTAAAACATTGAGTCCAGCACCTTCATCGTGCTGACCCGCGAAGCGAGTGCAGCGCGGTGAAGCGTAGGGAGGCTATGATGACAGTCAGCATCATCCTCGCCGGCAAGGGCCGCGAGGTCGTCACCATCGAACCCAATGCCACTCTTGCCGCCGCGGTCGCGCTGCTCGCCGAAAAGCGCATCGGTGCGCTGATGATTCTCGGCGCCGACCGCCGCGTCGTCGGCATCCTCTCCGAACGCGACATTGTGCGCGCGCTCGCCGAGCGCGGCGCGGCGGCGCTCGACGAGCCGGTGAGTGGAGCGATGACCCGCAAAGTCTCCACCGCTCATGAGCGCGAGACGGTCGCCTCGATCATGGAGCGCATGACCGCGGGCAAATTCCGCCATGTGCCCGTCGTCGACCAGGGCCGGCTGACCGGCATCGTGTCGATCGGCGACGTGGTCAAGCACCGTCTGCAGGAGATGGAGCGCGATTCGGCGGCGATGCGCGACTACATCCTGACCGCGTAGCCGGCGCGCAAGCGCATTCCGGACCGGCCGCTACCGGGCTATAATGCCGTGGGCGACTGAAGACCGGTAGAGGCAGCCATGCGGTGCTTGGCCGTTCTGTTTGCCGTGGTGGCTGTTGTGGGCTTCGCCAAAGAAGGGTCCGCCGGCAAAAAAATCCGCTTGGCGCAATCCTCGACCACGACGAATTGCATGATGACCTGCAATGCGCAGGCGGCGACGTGCCAAACCGCCTGTTTCGTCCCGTCGGCGCCGGCGGTGGGTTCGACAACGTCGGCGATCGCCCAGGCCCAGGCCCCAGGTCCCAATGCGACGTCGAGCACGTCGTGCGTCATGAATTGCTCGACGGCGCAGCTTGCGTGTCAAACCGTCTGTTCTCGTAGTGCTTCCCAGGGGTTACAGTTAACACCTCAGCCCGCACCTCCCGTCGGTCAATAGTCCAAATCGCCCCTTTTTGGGGTTTTGCGGTACGCCTGTGGCGATGGCGTTTGCAATTTGAAAACATTCCTCCGTGGAAATCAGTTGATTACAGAGAATGCTATGACCTCTGCGTCATGAACTGCACGATGGCGCAGCTCACCCGGCAGACGATCTGCTCGCAGAATATCGCCACCGCAGTGATCGGCCTCGGCATGAAATTGCCGCGATTAAGAACGAGAAAACGGCATGTCTGGGCGGGCCTTAACTTCATTTCGGTGCTGGCGGCTGCTTTTGGCGGCGCTGATCTGCTTTGCGCCGACCGCCGCCTCGGCGCAGAGTCTGATGGCGCCGCAAGCCGCCGTGCCGGTACCGCTGACGCCGGGCACCGGAACGCCCGGCGCAACGATGATGAGCCCGGTGCCGTTGGCGACGCCGCCGTCTTCGCC
>Ga0210405_10005343_pt1 | contig 11774 bp, 14 predicted proteins | sample IncBWH11MmetaG_FD_155492 | JGI IMG/M metagenome (GOLD analysis project Ga0210405, IMG submission 155492) | Forest soil microbial communities from Barre Woods Harvard Forest LTER site, Petersham, Massachusetts, United States - Inc-BW-H-11-M | ecosystem: Environmental > Terrestrial > Soil >... | reverse complement strand
TAACGTGTTGCAGCGCCTGACGTATCTGGTTGTCATTTTCCTGTGTTTTCCGTTGATCATCTGGACGGGTCTGGCGATGTCACCGGCCTTCGAATCCCTAGCTCCGGCCACGGTTCTGGGTGGCCACCAATCCGCGCGCACCATACACTTCTTCGTCACAGGATTTCTGGTGATGTTCCTTCTGATTCATGTGCTGATGGTTGTTCTTGCCGGATTCCGAAATCGGATGCGCGCCATGCTCAGCGGTCGCGTCACCGAGCCTCAGGAGCCAGTATGAACAAGCTCTCTCGACGTCAAATCATTACCACCGGGCTCGTGGCCACCGCGGGTGTTTCCGGGCTAGCCGTGGCTGCGAAGCTCGCCGGGCGATATGGACTTATCCCGCCGGATTCGGGAGGCATTTACGGACCCGGCGAAACACTTACCTATGCTGCGCAGCGGGTATTGACTCGCCACACTCTGGCGCGCGAGTTTTCTCAAAGCCAGATCTCCAAAGATCCCTTTGCAAATCCAGTCGATCCCCTGGGCGAAGAGTTCCAGCGCTTTCAGAGCGCAGCATTTGTGGACTGGCGTCTGGTCGTTGATGGCATGATCGCCCGCCCGGCGTCCTTCTCGGTTGCTGAACTCAAGAGCTTTCCCGCCCGCACCCAAATCACGATGATCGGCTGCGAAGAAGGCTGGACATATATTGCCGAATGGACAGGCGTTCCACTCTCACACATCCTGGAACTGGTGGGGACGCTGCCCCAGGCCCGATACGTTGTGTACCGCTCGATCCAACCCGAGGCATGGGATAGCATCGACATGGCTGAGGCGTTGCACCCGCAGACTCTCGTCAGCTACGGTATGAACGGTGGCGAGTTGCCTGTGCCATTCGGCGGACCTCTGCGCATGCGCGTCCCCCGCCAACTCGGCTACAAGAACGTCAAATACATCACCCGACTCACGATCACTGATAACCTCAAACAGTTCGGCAAAGGCTTGGGCTCCGGCGTGTTGGGGGCAGAAGATGGGTATGCATGGTACGCGGGCATTTGACAGCGCAGGCCATCGCATATCCTCCACTATGTAAGTCACATCCATCCTTGCACAAACAATCTCAACTGATTATCGGTAAAGTCCCGGTACCGCAGCCAAAATCAGGTGAATACCTGATGGCGTCCTCGTTGCTACCAACATACAGTCGCTGGTAGCTAAATGCACAAATACATCTGACCGGGACGCTCTTCCTCCGAGGGGCGTCCCTCTCTGTTAGACTTCGATTAATTCTTGACCCGAATGTGCAGCTGTGGGACCGAACATGAACGAAAACGAGCACCCTGACCATCTCCATTTAAGGGATTTGCTGCAACAAGCGAAGCGGCTCTTGATTCCAATGCCCCCTATCCAACAAAACAAATGGGTCGCTAACAGTCCGCTAGCTCAGGAAATTTCTATAATTCTCGCTAAGCACCCTGAGTATTATGCCGAGTTCCGCGCCCTCGTCGGCGGGCTTTTTCCTGAGCCAAAGGGTAAGTCGGCCAAATGACCTTCCGACGCCTTCGATGCCCGACCGCCGATTTAAGCCCCGCACATCCAAGAAGGAATGCCGCTGCCATCACGGCAGCGGTGCTAGCGCATTCTCTTTGAGTTGACGTATTGACCTGTCCGGGTCCGGTGGCGAGAGAAAAAGCCAAACCGGTCGCAATTCCAAACGTGTGCCATGTTTTGAGCTTGAGCCGCTTCACGCTGTGAGGCTAAATGATTGGGTCTAGGCAAGGGGGCATTTACTGAGGGCGCTGACGCAGCACCGATTTCGTGGCGATGGGGAGATATATCACTTGCGGTCCACTTTTATGGGACGACAATTGAATCACAAACTTCTCGGACTCAATCCGGCACAGCTTGAGAGTCGGAGTCGGCTTGCCATACACGCGGATTCTCGATAGGTTCTTCCATGAGAAGGCCGATCCCTGTCAAGAGTTTTTGCTCTTTCCATGAGTTCTTCTCTCTTTTTCCCGTTCAGCCAAGCCGACAAAGCGAGCAAGCAGGGTGCCTATGGTTTTGCGTTGGGATTCAGCTTCGCTGCGACGCCACCGGCAGGTTGTGTCACTGAGTTATCCTGTTGACGGGTGAGGTAGAAAATGAAGGGAGTGATCTGGAACGACATTTTCTCGCCTTCGCTCATAGCGGCCTCCGGTTTGGACTTGACCATTTTCAGCTGATCGCTCCATGGATCAACCTTAATGCGTCCGCCGAGGGGCAGTGCAGCTGTCATGTTCGTCGCGGGCTTCGCATCGGAGTGCTGCTCAGAGAACACCGCTGCTGCGATGCTCCAGTTTGTCGGTACTCTTTCGCCCAAATGTGGACTGACAAGATTGGGGACGTCTTTCGACGCCTTCTTGAGCGTTTCCAGGAACAGTTGTGTTGTCTCGGATTTTTCGCTGTACGGAGAGTTCCTCAGCAGCTCATCGGCCTTCTGCTGCGCAGCCCGTTCCTCTGGCGGTGTATGCGTAAATGCAAAGTGGCGGAAGGTGTCTCGTTCTTTGAACCGCATGCTGTTGAAGAACGCAAATTCCGTGTCCATGCCATGCGCCAGCACGATGTGACTCAGCTCGTGCGCCAGGATGGCCGCCAGGGTGGCCTCGTCAGGAAGCACGTCCACCAATCCCCGGCTCAACACGATCGTATGGCCAATGGCGAACGATTCCAGCGTTGAGGTTAGTAGCACCCGGCAGCGAACTTCCGGTTGGATGTCCAGACCGTTGGTCAGCTCCAGGTTGTTGACCACGGTCTCCAGCACTTTATCCACTTCCCCATGCGGCGCCAACAACCCTTGCCGCTCGAGGTGCTCCGTCACGTTCGTTTCCGCTTGCCGCTCCCACGCACGCTGCGCTTGCAATGGCGAGTAGTCGTTGGCCGTTTCCGTCAGATCCCTGATTGGCGTCGGCGCCTCAACGATCAGCTTACTCAGCTCTTGCTCTTCCCCGGCGTGCGAAAAGCGATAGCCCCACAGCCGTGTCTGCGCCCGGAACGGCTTGAATGCCAGTCTCGTTGTCTGTCGGTCATGCACATTGCCCTGCTCTGTGTACACGAAAGATGGGAGCCAAAGGTTCGTTCCGATGTTTGTCCGCCAGCTATCGAAATTAAAGTACTGGCTAAGCAGGAAAGACTCACCGTACGAACCGTTAAAACGCACGATGTGGTAATCCTGATCTTCCACCCAGATCCGTCCGACGAAGCGCCCTTTGTCGTTCTTCTTCAGTGGACCGACGTCAAACACCAGGCAGCGAACTTCGCCCAAAAACTCACGTCGAATGTACTCAAACTTGTAGTGCTCACGATCGAAGCCAGACGTGTCCACATAAATCATTTGCAGGAACCCGCCCGGCACAAATCCTGTGTTGATGAATTCCCGCCAATCTTCGGACAACTTTCTCTTCAACCCGCTTTCATATTCCAGCGGTTCCAGCTCCACTCCCTTCGCCAACTTGGCCCGGCCAAGGAAGTATTTATCCCCATCCGGAACTGTCATCAGCTGCTTATCTAAACGGAAATATTGAATATACGTTTCCACTAAAGGCGAATATTGGCGGAGCAACTTCACTTCGGACTGCTCTTGCGCCACCACCCTATCCGCGATTTCGCTTGGGGTATCTGGTTGTTGGCCAGTTGCCGCCAATGGTAGTACACTCAGCGCCAGAGCCACACCAAGGATCTTGAGGCTGGACATAAAGCCTCCGAGGCTAGGGCTGGGGGGTTGTGAATTGCCGGGTGGCGAGATGCCCGGGGAGACCGAGACTCTGACACGCTTTTCCGCGCCAGTCAACCTCGTTATGCAATCAAGTTGGTTCTCTTACCCACTTCTCCGGTTACCGCTGCGTTATTCAGGACTTAGGCCCCGACTTAGCTCACTACGAATCAACTATGTACAATTCCAGAGACACTCCAGCGCGCAAATTTTGAAACTGGCCAATTGCCGAAACTACATTGAAGGAGCAATTCCGCCTCCCTACCCGATTGGCTGAGAATCAACGGTTTGGAGAGTAACTGTGTGCAATTCTTTTCCTAAAGTGCGCAGCAAGAATCCAGAGGTGTACTACAGACCACCTGCTGATCGGGATTGCCGTAATGACTGCGATGCGGATACATACCTATGGGACAGGGCCATCGAAAGGCGAGTTGAACACATCGCATCCGGCAAACCACTGAGCGCCTGCCGCATTGAGCATCGAACGTACTTCAAAAAGCACCGCGGGTTTCCGTGGCGCATTTTGCATTTTCCCGCATAAATTTAACTTGGACTGACAATTCGCCAATCACTTAGCGCCTCCTAACAGAAGTAAAGGATATATAATTCTTTAAAAGTATGTTTGGGCCTGTCTATCGAGAAAGGAGAATCCTTCATGAAGAAACATCCAGTCATGTCGTGTGTACTCCTGCTGGCATTGTTCCCAGGACTTCTTGCGCCTCAATTCCCACAGAATGCTTCCACTGCCCCTGAAAAGCCTGACAAGGAAAAACACAACCATGCACTCCTCCTCGGCCTCATAAGGACAATTAACACCGCCGAAGCAGATGAGCATTTCACTCACGGCGCGTACGCGTCATGGCAGACTCTTCGGCCAAAATATTTGAATGGGTGGCTGGCAAGATTTTACTCGCAGGAAGCCGACGTACATTTCGGTGAATTGCCAGAAATCTTGCCTGGTTGGAATCTGCGATTAAATGTGCATACTGACGGCCAAGGTTACGATCTCCTATTTGAAGACGCGACTGACAAAAACGGATATGCAGCGCTCAGTGATGAACGTGGAATCATCAGGGAATGCAAGTGGCTCCAGTGACCAGCGATTGGGCTGCTCGGCCAACTCCTGGTTGGCAGTTTGTTGAAGAATTTAGTTTTTCTGATCCTCGGTTCTGAATTTCAGGTTATCCCTGCGTTGTGATGAAGCTCTTTGGGTCGTTCTATCTACTCAGCGGTGCCGGATCGAAGCTCCCTGTCATGTTCTGGCCATCAGGTTTCGCAATCGGCACAGATTGTAAGGCACTAACCCCAGCCCGGTGCGCTGCCTTTGGCAAGGAACGGCCATGGTGGCAGCGATTCGCCGCAGCGTCCTGCTAGGCCGTTCGGTTCGGCATAAGTCGTCGAACGACGTGGCCTTTCCACATCCACAGTCCTGAAATCAGCAATACGGGGAAAAAGACATACCGAATAGCCCAAGCGTAGTTTGGAGTATCCGTCGGCGAATCATAAATGTAACCGAGGATCGGAATGCCACAGATAATGTGAATCCAACGAAAAATCGAACGTTTGGTAGCCTCTTTCATGATGAACTTATCCTCCATTTATCGGAGACTCCGCGTCATTTACGACTCTTGAGCCCCCTTGGACGGCCAGTTGGGCGCTTGGATGCCGAACTGCTTTGCGTACTCCGCGTTCAATCGTTGCCAGCCGAACTTCATGGCCTCAGGACCAACGATGCGTCCGATAGGAGTTCCGCCGAGCAGGTGATCCAGAACATCGAAACAAATGTGCCACCCGGCAGCACCCATTGCGATGAAGCGATGACCGATGTTGGTCCACAGCGTGAGGCGCGTGCCGCCAACAATCGGTTCGAGTTCCCACCGCATCTCAAAGTCACCCCACTTGTACTCAAGCACCTTGGGAGGATCGGCTCGCATCACTTTTGTTTCGGTCACGTGTGGCGCGGGTGTTCCCACCGTGGTGAGCTTCACCGTGTTTCCCACTGTACCCAAGCCTCCATCGGCGTCGAAGGGAGCCCACTCGTGCAGGTGCGCCGGGTCGGTCAGCGCCTGCCACACTTTCTCAGGCGAGTGGCGCAGCTCTCTCACCAGAATGAGCGTCCACTTCTCTCCATCCTTCCGTATCTGCGCCCCGCTTGCCGGGCCCGGTGCATACTGCTCGCGATAGGTCACCTTGTTCTCCTTAGCGTGAATTGCGTGCCAGCTGTGTGAGCTGAATCAGGTTGCCGCAGGTGTCTTTCAGCATCGCGATAATCGAGGCGGTCACGTCGGTGGGCGGCATCGTGAACTCGGCGCCGCGAGCCTTGATCCGCTCGCAATCGCCCTTGATGTCGTCAGTGAAGAACATTGCTGCGGGCTGGCCCTGTTGAAACATCGCCTGCTGATACGCTTTGGCCGCGGGGTTGTTATTCAGCGCCAGCTGCAGCTCGGTGCCTTCCGGCTCCTCGGGCGAGGCAACCGTCAGCCAACGATACGGGCCCTGACTGAAATCGGTCTTCTTGGCAAAGCCGAGTACCTCCGTATAGAAGCGCAGGGCCTTGTCCTGATCATCCACGTATACGCTGGTTACTTTGATTTTCATTTTGTTTCTCCTTTATCACGCTCGCGATCTGGGTCGCGTCGTCTTCTCCTTGTCTTCTTTTTCGTGGCCTGGTCCATTCGGTCGAGGTGGCGTTCCAGAGCATCCACGTATGCGGACCAGAACCGGCGAAACGTTGCGAGCCACGCATCCATCGGCGCGCGTCCTCAGTTCGCGACCCTGCGCACGATGGCCGAAAGCTTGGCCTCGGTCGCGTCGTCCAGCGCGGTGAAATACCACGCGGATTCAATCAGCTGGTGCGGCGCGCCCTCCTCGCGAGTCAGGTTCGCCTGTTGGGTGAAGCCGAACGTCATGTATTTCTTGTCCGCGCGGAAGAAGCAGACGGTCTGGCCGTCTTTCGCGTACGCCGGCATGCCATACCACATGGTCGGCTGGAGCGCCGGCGCGCTGCGCAAGATGAGCGCGTGGAGGCGCTCGCCCATGGGGCGATAGGGCTCCGGCATCGCGGCAATCTTCTCGAGCACAGCGGACTCGCCCGTATCCCTCTTCCCAGCCGGCTTCGCGCTCTTGGTCGCCTTCCTTTTCGCCTTCTTCTCAGTCATACAGACTCCGCACGTTCAACTTTTCCTTGTCTTTCTCTTCGTTGCCGCCGCCTTTTCCTCTGTCGACTTTTTCGCTTCCAACCGATCCATTCGGTCAAGATGGCGTTCCAGAGCATCCACGTGAGCGGACCAGAACTGGCGAAACTGCGCCAGCCAGGCATCCAGCTCCTGTAGTGGTTCTGGCTTCAGTCGGTAGAGACGGCGCTGCGCGTCCACCGTGGATTCGACGAAACCAGCCTCGCGCAGCACTCGCAGGTGCTTTGACACGGTCGGCTGCGGCATACGAAGTTGACGCTCGATCTCTCCAACCGACTGTTGTGACGAGACGCGGCGGTTCGGCTCCGCAATGATTTCGAATATAGATTCCATTCCCTTAATATACTCCATAGGGCATATACGTGTCAAGGCATATAAAGGCAGGGCCCAAGGTTTCGGTCGGCGTGCGTGCGGGGATGCACCGTCTGGTGCTTTCTTGGCGGGTGCGATACAGAGCGCTGTGCGCCCCGGCCGCCGTGGGATGAATACAACCGTGCAGTAGCTTCTGTACCGGGAAAGTCGGCTTGTAGGAAGTGATCTCCACGCTCGGCATCGACTCTGGACGGATTATGGCCCAACCGGAAGTTATTGGTTCGGATCAACCTGCAAGCAACGAATTACTCACAGGCAGCCTCCAACTGACCATTCCGCGCGTCCCGGGGTTCTTACCAACAGGGCTTTCGAATCTTTGATGCCAAGGAGGCACCTTGCTATGAGGAACTCTCTCGTGGTTGTGTTCCTGTTTGGGGCCATCAGCGCTGCGCCTGCACTCAGGGCACAGGACCAGCCGTCCAAGCTTGAACTCTACGCCGGTTATGACTACATCCGCTTTAACATAAACGCCAAGGTCAGCGGCCAGCCGCCCTCGCAAACCTTCAACGGAAACGGCGGCGGTGGCGAGCTGATATATAACGTAAATCGCTGGCTTGGCGTTTTGGGAGACATGAGTGGTTCCTGGGCCACGAATTCCACCAGCCAGGGGGCAGCCATGCCCTATCTCTTTGGGCCCAGGCTAAGCCTCCGGCATGGTGTGGTTACACCGTTCGTTCAGGTGCTTCTCGGAGGCGTACTGACGAGCTCCGGCATCGAGCAGATCGGCTGGCAAAGCCATTTTGCAATGACCGCCGGCGGCGGAATTGACCTCAAAGTCTCCAAACACTTCTCGATTCGCCCCGTGCAAGCCGAATATTTCCTGACAAAAATCCCGGACGGACTCAACAACCGCCAGAACAATTTCCGCTTCAGCGCTGGAGTCGTCGTCCGCTTCGGCTAAAACAATCAGCGTTCGAACGCAGCTACCATCGGTTCCGATTTCGGCACGGATCACGGGAAACGAGTCACGCATCACTTTCCGCTAAGTCCTTTCCCTAGGTCTCTTACGCAAAAACAGGGGGTAGGGGTATTGGTCATACCAATCAGCAAAGCGATCCGCCCGTCCTGGGAGCAATCTCCGATCTTTTCTCTGCGCGCTGTGCGTCTGCGGTAAGTCTTCCTTTCTTTCCGTTCGTGAAGCGCTACAGCCCAGCCTGCCCGTCTTGTCCGGCCACGCACTTCCCGCTACAGTGGGAAATACCGTTTCCCGTAACCACGGGAGAAAAATCATGATCCTTATCACCATCGTCGCTGTGTTCGGCCTGCTCCTTGTCGGTCTAGTCTTGTGGGTGCTCATCCAAAATACCCAGGACCAGAAAAAGAGCCAGCAGATGGAATCACAGATGAACGAGTTGCGCCGCGACCTGCTGAACCTTTCCATCACCCAGGCGCAGAGCTCCACCAAGCTCGAAACCATCGCCGGCACCGTCGCCACACGTCTCGAAGCCGTCACCACCGCCCTCAAAGACGGCGTCAAAGATTCCGCGCAAATCACCTCGAAGCTCACCGCCGAATCCCAGGCGGCAATGTCCCTGGAGCTGAAGAACACCCGCGAGCAGATCAATCAGATTCAGAACCAGCTCGGCGAAGTCCAGCAAGCCGGCCAGCAGATGTTCCAGACCGCGCAGACGCTCGAAAATATTCTCGGCGGTGCGAAGTCCCGCGGCTCACTCGGCGAAATCACCCTGGAACGGCTGCTAGAAGATTCCCTTGCGCCCTCGCAATACGCCCGGCAATACCGCTTCCGCAGCGGAGAAGCTGCCGACGCGGTCATCTTCCTTCTCGACAAGAAGAAGATGGCCATCGACTCCAAGTTTCCACTGGACGCCTATCGTCGCCTCAGCGCCGAGGGCGAAGAAGCCCGCCGCGCGTTTGTGACCGCCGTGAAAAACCACGCCGATTCCATCTCCAAGAAATACATCGTCCCCGATGAAGACACGCTAGAACTGGCGCTAATGTTTGTACCCAGCGAAACCGTCTTTTACGAACTGCTGATGAGCGTGGACGGCAAAGGCCAGCCGCTCGACGAATATTGCCGCAGCCGCAGCATCTTTCCTGTTTCGCCAAACACGCTGCACGCCAACCTGCGCGTGATCGCCATGGGCCTGCGCGGCATGCAGATCGAGGAAAACGCCAAGAATCTGGCTGCGAATCTCAGCGGGCTGCGCAAACAGCTCGATACCTTCGCGGAATACTTTGAGACCATAGGCACCCATTTGAAGAACGCGCAGAAGAGCTTCACCGAAGCCGACAAGCGTTTCGACAAAGCCTCCAATACGCTTGACACCCTGGTCAGTTCCAGCGCCGGCGCTGCACCTGCGCTCGAAGATGCGCAAGGCAGGTTAGCGCTCCCGGCAAGCGCCACAAAGAACTCCGAATGACGTCACGCCTCTTCTCGGCGCTCCGACCTTTGCGAACGGCGTTTTCCCCGGCCCGGTCGGGAGGTCTCTACACTGAGTCTTTCTTCACTTTTGGCCAAGCATCGGGCCTTTTTTCGCTTCTACCCGCTCTTCCATCTCGTCGAGCGACCTCGGCCAGTCTTCCCGCAGCAACCGGCTCAGAGCTCGGTCCGCAAGCAGCTTTCCGCCCGTCTGGCACCGCGGGCAATAATTCGTCTCGTTCGACGCATACCGAATCCTCTGGATCTTCGTCCCGCACCGCCGGCACGGCAGCCCGTATCGCCCGTGGACGAACATCTCCTCCCGAAACGCCGTCACTTTCTCCGGAAATTTCCCGCCCGCTTCCTCGCGCAGCGTTTTCGTCCACAAATTCAGCGTCTCCCGAGCCGCCTGATACAAGCGATCAATCGCTTCCGCTTCCATCCTCCGCGTCAGCAACACCGGCGAAAGCTGCGCATGAAAAAGTATTTCGTCGGAATACGCATTGCCGATCCCGCTGAACAAATGCGGATCAGTCAGCGCCCGCTTCAGCGTGTGATTTTCCGAAGCGAGCGCCGCGGCAAACTCATCGCGCGAAGCCGAAAGCACCTCAAGCCCACCCGGATCGATCGCCGCCATCGCAGTCTCGTCCGCGAAAAGATGCAGCGAAGCCCGCTTCTTCGCTCCCGCTTCCGTCAGCGTAAGCGTTCCCGAGTCAAATTCAAACGTCGCCAGCGTCCGCCTGCCATCCGGAACAACCGTCTTGTTCTTCCAATGCAATCGCCCCGCAATCATCAGGTGAAACACCAGCCACATCCCGTTGTCGAATCCCAGTGCGATGCGTTTCCCGATGCGCCGCAACTCAGTAACCTTGTGCCCTTGCACCGAATCGATTGGCGGCACCGCCGTGCGCAATAGAAATGGCCCCGCAATCCGCACGCGTTCGAAAACATGGCCAAGTACGCGCTGTTCCAGTGCTTCGACATAGACAACAATGTCAGGAAGCTCAGGCATCTTCGGATTCCCTCAGCCAACTCAGCGCATTGCGGCTGCAACTCCGTAGCGCGGCGCGCTGAGCGGCGCCACCAGCCGGATCGATATCACAAAATTCCCACGTTGCTTTCCCACAAGCTCGAAACTCGCCACATTGTCCGCGCCGCCAGTAGACGACGCTCGCACCGGCGTTCCGCCCTGCAACTCCGCCACGTCAGGAGCCAGATTCCGCGCCTCCAGATTCACCTTCGTGATGGTCCCCTTCACGCGCACGGTCAACTTACGATGTTCTCCGGGAACAAGGACTCCGTTGCCGGCTTCAAGTTCCAGCGAAACAAACACCACCGCAAAAGGCGGCGAACTCTTCTGCCCACAAGCCACTTGCACCTGTGCCGGACCAGGTTGCAAATCGGAGGGTGGAAGAACCGCAAGATAGGCTGGCGAAGAAGCGAGCACAAGACCTGGCAGGCCGTGAATCAGGACGCGGTTCGCATCAGCATCACCGCAAAAGCCGTGCCCCATGAATTCAAAGCGGTCGCTGAGGGAAGCAACGCTAGGAGCCAGCGCCACTTCCTGGGTCGCCGAAGGCGATTCCACCGAAGTAACAATCGTGCTCGTAACGCGGCCAGGGCGCCCCTGAATCGCAGCATAGATTTTTTCTGCATTCAGCGGCGCGACGAACATGGCACGGCCAGTTACATCGGTTTTCAGCGTGTCGCCATTCGAGAACTCTACCGTGACGCCGGGAGTCAGGCGTCCGCTGACATCGAGTACGGAGAGAGTGGCATGCTCGCCGCTGACGATTTTGCGCGGCATGATCAGAATGCGTGCGCCGGAAGCGGGAGGCGGCTCTTGGGCGGAAAGGTTCAGGGCCATCAAAGGAAGCAGCGCAAAGGTGAGCCATAACTTTTTCAGGGGCTTCGAGCGGATGGGCACACCGAGATTGTAGTGGAGATTGGGCCGGCACAGAAGGCCGGGTGGCCGTCCGGGGCCCCTGCCAGCGCTTGCCATCCACCTATGGGCATCGAGTATTCTTGCAAATTGAAAGCAGGGTAAGTGTTAGGTATCGAAAGGTAATCACTTGGATGCAAAGCCTTTCCGAGCAGC
>Ga0210405_10005342_pt1 | contig 11775 bp, 15 predicted proteins | sample IncBWH11MmetaG_FD_155492 | JGI IMG/M metagenome (GOLD analysis project Ga0210405, IMG submission 155492) | Forest soil microbial communities from Barre Woods Harvard Forest LTER site, Petersham, Massachusetts, United States - Inc-BW-H-11-M | ecosystem: Environmental > Terrestrial > Soil >... | reverse complement strand
CGAGTACGGATTGTCGGAGCTGGATGCGTATGAACTGTTTTCGAAGGTGGGGAAGCTGCATCTGACGGAGATGGTGGATCCGAATTATGTGGTCGTGGCGTCGGTGGAGAAGAAATATCTGCCGGGGAAGAAATAGGACAGGAAATCGAAAATAGAAAATGGAAAATTGAAAATCGAGAGCAGCAAGCAGGACGCAATAGTTGGTCGAGGGTAATCCGTAATTAGTAAGAGGAAAGCTGGCGCTACAGGGAAGTGGGGCCAATGTTTAGCGAAATGGTGTTGGAGCATTTTCAGAGACCTCGGAATGCGGGGGAGTTGGCCGGGGCCACGGCGGTGGTTGAGGTGAGTAATCCCGTTTGCGGGGATGTGTTGCGGCTAGCGGTGATTGTGGAGAATGGCGTGGTGCGCGAGGCGAGATTTTTGTGCCGGGGATGCACAGCGTCGATTGCCAGCGCGTCGGTGTTAACGGAGAAGATGAAGGGGAGGGCGGTTGGCGAGTTGAAAGAGATGCATGCTGCGGAGATTGCGGCGGAGTTGGGTGGGTTGCCGCCGGCGTCGTTTCATGCGGCGCAGCTGGCGGAGGATGGGGTGAAAGCGATATTGGGGAAGGTTTAGAGGAAAGCCTACAGTCAACAGCCTACAGCCAATAGAACAGAAAATAGAAAAGTGAAAATGGAAAATAGTCCGGAGTCCTAGGTTGAGGGCTGTCGCTTACTCGGCGGAGCGGGTGACGCGGGCGAAGGTTTCGGGGTCGTTAAGGTTGAGGACGCAGCCTTCTTCGTTGGTGGGGAATTGGCTGATTTCGGAGCGGTGGGCCCAGACGACGGCGCGGGCGCCGACGTCGAGCGGGGCGGCTTGCAGCTCGGGGAACAGTTTTGCGGAGAAGATGACTGGGTGGCCGCGGCGGCCTTCGAAGAGCGGCAGAACGATTGGCGCATGGGAGGAGTAAAACGTGGCGATGAGCTCGCCGACTAGACTGGCGCTGATGAGCGGATGGTCGATGAGGCAGAGGAGCATGCCATCGAGGCCGGTGGGCAGGCTTCTGAGCGCCGCTTGGATGGAAGAGAGTTGGCCCTGTTCCCAGTCGGCGTTGATGACCACTTCATCCGCGGGCAGGTGGATCGCTTTGGCGATGGGTTCGGCGTGGACACCGAGGACGACGCGGCGGGTGGTGATTTTCGGGTGACGGGTGATGTCGAGCAGATGCTCGAGGAACGGGCGGCCCTGGTAGGGAAGAAGGGCCTTTGGCGAGCCCATGCGTTGAGAGGCTCCGCCGGAGAGGATGACAGCGGCAAGCATGAAAACTCCGGAAGCTACTTGGTCTCGACCGGGTCCGGGGCAGCTACCTTGACTTTTTTGTGAGCGGCGGATTCCACATTGCGGCGCACGGCCACAAGTTCCGCAACGATGCTGACGGCGATTTCTTCGGGTGAGAGCGCGCCGATGTCGATTCCCATCGGTGCGTAGACGCGCTCGAACTCTTCCATGGCGTAGCCCTCGTTTTCGAGAGCCTTGTAAACGCTGAGGACTTTGCGGCGGCTGCCGATCATGCCGACGTAGCGCGCCGGTGTACGCACGGCCCACGCCAGGACGCGCATGTCTTCCTTGTGGCCGCGGGTGACGATGACGAGATACGAGGAGGAGTTGGGCTGGAGCTTGGCGAACGCGTCGTCGTAGCTGGTGAAAATTTCCTGCGCCATGGGGAAGCGCTGCGAGTTAGCGAAGGCTTCGCGGTCGTCAATCACGCCGACGCCGAAGCCGACGGCTTGCGCGGCTTTGGCGACCGCGGTGGAGACATGGCCGCCGCCAAAAAGATAAAGGATCGGCTGAGGGAGAATCGGCTCGATGAAGATTTCGACGGTGCCGCCGCAAATGAGGCCGTTGTCGTAGGTGGCTTCGTTGTTCAGGTGAAAGACGATCTTGCGCGGGGCTTCCTTGTGCATCACCTCGCGGGCGGCGGCCCAGACGTCGGCTTCGACGCAGCCGCCGCCGACGGTGCCAAGCGAAGAGCCATCCTCGCGGACGAGCATGCGCGAGCTTTCATAGCTCGGAATGGAGCCGTTAGTGTGCACGATGGTGGCGAGGGCGCCGCGCTGCCCGGCGCGCCGCATGCGCACGATTTCTTCGAAGAGGTCCATAATGGGTCCGAAAAACAAGCCTACGGCGCGAATAGGGGGAAGTCAATTCGGGGGAAAGTGACTTGACTGGATATGGAGGGGCCGCGCGAATAACGTGACAAGAGTCGCGGCGGGACCAGGCGGCCACAAAAGTATCGTGAAGCGATATAATCGAGAAATGCGAATCAAGTTATTTTCGGGAGGGCGATCATGAAAGCGGTTGTGATTCACCAGCATGGGGATCCATCGGTTTTGCATTACACGGAGGTGGCGGAGCCGCACGTGCGGGCGAACGAGGTGCTGGTCCGCGTGCATGCCTGCGCGCTGAACCACCTGGATTTGTGGGTGCGCCGCGGGATTCCGGGCGTGCCGTTTCCGCTGCCGCATATTTTGGGGAGCGATGTGGCGGGTGAGGTGGCGAAGATTGGCTCCGAAGTGACGACGGTCCGCGTGGGCCAGAAATTGGTTCTGGCGCCGGGGGTGTCGTGCGGAAAGTGCGGGGCGTGCATTTCGGGGAACGACAACCGGTGCAAGGACTTTACGAATCTCGGTTACATGATTGACGGCGGATGCGCGGAGTTTGTGCGGGCCCCGGAAGTGAACGTCATGCCTTACCCGGAGAATCTGGATTGGGTGCATGCGGCGGCGGTGCCGCTAGTGTTTCAGACGGCGTGGCACATGTTGGTGAATCGCGCGCAATTGCAGCCTGGGGAAGAGGTGTTGGTGCTGGCGGCGGGAAGTGGCGTGGGAAGCGCGGCGATCCAGATTGCGAAGTTTTTCGGTGCGCGGGTGATTGCGACGGCGGGCAGCGATGAAAAGCTGGCGAAGGCGAAGGAATTGGGCGCCGACGAGGTGATCCATCACGGCATCATACCGATTGCGAAAGAAGTGCGGCGGCTGACTAACAATCGCGGCGTGGATGTGGTGGTCGAGCATGTTGGTGTCGCGACGTGGGAGAACAGCGTGAAGAGCCTGGCGATGGGCGGGCGGCTGGTGACCTGCGGCGCGACGACCGGCTATGACGCGAAACTCGATTTGCGGTTTTTGTTTACGCGGCAGCTTTCGATCATGGGGTCGTATATGGGAACGAAGTCGGAGTTGCGGACGGTGCTGAAGCTGGTGGCGCAGGGACGACTGAAGCCGACGGTGGACAAGGTGTTTGATCTGAGCGATTGCATGGCGGCGCACAATTATCTGGAGAACGCGAAGCAGTTTGGGAAAGTGGTGTTGCGGGTGCAATGAAGAGAAAAGAGAAAAGATTTAACACAGAGGACACTGAGGTAAGAGGGGAAGGGCGCAGAGAAGAATACAGGCTGAAGCCTGTGCTACTACTACTTGGCGGTGCGGCCGATGCCGGCTAGGACGCGGAGCTCGCCGAGGACGACGACTTCGAGATTGGCGCGCTGGTTGTTGCGGGCGAGATCGGCTTCAGTGCCGGCGTTGTAGCCGTGGATGAAAAAAGTGGAGTCGCCCTCGTGCTCGGGGCGGGCGGTGTTCCTCAGGATCACCCGAAGCTTTTTGGAATCGTAGTGGACGGTGATGATATCGGGCTTGCCGGCGCAGCGGATACGGAGATCACCGAGGATGGTTTCCTTGCAGGTGAGCGATTCTGTCTTGGTGATGGCGTTCCAAGCTTCGCATTGGGCCTGAAACGTTTCGGCAACGCGCTTCCACACTTTGGGCGCGAGGGTGACGGCGGCCTCGTTGTTGAGCCGGTCTTCCTCGATTTGGACCGCCTCGGTGAATTGTGCGGCGAGGAATTCCTGCGCCGCGCGCTTGGTTTCGTCCGTGGCCATCAGATCCGTGGTCTCCGAAATAAGGAATGCAGACACACCATCGTAGCGGCAGGGGTGTCGGTGGTGTCAAGTAGCTTGGCGAATCGACGTTCGGTGAAGGAACGAGGGAGCTATGACACGGGATTGTAGGGCGAGTAGCTGACGACGGAGCTTTTCAGACGCGCGGGCAACGCGCGTTCGACCCAGCGGGAAATTGTGAATTCGACAAAGCGGTTGGTGCCGCCGGTTTCGCCTTTCGGGTCGGGCTGATCCCAGAGAATTTTGGCGGTGGCGGTGAGTTGCAGTTGGCGGCCGTGCTCGAAATCGGGAATGAGCAGGCCCACTTGCGGGTCGCCGACCACGTTGCCGAGGGAATTGAACAAGCCGTTGCCGGGATAGTCGGGGAGGCGCAGGGTGTTCTTGTTGATAACTTCAAGGAAGCCTGGGCTGCCACCCCGATGGGAGGTGTCGTTGCCGCGTTCCGCGTGGCCGGTGGCAAGGAAGAGCACGTCAGTTGCGGCAATCCATTTCTGGAGACGCTCGGGCAACGTTGTTCCCTCGGAAAACTTGGAGTTTGCTTCCGGCACTTCGGCTAATTCCACTTGAAACTCGCGCTTGGTGATGTATTTCGGGCAATTGGGAAAGGTTTGAGTGACATTGAGGACGATTTCGCTGTCGGTGATGCGGGCATCGCCATTGATGCGGAGGCGGCGGCGATTCGCGAGTTCGATAAGGAGAAGGCCGAGCCGGGGATCGGACTTGAGATTTTGCCAGAGGGGGTCGCGGAGATCCCGCTCGTCGGCAGCAACGGCGATGCGCAGCGATTGACGGCTGCTGGGCTCGAGAAACCCTTTGGGACCGAAGACTACAGAAGCCCAACGGTGACCGTCGGTGTCGCGAGTGCTGAGGATGGCCATTTGCTGTTGGCGGATGAAGTTCAGCGCGCCGGCGTAAAGCTTGTCGGCGAGCATGGGGCTGTTGGCTTCAGCGGCCCCTTCTTCTCCCGCTCGCTTCTGGACTTCGAGTTCGCCTTCGTGGAATGGTGATGGGGAGGACACGATTTTTTCCTCAAGCTCGTGCGGGGGACTGGCACAATCTCTGCCGTAGCGGCCGGCCTCGGAAGGCCGGCCCTACAAGTGCCCGCATAGTTAGGCTACTTTACGTTTTTCGCGAGGAAGTCGCGAATGGTTTGCGCGATGAGCGCGCCGTCTTCCTCAAGCGCGAAATGGCCGGTGTCGAGCAGGTGCAGTTCGGTGCGGGGATCGTCTTTCGCGAAAGCTTCGGCGCCCGCCGGCAGAAAGACCGGATCGTTCTTCCCCCAAATCGCGAGTAACGGGGGATGGTACTTGCGCAGGTATTCGTGCCACGTTGGGTACAGCGGCGGATTCTTGCGATAGTCGTAGAAGAGCGCGAGCTGAATCTTGTCGTTGCCGGTTCGGTCGAGTGTCATTTGGTCGAAGGTATAGGAGTCCGGGCTGACGTCTTCCGGATTGCGGAATCCTTGCGTGTATTGGAATTTGGTGAGGTCGGGAGTAAGGATCTTGCGGACTTTGGCTTCGGTCGTCGGGTTGGGATCCTTCCAGTAAGGGTAGAGGAACTCGGCCCAGAAGGGAGCGAGGCCCTCATCATAAGCGTTTCCATTCTGGCTGATGATGGCCTGAATGCGGTCGGGGTGACGCATGGCCAGCCGGAAGCCGACGGGCGCGCCGTAGTCCTGAATGTAGATGGAATATTTCGTGATGCCCTGTTGGTCGAGGAAGTGATCGACGGTGTCGGCGAGGTGGTCGAACGTGTAGGCATATTCCTCGGGCGACGGAGAATCGCTGTAACCGAAGCCGGGATAGTCGGGAGCGATCACGTGGTACTTGTCGCTGAGCGCCGGGATCAGATTGCGGAACATGTGGGACGAGCTGGGATAGCCGTGAAGAAGGACAAGCGTGGGAGCGTTCTTCGGCCCCGCTTCGCGGTAGAAAATCTTCAGGCCGTCGACCTGCGTGGTGTGATAGGTGACGCGAGCGGGGTCGGGCGCGGCGCTCTCTTTCATAGCGGACATCTGGGAGAAAGCGAGAGAGGGAACTGCGGTGAGTGCCAGCAAAAGCGTTCCTGACTGTACAGTCCTGCGGAAATTCATCGTTCATCCTCCTGTTGGACTTGGGTTCGAATCCCGGTGACAGTTTGTTTATAATAGACCGTATGGTCTATTTGCCGGGTTGGATGTGCAAACGGGCAAAAGGTTTCAGGTTTTCTTTGGCGGACAGTGCGAAAATCGGAGAGAATTAGACCGGACGGTCTAACCGGAGAGGATTGAGCGACATCCAAACATAGGGAAGGAGTTAGATGAGGCCGGCTAAGGTATCGGACAAGGAACTATTCGAGCGGCTGGCGGAGGTTTTCCGGCGGCGGGGCTATGACGGAGCGTCCTACGCGGAGCTTATGAGGGCCACCGGCCTCGTGAAGGCCAGCCTATATCACCGTTTCCCGGGCGGCAAAGAGGAGATGGTGGGCGCGATTCAGTCCGAAGTGGATCGCCACTTCGGCGAGTACGTCCTTGCCCCGGCCGTGGAGGAAGGTGACCCAAGGCAACGAGCGCTGCGGATGGCGCGGAGGTTACGCGAGTTCTATGACAGTGGCAGGGCGTGGTGCCTGCTGGATACGCTGACCCTAGCGGACAGCCGTTCGACTCTGGTGCATGCGAAGAAGTCCATGGAGTTTTGGGCGGAGCGATTTGCGCGGGTGGGGCGCGACGCGGGACTCTCCGCGGGAGTGGCCAGGAAGCGGGCCGAGGAAGCGGTGGCGGCGATCGAGGGAGGGCTAGTAGTGGCGCGGGTGCTCAAGAACCGCCGGCCGTTCCTGCGCGTTCTGGCGGGGTTGCCGAAAAAGCTGACCGAGTGAGCTGATTGTGCGGGTATGGTGGATATGCGAATATAGGTAGGAAGACGAGGGACCATGGAAACTACCCTGGCAAAACATGTCACGCTGACGAAACCAGATGACTTCGGAAAGCTGCTGCAGGATGAGGGAATCATCTTCACGCAGCTCGATAAGGCCGTGAACTGGGCGCGACGCAGCTCCATCTGGCCGCTCGGATTTGGCTTGGCGTGCTGCGCGATTGAGATGATGTCCATGGCGGCTTCACGGTTTGACATTGCGCGGTTTGGCGCGGAAGTGTTCCGGCCATCGCCGCGGCAGGCGGATCTGATGATTGTGGCGGGGCGGCTGTCGCAGAAGATGGCCCCGGTGATCCGGCAGCTCTACGATCAAATGCCGGAGCCGAAGTGGGTGATTTCGATGGGCGCGTGCGCCACGTCGGGCGGCGTGTTCAATAATTACGCGATTGTGCAGGGTTGCAACCAGGTGATTCCCGTGGACGTGTACGTGCCGGGATGCCCGCCGCGGCCGGAAGCGGTGCTGTACGCGATTTTGCAATTGCAGAAGAAGATTGACGCGGAGAAGGGCTCGTTCAAGCGGGCACTGAATCTCGCCTGAGCGCCGAAGTTCTTGCGAGGGTAGGTAGCGCCGCCATCTTGGCGGCGAGCACGCTGGCCGGCAGGATGCCGGCGCTACGGGAGTTTCCCATGGCCTCACCGATTCCAGAAACTGTCAGCGCGCGTGATTTGCTGAGGCATTGCCTGGCCACGATTGCGTATCGCGCAGGGAAAGTGCTGCGCGACGTCCCTGAGTCCTTCGCCAAATTCCAACCACCTGAAAAAGCGCGCACCCCGGAGCAGATCCTGGCGCATATCGGCGACCTGTTTGACTGGGCGCTCTCAATGGCCAAAGGCGAGCAGGCGTGGAAGGATTCGCAGACGCTTCCGTGGGCCAGGGAAGTGGAGCGGTTTTTCGCGGCGCTGGGGCGTTTTGATGCGTACCTGGAAGGGAATGAGGTGCTGCACGCTTCGCCGGAGAAGCTGTTCCAGGGCCCGGTGGCGGACGCGCTGAACCACGTGGGGCAAATCGCCATGTTGCGGCGGCTGGCGGGCTTCCCCATGAAGGGCGAAAACTACTTCAAGGCCGACATTGCCGCCGGGCGGGTGGGGCCCGAGCAGACCCCGCCAAAACGCGAGTTTGACTGAAATTTTTCTGGACGTTGGCCCCCACCCAGAAGTAAACTTCTCGCCACTATAAGGACGGGGCCTATGCTCGCTGAACAAAGGGCCTACCCGCGGATCAAGCCGCCAACCAGTGTGCTGGGTGCATGGCGGTCGGGGTTGCAGCGGGACGTTTCGTTTGTGGAGAGCCTCGCGCTCGGCGGGGTTTTCTTGCGCACCAAAAGAAAAGTGGCGGTTCGCAGTCTAGTGCAGATCCTGCTGGATATGCCGGTGGGACAGGTGCGCGGACGCGCGGTGGTGCGGCGGCATCACGAGCACTACGGAATTGCCTTGCAGTTCATCGCGATGGACCCGGAAGACCGGGGAAGACTGGTGCGGCAGATTCGCGACTTAACTGCGCAGCACTAAGAACTCAATAGAACAAATGGTGAAATAGCCTCGGAACGGCTCCCGCCTCGGAAGGCGGCCGCTACAAGTGCGCGCTGTGCAGAGGGAAGGCTTCGGGGCAGCCTAATCAGGGATTGGTGTGCTTATGACCGTGGCGCCGGCGGCGTCTGGGAGTTCGACGATGGAGCCGGGAGTGGATTTTTCGCGGCGGAGGTAGGCCATGCCGATGGGGGCGTTTAACGCGGGGGAGAAGGTGGAGCGCGTCGTGAAGCCGGCTTCTTTGCCTTCAGAAAGAAGTGGTGTGCCGGTCGCGGGCGGTTGCGGCCTGTCGTACTTTAAAGTGACCCGGACACGATTGACCTGGCCGCGGGAGCGCACGCGTTCGACGATTTCCTGGCCGGTGTAGCAGCCTTTGGTGTAGCTGATGTGGGAGTCCTGCAGGCCGGCTTCGTGGGGAATTTGCTTCTCACCGAAGTCGTAGCTGAACCAGGGAGCGCCTAGTTCCAGGCGAAAAGCGCTGAGCGCCTGGTAGCCGGCGGGACCACCGCCATGTTTGCGTGAGGCTTCAAGAAGAATGTGCCAAAGTGATTCTGCGTGCTGGCGATCAACGAGAAATTCGGCGCTGGCGACGCCGCCGGGGGAGCGCTTGCCGAGGCGGCAGGGAATGCGTTGCACGGAGACGAGGCGCGTTTCAAGTTCGGCGAGATCGGCTGGATCGACACCGGTGAGTTCTTCGGCGACGAGCGCCGCCTTGGGGCCTTCGAGGGCGAGGGTGGCGAAGTCATCCGTGCGGTCGGTGAGGGTGACGTCGTCCATGATGATGTATTTGTCGAGGGCCGCGACGAGCGGTTCGCGGATGCTGGCGTAAGAGACGCAGAAGAGTTTGTCGGGGAGGTTGTAGGTTTCGATTTCGGCTAGGATGCGGCCCTGCGGGTTGAGAAAGAGCGAGATGATGGCGTGATTTTCGCGCAGGTCTTTGATGTTGTTGGTGAGGATGGCGTTGAGGTAGCGGACGCGGTCCGGGCCGGTGAAGTCGAGATAGGCACGGTAGTTCTTGTCGAGCAAGGCGACGCTTTCGCGGAGGAAGCGGTATTCGGCCAGCCAGTCGCCGAAGTGGTCGGGAACGGAGCAGCCGAACCAGGTGCCGAGTTGCGCGCCGGATTGGGCGTGGAGCGTGGCGAGAGGCGTGGCGAGGGGTCCAGCTGGCGAATTGGATGGGCTGCTCATTACCTCCTCAGTGTAGCAGACGCGTTTTGAGTGCGGAGGCGGAGCCTCCGCTTTTGAGGTTCAACGGGCGAGACAAAATTCAAAGATGAGGGCGCCGGATACTCCTCAAAAGCGGCAGCTTCGCTGCCGCACTCAAAACGGGTACCGGAGGAAATTTAGGAGAAAGTGGTTATACTGCAGGCATGGACGCGACACACAAAATGGCGCAGACCTCAGACGCGGCGCACCCGGACATGATTTATATGAAGATTCCGGTGGGGCTGCTGCAATGCAACTGCCAGATCATCGGAGACCCGAAAACGCTGGAAGCGATTGTGATCGACCCTGGCGACGAAGTGGAGCGCATCCTGAGCATGCTGGGGCGGTACAAGCTGACCGTGAAGGCGATCATCAGCACGCATGCGCACATTGATCACGTGGGCGGGTTGGCGAAGCTGCACATGTATACGGGCGCGCCGGTGATGATGCACGGCGAGGATTTACCACTCTATCATGGGATGGAAGAGCAGGCGGCGTTTATCGGGATGGCCACGCCGGAGCTGACCGAGGTTGATCAACTTTTGAAGGATGGCGATACGCTGCCGTGGGGAGGATTTCACGCCAGCGTGATTCATACGCCGGGGCATACGCCGGGGAGCGTGTCGCTTTATATGCCAAAGGATGGCGGCAGGGTGAAGCTGGCGCAGCCACAACTGTTTGCGGGAGACACGCTGTTCGCGGGGAGCATCGGGCGGACGGATTTGTGGGGCGGTTCGATGGAGCAGATCATGGAGTCGCTGCGCGAAAAATTGATGCAGCTTCCGGATGACACGCTAGTCCACCCCGGCCATGGCGGATCGACGACGATCGGGCTGGAGAAGGAAATGAATCCGTTTTTGAAGTAGGCGTTCTCGAACGTAGAGGTTTCTTTGGAAGCGCAGGCTCTCCCCGATTGTCATCCCGAACCCGCGTCCTTTGCGGGTGAGGGATCTGCTTTTTGCAGGTGAGAAGGACAAGCAGGTTCCTCACCCCCTTCAAAAGGCGAACGGGATTCGGAATGACAAGGCTGAGTTTTAGCGAACGCGAGAGAGCACAGTAGGAATCCACGACAATTCAGCGAGGAGGGCCGGCCATGGGGCAAGAGGTCGTTTGCACGGCGCGTTGGGGCGGGAAAAGTGTGCGAGGAAAGGCGTTGCTAGAGACGGCCGAGATCATTTTTCGTGGTGAAGAGCGGCTGAAGATTCCGTTTTCGTCGATACGCGGTCTGGAGGCGAAGGATGGCGAACTACGACTGAAAACGGATGAGGGATTGGTGATTTTGGAGCTTGGCGAACGTGGGGAGAAATGGCGCGAGAAGATTGCGAATCCCAAGTCGGTGGTGGAGAAGCTTGGAGTGAAGGCGGGAGAGCGGGTGGCGGTGTTTGGGAAGTTGGACGGCGAGTTTTTGAAGAAACTGAAAGAGCAGAAGTCTGCGGCGGCGCCGGGTAAGATCGAGGATGGAGTGGGCTGGATTTTCTTTGGTGTGGACACGCGCGAGGGATTGGGAGAAGTAAAGAAGATGGCGAGGAAGATGAAGGGAAGCGCGGCGCTGTGGGTGGTTTATCCGAAAGGGCAGAAGAGCATCACGGAAACTGATGTGATTGGCACCGGACGCAAGGTGGGTCTGAAGGATGTAAAGGTGGTGGGATTCAGCGCGACGCACACGGCGCTGAAGTTTGTGATTCCGGTGGAGAAGCGGTGAGGCACATCAGATTGAAGAATCCTGGTCAATTGGCTTCGCGGAGTTTGCGGAGTTCTTCCATTACGGATTGGATGAGTTCTTTGGCGTGGGTGAGTTCCTGGGTGACCATGCGTAGGTCCATGGCGGGGACGGTGGGGTTGCGCTGGCTGGTGCAGTAGACGCCGTGCTGGCCGACGAGGACGAGGGCGTTGGTGATGCGATCAAGGGAGACGGCGAGGCGGCCGCGGTCGCGCCCAAAGCGCTGTTCGAAGTGCTCCAGTTCGTCGTGATGCTCCTTGAAAGCCGACATGGGGGTTCCTTTTCTCGCGGGCCACAATGGCCCAAATCCCGCGAATTGACGGGCGTTGCACTTCGGGCACAGGGCCGAGGCGCGAATCTTTACCCTACCGCAGCGCCGGAAGATAATCCAATTGAGCCGCAGCCAGGACCAGAAAGCAGCGCCATTTAATGAGCCTTCAAAAGCAGGCCGGCAAAGAATTCGTTCCTTTCGGTGACAGGCC